>Ga0265780_10007704_pt1 | contig 13183 bp, 8 predicted proteins | sample P1T30metagenome_FD_192432 | JGI IMG/M metagenome (GOLD analysis project Ga0265780, IMG submission 192432) | Plant litter microbial communities from East Loma Ridge, Irvine, California - P1 T30 | ecosystem: Environmental > Terrestrial > Plant litter > Unclassified | place: USA: California...
GCGGGAGGAAAGATAGTTTGTGTTCAGTCAACTCGTACGTCTCGTACACTTTCTGCTTTGGAGCGTGGTTTCGCTTTCTCCTTGGAAACCTAGCACCACGGTCGTTCCGACGACGTTCTGGAAGAGCCTTGTGTATCATCCCTTTCTGCTACGAGGGTTTGGGGGTTGCTGTTGCTAGAAGCGTCGCATCGCGATCAGCCAGACCGCGTTCGGGGAGAGCTCTATGTACCTGGATATATGTGTGTGTCAGTTGCGTGTTCAACAAGCTCGAAGTGAGCATCGGAATTTCCTTACCTTCGGCGGCGGAGAATGTTCTTGAGCAGCGATGTCCTCAGAGTCAGGATCGTTGGCTGCTTGGCTCATAGAGATGATGGCTTTGGTGAACGATTCAGTGCTGGGTTGAGATTCGCAGCAAAACTGCACTCAAGGCCTCTGTATATCAAGGTCATGACCTGTAGGGACCCGTAAACATAGCAAAAGATCAGCTGAGGCGTTTGTGCGCAGTCTTGAAAGACGTCGGACAAGGACAGAGGTGTCATGGCGTTCAGACCCCAAAGACTCTCGTGCAGTTTGCTTTTGCTAATGAGTAAGTGGACTTCATGAGGGACAAAGCGCTGTAAAGGTCCTTTCGACCTCTCGGAATTCATGTGGCACGATTTGGTGTTAGCCAGAAGTGGAAGGCGCAATGCTGTAGCCGGTCTAATCTGTTTTGATCGGTCGATGTAGGTCTTGTACGGTTCAGGAACAGGGCGTATCGATGGAGTTAACAGATTACCTGACGATTTGTCAAACTCACAAGACACCCCCCTATCCACAACCACTGATCGACCGCGCAGTTTTGCTCAAAAGCACCAAAATGGAAGCAAACTCGGGTGAAAGGGCGTGCAAATCATGATGATGAAGTACACAAAGAGACCGACCTCATACCAAGCTCCGTCCGGTCAATCTGGGCATCCTCCGCGATCAATCTGTATTTCGTTAGGCTCATGTCGACCACAGTGCTATCCAGCTCATCTCCTACTCAAGGATTGCAAGATCGTACCTATCACTGACTGTTGTTCTCCGTGTATGGTGCTACTCCAGCCCATATCTCGTCTGTTGGGATAACGGTATCGATGAGCCAGCACACCACGCCTGCCTGAACCTCATTTGCGCTTGGCGCAGCATCTTCGAGATCCAAAGACCGTAGAACCTCCAACAGCGTTGCGTCATCAAAATACTCAGGCTCCAGACGTCGCCTCCGTGTCGGCTTCTTTGGCGCCCAGTGAATGTGAGTCCATCGCCTCTTCTTCGGCGACGGCTTGGGCGCCAGCCGAATAACAGACACGACACCTCTTACTGTGGATGCGACGTTGGCAAGATCTCGGATGGTGATACCAGCCCCCAACTCAAGGAATCCATTGCAACTCAGACAATGGACTTCTGAACGATTGTAAGGACCCTGAGGAATTGTAACCCATGCCTCCACCCAAACTTGTCGGCATGGGGGTTGGGTGAGGTACATGTCCAGATGTCTGTCCTGCTGGTTGGGGCTACCTCTGCTGATGCGATGGACAATGTCGCTCGTGTAAATCCAGTCAGGTTCCCTGCGGAAGCCGTGGTTAGGCTTGAAGGGGAAAATCGGGTTCAAGATCGCGGGTGTGCGTGTTAAGTGTGGCATGGGTGGCGAGGGCTTCAGCTGATGGTGGGTGTTTTCACCAGCCAAGGGAATCATGCCGGCAACAGGTCTGACACTGTGGAAGCCCTTGGCAGGCGCATTCAGCCGCCAGGCTTCACTTGCCGCGCGAGTTGGGCGTAGGAACATCGTCTCCCTGAGAATGAATGAGCCGTCAATGACACCTTTAAATCTCTTTAAGAGCTCCCGACAAGCGAGAAGGCCTTTAGTCGGGAGGTAAGACAGTATGTTTTCGAGGAGCTCTGTTGTTTCCACCACTTTTTCTTGTGGACATTGTTCAGAGGACTCGGGATCTGGATCGTTGGCGGCGCAAATCAGTGGAGCGCGCCTCCTTCTGGGTGCCATGTTCAGTAGGTTGTCGGGTTCTGATGACTCTGGTGGATTGGCACTGATTGGATTGAGGAGTGTGAAAATCATTGATCTTACGACCGCCTTATGTACATGTAGCAAGACCACAGGTAGATGGCAAACAATCTGTTGAAACAGTCGCATCCAGGGTATTGAAAGTTGCTGGAATTGAATTGTTAAGACGTGTATACCCACCAGGTCAATGGTGTGTCAGACACACATCGGATGCCTTTCTCCCTCATGTCTGGGTCTTTGTTGATGACTGCCAGCCATAGCACCCTCAGAGTGCAGAGGGTGAGACACCGCTAGGATTCGCATCCGATGTGTCCAGATATTCAGCGAAAGAAGCTAGGATGATATATGGTCACAGATGTGTTCAGTGGAGCAGACGATGCTTGTGCTATTCGCACGTCAAGGTGTCGTGCGGATGTCTACGTGAGGACAGGTGGTACCCTGATCCCATTTTGGGAATGTTCCCAGGAGCCCGGGCTTCGTGAATTGCGAGTTTTAGTGTCATGAAAGGAAGTTAAGTTTCGACAGGCGTCTACGTGCGATTCGATGTTTGTGCGGTTAGGAGTGTGAGTGATACTGTAGCCTGTCGTGAAGGAATGATAAGGCCGCGAATAAGGTTTTGGCTAATGCAGCCCCCGGGTTCTGACACAACGGGCCGCATGCACATGCCCATGAGCTCACATGCAATGGTCAGCCTCCATTCGTTATCTCGCCTTCTTTCTTTCTTAACTACATAGTACTCTTCCTCTCCTTCCTCTCCGTCATCAGCATACCTAGTAAGAGCAGCGCCACAACGTCGCAGCTCAGCGACACGGATGTCAATACAACTGTTCATCGGGCACTCCGGCCAGCGTCTCGCCCTAGACTCCACCGTCACGAGCCTCGACGGCCTGCGGGCTTGGGTCGCCCAACATGCTGGCATCCAGGCGCGCAACCAGATCCTGCTGACTGCTCAGGGCAAGCAGGTCCGCCAACAAACTCTTCTCACCGAGTCCGAGCTGTTCGTCTTCGATTCTAGTCTGTTTGCCAGCAAGGAGCCTGCGAACCTGCCTGGAGTGGATGCGCTGGGAGATGTCGAACCATACAGCCCTGGAACACCACCAGACACAATAGCAAATCAGAATGACTTGCAAGCATGGCAGACGTTGTTCAGATCGAGGAAGAGCTGGGCGTCGGCGCTTCTGGGAGGATGTAGTAAGCTTGCGACGCAGACGGAACAATACATGGACGAGGAAGCCGTGATTGCGCGGTGCTTGGGTGCGGCGGTGGCAAGTCTTCAGCAGCACATTAAGAGTGGCGAGAAGAAGTACAATGTCGTAGTCACATGGGCAGATGAAACCTTGCGAGAGCAAGAAGAGCATGTCCATGGTTGGGAACAGAATTTGGATAGCCTGAGGAATGTCCCTGCTCGCGCAGAGTTCGCTCGCTTCTTGAATCCAACAAGCTCAGTTGCACGGAGATCCTCTTCACAAAACGATGCAGCAACATTGCAGGTATTTGTGGATGTTGCCAAAACGCACAAGGCAGCGAGCTCGGCACGAGACATCATGGACGATCTGACCGAACGTTTGAATAGCCTACAAGCTAAGCTCGAAGATGCGACCAAGCATACTGAGGAGCTCCTACAGGCTGTCGACCAAGTCAACAACGACACACGATCATACATCGAAGCAGAGTCAGAAGCGTCGCAGCTGCGGAGCGAAATCGAGATCATGGTCAACAAGATTTCGTCAGACCTGGAGCACGTTCAGTCGTTACCCCGAACATCACAATCCGCGGTTCAAGCTTCAAAAATGGCCCTGCTTCACACACGCAACTACCTGCCCAATCTCGGCGACTATTGCCAGGAAATGAACGATCTGGTCGAACGCGCGCGAGAAAGGCGGCAACAGGTGGCACTGGTCGCTCTAGAGCACATGCAAACCCTTTCTTCGATTGAGTCGCGTCTTGCCGAACTTTATGCCGGGATCGACAAGTTCGGCATGCCAGAAGAGGATAAGCAATCTTTCGCAGTCCTGACCTTGATTGGCAGGATACCCTCTGTCTACGGTCAACTGATGGTCGAGTCCGTTCGTCGTCGCGAATGGGTAGCCAAGATGAAGCGCGACGCGTCAACACTTCAAGAAGAGATGGCAACATACCAAGAAGAGGAGGAAAAGCGGCGGAAGAAGTGGACCCGCTCCGTTGAGGACGTGGTGAACATGGATGCCTTGCAGCTAAGTAGGGTGCTCGGAATAGAACTCAGCATGCAAAATGAAGGCGGTAGCTGGCCCATGGTTACTCGAGAGGAATTGCAAGAATACCTGGACACATTGTTTCATGTCTATGGTGACGGACCCGTGGCAGAGGAGATGGAGCTGGCAATCAAAGACCTGGACAAACCGACTCGAAAGCAGATCAAGCATGCAAAAGCATTCAAGAATGGCAGTATGCACGAGGCGGCGTTTGGTGACACCTCTCTGATGCTTCGAGGAGATGAACAATTCAAGTCATTGCGCGATCTGAACGCCCGACTTGAAGATGAAGTCAAGGGCCAAAAGAGCAGGGTGCGGAAGCTGGAGGACCTACTGCATCGTTCCACCCAAATGAGTCGCGGCAGCGCAGACATGTTTTCGCCACAGAGTGTTTCTCGGAACCTGACACCGCCGCTCGGATCGTCGCCCCAGCCATCCGGAGAGCTCTCAAGAAATGGTTCGACTAAGCATCGGCGCCTGTCTTCTGCCGCACAAGGTCTTGAAGAGAAGAAGCTCGCACGGCGTGTTGTGGATCTCGAGGCCGAACTTCATGCTGCAAAGGAAGAGGCTAAAAGCCGTAAGAATTCCGATGCTGAGGCAATGAAGCAAGTGGAAGAAGCGGTCTCGACCAAGAAGGATCTAATGGAAAACATGGAAGCTCAGCAAAAGGAATTTGCAGGCGAACGTCGAAATCTAGAGGCTGAACTCAAAGAGGCGAGAGAAAAACTCGAGGAGGCAGAGACAGAGATCGAACGCTTGATGGGCAGCCGCGACGATGAGAGGAGCAGTATTGATGGCAAGCTGACCAATCTTGAAGACGAGCTTGAACGCTACAAGCAGGACGCCGCTGGTCATGCTGCACGAGCGGCCAACGAACACGATGCACGCAATAAGCTCGAGAAGAAGCTCGAGATTGAATCAAATGCCAGGGCTGCAATAGAAGAAGAGCTGCAAAACCTGAAGATGGCACAGGAGGAGCAACGTGAAGCTGAGGCGAACCACCTCGAGCGCCTCACGACAGCGCATGCCCAGCTCTCGCCCGACACGCAAGCTCCAAGCGGGGTCGGCGAACTCGCTGGTGCTCTGGAAGAACTTACAAGGCGATCTGCCGCTCACGCAAAAGACCTTGCCGATGCCGTGGCTCTTGCAAGGGCCGATAATGAAATGCTGCAAGCGAACAACGACGCTCAAAAATCGGAGATTGCAAAGGCTAAAGACCAGCAAAACGAGACCGAAGACCGTGTTCGACAGCTGCAAGAACGCCTCGACTCTGAAGAGGCCAAGTCTGCTTCCTTGCATCAGCAGCTGGGAGAGGAGCAGGATCAACTCCAGACACTCCGGAACAAGTTCGCTGAGGGTGAGACCGGTTCTGAAGTGCTTCGACAGCGCGTCACAGAAGAGGAGGCAAGAGTTGGCAAGCTCTCTTCCCAGCTGGCCGAATCACAGTCTCACGCCAACAGTCTTGACGTCGAGCTCACCCGCTTGCAAAAACAACAGAAGGTGGCCCAGGCTAGTGCAGAGGCATACCTTGATCGACTGGAGAAGCGTGCAGGACGAGCAAAGGAGATTTCTCAGAAGCTCTTCTCGCAGCACGCGCGCTTCACTCGTTTGCTTGAGCGTCTCGGCCTGGCTATTTCCTATCAGGATGACGCTATGGTGGTCGAGCGCGCTTCCAAGCTCGGTGCTAGCACCATGACAGACCAAGGCCGTGCCAGTATGATCACTTCGCCACCACCTACCCGCAAGTCTTCGAACGCGGACGAGACACAAGATCTCTCAATCCTCCGTTGGGCTGACGCCCAATCTGCGGAAGATGAAACAAATCAGTATGCGAGCTTCCTGGAAAGCATCAACCGCTTCAACGTCGACACCTTTGTGGACGCCATCGTCAAGCGCGTGCGTGACTTTGAGTACACTGCTCGCAAGTTCAGCAGAGAACAGAAAGAAGCAGTCAAACGTGCAGAGGCATACAAGGACCGCGCGCAACGTCTTCGAATTGAAGCGCACACCAAGATCGCCGTCCGCGACTTCAAAGAAGGCGATATGGCGCTTTTCCTGCCCACTCGAGGCCAAGCCAAGGGCGCATGGGCGGCGTTCAATATTGGCTGCCCGCACTACTTCCTCGCCGAACGCGAGGGCATGCGTCTCGGAAGTCGCGACTTCATCGTAGCGCGAATCTCGAAAGTCGAGCAAAAAGTGGTCGACCTGAACAAGACCCTCCAACAGCAACAGTCTGCAGATGGCCGTAGCATCGATGAGCAAAGCGAAGCTCCCTCCTTCGACGACGACAACCCATTTGAACTCTCCGACGGCCTCACATGGTGGATGGTGCACGCGACCGAGGAACGCGGTCCCGGAGCAGCACCCACCACCCCTGGCTTGGGCAAGAGCACCGTCGCGGCCGCTAACGTCGACGCGCGCGGAAGCATCAAGCTCAAGCGCAGTAACAAGGGTGACGACGCTAGCAAGCACCTCAACAAGAGCCTCGACAGCCGACGCAGTAGTTCTACGTCGAAGAAGGGCGTCCTTGCATCCTTGGGAGGAGGAGGAGGCGGCGGAGTCGGCATCAATGCTGCGGATGGCACCACGCGGCCTAGATCCGACAGCCAGTCCTCTCTCCGCCCTCTGCCCGGGCCTGCAAGCGCAGCACCAACCTCGGGCCTAGGAATTGTTACGACAGCCGACAACCTCGAAGACGCCGACGAAACACCATCGTCTCCCAAACCCATGCCAGCACATCGGCGAGCCTCGGAACAAATCCCAGGCCACTTGAATGCCGCCATGTCGAATCAAGCCATGTCATCTAGCCAAGGTCTCCGCCCGCGCTCCCGATCTCCATCCAAATCCGTCCGCTCTCTGCAGCGCCATCTGGCGGACCCGCAGCAACAGCAGACGACTAGTCCCTCGAAGCCGACTTCGTACACTTCGCCTACGAAGCAGCAACAGGGTGGTAGCACCAACAGCAAGCCGGCTTGGGAAAGTCTGTGGAGTGCCGAGTACTCGCTTGAGAGCCCTGGGAAGAAGAAATCGTAGCCGCGCCGAGTTTCCTAACAAATTGATTAGGTTTGGAAAGCCGAGAACACTAAGGTCGAGCATAGGCTGGCCGAGAGCCCACTTGTGTGTGGGTCTTCCGTCATTGTATTTGCCTCAGGAAACAGGACAGAGGGAAGGGTGAAAGAACCTGTGAATCGAGTCCAATGTCTCTTTCTATCAAACGATAAGGATTTGGAATCTCTCTTTTATCGAATTTGGGCAAAGGGGTTGGAAATTGGGATTGGGCGGTTATTTTCTTATGAGAATGGGAGAGTGACGGTAAGGGAAGGAAGGGGTGTAAGGAATATGGGTAGGGATCGGGTATTGGTATCAGGAGAGAAAGGTATTGGAAAAGAACAACTGATTTCCACCTCACGACTCTTTTCCCTCTTCTTTTTATTCCGAAACATGCTGTCGCCGTGTTGGATGGGGCTTGAAGGGAGAACAGGACAGGACATTCACTCGACTATTTCCTCCGCCCTGGACAAATGCTGGGCGATGATCAGAATTGGTGCCATCCTTTGGAAATCTTGGATTATCTCAAGTACTCGTTACACGGCAAGGTAAAGAGTGAATTTAGGTACCCCAAAGCCGGATACCACACTTGATTCGATAAGAGAGAAAAAGAAAGAGGAGTAAGTGGCAGAGGTGTGACATTCGAGCAGACGAAAAATTACGAGATATTTTTTGTGCAAAGCAGGCAGAAAGACGCTCGCAAACAGTAAACAACATACGCCGCCTCCCCAAAAGAAAAAAAACAGAAAATCCAGAAAGACTCCCGTCCTTTCCCCATCAATGAGCACCCAGACAGACCATTCCGTATCCCTTGAGAAATCCAAATGCGTTTGACATCCCCCTTTTCCATGCTCCGAGAGAAGAAATCGAAAGACGTTGTTGTTGTTGTTGTTGTTGTCAAGAGAGATCAAGAAATACTACATCCAGTGTACAAAATTATCCTCCTCATTCAACACCTTCTCTTTCTTTGTTTCATTACCACAGACCAGCAGCACCAGTGAACCAGCCGAAAGTCAGAACGGTAACACCAGCCATTGAGAACAAGAAAGCATAAGTCTGCTTCTCCATCAAGCTCGTCGCGCCGCTGCAAGTCGCGCACACGTAATCCGCCATGGGAGTGTACGACTGCGGCACGTACATTCCGAAGGTGAACTGCTTCCAGGTTCCGAGGTAGCCGGCGGCAGCAGTAGCAGAAACGTCCTTGGCGGCATCGTGGATGATGAGAGTGTAGGTCTCGGTCAGGAGAGGGATGGTGCCGGTTGCCTGGTACTTGCCGGTATCCCAGACGATGGTCTGAGTCTGCTCCCAAGTCTCGTTCATGGCGATGGTGTAGAGGGCGTTGTTGGCGGTGCAGGTGGCCAGGACGTCGACGGCGCTCGGGGCGGAGGAGAGGGAGGTGTAGTTCCAGGCAAAGGTGATTTGGTCCTTGATCTTGTAGTAGCTGGCGGGCGACATGGCATCGGGGGTGATCATGGAGGCGCCGCCCGCGGGCAGGCGGGGATCGAATTCTTTGGTCTTGTTGGAGGTGTTGGTGGTCTTGCTGCCGCTGCCGGAGGCCTTGCTGTTGGTGGCTGAGCCTGTGATGGTGCTCTTGTCTGATTCTGAGCCCTTTGATGTTCCTGTGCTCTTCGCGGTGCCTGATGTGCTCGACTCTTCATCGTTGTTGTTGTCATCGTTGTTGTTGTTGTCACTTGTAGGGGTGGCGCTGGTCTTGGAGTCGTTTCCGCTGTCGTTGGTATTGCTGGCGGAGCTCTCCTTGTTGTTGTTGTTTGTGGAGGACGGGGCCTGGCTCGAGGAGTCGTCTTGACGCTGGATGAGGAGAGGAGAAATGTCGCGCTTCATGGCATCAAAAGGGTTGCTCCATGCTGATGAGGTCGCTGCCAGGAGCAGGACAGAGGAGAGGAGGGCGGCAGGTCGCATGGCTGCGATCTGTATGTGAGGGAGCGGATTCGGGTCGACGTAGATCAATGAGATCTATCAGGGCGGCGTGGACGGGTGCGAATCGTATTTGTGAGGCGGCCGTAAGGGTTTCGGAGGGAGATTCAAGCGAGCTGCAGTGGGACGCGTGGCACACAGATGTACAATCGACGTTGGTATGAGCGAGTGTAGACGGCCGAGAATTAGATGACAGCCAAATAAAGCGAGTGAATTTGTGAGAGGTGAGGTAAAGGCAGGCAGGCAAGCAGAGGAGTTGGCAGAATTGATTTAGTACAGTAGTCCGCTCGTGTTGATGCCAAAGAGGAGTAGCACGGAGATCTTTGAGAGCCGGGGAGGCTATTTCTAGAACACGGCCCGAGTCCAAAGTCCAACGCTTCTACCTTAGATTTCTACATGTATGTTGATGCACTTGATGCATTATTATATGCGAACATATTGCCATCTTTGTCGTCACTATTCGCAATCTCATTACACAGATATCAGTGTATCAACTGATTGCTGGCCGAACACCCGTCCACCCTCAATCAGCCCAGAGGTACATGTATCGTCCCAACAACCGCTGCAGGGTGGCAGGATCTCCCGCCACCTCTAACCACATGTAGGGCTTGAGTAAACTGTAAATCTGTCACACCCACTTCAGACAGAACCCGTAGGTAGTATCAACACCAAAACCACCATCTACAGCCTCTTGCTGCCCTTTCTCAGGCAAATCGTGTATTTTCTGGTCAAATTCGGCCGTTTGCTTACCTTTGTCAGCCCAGTAAAACATTACCAGGACAGCGAGGATGCTCTGCGGAGCGGCAGCAGCTTTGGTATGCCATCATAGGCCGGTACCAGCGACATTACCTATGCAACCACCAGTAGCACATACAGTACGTCGGGCGCGGCCTTGAGCGATTCCAGATCCAGCTTCACACACCTCAAGATCACTCGCGAACTGGCCTACGCGGGATGCAGTCTAGTCGAGCTCAAGATCGGCTTCCAGTATCGATATTCCACTCCAACAATGCAAACTGGCCATCAGGAAACCTGCTTCATCTACATGTTTCAATTGCTCGAGCGCCGCAACTGTAACGCCTTGAGCTTCGCCGATTTCCAGCACCGGACTCGAAACTGCGCGCTGACAATCCTAATGCTGTAATGCTCCAACATGTTGACCTAGGGAACTTCCTCAGAGATCGTTGCTCTAAGCTACACTTCTTGCAGTTGACCAACGTTGTGTCGGTTCTCAGTCATCAAAGGCCGCCGACACCCTGGACGATGGCTGATGTCGTACTGCAAGACTTTGGATCGGTTGCCAGTGAGATCAAGGGTTTGGATGAGGGTATCAGGGCTTGGGACATTGATTGCTCAGCTTGACGCAGCCTAGTGAAGATCTCTTTTTGATGTGTAAGTGCTCTCTCGATGGCACATTGAATGATTTGATCCCATAACGTCTTAGCTATTTCTACATGCGTAATCCACATCCAGCGAAGAATCCACTCTATATTTTCACCCTCTCGATGGCACAAGGAGCGATCAATCCTAGCAACGCATGAGATACTATCACATTCATAAGCCGCTTCCAAACAGACACCCTGCCATGCAGACAGTGTGGCGCTCGAGACAATTTGGAGGGACCATCTGGAGATGTGCGTTATAACGGGCCGTCACTGTCTTTGTGAGCACCTGCCTCTGGCTTCAACCTCACTTCACTCGGCTGAAAGTTCAGGTCCAACTTCGGCCCGACCACATTGCTGCCTGATCGCGCAGTGAAGCACAGGCCCTGTTCTCAAACCCTACTTTACCTTACCTCGACATCTTTTTCACTCTTTCAAAGCACCACCACATTTTCACTACACTCGATCCTCGACACTCCTCGTCCAACGCAAGCCACACCAAACAAGCCTAAGAACTCTCAGACGACCACCTCAAACATGGTCTTCCAATCCCGCAAAAACTGCCGCGGCGCAGCGCAAGCGCTGCCGAAATCCGTACTCACCAAACTTCCTGACGAGCTTTTGCTCAAACTGCTACACCAAATGGACATCACAGAGGTCCTCAGACTCCGCGAAACAAGCAGGTTCTTCGTCGATACTTGTACGGAGGTCATGAGGGACAAGCTGAAAATCCTGTATGTCCATCCGTCCCCGAGCTCTGTAGCTCGCGCCATCAGCATCTGCAAGAAGTCAGACCTGAGCTCTGAGGTCGAGGAGATCTGCTTCCTTAGCAAGGCTCCTTTGCGGCAGGATGACTACCGAATTACGCTTCACCAGCGTCAATGGGCCTTCCACAACCCTCGAGACGATGTCGAGCGACCTGTTCCCCCTTTCTCCCATACTTACCAGGAACTTCTATCGTCTTTGGCCAAACTCGAAGGCCTTCATACATTCTCTTTCCGGGAATCGTGTGACAGACCTGGATTCAATGCTTTGTCCACGCAACGCATCAACAATTGGCAAGACACACTCGCACATCACCACGGACAATACAACAAAGACAGTACATGTAGAAAAAAGGGCAGGATAGAGAACACATTGCTTTTTCGTCCAGGAGACACATTTCATGTCCTACACTCCAAGCCAAAGCCACCCATGGCTTTCCTATTCGCCGACGTCGACGCACTCGATGCGGTCTTGAACTCTGGAATCAACTTCACGCGGTTGATCCTGCCACATGAGCTGTTTGGGAATCTTTTTTCTTATCACGTTCAAATGCTCGGGATTTTTGTATTCCACCGCCCTCCGCCCTCCATCCTTCGCATTCAGACATTGACACACCTCGATGTGACCGCCACTGCAAAATGGATCGATTGCGCATGGCACGTACACTGCGCCGAGCTGCTCTACGCCGTCGCCGCTACTCTCCTTGAATTGAAAATCGGTATTCGACATTATGGCTACCAAACTGACAGCACTGCGAGAAGTCTCAGAAGGCTTCTGAAAGACCCCGAAGATCAATTCGAATACATCAACTTCCCGAAACTACAACGCCTCGAGCTTCATTCTCCGCGAAAATTGGGCCCACGCCCAAGGCAACCCGTCTCTGTCATGGTACAAAGGTTCGATCTCGACCACTTCCTCGAATTTCGTTGCAAGAAGCTGCGCACCTTGCACCTGACCGGTATCGACCCGACCCAACTTTTCCCCGACCTGAACAACGGGCACGACAGCATGCAAGATGTTCAGTTACCCCACGACGTGGCAGCCCGTGAGATCGAAGGTCTGGGCGAGAACACTAGGGCGTGGGAAATCCTGGAGCGCGAAGAGTAGGATGACACCCAGTTGTGGTCCCGTTTGCGTGGACGGTTCGGCTAGCTTGAACACAACATGGAATGTGTATGCGTGGGGATCTCGGATCCGAGCACACATGGGCAGTGAATGAGAAGGATGGAGGACGGAAACCGTACTGAGAGTGTGACATCGAAAGCGGCAACGAACGAATTGACTAAATTGGGACCACAGTGCCCTCCGCTGAGATACGTTCCTAAGCATTCCATTGATTATACAAGTTTGATAACTTCAATACAAACGGGCGATTGCTTGCACATAGCGTGGCTCGTTTGCTCGCTCTCCCCAGCAAGTTACAACAAAAGCGCAACACGAAATAGCAGAGCTAGCCTTCTCACGATCAAATAGAAAATACCTCAAACTAAAAGAACACCAAGCCACAAAAGCATTGCCAACAAATTTCCTTCCTCCACTTCTCAATCCCGTAATCGCTTTTGCGCCTTCCTCCTTGACACGCCAGAACACTGTCAAACGGGAATTTGACGAGTATGTTGGGACTAGCAAGCATTCACAACATACACGTATTTGCCTCACCAAAGCTACCAGTACTTTCCACTCGCGAATGCTTAATCTGGATGAGGTACTAAAGATTTATCCTTGCGAGTTCATCAAGCCTCAACTACTGTTTGAAGGCTGATCCTGAAGTACGAAAACGCTGG
>Ga0265780_10007705_pt1 | contig 13183 bp, 16 predicted proteins | sample P1T30metagenome_FD_192432 | JGI IMG/M metagenome (GOLD analysis project Ga0265780, IMG submission 192432) | Plant litter microbial communities from East Loma Ridge, Irvine, California - P1 T30 | ecosystem: Environmental > Terrestrial > Plant litter > Unclassified | place: USA: California...
ATTTTTATACCCTTTGGTTTTGAAAATTGCATCACCGAATTTCATCTCTTGAAAGGTGAAAAAGTCCCGCCAAACCAACTCGAAAACCAGCCACCAGGTTCTCTGATTTTTCTTTATCTTTTTTTCGTATTCTTTTACCTTCTCGAAAATTTCCCTGGGAGATATGCAGCCTAAAGCCAGGTATGGAGAGAATTTCGAACTGTAGTCCACTCCTTGTGATTGGTTTCTCGTCCATCGGTATCCTGTTAGAAGTTCACATTTAAAAGTATAATACTGAAGTCTTCTTAAAGATTTTGTTTCTCCGCCTTCTCAAAGTGGCTGTGCAGCATCATATTCTTTTTTGGTAAAATCAAACTTTTTGTAAGACGGAAATTTTCTGCTCTTCACATTTTTCACACTCTTTCATTCTGTAGGTGTTTTGAAAGTTTTTCCTGGTTCCGATTCTTTTCCTGCAGTAATTCTGTAAGCTTTACTTGATAAGGGAATCTTTGAAATAGAAAAGGGAATATCGTCTTTATGATACAGCGTTTTGCCCCAATAAAAGTGAAAATTTACTTCAGGCAAGATCTTTTGAATTCTTTCAATAAGATCAAGCTCTTCACTCGCATATTCTACCTCGGCATAAATATCTGAAATATTATATTCTTTACCAATTCGGGCAAAAATTGAGCAGCTGAATCTGATCCTATCAATAAATGGGCGCCCAATTTTCCCAGATGATTCTGCAAATCTACAACAGACTGTTCCAAAAATTTAACCCGATTGATATCGCATTTTTTAAATCCCAGATCCAGTTTTCTAAAATTGCTTTTTTCTTTGGTATAACAGAAAATAAGTTCATCACATTCCTGAACTTGCTTTTGTCAACGCTTCATTATCATGAAGCCTTAAATCATTTTTAAACCAAACCAATCCTATTTTTATAGCCGTTTTTCTTAATGCTAACAATTCATAGCCTTTGAACTATAAACATTTTTATTTTATTAAATTCCAGTTTAACGGCGTAATTTTTGAGAGGAGACCAACAAAATATCTTACTATGAACATCAGATCTCTATTTTATACTTCCTCCATCATTTTGCTCGCAGGAATTACGTCAATACAGTGCAGCAGCAGTGACGACACCGACGATGCTTCAAATCCTACCGAGGTTACAGTTTACGCCGCAGGCCGTGAAGGGTACAAAGCAAAATATTGGAAAAATGGAAACGCAGTGTTATTAGGTCAAGGATCAGGCAGCTCCGACGTTAGAGGCATGACAGTTGTCGGAGATGATGTGCACAATGTAGGATTCGAAATAAACTCCAATGGAAAATATGTGGCCAAGTATTGGAAAAACGGTGTTGCCACCGATCTGACAGACGGATCCAGGGATGCTTATGCAAACGACATTTTCATCAGTGGGAATGATGTCTATATTGCAGGACAGGAAATGAAACCGGGAGAAAACACGTATGCAGCAAAATACTGGAAAAACGGGATAGCAGTTAATCTTACTGATGAAGCGCAAAACGTCATTGCAACAGGAATTGCAGTAGTTGGAAACGATGTCTATGTCATTGGCGAACGAAGGATGCAGAATTGGATCACTCCCGTTACCTGCTATTGGAAAAATGGTCAAAGAAGTGATCTGTCAGACCTTAGCACTACAGCCGATGACCAGGACATTACCATTTCGGGAAATGATGTTTACATGATGTGGTCCGTTTCATATAACAGTTCAGGACAACTACAGACAAGATATTCTAAGAATCTGGCATCTCCTACCCTAATTCAGGATGGGACTTCTTATGCTGGTGGTACAGCCATCGCAGTGAAAGGAAATGATGTCTATATTGCTGGTACCGGCAATTTGCCAAACAGCCAGTCTTTGGTATCCAAATACTGGAAAAATGGTTCACCCGTTGTATTAGGTTCAAACGATTCTGCTGCATTAAGCCTCTATGTTTCCGGTGATGACATTTATGTTGGAGGTTATCAAACAGTTCCAGGCGGAGGATCTGAAGCCTTTTATTGGACAAACGGAAAAACACAGCAGATCACAAGCGGTACAGGAAGTGGAATGATCAGACAGATATTTGTGAAGCAAAAATAACTTAAAACAGCATTGTGCTAAGTAAGATTAATGCATTAGTCTTGAAGGTTATCCGTGGAGGATAGCCTTTTTTTATTTTTAACTTACTTACAATACATTGTTAAAGCACAACAGTTTCTAATCCAGATCTTTGGCTGCATCACTGCATAAAATAACCAGATCTACAACAGACTGATTCAGCTGATAGATTTATTTATGTTCAAATGTCAAATTATTTTGTCATTTTCCTATGCTTTGCACCCCAACTTTCCAACTGCCGCCAAATTGGAATTAAATCGGATGCAATTTCCGTCAGTTCGTAATCTACCCTTGGCGGGACTTCGGCATAAACCGTACGTTTTACCAAACCTTCTTTTTCAAGATCACGCAATTGAAGCGTAAGCATTCTTTCGGTAATGCTATCGATTTGATTTCTCAATTCACTAAATCTCAATTTTCCATTTTCCAATTTTCCTAAAATCAGGATTTTCCAACGTCCGCCTATTTTACAGACCGCATACGCCAAATCACATTCTGTGATATACTTTTCGTTCTGGCTATTGGTAGAATTTTCTTTTCTGATTCCCATTACTTACAAATTTGTATGTACCATACATTTGGATGTGTACTGTGCAAAAATAAGGATTCGATGATATATTTGCTATCTATTAAAAAATTAAACAAGAATGAAATTATCAGAACAGGAAGAATCGGCATTAGCTTATATTAAAAATATTGAAGTAGACGGAACATTAAACCCTGGGGAAGCTGGAAGAGCTTTTTCTCAAATGGGTGGATCTATTGATGATACAAAAATTTTAATAGAGGGTGTCGCTGAATTGATCAAAACCCAAAATTCTTAATAATGAAAAAATTCGCTTACATCGGCTGTCTGGGTTTTCTGGCAGTCATTACCACAGAATTTGGCATCATCGGCATATTGCCGCAAGTTGCGGATCATTATGAAATCACTATTGATAAAGCAGGTTATTTATTGAGTGCCTTTGCTTTGGTTATTGCACTGACAGGTCCTTTTATGACTTTACTGGCATCAGGTTTTGATCGTAAAAAAGTAATGCTCACTGCCATTTTTATTTTTATGATCACAGGAATTGTATCGTCCTTTTCACCACCTTACTGGCTGTTGATGCTGGTGAGGATTTTACCCGCCTTTTTGCAACCTGTATATATTGCAGCTGCTTTGGCGGTAGCCGTTTCGAAAGCAGATAAGAAACGGGAGAATGAACTGATGAGTATTGTATTTAGCGGCGTAGCGATCGCAATGGTTACTACGGTTCCTTTTGCTACGTGGCTGGCCAGTCTATGGTCCTGGGAATATTCGTTTATGGTTCAGTCCTTCGTGAGTATTGTAGCTTTAACGGGTATTTACTTTGCTTTGCCTTCAATGCCTGTAAAGGAAAAGAAATCATATGGAAGTCAATTAAAAATACTGAAGCAACCGACTTTTATCATTAGTACGGCAATGAACTTTTTTATGATCACCGCCTGGTTTTCAACCTACAGTTATTTTGCTGAATATCTGAACAAAGCCAAAGGAATGGATACAACGATGGTGAGTTGTATGCTTTTTCTGTTTGGTGTTATCGGCGTGTTTGCCAATTGGATTGCCGGTAAAATGCTGAATAAAAGCGTTTCAAAAACCACAGCATTTTTCCTTTCCGGAACAATCCTGATTCCTATACTTTTACATTTTTCAGACGGAAATACGTTTGTAACAATTGTTGTCATCGGAATATGGGGATTTCTATATTCGCCCAGTTTTTTGAACGCCTCCACATATATGATTTCATCAGTACCTGATAGTTTGGAATTCGGAAACAGCCTCGCCACTTCATTTGGAAATCTGGGTGTAACTTTGGGAACAACCATTGGCGGTTGGATCATCATTACCAAAGGTGTTTCCTATAATCCTTGGGTTGGACTTGTCTTCGGAGTTTTGGCATTTATGATGATTGGATTGAGAAGTTTTTTAGAACAATCTGAAAGGAAAAGTTTTTTAGCGTAAAGCCACTAGAATAACTGTGAAAAAATGGTCCGTTGTGATGTCACTTTACTTTGGAAATAATAAATCAAATCCCGATTTTTATCGGGATTTTGCTGTTTATTGAAATCCAAAAAATAATTACATTTTGATTTCTAATTAAAAGACTGCCTGAACTCCAAAGGGGTTAAGCTAGTTTTGGTTTTGAACAACCTGGTAAAAGACTGCGGATAATCAAACCCAAGATGATAGGCTATTTCAGAGACTGAAAGATCGGTGGTCGACAATATCTCTTTTGCAGTTTCGATGAGCCTGTTATGAATATGCTGTTGTGTATTAAGGCCTGTTAATGACCGTAAAAGATCGCTTAAATAATTGGCGGAAACATGCAGTTGCTCTGCAACATTTTGCACAGACGGCATTCCGTTCTGCAATTCGTGGTCAGAATTAAAATAAAAATCCAGTACCTTTTCAAATTGCCGAAGAAGATCAGTATTAACTGCTTTGTACGTGATAAACTGCCTTTTGTAAAAGCGGCTGCTGTAATTAAGCAGCAGTTCAATTTGTGAGATAATTACGTCCTGACTGAAGTCATCTACCCTGCTGTTGAGCTCTTCATCAATAATCTTAAAAACAGAGAATACAGTCTCTTTTTCCTTTTCAGACAGATGAAGGGCTTCATCCGCAGCATACGAAAAGAAACCGTATTGCCTGATCTTTTTTGCCAGATGATAAGACAGGAAAAAATCAGGATGAACTAAAAGAATACAGCCTTTGCTTTTGTTGCTTTTTGGTTTTTCAAATAATTGTCCCGGAGCAGTAAAAACCAATCCCCCTTCGCCAAAGTCATAATGATGCTGTCCATATTTAGCTTTTCCGATACTATCTTTATAAGCGATCTTGTAAAAATCCAGCACCAGATATTCGGACAATTCTTCTTCCGGCATCTTCATATCCTCCAGACGTATAAAGCTCACCAGCGGATGCTCAGGTTTTGGGAGTCCAAACATCACATGGAATTCAGATAAAGACCTGAATTTATACAGCCTATTTTGTTTACCTTTCATCTTTCCAAGTTCTTTTTATCCGTTGGATAAAACACCCGGACTATTTATTCCAAATGTTTTACCTGACAAAAATACTGAATTAATTACCAGGGTGTCTCCCCTGTTTCAGCATTGTATTCTTCACTAATAAACTTTCCGGTGGGTCCATCCTCTTCTATCATTGCATATTTTGCAATTCGTATTCCTCCTTCCTGTACAGTACCAGTACCTTTGTGACCGTTAAAATCAGTCGCTACAAAACCAGGGCAAACTGCATTTACTTTGAAAGCTGTGTCTCGTAATTCATAGGCGAGATTGATGGTGTACATATTCATAGCTGCTTTGGAAGCTGTATACACAGCTGCTTTATGGCTGTAATATTTCCATTCCGGATCACAATGAAGCGTCAGTGAGCAGCCACTGGATGAAACGTTAACAATCCTTGGCTGATCCGACTTTTTAAGCAGATCAATAAAGGCTTGTGTCACTCTTACCACACAATATAAATTGGTATCCATTACGTTTTGAAATGCTTCAGCTTTCGCTTCCAGGGCTGCCTGTGGAAAACCTCCGTTGACCCCTGCATTATTAATGAGTACATCCAGTACCTCAATTTTATTTCCAATCTCCTTTCTGGCATTTTCTACAGATGCAATATCTGTCACATCTAGCTGAATAGCCTCTACATTTTCAAATCCAGCCTTGTTAAGTTCTTGCACTGCTGATTTTCCATTCTCTATATTCCTGCTTCCTACAAAAACAAAATATCCGTTTTCCAAAAGCTGCCTGGCAGTTTCGAAGCCGATGCCTTTATTGGCTCCTGTTATTAATACTGTTTTCATTTATGAATTGATTTTGTTTTTATAAACTTCAGCAAATTCTTCAGCGAAATCCGCTAATTTCAATTTTCCTAGCGCGGGTTTATTCAGATAAAAATCTTCATATAAACTACCATTTCCCTGTGCCTGCTGCATGGCAACCATTCCATTGGCGATCCATTCATTGATTCCTGCAGAAAGCATTTGATTTAATAATTCCTGTGAAGAAATCACTTTCCATTTCAAATCCGGATTACCGATTGATTTTCCAAGCGCTTCGGCAATTTCGTTGGGTGAAACCTCATCACTCGCTACATACTGTACCGTTCTTCCAATGAATGGTCTTTCCATTTCCTCGGCAATCATTTGTGCAATATCATAAGGCGAAACCCAGGGCTCTTTACGATCCCCACCATAACTTTGAATAACAGCTCCCTGAGACCGGATCATTGGTAACCAACGGTGCACATTGCTGAAAAATCCCACAGGACGGATAAATTTAATGGATACATTGTCAGGGAGTGTTCCCAAAACTTTTTCTACATTGTGATGAACCAAAAGACTTCCCGTACCCTGATCCGAATGAGCACCGATGCTGCTCAAATGAATAATTTTGGTAACACCGGCCCGCTGAACAGCCTGTACATAATTGTCAGCTATTTTTCTGAATTCTGCGGGAAAATCAATTGTATTATCAAACAGACTTCCTATGCCTTCCCAGGCTTCCATCAGATATACAGCATCAGCTCCTGTAAATGTTTTGGTCAAAAATTCCACATCCTGAATACTACCGATTGCAGGTATTGCTCCCAACGCTTCTATAGCTGATATTCTTTCAGGCTTACTGCTGATCACAGTGACCCGATGTCCCCTTGCAACCAATAATTTTGTAAGAGGTTTTCCGATATTCCCTAGGGAACCAGTTATTGCAATATTCATATCTTGATTTTTATTACTGCAAAGTTCCAATAACTTGCATAATCAGAAATAACAGAATCAAGGTAATCATTAACAGAAACGTGGGAGTAAAATAGCAATAAGCCCCGACAAACATCAGGACTTATTTCTTGAATCAACAATTCTAAAGGTTTAGAGACTACAATTTCTTTCTCATTTCTAACCTATCAGTTTATTCTGACAGAAAATTGATCAATCGGTAACCTGACCTTAGAAACCGATGCCAGATAATCATTAGCAGCATCCCTGTAGCCCAATGATAAGATAACTGAAGAATGAAGCCCCTTTTCCGACAAGCCTAACACTTCATCAAACAATTTCGGGTCAAAGCCTTCCATTGGCGTTGCATCCACTTTAAGTTCTGCCGCCGCAATCAAAGCGGTTCCCAAACCGATGTAAGCTTGCTTATCCGACCAGATTGCATTCTGCTCCGGCGTCTGTACAGAGAAATAATTAATCAGCGTATTCTTCAAGACGTTCAGCGCTCCTCTTTCCAAATTTCTCTGCTGTTCCATCATCTCAACATAGTCTCTGATATAATCAGTGGTGATTTCATTAAATCCGGCAAATACCAGCAAATGAGAAGAAGCGTGAATTTGTGCATTGAATGACCCTTCTCCTAATCTTTGTCTTACCTCAGGATTGGTAATGACAAACAGTCGATAAGGCTGTATTCCACAAGAAGAAGCGGTGAGATTGATCGCTTCTATAATCTCGTCAATTTTATCTTCGCTGACAAACTCATCTGAATATTTCTTGACTGCGTAACGCCATTGCAAATTTTTAATTAGATCCATTTTTTATATTTATTAATTAGACAGGCAAAGTTATACCTTCAATGTGTATATTTGTAACTAAGTGACAAAAAGTTATAGTGACAAACGGGTAACCAAGTGAATGGTATGGAACAAGAATTTGATTTAGTAAAAGACTGCAGCCAAAAAATACTGGCGATTAGTGATACAATGGAAATTTTAAACGGAAAATGGAAAATGTCGATTATTGCATGCCTCTGCTATAAACCGATGCGGTACTCCGAATTGCTGAAAGAAGTCAAGGGTATTTCCGGGAAGATGCTCAGCCGTGAATTAAAGGATCTGGAGATCAATGAACTGATTGATCGTCAAGTCCTTAACACTGCGCCTGTTGCGGTGGAATATCAAATAACTGATTACGGAAAATCATTGAAACTACTGACCAATACGATTGCAGACTGGGGATTTATCCATAGACAGCGTATTATTTCCGGAATGAAGTCCAAAACTGAAAAGCAAATTGTAAAATGATTTAGTACAAAAACCGAACTATTAAAATAATCTTATACCTACCTTTATAATAAATGGCGAACAATCATAAGTCAATTTACAGTGCACTTGCAGCCAATCTCTTAATAGCACTCACTAAATTCATCGCAGGAGCATTTACAAACAGCTCTTCGATGATTTCTGAAGGGATCCACTCCACTGTTGACACTACCAACCAGCTGTTGCTTTTGTATGGTTTGAAAAGAAGTAAGAAGCCAGCAGATGAATCTCATCCTTTCGGCTATGGGAAGGAACTCTATTTCTGGTCTTTTGTCGTTTCGATTTTAATATTTGGTCTCGGTGGCGCTTTATCTATCTATCAGGGAATTTCTCACATCATAGAACCTGAAGTGATGAAGGATCCTTTCTGGAACTATATCGTTTTATTGCTCTCACTCATTTTTGAAGGTACCTCTCTGTATATAGCCGTCAAAGAATTCAATAAGACCCGTAATGGTATGAAATGGTGGGATGCAATCATCAAAAGTAAAGATCCTGCAAGTTTTCTCGTTGTTTTTGAAGACGGCGCGGCAGTGGCAGGTCTTCTCGTGGTGATGGTATTGATGGGGCTTAGCCATTTATTTCAGATTCCGGAACTGGATGGGCTTGCATCGGTCATTGTAGGTTTGATTCTGGTATTTGTCTCTTTTATTCTTGCCAGAGAAAGCAGAAGCTTACTGATGGGTGAAGGGATAGCACCCGAAACAAGGAAAAAGATTGCAAAACTAGCTGAGAAAGATACCGCTGTTGTCAAAACAAAAAGTATCCTATCTACCTATCAGTCGCCGGAAGAAATTATACTGATGCTCATCATTGATTTTGAAGAGCATCTTGATACCGAAGAGATTACAGAGGCCATACATCGTATTCGTGAAAATATAAAAAGAGAATTTCCATTGGTTCATTTTGTCATTATTCAGCCGGAATAATTGATACAAATAAAATTTTTGTGTTTTTCGTTCTATGGAAAGCAGTACCTCTGATAAGATTCACTGTTAAAGAATTTTTGCAAGGATAAAACCAATCACCAGAGCAACAACAAACGCGATTATGATCTTCACATAGTCAGTTTTGCTGCCTTGGACTTCCTGATTCAGCCTGACATTTTCCTGCTTCAGAGTTTCCAGATTAACCTTTAAAGAAGCTGTACTTTCATTGATAGCAGACTGCACGTTCTTCTCGTGCAGAACAGCGATCTCCTTTTTGTAGCTTTCCATTTCAGCCTGGCGTTGTTTCTGCTGCTCCTGGAAATTCTTCTGAAGATCTTCCAACTGTTTTCCAGATGTCAACTGAAGTTTCTGAAACTCTTCATTTCTTACCTTAAGCTGATCTGAAAAGGTCTTATTATGTGCCTCACTCTGTTCCTTGTATGTTTTCTGGGCTTCCGTGAATTCCTCATTTTTCTTCTTCAACTGCTTTTCCAAGGTTTCCACCTGCTCTGAAAACTGCTTGGTGACATCTTTTTTAACCTCATCGATGAGAAGAGCCCTTGAATTGGATCGTTCATGGGATAATTTTTCAGCAATGGTATGCAATCCAGCACCATAATCGTGTGGCAAATGAAAACGCTTGTCAGCCAGCTTATCCAATAAGGTCTCATCTACCGTATGGCCGATGGCCGTCACAGTAACCGGTTTCATTGTTATGAATAATTCGGATAGGCTTAGGTCATTGAAGGTTTCCATACTCTGCCTGTCGCCTCCTCCCCTGACCAAGGCAACAATGTCATACTTCAAAGCTGAAATTTCCTTCAGTTTGGATATAATCGCCGTGGAGGAAGTGATATTGCAGCTGTGATCTGAAATATCAAAATACTTTCTTGAAACATCCAATCCTTCGAAAAAATCCTTCTGGACAATCGCATTATTTCCATAAATGTTAGCCACCTTGACCTTTTCATCTTTGAGCATCTTGTCCCTAATCATTGTCTCAAGATCTTTTGAACCGATCTGAAGTTTTTTTTGTATCAGCTCATATCGCTGCAGTTCTTCCTCCGATATCGACCTTACTTCCTGCTTAATGATCTCATCCACCACAAAACGCAATTCGATTGAAGAATTCTTAATGCTCTTCTCAATAAAGCCTCTGAGCGTATACACTTCATTATTGGTAATCTTACTCCTGAGCAAAGAAGAAATACGAATCCCGATCGAGGTATGGTCACCTTCTGAGAACAGAAGGTCGTAGTAATAGTTCCCGTAGGATTTGCCACCACCATAAGCATATCTACCTTTCAGATAGATCAGATTGACCGTTGCATTCAGCTTCAGTGCATTACTGAATATACCAATTACTGATGCCGGCGAATAGACCGGATAAGTTACTTCATTGTCCTCCATCGATAAGATGATCATTTAGATCAAGTTCGGATACAAAGATATTGCTTATTGGGCATTGCCTGCAAAGGTTGAGAAAAATAGCAGCGATAAATACAAATTAAAAAATAAGACTGATGTAATGGGAGCAAAAAGCTTTGCAAATGAAACGGAATTACATTAAAAGAAATAAAAGATATGAGTTGGATCATTTTACGGAAATCCGTAAAAAATAACTTATCAGGTTTATTACTTTTGCTGACATACATTTTTAATCATGAAAAACTTTACTCTATTCTCAGTCTTAATTTTAATTTTATCCTGCAGTGCACCCTGTCCAAGAAATACCCTCAAGTTCAATTAACAGGATTATATCGGGGAGTGGCCTTTCTCTGTCAATGAGATCGAGGTGTACTGTTCGGGTTACAAAGAAATCTAAGGAAGAACCAACAACGGAAAGATCTATGCCCTCAATGGATCAGCGAAAGGAGCATCTCATAATGATCCGTCCATCAGCAAGGTTGAGGAGATCTGGCTGGATGATCCAAAATGGGCAGGTCTTAAGATATCCTACGGGTGCTTTGTTATTTATCTAAGTTGTAACTTTACGTTTGAGAACTGTGCAGAATCATTTTTATCAACATTGATGACCTTATAGATACCGTTCGAGATCCCCATTTTCAAAATATTTTTCTGTATTTTTGTCTAAAAGGCTTTGATAGTATGAGCCATACTCAAAAGATTCTCCAATATTTAACTCTTTTCCTGTTTCAACTAATTGATGAATTATCGGCTTCGTAGAATTACGAGCACAAAGTTGCAGATTTAACGTCATTTTTTTTCTGTAAATATAGTAAATCCATGAGAATTATATCCCAATATGAGGATGTCCTGAGATTTTAGTGCAAATCAGTCTTTTAGGCTGGGAGTGGCATTTAATTTGTTAATATAACAGCGCATATACAAATACTTATTCAGTAAGATCTTCCTAAATTATTTAGGAAGGTCTTTATTTTTTTTAGATAATACCATTTCATTTATTTACAGTTTATTAGTTGGAATGCTACCCTAGATCACCATTTTCTTTATGTTCTGATATTATTTAATTCCGCCATAAAATATTTAGTCAGGACAATATATAACATAATGCATGCAATCAACTTTTTTGTTGGATTCAGAACTCCTCTGTAATTTTAATCTAAGCATAATGAATAAGCAACATATAATATGATTGCTTAAACAGCCATTTATAAATACTATTTTAATGGTTGGAAAGTTCAAAACCACATATAATTTCTCATTAGGAATTAAAGCCAATGCGGTATTGACAATTACATTGGACGGTGAACTTAACAAAAATGAATAAAAACAAGTAATCTTATTTTAATCGTTTTCTTTGTAATCTATATGGCCAAACTTAGCAGGCTTACCAGACAGTAAAAAGATTACACTGTGATCATCATCACATATTTTATATAAAAAACCACAAAGAGAACTTCTTTGCGGTTTTTCTTCTTATTATATATTTCCAGATTACTTTTTAATAATCTTCTCTGTCACCACAGCCTTCTCCGTTTTTACTTTTACATAATAAACACCAGCTGTCAATGCAGTCATATTAATTTGTGCATTTGTATTCCCTAAGCTTCCTCTTAAAACACTTTGCCCCACAGAAGAATACACTTCATAGCTTTCAAGTATATTTTTACTTTTAATCATAAGGAAATCCTGAACGGGATTTGGATAAAACTGTAAACCTGCATCAACAGCAGTTTCTTCTACAGATAAATTGCTACATGCAGATTTAGCATATTTTGTAAAGAAATTCTGAGATTTTCCCGCTGTAACATTAATAGCCATGGTCGGTACATTATCGTTGGCATCTGTAAACAACTGCTGATGGAAAAAACCACCCAAAACATAATTCCCATCATTATCGACTGTTATTGCCGTAAATTCATCTATCGTATTTACATTACTTAATACATCACCCATTCCTAAAACAGCTCCCGAATCTTTATTTAGGCGAACAAGAATTGGATCTGCACGGTCTCCACTTGGTCTTGTCAGTGAATAACTACCCCAAGCACTTCCCCAACTTCCATGAGCAAAGCCTATTTCGTTACCATTTTGAACAATTCGACCTTTCATAAAACCATAAGTAGTATTACCAACGGTTCCCGGTGCCCCATCTGCAATCTTAGACCATAAAACATTTCCTGCTGAATTTAGCTTTACAACAAAGGGAATATGCCCATTAAAGGAAGTCGTTGGAAAAGTGTAATTTCCAAAAGTTGCTGTTGAATTTACCGAAAAATACCGTCCGGATATATAAATATCTGAAGAGTTAGCATCTTTAATGATTGAATGGATTTCCTCGTCAGGATTTGTATTACCTGCTTCAATTTCTTTTCTCCAAACCTCTGAAACATTATTACCATTAATATTGAAAGCCAGGAGATAGGCCTCTTTTGTAATTGGAATATTATTAAAAGAAAAATCTATTAAAGTTCCACCTGTGCCCGACCTTCTTTTACCGGCCAAATAATATTGACCAATTATTTCGTCAAACATCATATTTACATGACCATTAACCACTCCTGCGTTGAGATCACCTGTGATTGGTAAAAAAACTGCTGAGGCTGGAGTCATATTTCCACCAGCATA
>Ga0265780_10007707_pt1 | contig 13182 bp, 6 predicted proteins | sample P1T30metagenome_FD_192432 | JGI IMG/M metagenome (GOLD analysis project Ga0265780, IMG submission 192432) | Plant litter microbial communities from East Loma Ridge, Irvine, California - P1 T30 | ecosystem: Environmental > Terrestrial > Plant litter > Unclassified | place: USA: California...
TAGCACCTGGATGTTCGCGACGTCGTAATAGGGTTCCTGCGCGAAATAGCCCGGGAACGTCGGTGCGCCGTCACGGTAGGTGATGACGCCGGTCGCGGTTTGCGTGTTGTGCTCGCCCTTGCCGATGCCGCGGACGTTAAAGTCGATGCCCTGACCGAAATTGTTCACCACCACGCTTGGTGTAGCGAACTGGAGCGCGTCGACGCGCGACACGCCCTTGTTCGCCAGATCGGTGCCTGACAGGACAGAGCCGGACAACGGCGTAGTCTGGAGGTTCTCGTTGCGGCGGCGCGCGGTGACGATGATGTCGCCCTGCTGCGGCGCGGGGCTTTCCGTCTGTTCGGTCGAAGCGCCGGGATCGGCTGGAACTGACTGAGCGACGGCCTGACCCGTCGAGAGCAGAGCGAGCACGGACACACCGAGCCAGCACGAACGAAGCCGCATAATCCTCTCCTATGGCAATGGCACTCTTTGGTGCCGATGCCTAATCGATGCCCTAAACGAAAATACGACGCAAGTTTAATTCTCTACAGAGTGAATGTCAGCTGACGGGTTCGCAAGCTGTTACAGTAGGTTCAAATCGGACGTTCGCGAGCGACCGATTTTTGAGCATCTTGACCGTCGAAATACGTGGGTCACCAAGTTTCACATGACGAGCCAGACAAATGCCTCGGAATCGACCCACAAGCGGGCGCTCGGCGTCCTTCTTGTGCTTCCCAAGTTCGGAAATTCGTTCATGGTTCGCAACTGCCCAGCAACGCTAAATGGTCAAACTGACGGCTTTGCTGCTGGGCTTAACGCAACCTCTCGAACGGCAGGTTCGTCGCAAACTAGCATCCGGTGTTCGTCTGGCCGACGACGCATATTAGAACCTCGTGGCGCGATCAGGGGGTTACCTTAACCATGATCACGCCATGCGCTGGCACCAGTGCGGCGTAGCGGTCGGCAACCTTGCCTATCGACCGATGGCTCCACACGTCGCGTACGTCTGCACGTACCGAGCGGGTCAGACCTATTTCTGGCCAATTAACTTCGATCTTGGCAGGACTTTCGGAGCGGTTGAATAGTATCACGGCGCGGCTTCCATCGCTCAACGGCTTTGACCAGACCTCCAGATCGCCATCATCGCGTATACGGCGACCCTGCTGACCTAGGGGGTCCTGGTTGACCGTGATTACCTCCTTGTTCAACAAAATGTCGCGCGTTGCTGCACTCATGTTGGTGATATCGTTACCGGCAATCAGCGGTGAGGTCATCATGGCCCACAAACTGAAATGGGAGCGGTACTCAGTATCGGACATTCCGCCGTTGCCGACCTCGAGCATGTCGGCGTCGTTCCAGTGCCCAGGCCCTGCATACGGATAGAGCGGCTCGTTCGCGTCGACAATGTCGACCATGCCGATCGACCATTTGTCTCGCCCCTTCCAGGCGTCGCGAATATCGCTGGTGGTGCGCCACGAGTTGCCGATCTTATTGCCCCATTCCCAAGGACGATTGTTGCCCCATTCGCACATCGCCAGAAGCACCGGCCGCCCCGTGGCTTTGAGGGCATCAGACATGAGCGCGTAGGCGCTCTCGGCGTTCAACGTGCCAGTCGAGCACCAGTCATACTTCAGGTAGTCTACGCCCCACCGGGCGTATGTAAGTGCGTCCTGATATTCATGTCCAAGGCTGCCGGGCTTGCCGCCACACGTCTTGGCGCCGGCATCGGAGTATATCCCGAACTTGAGGCCGCGAGCGTGGACGTAATCGGCCAGTGCCTTCATGCCCGATGGAAACTTCTCTCGACTTTCCGTGATGAAGCCTTTGGCATCGCGCTCACCGTGCCAGCAGTCGTCGATAACGACATACTCGTACCCCACATCGCGCATGCCATTCGTCGCCATGGTGTCGGCGATGCGACGCACCGTCTTCTCATCGATGTTGCAGCCGAACTTGTTCCAGCTGTTCCATCCCATCTGCGGCGTTCGTGCCAACCCATTGGCCTTGCGGTTCGGGTCCAACGAAGGACGCAGCGTGTTTGGATCGACAAACTGATCCTGCGCGCGCGCCACGCCGACCGCAAACGGCAGAAAGGCAAGTACAACTAGATGCGCCAGCTTTTTCAAAAGTACTTCCTCATTAAAGCAATACGTCTGGTCATTCGTTTGGCTAAGCCGATTGCGTCTTGATGAGTATCCCGTCCGACGGCAGGATGCGGTCGAGAAAAGGCAGGATCGCGGCGCCTATTGCCGGACTATCTCGCGACAGACTCGCCCGAGCGATCGGCGCAATTATAGGGATATTGGGTGCTGCCGTTCGCAGTTTTCGGTAGGTATCCGTAGCGAGCTGATCGAGGATATCGTCCGGCAGCCGCCCTCCAACGAGAACAATCGCCGGATTGACTAGGCAGTTCACGGCCATCAGCGCTGGCACGAGCGCGTCCGATGCGTCCTCGAGCCACGCGGCGACGTGCGGCTTGCACGCTGCGGGAAACGGTTGCGTCGGATCCATGCCCGCCGGGTCCAGTCCTGCAGTCTCCAGATAGCTCGACAATGCCGACAGGGAGACGACGTCCTGCAGCACCTTGGTCGGATCAGTGGCGAGCGGCAGAAAGCCGATTTCCCCGCCGCGGGCGTTTGCGCCGCGGTAATAAGCGCCGTCGATCACGACCCCGCCGCCTAGCCCCGCGCTGACGAGAATGTAGAAGAAGTTCGCATGATGCCCGTCGCCGAACTGCGCCTCGCCGATAGCCGCTGCAGCGGCATCGTTGTCGATGTGGATCGACCAGGGAACGATGGGTGCGAGCATCGCCTGGATATCGACATCGCTCCACTGCTCGTACCCGGGCGGGCGATGCGGCAGGTCGACACGGCCGAGATCGTCGGGAAGTGCCACACCCATCCCAAGCACCCGGTCAAAACGGACCGCATCGGTACGAACGATTGTCGCGATTCCTTTTTCGACGACCCGTACGACGTCTTCAGGCGATGCGAATGCGATCTGTCGGGTAAACCGAGATCGCACCGTGCCCGCCAAATCGAGTGATACTAAAGTAACATGATCGCGATCGATGTTGAGGCCGATGGCATAGCCTCCTTCCGGATTGATCCGAAGGCGCGTCGCCGGCTGGCCTCGACCGCCCAAGCGTCGACCGGCATCGATCACCAGTTCGTTCTCGAATAATCGCCCTACGATGTTGGCGATCGTCGGCGCAGTCAAATTGGTCATCACCGCGATTTCGTTTCGCGTGATGTCAGGATTGCGTCGAATGATCTGCGTTACGACGCGCTGATTATAGTCACCTGCACGTTCCAGGTTCGTGCCTGACAGACTCGGCCCAAGCCTGACCGACCGGTCGTCTGCAGTAACGCTGGCGCTGGTCGCTTTTCCGGAAACGTTGAAATTGGAGGGCCTATCCATTCGCGGCAAAGTTCATTGACCGGGATGCGGGAGGAGTCGACGCAGGGGCAAAGGACTTGAGAAACGTCTCGTGCGGTTCGGCAAGCGCAACGGCGTCACGTATCGAACCCTTCATCCGTTCGAACGCTGCCTCGAGATCTGACAGGGAGAAATGATCCGCCAGCGGGTCGTGCGCCGCGGCATCGATGCCAAATCCAGCATACATGGAAAGCCAACTTGGGTCCTGAAACGATTCCCATTCGTAGCGCACGAGGTGCCCGCGAGCCTTGAACAATGTCAGCTTGCGTGCCAGCTGCTCGGGTAGCGCGGTGCCTCGGCAGCGATCCCACATCGGCTGACCTTGCCGGCCATTCGCAAAATAATGCAGCACCAGGAAGTCGCGGATACGCGCATATTCGAGGCCCGTGGTCCGGTTATACTCATCCGCCAACGCCGGATCAAAACTCCTATCAGGCAGCAAGGCGAGCAACTTCTCCAAGCCGGTCTGAATGAGCGTGATGCTCGTCGATTCCAGCGGTTCCATAAATCCCGCGGCGAGTCCGATTGCGACACAGTTTCCTTGCCAGAATGCGGTCCGACGGCCCGTCCGAAAACGAATCATGTTTGGCTCGGCCAGCGCTTCGCCTTCGAGCCGACCTTTCAACGTCGCAACGGCCTCGTCATCCGAAATATGGCGGCTCGCATAGACATAGCCGTTACCGACCCGGTGCTGCAGCGGAATCCGCCATTGCCATCCGGCAGTCAGTGCCGTGCTGCGCGTATATGGGGTAAGCGGTCCTGCTCGTTCGCACGGCATCGCGACCGCGCGATCGCATGGAAGCAGATTCGTCCAATCCTCGTACGGTACGCCCAGCGCGTCGCCGAGCAATAGCGACCGAAAGCCCGAGCAATCGATGAAGAGGTCGCCCGCGATCGTCTTGCCACACTGGGTGTCGACGCTGGAGATAAAACCTGTGACCTGATCGACGAGAACATCGGTGATCTTGGCGTCGACATGTTTCACGCCCCATTCGCCGGCCTTTTTTGCCAGGAACTTGGCAAACAGGCCTGCGTCGAAATGGACTGCCCAATCGAAGAATAGCAGATCATGCACCGGACTGTCGGTTGGTCGCATGAAGAGGTTACGTTCGGCAAGCGCGGTTGCAAGACAAAAGTCGGACAGCGGCGTAGGTTGCCCAGCTGCATTCAGCTTGCGCCAGTAATGGTGGAACGCCACCCCCCGCGATCGCATCCCGTACAAGCCGAAGGGGTGGAAGAATCGCTCGCCTTCGCGCTTCCAGTCGACGAACTCGATGCCGAGCTTCACCGTGCCTTGCGCAGCCGCCATGACCTCCTGCTCGGTGACGCCGATCTCTCGAAAGAAATCGCGGATACCGGGAACGGTCGCCTCGCCCACCCCCACCGTGCGGATATCGCTGGATTCGACGACCGTGATGGTCACGGACTGACGATCGAGCCTGCGCGCGAGGAGCGTCGCCGCCATCCACCCCGCAGTGCCGCCGCCGACGATCACGATCGAGCGCAGCGGTCCTGAGTGATGCGTTGTTCCTGCTCCATCTGTCACGCTCAATCCCCCCATCCTGCGCGTTGCCACGCAAACGCCCGCCACCCACTAACAGGATGGCAGGCGCTTACAGTCTCACCCGCAGATCAGAACTTGAAACGCGCGCCCGCCATGAACCGGCGTTCATAGATGTTGTTGTACGCTTTCTCATCCGGGAAGGTCAGGTAGTATTTTTCATACTCGCCGGTCAGGTTCGACCCTTGTGCGTACAGCGTCAGATTTGGCGTAAAGTCGTAGCTGATCGAGGCATCGATGTAGTTCGTCGGCTGCTGATACAGTTCGAGGCCTTGGATGCCGCCGAAGTCCTGCTGGACGGCGCGCTTCGAACGGTAGTTCCAGGCGACGCGAGCCTGGAAGTGATTGTCCTGGTAGAAGCCGGCAAGGTTGGTCTGGATCTTCGAATTGTCCTGGAACGGGATCGAGTCTCCCTTGAGATCGACCGCGCCCGAATCGGACGGCGAATAGGTGATGTTCGCATCGATGCCGAAGTTGGAGAGCACCGTCGGAATGAAGCCGAAGTCGTTGAACGACAGCTTGGCACCCGCTTCGACACCTTTGAGCGTACCACCGTCGCCTTGAACCGGGGTGCTGATCGACACGGTCCGGTTGCGGACCACGCCGTCATTGTCCGGCAGATCGGTTCGCACGATGTTACCAGACTGGATGAAGCTGGCGACGTCGATGTAGAAGGCGCCGACACTCAACAAGCTGCTGCGGCCGATATAGTATTCCAGCGAGCCTTCGACGTTCGTGGCGCGCCAGGGATCGAGTTGCGGATTGCCGTTCGAACTGCCTCCGGTGACGCGGAAGACGGGCGATCCTGGGTTGCTCGTATCGATCGCGTAGTTCGGATTGAGTCCACCACCCCATTGGTTGAGATCCAGCAGCGTCATCGTCTTGGAGTAGGCGAGGCGCAGCTTCAGGTTGTCGGCAAAGCTGAACGCCAGGTTGAATGCCGGCAGGAAATCCGTGAAGCTCCGCTTGGTCTCGACCGTCCCGTTGACCGTGTTTGCGACGCCGTAGGGCCGCGGCGAACCGGTCACGAACTGGGTGATGTCGAGTTTGGTGTTGATGACCTTGAGGCCGGCGTTGCCGGATACGGGAATGCCGAACACGTCACCCTTGACGTTGAGCTGCGCATAGCCCGAAATCTGCTTCACGCCGACGTTGAACGACGCACCCGGGTTCTGAATCTCGACGTTGCCGGGGTAGAAGCTGTTCTGGAACGCCAGCGCGTTATCCATGACCTTTGGATCAAGCACGTAGATCGGCGGCAGCCCGGCCCCCGGCAGGTTGAACTGCTTGACCTGGCCGTTAAAAATCGGATCGCTGGCCTTGCGGACCACGCCCGACGTGTAGGGCCTGAAGCCTGGGGTATCGAACGTGCCCGAACCGGCATGGCAGGACGGATCGTTAAGTGGGACGTCGAACGCCTTCCACTTGACCAGGCAGCCGCCCGGCTGCGACGCTTGCCCTGCATACAGCGGTGCCGCCCGATCGAACTCGAAGTCGTCGACCGTGCGCTCGCTGTACCGGCCGCCGGCGCTCAGGCTGACATTGTCGTTGGCCTCGTACGAAACGTCGCCGCGGATGATCTTCAGGTCGCCCTTGCGGCGATAGTTACCCTCCGAAGACGTGGTCTTCATCGCGTAGTTGTCGATGTTGCCAAGCGCTGTCGTCAGCTGCGACGGCAAGGTGAAGACGGGCTGGTTACCGGTGAAATCGACCGTCGCTGGCAACGATGCCGTACCCGCAATGGTGTTGACCGCATAACCACCCGGATTGAACGCGACGTCGCCGGTCGGATAATGACCGATCCCGCCCGGCTGCCACTGCGCGCCATTCGATGGGCTGAACTGCAGATAGCTCTGGTCGTAGTTCGAATAGGCCTTGCCGTAGACGCCGCGCAGGCTCGCTTTGAAACGGCCACCATTATCGTACTTCAGCTCGGCATTGTAGTTCTGCGACTGAGACTTGAACTTGTCATTCTGCGCATATGAGTCGAAATTTCCGAGGTCGTAATTATAGATCTGGGTCGTATTCAGATCATAATCGCGCGTCACGCCGCCATTGCTAAGCGACACGGTCGATCCGGTGTTGCGCGACTGGCCCGGCACGAATTCCCCGGCCTGCCAGTTGACGTTCTGCATCTGGATGCCGGCGGTGCGATCATTCTCGTTCTGGCGGGTGAAGAAAGCATCGGCGTTCAGCGTCAGGGCGTCGCTGATCTCCCACTGCGCCGAGGCGTTGATGCCGATCCGCTCACGCTGGTTGACCTTGTCCCAGGCGGTGAAGCCCTGAGGAACGATGAAAGCATCGTTCGCGTCGCCGTCGCCGTTCACGTCGCGGCCGGTGCCGACGATCGTACCCTTTGGTCGGTTGGCCGGTGAGAAGCCGTTGCTGAGGTTGACGTCGCCAGTAGGGTTGGCCGCAGTATTGAACTGCTCGTTGTGCAGCGCGGCCCCGTAGCCTTCCTGGATCCCGTTGTGGGAGTTCGAAAGATGCAGGTTCGAATACGCGCCCGACACCAGGAACCCGAACTTCTCGCCTCGGAAGCCGAATAGCCCATTCAGGTTCGGATCGAACTCCTTGGTCTTGTCGCCATAAGCGCCCTCGGCAGCGGCAGCGACGGTAAAGCCCTTCTTGAGATCGAACGGGCGGCGTGTGCGCAGGTTTACCGTGCCGGTGATGCCCGCGTTGAGCAGATCGGCCGTGCTCGACTTAATGACGTCCGCGCCCGCGAACAGCTGCGACGGGATATCGTTGAAGTTCGGCTGGATCGTCGTGATCGACTGAGCGCCGAGATAGGCCTCGCCGTTGAGCAACGTCGTAACCTGCGGCAGGCCACGAATATTGATCGCCGCGCCCTCACCGGCATCACGGCGGATCTGCACGCCAGGGATACGCTGGAGCGAGTCCGAGATCGTCACATCGGGCAGCTTGCCGATGTCTTCGGCCGAGATGGAGTCGGTGACCGACGCGGCATCGCGCTTGAGGTTGACCGCACGCTGCTGCGATCCACGAATGCCGGTGACGACGATGTCCTGCGTTTCAGCAGCCGCGTCGTTAGCGGGCGTGGTTGGGGACTGCGCTTCGCTTGTCTGATCGGCAGCAGCCGCTGACGGCGATGCGGCTTGATCGGTAGGCGCGTTCTGCAGCACCCCCTGCGTCGTGGACGTTTGCTGGGCGAGTGCGGTGCCACTGCTCACCAGCGCCGTCACGGAGGCCGCGACCATCAACATATTCTTGGAACGTGCACGCAACATTTCGACCGTCTCCCTCAGCACCCGAAATCGCCAGGAACTGGCGAACGTTTTAGCATGCTAAGATCGAGCCGATCGGCGACTCATCGCCCCACCCTCTCCTGCCTGCCAGTCGCAACTTCCCGTTGTCTCGACATCGCGTGTTTAAACGTCCGGTAGATCCGGTCAATAACAAAATCAATTTGCGTTTATAACGATCGCTGGCATGCTTGGTTGACGATGGCCGGGCAGCGGTCACGCGACTAAAGAGAGGAAGATTGCCTTGCAAAACAGTATCGCTGCTCGGGCGATCGAGCCGCAGCCAGCATCTGTACCGGCTTTAGGTATCGACTTTGGTGGCACCAAGATCGAAGCCGTGTTGCTAGGCGCAGACGGTGAGACGCTGTGGCAGCAGCGAGTTCCCAATCCCGGCACGTATGATACCGCGGTAGCCGCTATCGCCGAGTTCGTCGTGGCTGCCGACATCGCGGGGGGCACGGCATGTACCGTCGGCATCGGCGCTCCCGGATCGCCGTCGCCACGTACCGGCGTGATGCGCAACAGCAACTCTCTTTACTTGAACGGTCGATCGTTCTCCGAAGACCTCACCTCTGTTCTCGGCCGACCGGTGCGGCTGGTAAACGACGCGAACTGCCTCGCGCTGTCCGAGGCCACCGATGGCGCAGCGACCGGTGCGCGCAGCGTGTTCGCGCTGGTGATCGGTACGGGCGTCGGTGGCGGCATCGTACTCTCGGGTGCGTGTCTCGACGGCGCCCACGGCATTGCCGGCGAGATTGGGCACTTACCTCTACCCTGGCCGCGCAGCGACGAACTGTCTCCGCCGCCATGCTGGTGCGGCCTGACGGGATGTATCGAAAGCTGGGTTTCCGGCACGGGTTTCGCGCGTGCCGCCAGGACAGAACATGGTCTTTCGCTCAGCGCGCCGGAGATCGTTGCAACCGCCCGCGCCGGGAATCCCGCCGCCCGAGCTGCACTGAATGCGTATGTCGACCGGCTGGGACGCGTACTGGCCATGGTTGCCAACCTGCTGGACCCCGAGGTCGTCGTATTGGGCGGAGGCATGTCGAACGTCGCCGAAATCTATGAAGAACTTCCCTCCATCGTCCGCCGCTATGCCTTCTCGGACCTATGGGAGGGTCGTATCGTGCCTGCGCGCTGGGGCGACGCGTCAGGCGTGCGCGGCGCTGCACGACTGTGGACTGGGGACGCCTGACCGACCCAAGGTCTGGCACGACGAACATAAGAATCAACCGGCCGGTAGAATATCGAGCCGGGAACTCAGGAGAGATCTATCCATGCGATCGTTGCCACTAACAGCCGCGCTTCTGCTCGGTGCCGCATTATCCTCTTCGCTGGCCGCTCAAGCCATGATGCCGACCATGGGGCCGACGATCGCGAATGCCGGCCCCTACAATGTTGCCATCCTAGAAGGCGGGACCGGGGTGGAGCGTGATCTGTCGGGCGCCGACGCAGCTGTCCAAGCCAATGCCCCCTGGACGCTGTCCACTTGGGTTCGCCCAAGCGAAGCCGGCGCGGACGGTTTGCTGCTGGCCGTCGGTAATCCGCTGGAGGCCTGTCGCTGCCTCGACCTTACCAATGGGCGCGCGACTGCCGTGGACGGAGCGACACGGGTAACCGGCGGACCGGCGTTGGCCGCCGGCAAGTGGACGCATGTCGCCGCTGTGGCGAATGGACGGACACTGACCCTCTATGTCGATGGCCGCGTCGTCGCGTCCGTCGCGAACCACCCGAGCAAAGTCGTCGCCCGCCTCGCCGTTGCACCGGTGACGAACGGTGCTCAAGCGCCTCGCCATTTTGGCGGATCGCTGGTTACGGCGCAGTTCAACGGCGTGGCCCTGAGCGCCAGCGAGATCACGGCCGCCATCCGAGCGCGGCCGGATTTCGACCTCGTGCAATTCTGGCAGGTCGGCGTCGGCTGGCCGTTCCAGAAGCAGGCCAATATCGGCCTCACTCAGCAGCAAGATGCCTGGACCTTGCCGAAGGCCCGCGTGAGCGCGACTACGGCCCCGATCGTGCACTTGCCTCTGCCCCCGACAGGACTGGCGCGCGAAAACGACGGCCGCTGGCTGGTCAACGGCTGGCAGCTTGCTGCAGCCCCCGAGGTCCGTGAGGATGCCGCCACCCTGTCGCGTCCGGGCCCTGCCACGGGCACGTGGCGTGCGGCGACCGTGCCGGGCACCGTCTTGACGACGCTGGTCGACCGCGGCGTCTATCCCGATCCATATTACGGGCTCAACAACCTCAAGATTCCCGAGAGCCTGGCACGTCAGGACTATTGGTACCGCACCAGCTTTACGGTGCCGGCAGCCGCCGCGGGCAAACGCCTGACGTTGGTCTTCGGTGGCATCAACTACGCCGCTGACGTCTGGGCGAACGGCCGCAAGCTCGGCGACACCCACGGCGCCTTCATCCGCGGCCAGTTCGACCTCGTGCCGGTCGCCGGCGAGAATGTCGTCGCGGTCCGCGTCTCGCCGCCACCGCATCCCGGCATTCCGCACGAGCAGTCGATCAGCGGCGGCGTCGGCGAGAACGGGGGCCAGCTTGCCATCGATGGCCCAACCTTCGTCGCAACCGAAGGCTGGGACTGGATACCGGGTATTCGGGACCGTAACACGGGGCTGTGGCGACCCGTGGAGCTGCTCGCGCATGGGACCGTCCGGCTGCTCGATCCCAAGATCGTCACTGATCTGCCTCTGCCCCGTACTGACAGCGCTGACGTCTATATCACCGTACCGGTCCAGAACGCTGGTGCGACAGCCGCAAGCGTCACCGTGCGTGCAACGTTTGGGGGCGTCCGAGTGGAGAAGACGGTCATCGCGCCGCCCGGTGAGACGAAGGTCGTCTTCAACCCTAAGGAGTTCGCGCAGCTTCACGTCGCCAATCCAAAACTTTGGTGGCCGAACGGCTATGGCGAGCAGGCTCTTTACCAACTGTCGCTGGAAGCGCTGGCCGACGGCCAGCTCTCGGATACGCGCACCGACAAGTTCGGTATTCGCGAAGTCAGCTACGACCTGTCGCTGTTCGATGCGGCTGGTGCGCTGCGCCGGGTCAACCTCCAGTTCACGGATGGCAGCCTGCGCGGCGAGCGCCTGATCGATGTTCGCCATCAGGCCATCAAGCAATCCCCCAACGGCTGGGCAGAATCGCTGACGCCGCAGGGCGAGCGTTCCCCGGCGGTAACACCGGTCGAGGCGACGATGCCCGAACCGCATCTGACGATCCGCGTGAACGGCGTGCAGATCGCCGCGCGCGGCGGCAATTGGGGCATGGACGATGCGATGAAGCGCATCGGACGCGCACGCCTCGCCCCCTATTTCCGTCTCCAGAAGGAGGCGCACATGAACGTCATCCGCAACTGGATGGGCAACAATACCGAAGAGGAGTTTTACGACCTGGCCGATGAGAACGGCATGATGATCCTCAACGATTTCTGGCAATCGACCCAGAATTTCCAGGTCGAGCCGGAAGATCCGGCACTGTTCCTGAAGAACGCCGACGACGTGGTTCGCCGCTACCGCAACCACCCGTCGATCATCCTATGGTTCGGTCGCAACGAGGGGGTGCCCTACCCGGCCCTGAACGAAGGCCTCGACGACCTCATCGCGCGCGAGGATGGCACACGTTGGTTCACGGGCAGCTCCAACGTCGTCAACCTGCAGGGGTCGGGACCGTACAACTATCGTCCACCGGTCGGCTATTTCACCGGCCTCGCCACCGGTTTCTCGGTGGAGACGGGTACGCCGTCGCTCTCCACGCTGGAATCTGTACGCGCCAACATGCCCGACAGCGAAACCTGGCCACTCAGCGACACGCTGGCCTATCATGATTGGCATTTTGCGGGGAACGGCGACACCAAGACGTTCATGTCCACGCTCGACACCATGTTCGGGCCCGGTACCAGCTTCGCCGATTTCGAGCGCAAGTCGCAGATGATGAACCTCGAGACGCACAAGGCGATGTACGAAGGGTTTCTCGGTCATTTGTGGACCAAGAACTCTGGTCGACTGCTGTGGATGACGCATCCGGCATGGCCGTCGAATACGTGGCAGATCTACAGCTGGGACTACGACACCCAAGCCTCCTATTACGGTGCGAAGAAGGCTGCGGAACCGCTTCACGTTCAGCTCAACCTGCCGGGCAACGAACTGGTCGTGCTCAATACGACTCGCGAGGCGCAACCTGGACTAAAAGTCCGCACGCGTGTCGTCGGGCTCGACAACGCCGAACTCTTCACGCGTGAGGATCGCGTCGATGCGGGTGCCAACATGGCGACGCCGCTCGCAGCGGTGCCGCTCGATCGCTTGTTCGCGTCGAACCCGATGCTCCTGGTCAAGCTCGAATTGATCGATCGGGCGGGCAAGACGGTTGCCGACAATTTCTACTGGCGCGGGAAAGACGAAGCCGCCTACCGGATGCTGAACACGCTGCAGAGCGTCGCGCTGACCGGCTCCGTCGTAGCGCAGGCGATCGACGGCGCGGACAACGTCGTGACGGTGACGCTGGCCAATCGAACCGCGGTTCCGGCGCTGAACGCCAAGCTGACGCTGGTCGATGCGCAGGGCAAACGTGTCCTGCCGGCGTTCTACAGCGACAATTACGTTGCGCTCCTGCCCGGCGAGGAAAAGCGCATTGTCATCCGCTACCCCAAAGCCACGGGCCAAGCGGCGGCCGCGCTGACGCTACGCGGATGGAACGTCGCGCAGTCGGATCGCTTCATCACGTTCGCACCCAAAACCGCCAGCAGTGGAGAGGCGCAATAGCAACCTATCGGCGCAACCTCGGTTGCGCCGACCTCGCGGGACGGGTCATTCCGTCGGAACCCTCCTTGGCAGAGCACTTCAGCTGGATTTGCGCGCAGCGGGAATTGGTGGCGGACTTAGGGCGTCGGCGATCTGCGCCGTAAACCGGGCATTGCGCATTTCGGATGGCGGC
>Ga0265780_10007709_pt1 | contig 13180 bp, 8 predicted proteins | sample P1T30metagenome_FD_192432 | JGI IMG/M metagenome (GOLD analysis project Ga0265780, IMG submission 192432) | Plant litter microbial communities from East Loma Ridge, Irvine, California - P1 T30 | ecosystem: Environmental > Terrestrial > Plant litter > Unclassified | place: USA: California...
TCTCGGTGGCGATCGTGCTCTTCGCGTTCTCGACGCAGGCCATCCGCTCGGTGATGGGCTGGCCGGGCGCGGTCGCCGTGCTCGCGACGCTGCTCGTGCTCGCGGCGCTGTCGCTGTTCGGCGGCCGACACCACGTCGAGTGGCACGGCATCCTGCCGGTGTCGCTCATCGCGCTCTTCGGCTTCATGGCGATCAGCGTGCTCTGGAGCGAGTACACCTGGGTCACGGTGGGAGGCGTCGCCTACGCCGCGGGGTTCGGGGCCCTCGGCCTCTACCTGGCGCTGGGGCGGGACCTGGTCCAGGTGGTGCGGGCCGTCGGCGACGCGCTGCGCATCGTCCTCGTCACCTCCATGTCGCTCGAGGTGTTCGCCGGGCTGCTGATCGACCAGCCGATCCGGTTCCTCGGGATCCGCGGCGACCTGGCGCTCGGCGGGCCGATCCAGGGGCTCGCGGGCACGCGCAACTACCTCGGCTTCCTGGCGGCGCTCGCCCTCGTCACCTTCGTGGTCGAGTTCCTGACCCGGTCGGTCCCCCGGTCGCACGCCGTCGCGTCCGCCGTGCTGGCCGCCGTGACCCTGCTGTTCGCGCGCTCGCCCGTGGCTGCGCTGGCGGTCGTGGTCCTCGTCGTGGCCGGCCTCGCCCTCCGCGCCCTGCGCAAGGCGCCCGAGCACCGGCGTCCCCTGCTGCAGAGCGTGCTGGCCGTCGTGGTCGTCGTCGGCGGCGCGGTCTCCTGGGCCCTCCGCGACTCGCTGCTCGCGAGCGTCGACGGCGCCTCCGACCTGAGCGCACGGTCGTTGCTCTGGGCGCGCGTCCGGAGCCTCGCCAGCGTGCACGACATCACCGGGTGGGGCTTCGTGGGCCAGTGGCCGGCCGAGATCTTCCCCTTCTCGACCGTCCTGGCGCCGGACGGCCGCCCCTACGCGACGGCCCTCAACGCCTTCTTCGACATCTGGCTGCAGCTCGGCCTCGTGGGCGTGCTGCTGCTGGTCGTCTCAGGAGCCCTCGCGCTCGTGCGGAGCTGGGCGACCGCCTCCGGCCACCCGATCGTCGCGTACGTCTGGCCGGCTCTCGTGCTGGTGCTGATCGGGGTCACCGCCCTCGCCGAGAGCTTCGTGCTCTTCGAGGGGACGCTCATGTTGTTCGTCGCGATCGCGACGATCGCCGCCCGCAAGCGGTCGTGGCGCTCCCGCCTGCCGCAGCTCCCGGGACGTGCCGACTCGTCCGACCGGTAGGCGTCGGTGCCCGTCAGGGCCGGCCGTCAGCCCTCGACGACCCAGCCGGGGCCGGGACGACGCCCGAACAGGGTGGCGAGGCGCCGCTGCACGCCCCACACGGTGACGCGGGCCATGGCCTCGACCACGATGGCCTGGCTCATCTTGGACTCGCCCAGCTCGCGTTCGCGGAACTCGATGGGCACCTCCACCACACGGCCGCCGCCGTCGAGCGTGCGGAGCGTCATGTCGACCTGGAAGCAGTAGCCCTTGGAGTCGATCCCCGCGAGGTCCATGGCTGCGAGGGCGTCTCGGGTGTAGACGCGGAAGCCCGCCGTCACGTCCTTGAGACGGAGGCCGAGGGCGAGCCGCGCGTACAGGTTGCCCCCGCGGCTCAGCAGCTGGCGGGAGACGGGCCAGTTCACCACGGAGCCGCCCGGGACCCACCGGCTGCCGATCGCCAGGCTCGGGGTCCACGGGGCGTCGCCCGTGACCTGCGAGATCATCTCGGGCAGCGCCTCCGGCGGGTGCGAGCCGTCGGCGTCCATCTCGATGACGAAGTCGTAGCCGCGCTCCAGGCCCCAGCGGAACCCCTTGACGTACGCCGAGCCGAGGCCGAGCTTGCCGGTGCGGTGCGCGACGTGGACGCGTGCGTCGGCGGCGGCCATGCGCTCCGCCAGCTCGCCCGTGCCGTCGGGGCTGCCGTCGTCGACGACGAGCACGTCGATCTCGGGCACGGCCGCGAAGAGGCGCCCGAGGATGATCGGGAGGTTCTCGACCTCGTCGTAGGTGGGGAGGACGACGAGGGCGCCTGCGCCGGTGTGCGTGTTCATGGGTGCCTTCCTGTGGACCGTCGTCAAGACTAGGGCCGGTCCGTTGCGACGGGGCCGGGGGCGGCTGCGGCGTCAGCCGGCACGGGTGCGTCCGTGACGGCGCTCGTGCTCGCGCTCGCGCTCGGACCGTCGGCGTCCGCGGTGTCGGACACGGAGCCGTCGCCCCGCGGGCTGTCGGCACCCGCGGCGAGGACGAGCCACCGCGCGGCGACGGTCGCCACGGCGACGCACGCGAGGAGGAGCACGGCCCAGCCGACCGTGCCGAGCAGAGGCGGGTGCCACGCCGGCTCGGAGAAGACACGCGGCCAGGGAGCCGAGAGCCCGGCGCTGTAGCGACGGAGCGACGTCAGCAAGCACGCCAGCTGCGCGACCCCGATCACGACGAGGACGCAGGTCGCGAAACGGCGGACGTCCTCCGCGCGCCTGCGGACCGGCAGGGCGTCGCCCACGGCCCACGCGGCGACGACCACGAGCACGACGACGGCGGGCATCGTGTAGCGCCCCTGCCAGATGTAGCCCGACTCGGCGACGCTCGACGCCTGGACGGCGGCAGGCAGGACGAGGACGGCGAGCGCCGCCGTCCCGACAGCGACGCGTCGTCGCACCGAGTCGCGGAGGAACAGGGCGGCCGCGACGACGAGCCCGAGCAGCACCGAGTACAGGAACACCACGTACCCGGGGGCAGGCGTGTCCAGCCACCCGAAGTTGCCGATCGCCTGCGCCGAGTAGTCGGTCGTCGTCTCGAGCACGTGCACGAAGCCGTCCGCGGGCGTCGTCCCGGCGCCGCCGTACACTCCCACGGCGTCCAGGGAGCCCGACCGCAGCGTCCACAGGACGGCCGGGACCGTCGAGGCCGTGACGACGAGGACGCTCAGCAGGACGGGAGGGCGCACGACCCGCGAGACGAAGCGCGGGACCCCGACCGCGATCGCCACGACGAGGACCGCGACGCCGAGCCAGAGCGGGGAGAGCCCCCGGGTGTGGACGAGCAGCCCGCCGGACGCCGCGAGCGAGGCCGCCAGCCACCACGACGCCCGTCGGCCGGGAGTCGTGCTGGTCACGACCAAGAGAGAGGAGGCGAAGGAGGCGGTGGTCGCGATCTCGAGCGCGTTGGGGTTCACGGACCCCATCAGGAAGTAGGTCATCGGGGTAGAGACGGCGAACACGGCCAGGACGGGGAGCACGGGGCGGGGAAGGCGCGCGAGGGCGGTCACCGCGGCGGCGAGGAAGAACGCGCAGGCGGCCGCGCTCGCGAGCCTCATGAGGAATATCTGCCCCTTGCCCAGCTCGAGCAGGGAAGGCCATCCCACGAGCACGTAGTAGACCGGGTTGTAGAGCCCCGCCGTCGTCGTCGCCGCGACGAGCTTCGTGTCCGACCCGAACGGGAGGAGGCAGTCGGCGGTGACCTCCGAGGCGTGCGACATGCAGATGGTGTTGGCGCTGCCCGCCACCGTCTCCGGGACCTGGACGATCTTGTCCTGGGGGCGTGCGCCCGGAGCGCCGATGAGCTGCCCCCGGACCGTCGACGCCGCCTTGATGATGTGGGACGGCTCGTCCGGGCTGGCGCCGATCGGCGTGCTCAGGGCCCAGAGCGCCGCCGTGCCGAAGAAGACGAGGAACGCGACGACGAACAGGGCCACCGGACCGGCCCGGCCGACGCGACCGAGGACCTCGGCGTCCGTCCGGGTGCGGGCTCGTCGTCCGGGTCGTCTCGGCTCGGCTGGGGCGTGCACTCGTTCTCCTCGTCGCGGGTGGCCGTGTGGCCCGGGCCTGGGCCTCGGCTCGGTCGAGCAGCGAGGGGCGAGCGCGGCACGCGCGACCAGGACCCGCAGATCATACCTACCTGCACCCTCCCTCCCCGGCCCGCCGCGCTGCGGCTCCCGCTCCCCGGACTCGCGCGCCGCCGTCCGCTCGCCGCGGACCTGCCCGGCTACGATTGAGCAATGCCCACCGCCCTCGAGCAGACCCTCATCGTCATGCCCGCCTACAACGAAGAAGAGGCCGTCGGCGACGTCGTCCGTGAGGTGCTCGCCGCCCTCCCGGGCGTGGCGTGCCTGGTCGTCAGCGACGGGTCCAAGGACCGCACGGTCGAGATGGCCGACCGTGCGGGTGCGCGCGTCCTCGAGCTGCCCTTCAACCTCGGCGTCGGCGGCGCGATGCGAGCCGGGTTCCGGTACGCCCTGCGACACGGTTTCCACAACGTCGTGCAGATCGACTCGGACGGACAGCACAACCCGACCAGCGTGCCCCGCCTGCTCGACGAGCTGGCGGAGCACGACGTCGTCATCGGCGCGCGCTTCGCCGGGGAGGGCGACTACGAGGTGCGGGGGCCGCGGAGGTGGGCCATGCAGTTCCTCAGCGTCAGCCTCAGCCGCATCGCCAGGACGCCGTTGACGGACACCACGTCGGGCTACCGGGGCGCGGGGCCCCGGGCCGTCGAGCTCTTCGCCGAGAACTACCCGGCCGAGTACCTCGGCGACACGGTGGAGTCCCTGGTCATCGCGGCCCGACACGGGCTGTCGATCAAGCAGGTGCCCGTGTCGATGCGGCCACGAGCGGGCGGCGTGGCGTCGCACAACCCGGCGAAGGCAGCCCTGTACCTCGCGAGGGCCGGGCTCGCCCTCGTCGTGGCCCTGATCCGCCCGATCAACGCGACCGCCCGAGAGGTGGCCGCCGCGTGAACGTCACCAGCTACGTCTTCAGCATCGCGGCCAGCCTGCTCGCCGTCGGCGTCGTCGTCGAGAGGCTGCGTCGTCGACGGCTCCGGGAACGGCACGCCGTCTGGTGGCTGGTCGCCGGTGTCGGCGCGCTCGTCATCAGCGTCTTCCCACAGCTGACGGCGTGGGCGGCCGACCTGGTCGGCGTCGAGCAGCCGGCGAACCTCGCCTTCTTCGCCAGCATCGTGATCATCTTCCTGGTCTGCGTCCAGTTCAGCGCGGAGCTCACCGACCTCGAGGACAAGGTGCGGAGCCTCGCCGAGGAATCAGCCATGAACGACCTGCGGCTGCACGACCTCGAGAAGGCCCAGGACGCCGGGTCCCGGACTCACGACGGTCGCCCCGACCTCCCCTGACCGGCGTCGAGGTCGACGCCTGTCGGTCGGGGACGTGTCAACGGGCGGGTGGCGCGTCCTCGTCCTCGTCCACCGTGGTCGCCTCGTCGGCCCCACGCGAGCGGGAGCCGTCCGCGAAGACCCAGAACTTGTACGCCGCGTAGTTCCACGTCGTCGTCATCGCCGTCGACACGAACTTGCCCACGACGTATCCCGGGCCCAGCCGGTCGAAGAGCTCGATGACGGCGATCGTGGCCAGGGAGTTCACGAGGACGAGGACCCCGTACTTCCAGAGCGAGTGCCAGGAGGAGCGGTGCGACCGGAAGGTCAGGAACCGCTGGAGGGCGTAGCTGACCAGCAGACCGGCCCAGAAGGCGACCGCCCCGGCCACCCCGAGGGGCCACCCGAGGACGTCCCGGCCGACGATCAGCAGGCCGAGGTCGACGACGAACGCGAGGCCGCCGACGACGAGGTACACGAACGGCCCGTACAGCCGCCCGCTCCGGAAGTCCGCGAACCTGGCCGCGAGGCCCGTCACGGACGGGTCCCGACGGGGTCCTGTCCGGACGGACTGTCCGGTCTCGTCCGTCGACGACCCCTGGCCTCCCCCACGGGCTCGTGGAGCTCACCCTGCTCGTTCACCAGCTCGGGATCCTCGACGTCGCCCGCGTCGCCGGCCCCGTCCCCACCCGACGAGAGGACGGCCTGGCGCCGGCTCAGCGCGAGGACGACGAGGAACGCGACGCCGAGCACGAGGCAGCCCGCCGCGATGAGCCCCGTCCACACGGAGGTGGACAGCACCGGGGGGCGCCACGCCGGCGTCTCGAGGAGGGCGACCCAGGAGGCGGAGAGACCGACCGCGTTCCTGCGCAGGAAGGTCATCAACGCGACGAAGGCCGCCGCGGAGTGCACGACGACGACGAGCAGGACGACGCGTCGACGCAGGGTCGTGGAGAGACGGTCGAACGACGGGGCGAGCGCCACCGCGGCCACCAGGACGAGGAGCACGTAGACCGGCAGGTTGTAACGGCCCTGCCAGACGTAGCCGGACCGCGTCACGGACGCCGCCTGCACCAGCGCGGGGATGAGGACGTAGCTCGCGAGCGAGAGCAGCACGGCAGCCTTGACCCGGCCGGAGGTCGGGACGAGCACGGCGGCGAGCACGAGCCCCCCCACCCCGACGAAGTAGGCGAAGACCACGTACGACGGCACCGGGGTGTCGAGCCAGCCGAACTTGCCGATGAGCTCCTGCCCGAAGTCGAACGTCCTCTCGAGCATGCGGACCAGTCCGCCCTGGAAGCTCGTGCCCGCACCCGGGTAGAGGCCCACCGCGCCCAGGGACCCGGACTTGAGGGTCCAGATGACGGCGAGGACGGACGAGACGGCCACGGCGACGACCGCGGCGAGGACCTGAGGTCGTCGGACGTGCTCCCAGAAGGCACGCCAGCCGACGAGCACGGCGGCGACGACGACGATCACGGCCAGCCAGAGCGGGGAGAGCCCTCGTGCGTGCACGAGCAGTCCGCCGGAGAGGGCGAGCAGGAGGCCTTGGCCCCAGCCCACCGGGCGTCCGCTGAGGAGGCCCGAGACGAGCGTCGCGGCGAAGGCGGCCGCGGTCGCCGCCTCGAAGGCGTTCGGGTTGACGACGCCGCTCAGGAAGTACGTCGTCGGCGTCAACGCCCCGAAGGCCGCGAGCACCGGGAGCACCGGACGCGGCAGCCGTGACAGCGAGGCGACGGCCGCGGCGAAGAACACGGAGCACACGAGGGCGCTGACCAGGCGCATCGCGTAGAGCGAGGCCTTGCTGCCGTCCAGGACGAGGGTCGGCCATCCCACGAGCACGTAGTAGACGGGGTTGTAGAGACCTGCGCTGGTGGGCTCCTCGACGATGGCGTCCGCATCGCTCGGGAACCCGGGAGCACAGTCCGCGGTGACCTCGGGCTGGAACCTGGCGCAGTCGGCCTCCGCCGAGTAGGCGACGCCGGCGGGCACGTCGACGTCGCGGATCTGCGGCAGCCCGTCCGTCACGTCGCCCAGGAGCTCCCCGCGGACGACCGACGCGGCCTTGATCAGGTGCGCCGGCTCGTCGGGGCTCGCGCTCAGCGGGGTGGTGACCGCCCAGAGGGCGCTCACGCAGCCGAACCCGACCAGGGCGGCCAGGAAGACGGCGAGCCAGCGGCGGGTGGAGCCCGCCCCGGCGGGGCGGTTGGTCGTGGGTCTCATGGGTGGTCCTCTTCGGGGTCGTGCTCGTCCCGGGCGCGGTCAGCGGCCTGCACGCAGGCGATCGACGACGGGCACCCCGGGAGGGGACGAGAAGAGCTCCGCGTCCCCGTAGAGCCTAGGCGAGGGGCGCAGGCAGGGAGCGGAGGTCGCCGTGGCGCGCCCTCGCGGACGGGAGCCGAGGCTGCCCGCCGCGAGGGCGCCACGCTGGGATCAGGGGACGGTGACGGTCCGGCAGGTGAGCTGCGGGTTGACGCCGCCCCGGGTGTCGATGGCGTAGACGCAGACGTCCTGGACTCCGGAGGGGGCCGCGACGACGGCCTCGAAGCCGTGGGCTGCACCGGCACCGGGGAAGATCCGGGCGATGTCCGAGCGCGACGTGTTCGCGGTCAGGGCCGTGCCGCGAGCGCCGACGTAGACGTGGACGGCCATGGAGGTGGCGGGCTCGTCGGGGTCGAGCGCCCAGCCCGAGACCGCGACGCCGGACGAGGTCGCTCGCACGACGTCGACCGCGCCGACCGGCGGCCTGTTCTCCACGACCACGGTCTTGCACCCGAGCACGGTGGTGGCCCCGGCTCCGACGTTGATGGCATAGGCGCAGACCTCGTGCCGTCCCGGGGTCGCGGCCACCTGGGAGGACCACCCGTGGGCGGCACCGTAGCCCGGGTGGATGCGTCCGATGTCGCTGCGGGGAACGTCGGCCTTGACCGCGCGGCCCACGCCGTCCACGTAGACGTGGACGTCCACGGCGTCGCGCGTGTCGGGGTCGAGGGCCCATCCCGAGGCGGTGATGCGCCCGTCGCTCGCCTGCGCGGCGTCGAAGGCGCCGATGGGCGAGCCCGCCATCACCCTGACGGTCCGGCACTCGAACAACCGGTTCTGACCCGCACCGGTGTTGATGCCGTAGATGCAGACCTGGTGGTCGCCTGGCCCGGCCACGAACGAGGCCGAGTAGCCGTGAGCCGCTCCCTGACCGGGGTAGGCGCGTGCCACGTCGGCACGGGACCGGTCGGCGACGAGCGCACGGCCGACCCCGTCCACGTACACGTGCACCGGGATGCTCGCGGTCGTGTTCCAGTCGAAGGCCCAGCCGCTGACCTCGAGGCCGCCGGGCGCCGCCCTGACCGCCTCGACGGTCCCGACCGGAGACGGGTCACGGACGTCGACCGTCCGACAGCCGAGCTGAGGCGTGTTGCCCACGCCGTTGCCGATGGCGTAGACGCAGACCTGCTGGGGACCCGGCGAGGCCGGGAGCGTGACCGAGAACCCGTGACGGCTCCCCGATCCGGGGAACGTGGCCGCGACGTCAGGCCGGTCGAAGGCCGCAGTCACGGGGGTGCCGACCGCACCGACGTACACGTGCACCGGGATGGAGGCGCTCGTCGTCCGGTCGAGGGCCCACCCGGACACGCTCACCGTGCCCACGCCGGCGGTGACCGCCTCGACGTTGCCGGTGGCGGTCACGACCGTGCCCGTGGGCGAGCCGAACCACGAGTTGAAGTACACCCAGAAGTTCCGGTTGCCGTAGGCGGAGCAGGCGTCGCCGGTGCCGCTCAGGTTCGCCAGCGCCGCCGCGTTGGGCGTGTACGGCGTGTAGTAGTAGAGGTTCGCGGTCGCCTGGTTCCGGACGAAGACCGTCTTGGAGCCGCAGGCGGCCGACGGGTTGTACTGGATGGTCCGGTCGGCGCCCGGAGCGTACTGCTGGAAGTAGTTGCTCGTGCCCGCCGGGTTCGCGTAGCGCTTGAACTGCCACGCGGCACGGTAGATCTGGTTGTACACGCCGGCGTAGGTGGGGTCGCAGCCGCCGTTCGCGGAGTCGGGGCAGGCGTAGCCCATCGCCCTCTCGACGCGCGCGTCCGAGGGACCCCGGGCGGCGGAGCCGGAGATGAGGCCCTGCTCCTTCTGCAGCGTGACGAGGAGGACCTGGGGGTTGATGCCGCACGCAGCGCCGACCTTGGCGATGATGCGCGCGACGGACTCGGAGCCGGCGCCCTGGTACGTGCCGCACATGGCGTCCGCACCCCGCGTGGCCGTGTCCGTCCGCTTGACGTTCATGCAGTTCGTGTTCGTGCAGGAACCGATCTGGGCGTCGAGGAACTGCTGGATCTGCCCCTCGTTCATGGCGCCGCCGTTGAAGAAGACCTGGTCGGACACGATGTAGCCGGGATCGAAGTCCGCCCCCGACAGAGCCTGCGCGGGTTCTGGAGCAGCGGCCAGGCCGACCCCGACGAGGACGGAGGCGGCCAGGGCCGCCGATGTGACGAGTGCGGTGAGTCTTCTCACGAGGCGCCTCCCTGTGGCGTCGACGGGTCTGGCCGCACGGTCGTGCGTCGCCGATGGCGCCGGAGGTGACCCGGAGCGTCGGCAGACCCTCGAGGAGCCTAGGCGACGACGCTCCCGGGGTGCATCCCCTTCTCGGGGGTCACCGGGCGAGGCAGCACCGCTCGACCCGGAGGCGGTCGGCCCGCGTCGCTCCGTCCCGTCGACGGTGGGCGAGGGCCGTCGAGACGAGCCGAGGCAGCTGGCCCGCCAGGCGGGCCCACTGCCCCCGCGTGAGGTGAGAGGGACCGAGCGGCGCCAGGTCCAGGGCGGCCCGGGCGGCCGCCCGGACCAGCACACGGAGGACCATGCCCGCTGACCCGTTGCGCAGCACCACGGCGACGCGGTTCCGCATGCTCTGGTACTTGATGAGCGCGCTCCCGCTGCTCGAGCTCCCCGCGTGCCGGTGGACGGCGACGGCGAGCGGCTCGGCGACGACGTCCCATCCTGCGAGCCTGAGCCGCCAGGACACGTCGAGGTCCTCGTAGTACATGAAGAGCGAGGTGTCGAAGCCGCCCACCTGGTCGAGGGCGTCCCGCCGCACGAAGCAGGCGCCGCCGGAGAAGCCGAAGAGCGGTTCCGGCCAGCCCGGATCGGACGCGACGGGCTCGAGCCAGCCCCGGTCGAAGCCGTTGCCCCACGCGTCGACCGCGACGCCCTCTCCGTTGAGGAGGCGGACCGCTCCCCGGGTGTCGCTCCGGGCCCAGCGACGGCCGTCCCTCGCCGTCAGGACGTGCGCCTCGGCACCCGCACTCGTACCCGCAGGGACGAACGCCCCCTCGAGCTCGACGCGCGCGGCCACCGCCGCCGTGCCCCGCCCCGCCTCCGTCAGCGTCCGCAGGCCTCGTGCGAGGAAGTCGGGCCCGGCCACGGCGTCGTTGTTGAGCAGGACGACGACGTCGCCCGTCGACGCCTCGACGCCGGCCTGGACCCCGCCGGCGAATCCCGTGTTCGTGGTCAAGGGCACGACGACCACCGCGGGGAACTCCCGGCGGTACGCGGCGACCTGCGCATCGTCGGCCTCGTTGACGACCAGGACGAGGTCGACGGACTCGGTCTCGCTCTGCTCCGCCAGGGAGGAGAGGCACCGGCGCGTCAGCTCCGGGCGCCTCCAGTCGATGATGACAACGCTCGCTCGCACGCGACCATCCTGTCAGCCCCGGGTGCCGGGATCGACATGGTTATAGTTGGGGCTGCCCTCGGGCACCCCGACCGGCCGATCACTTGGGAGCACACGTCTTGACCGTCACCACCACCGGCACCGTCTCAGTCGTCATCATCAACTACCGAGGCACCGACGACACGCTCGAGTGCGTCGCTCAGCTCAACGAGGTCGACTGGCCCGCGAAGCAGCTCGAGATCGTCGTGGTCGAGAACGGCTCGGGAGACGACAGCGAGGCTCGCCTCCGCGCCGCCCTGGGCGACCAGGCGAACGTCAAGCTGGTCGTGTCGGACGAGAACCTCGGCTTCACCGGCGGCAGCAACCTCGGTGCCCGGACCGCGACCGGCGACTTCGTCGCGTTCCTCAACAACGACGCGAAGCCCCACCGCGACTGGATCCGGGAGGGCATCGCCGCGTTCTCCGCCAGCCCCCGCATCGGCGCGGTGGCGAGCAAGGTGCTCGACTGGGACGGCAAGGCGATCGACTTCGTCGAGTCGGGCCTGTCGTGGTTCGGCATGGGCTACAAGAACCACACCAACGAGCAGGACGACGGACGCTTCGACGAGCAGCGCGACCTGCTGTTCGGCACGGGGTCCGCCCTGTTCGTGCGACGCGCGCTCTTCCTCGACATCGGCGGCTTCGACGAGGACATGTTCATGTTCTACGACGACGTCGACCTCGGGTGGCGCCTGAACCTCTACGGGTACCGCGTGCGCTTCGCTCCCGACTCGATCGTCTACCACAAGCACCACGGCTCGATGAAGAGCTTCGGTGAGCACCGCGAGATGTACCTCCTCGAGCGCAACGCGCTCCACATGCTCTACAAGAACCTCTCCGAGGACAGCCTCGGCACCCTCCTCCCGGCCGCGTTCGCCCTGCTCGCCCGGCGTGCCGTCGCGAAGGGGAAGCTCGACTCGGAGTCCTACGACCTCCGTCGCTTCACCGGCGCCGCCGACGAGCACGACGAGACGACGCCCGTGCACAAGGACACCGTCGCGGGCCTGTTCGCCCTCGACCAGTTCGTCGCTGACCTCCCCAAGCTGAAGAAGCGCCGGGACGAGATCCAGTCCCGCCGGGTCAAGACCGACAAAGAGGTGTTCCGCCTCTTCGGCAACATCTTCCACCCCCTCTTCGGCGACGACTACTTCCTCGAGGGCTTCACGAAGATCCAGGACGCGTTCGGGGTCAACCGCCCGATGATGCGCAAGCGGGTCCTCGTCATCACCGGCGACGCGCTCGGCGAGAAGATGGCCGGGCCGGGCATGCGCGCCTGGAAGATCTCGGAGGCGCTGGCCGAGCACAACGACGTCCGGCTCGTGACCTGGAACGTCGCGAACCGTGCGTCCGAGACCTTCGAGGTCGAGCGGGTCCGGCTGCAGGACGAACGAGCCATGAAGGTCCACGAGGAGTGGGCCGACGTCATCTTCTTCCAGGGCTTCGCCCTCCGGCACTTCCTCACCCTGCAGAAGTCCAACAAGGTCATGGTCGTCGACCTGTACGACCCCATGCACCTCGAGCAGCTCGAACAGGGCCGGGAGATGGGCGACGCCGCGTGGCGCAACCAGGTCCTGGTCACGACCGAGGTCGTCAACGAGCAGCTCCAGCGGGGCGACTACTTCCTCTGCGCCTCGGAGCGGCAGCGCCTGTTCTGGATGGGCCAGCTCGCCGCGGTCGGACGCATCAACCCGGACACCTACGCCGCCGACGAGAACCTGCGGGACCTCATCTCCATCGCTCCCTTCGGCATGGACAGCACGCCGCCGCAGCACACCCGCAAGGCGATCCGCGGTGTGGTCCCCGGCATCGGCGACGACGACAAGGTCGTCATCTGGGGCGGCGGCATCTACAACTGGTTCGACACCCCGACCCTGGTGAGGGCCATCGGCGTGCTCGCCGAGCGGCGCCCCAACGTGCGCCTGTTCTTCCTGGGCGTGGCCCACCCGAACCCGGACGTGCCCGAGATGGCCATCGTCTCGAAGACCCGTGAGATCTCCGAGCAGCTCGGCCTCACCGGCAAGAACGTCTTCTTCAACGAGAACTGGGTCGCGCTGGACGACCGGCAGAACTACCTGCTCGAGGCCGACGCGGGCGTGAGCACGCACTTCGACCACGTCGAGACCACGTTCTCGTTCCGCACCCGGATCCTCGACTACATGTGGGCGAACCTCCCCATCGTCACGACCCGGGGCGACAGCTTCGGCGACCTCGTGGCTGCTGAGGGGTTGGGGGTGGCCGTGACCGAGCGGGATGTCGACGGTCTCGCCGACGCCCTCGAGTCCATGCTCTTCGACGAGGAAGCCATCGCCGCGGCCAAGGAGAACGTCGCCCGGGTCGCCGCCGACTTCACCTGGGAGAAGGCCCTCGCTCCGCTCATCCAGTTCTG
>Ga0265780_10007710_pt1 | contig 13179 bp, 15 predicted proteins | sample P1T30metagenome_FD_192432 | JGI IMG/M metagenome (GOLD analysis project Ga0265780, IMG submission 192432) | Plant litter microbial communities from East Loma Ridge, Irvine, California - P1 T30 | ecosystem: Environmental > Terrestrial > Plant litter > Unclassified | place: USA: California...
GATTGGTCAGTAGATTGATAATGGCTGCACAGTTCCTGAAATTGAGGTACCGGAACCAGCTCGAAACGTGGAAGGTGGCTTCGGTCACTGCCGTGGGATTCCCAGGTTGCTCGGCACATTGCCGGACGTGGAACGTCACTTATCCCACGAGCTAGGCTGAAACGCCTTCCAACTTCTCGAGTTGGTGACAAAGCAAGCAGCGCCTTGATTCCGCTGCTTCACTAAGCCTTACATCGGTCACCGATGGCGATATAGCGACGGGCTATGCTCTGGTCGATTCATGCTGAATAAATGATGCAGCCAACGTCGTCATCCCCCCATCAGGATTACGACTATACTGAGTTATTACAACTTTTTGCTTCCTGACGAACTTCAAATGGAAAACATTGGGATCAAAATGAGATAATTCATCAATACGACAACGTAACGATGATCAAGATCATGTGTCATGTGTGCTCTGGTCGGGCGTTGTGGCAAGGCGGCTAATTGCTGGCCTTGTCCCGAGGTCACAACATCGATCGTACACACATGCTGCATCGGGCCATGTGCATACCGGACTTCCTGAAGAATGCTCGTTATCTCAGGAAATTGGCTCCTCTCCGCGATTGATGTTGTACCTACGGTGCTACCGCATCGGATCGCCGCTCCGAAGCTACGCCTGTATTTCAGTGGGCTGTAATGCAGGTCTTTCATTGTCGGCACAGTCACACGTCCCCTTAACGCCTATTGAAAGAACTTTTTCTCGCGCGAACAAACGCATGTGGATTATACATGATACTGAGGAACGATGAAGGAGTGAACAGTGGCCCAGATAATTTACAGCCTGAATACGCTAGTCTGCTAGCGCGTAGCGGCCAAGGCTCTCGTCCACCGGGCTACGGGTTCCTGCTCACATCTGTCTATCCACCGACGGCGAACATCCTAGGTCAACGCTGTGTATCGATTTTACTCCACATTCATAGCTGGAAGAACGGGTGTCAGCACCATCCGCTAGGGAACCGGGCAAGTCCGAATACGCCCAGGTCGCATCTCCGTCTTCCATTGCTCGCCCCCTGCAAAGCATCGCATTCGATGCCTCTCAATAGGACATCAACCATGGCTTGGTTGATGAGGCTGTCTCTTCTGAGCGTGCGAAATTAGGGGGCTTCGTGAAGGCAACGCTTTGTGTAAAACCCTTTCGTGAAACGATGCCTCCTCTTGGCCTAGTGACAGCCACTTCGGGAACCGAGAGAGGACCAGAAATCATGGAACACTCCAGTGATGCAGCAGGCTCAATTATTGAATACCTTTGAGCTTGTAGAAGCTCGTGATGATAACATGAGCTGGTTGCGTGGTTCCAAGAGATGCGGGGAAATCGCGCCGCAGACGCGGGGTTTAATGCCTAGGTAGGTACCATCAACACTGTCCTCCTTCTTCACTCACAGACACGAGCACAAACAAGAGAAGCCGTCCGTCATGGCAAGCAGCTTACGCGTTGCGGCCTGTCACGCGTCACCTGTTTTTCTCAATGCGCGCAAAACAACAGATAAAGCCCTATCCTTCATCCGACAAGCGGCATCCAACAAGGCCAACCTCGTGGTCTTTCCGGAAACCTACATCTCTGCCTTTCCGATCTGGAGTTCTCTACGACCCCCTACTGAAAATCACTCCCTATTCCAGCGTATGGTACAAGAATCCATCTATGCTGATGGCGATGAAATGGAGGCGTTGCGCGAAGCGGCTCGGTCGAATAACATCCTAGTGAGCATCGGCTTCAGCGAAAGGTCGCGACACAGCAACGGCTGCTTGTACAATTCGAACATCTTCATTGGAATCGAAGGCGAAGTCCTAGTTCACCATCGAAAGCTGGTCCCGACTTTCTTCGAAAAACTCACATGGAGTAGCGGTGACGGCTATGGGCTTCGTGTTGCTAACACGCCATACGGGCGTATCGGCGCGTTAATCTGTGGCGAAAACACTAATGCACTTGCAAGGTACTCTTTGATCGCGCAAGCAGAGCAAATTCATATATCAACTTGGCCGACGATATGGCCGACAAGAACTTCGCGTCACACAGCGCAAACCGCCGAGCAAACCGCCGACGATAGCAGTTTGCAGTCGAGTCCAAGCGCTGCGCGTGGAACAAACTATGACAACTTAGCCGCAAACAAGACCCGTGCTGCAGCACATTGCTTTGAAGCAAAATGTTTCGGTGTAGCATGCTCAGGCCACCTTGGTGAAGATGCTATCAGAACGATCATCGAGGGTGCAAGTCAGGCGGATGTGGTAGCCGAGACCCTACACACTATGCCTCGGGCTGCAACCTTCTTCCTGGACCCTACCGGCGCGCCGTTGTCTAGCTTCACCTACAACGGTGCGGAGAAGGAATATGTATCCGCATTGCAAGATCAAGAAGGCATATTGTATGCCGACATGAATCTTGACGACTGCATCGAGGGCAAACAATACCATGATGTAGTTGGTGGATATCAGCGACCCGACGTGTTTGACCTCAAGGTCGACCGATCCAGAAAAGAACCGGTGCGCTTTATTTGATATCAGAATACTACGGATGTCACCTACCAGTCGTATGTTACTTTAGCCTGCTGTCTCGGAATGCGCCGAACAGTGCGCTCCTCGATCGCGTGCACATCTTATGCACAGGCCGGCGGCACTACTTCGACACGCCACAACACTTTTGCTCATCGCCCTGGAAGCCAGCAAGCTCATCATGGCGCAATTGTATTACAGAAACCTCCTGTCTACAGCCGCCGCAGCGGCCCGCCAATCTTTAGTTTCTTGACCCAAACGTACGGACCCAAGCTGACTGTCAGCAAGCTCTTGCGGGGTGAGAGTTCTCACCAAATCCTTGGGCGTGGGTTCCGATTCAGATGGCTGCAGATCGAGCAGGGGTCACGGGTTGTCGCAATCAAAAGCTTAATATTCGGTCGGTCGTAGCTCGGGGACTCTAGAACCACATCACGTCGCACTGCAGCAAGGCCTAGGATGAATGTTCAAACACGCAACTTACTCGCATCTCTTGCGAAAAACATACGATTTGCACAGGTCACTTGCCGTCCATATACCAAACATGTGTCCTGGTTGTTGCCAAGTGCTTTCAAGTTGAGTGCTTGCTACTCGTTCCGGTGTCCTGGCATTGGGGAACATGAATCAGCTGGATCTATGATCAGCAGCAGGCCTGAGCGCATTGCCGACTTCGAGAGGGAAGCGCCATCTTCACCACAAACTCAAAGCTGAACAAGTTTTCTCACCACACCCAGCCATACTGGCCAAGTTAAGCGCCACGTTCGAGGGTCCTTGGATACGACATGACTACCCTACACTCTCACAGTCATAGTGCTCCAGGACCAGGACCGGAGCCTGTATGCAGGTTGCGGCGTTAAGCCATTGGAGTGTCAGCAGGTCGCATTCAGCTCAACTTGAAGATTTCACATGAAGCCAAACATCATTGTACGTTGCGCGCTCAAGGGCGAGGCTTATGCAAATCAGGCAGACAGCAGGTTTTGCGAGAGAGAAATACTCTTGTTTGTTGCGCAACTAACGTAGCATCTCAAAACTTTCGCACTCTTCTCTATCCATCCCGAAAGACGGTGTTGACCGTTTTTTTCTCCCCGTGTTCTCTTTCCCAAGTCCGATCTCCACTAGCCGAATAGATCTCCAAATGCAGACCCATCATCCGAGTCCGCGTCGATATCGATGCCCTCCTCTGCGTCCTTCTCGTCATCTCCATCCTCTCCAGTTGTCTTTCCATCGTCCTTGATATCGGAAGCGGTACCGCGACCGGCTGATGTGGCCGTGGTCGCGGTGAGGATAATGTCCTTGACGTTCTTGTCGTCGAAAGCCTTGCTGAAGAGCGTGGTCCAGATAGGCTCGACGTCCTCGATGCCAGCGGCTTTGAGTAGTGCTTGCAGCTTCTCGGGGTTGATGGCGATGCCTTCGTCGGCGAGGATCAAGGCAGCGTAAGAGACGGCTTGTTCGGCCTTGTTGGTGGCGGTAGACATTGAGACGACGCGGTAGCGTGTGGGTCGATGAGTGATGTTGAGAGAAAGATTTCGACAACGGCAGTAGCTTCTTGTGACCTTTGGATCGGGTTGTTACTGTTGCAGGAAAAGCGAAGTCTTTGTTGGATTTGATAAGGATCTGTCGTTCAGGTGGTCGATCCTTTATGCAACTTTGGACTGGACGAAATACTTTATATGTGTGTGCGGAGGAACACCGGCTCCTGTGAGTCTTGGAATGCGCTTGTCATTCTAAGACTATACTAGATTGCGATCCATGTATGCGATCATAACGCGCACTCTACGATGACGGCCTACTTCCTGAACAGCCAGCCGCTTACGGTATCGCAGTTACAAGCGAGCTCAGACGCGCTCTCGACGGAGGGTTATGATTGGTGCGCGAAAAGTACGCCTCGAACATTAAAGGTACTATTTCGACGTCGGAGTCAGCAAAAGGGCGCAGCGCCACCCAAAACAGCGGTTCGCCTCGTTGCTCTTCTGAGTCACGGCCAACATCACCACACAAAGCCACTCACGCGAACCCTGAAAACAGAGTAAAGAGACGTACTGTTTCACTAAATAGGATATGATGGTTCCGTAGCTCACAGTCATAGAGCGACTCATGACTCCATCCCCAATTAAACCCAGAGGCAGAAGGCTTATAAAAACGAGCTTGCCATTAGCGCCAGCACGAAAAAAAAAGGCATGCGCACAGCTGCTAAACGCTCCTCAATGTCGGCCCGCCGCTTTCAGGTACGCTGAGATGTGTTCTCACCTGCGTTGCCGTGTTCTGATAGAAGCTGCCGCATCCATGCGATAACAGCGTCAGTACGCCCTGCGACAATGATTGGTTAGCACACCCGGGAACACTGATGTCTATAGACATTGTAATGAACTTACCCTGATGTCCCCCCATCGGTATTCTGCCTTCCGCATAGCTGCGTATTCTGTCGTGTTCGGCAACCACACTATATCCTGCTCGCGTACTAGCTTCCCCGTATTCGTGCGATATAAGGGCTTTTTGTCCTTGGATCATGAAGCGTACACGGCCTTCCGAATGTCAGGTCCTCCAGCTGCCTTCTCAGACTTGGTGTGCTTCTTGGTGAGGTTGCCCACGTGGATGCCAGTCAGTGCAATCCGACGAAGCTTCTGCTCCAGCTTATGGAGCGGTTCCATAGTGTCGTCGTTCTCGTCTTTTGCCTCTTGTGCGGCGATTAGCACTTCCCATAAGACAAGGAGTTCGGGATCCCGCAGTTTGGCATCCATTGTTGACTTTCGCGACGTGTACGAGAACTTATCGGCGTTGTATGAAGCTACAGTTTCCCATATCTCTTCCAGCCGCGCGATATGCTTGGCGAGGGTGTCGCGGAACCGGACCTTGTACTTTTTCTTCCTCGTGCCAGGGTCTGAGTATGTAGCCCAGAAGCTTTCGGCCTGCTCGTTAGCCCTCATGTCGGCTTCGACTTCGTTATTTGGGATGTCGTCTCCATACGGCCAGTCTTCGACCTCAGCTGGAGGGAACGGGGGGCCAGGGCGCGTGTAACCTTCTATTGTCGTTGGAAGTCTTGATGAGGGAGGATTGCAGAAAAGGTGAAGGTGCTGAAGGTTCAGCGTTGGACGATATGCAAAACTGATCGGGATGAACGACGTGCACGGGCCCTGTTGCGGCGTAGAGTCCACGCTAATTGGAGGTCACCCAGAGCCCGCCCGGGCGCAGCGATTGCAGTGATCATGTGACCTGGCCGACATGTATCTCCAATGCTGCAGGAAGTGGTCCGTCAACCCGGGCGCCCAGTCATAAGAACGCGGCGATGGGGCTCAATACTATCGCGGCAAGCAATTCGTTGCGATATGAAACAGTGGCTGTGCAGTAGGCATGAGCTGTCATGTTGCAAGACGTATCACGTCACAAGCACACAAGTAGGATACTGATCATGAGATTGATTTGGCTATGGACGCAAGAGAAAACACGGTCATTAGCTGGAATGACCGAGGCGAGAAGGAGACAAGAGCTGCAGCTGCAGACGTGAAGAGAAGTAGCTTATTTTTGCTGAGAGTGTGAGCGGAAATCATCATGTTATGTAGGGAAGAAACTTACAGCGTGAGACCAAAATTGGTCGAAGTAGACCTTGGAAGGATGCTCTGCCTTGAGCTCGGCAGGTGCAGCTAGCCGATATGCCATTCCCGACTTGTTGTTGTCCTTGAAGCGACCTGGCAAGTTCGCAGCTTTGCCGTCGGTCTTGCGCACAGGCTCCCAAAGCTGAGTAGCTCGCTCCCGTAGTGTAAGCTTGACGTCCTCCGAAGGGGGGAGAAGGGCAGGACCACAGCTTCGTGGAAAGCTTCGGCACGTACAAACTCAAGCTTGTCGGAGAGTGGCGCGGAAGGCCGAGAAGTTGTGGCAGAAGCAGTTGAGCTTGGTACTCTAACAAGGCGCCGAAGCGGTTGCAGCTTGTTGTCCCACTGGGCTCCGCGGAGGAAGCCTTGCCAGAAGTAAGGTCGTCGGTGACCTGCGGCGACATCTTGCGCAGCCTTGGAGATGGCGGCAGCCTCGATCGAAAGGTCAAGCTTGGCCTGGAGCTCGCCGCGCATTCTGTAAGACGAAGTTAGTACAAGTAAAATTGATACGACAGAAACTTACCTCTCTTGCGCATACGCGCTACTAAGCGCAGCACGTCGACTTGCCGAAAGCTCCACATGTCTCGCAGCAGCTTCCTTGCATCTAAGCTTTGCCTCCCTCTCCAACTCCAGCTCAAGATTTAGCTGCTTGTCCTGGGCATGTAGAGCTCGGTTCTTCTCAAGCTGAAGAACTGTCTCGTGGAGCTCGAACGAAAACTCAGCTTGAGCTTCCTGATACCGCTTGAGGAATGCGGCATGCGTTCGCTGTAAGCTCGCGAACTCGGCCCGATCCTTGTCGTTGCTGTCGAAGAGCTTCGTGACCAGAGGAGCAGCTCGCTCATCCGTTTCCAAGAAGAGGGAAAGCTGTTCTTCGTTCACGTGGCGGATCAGCTCGATCAGCTCAATGGTATTAAGCCTCACTGAGACGCCGCATTGGAGTCTCGTATCCCGGAATATATCGGGCACACTCTGCGTAGCTTGGGAAGCAGCTAGTGTACTCCGGAGGCCGAAGTTCACAAGCTCGCTTCAGATAGGAAGTTAAAGCTGGGTTGTATCGCTCCATGGCGGCGAATTGAAGCTCGGTAGGGTGGATGTGCGAAAGGTTGCACATATGTCCTATCGTGTGTTAACACATGATACAGAAATGACTCATCTAGAAGGACTTACCTCGAACACAACCACGTGCGCTTCGGAAGAAGCTATAGCAAAGCTTGAGCTTTGCATTTCCCAAAGGTCCAAGGGCTTGAAGAGCTTCCCACATGTTGCTGCGTGAAGCCTTTCTTCGCCGTAAGTGAAGTACTAAAGCTTCGCGAGAAGCTTCTCGCTGAGTGACAGCTATCGTTTGATCAGGAGTAGCTATTGGCGTAGGAGCAATTGATGGCGTAGCTCCAGTAGCTGAAGCAGGCCTATGGTCGAGCTTGAGGTGACCGCCGGCAACAAGCGCCTCAGTGTAATCTCCAAAGAACATCTCCGCAGCTGCGCAATGTTGATATTCCCAGGCGTGGAACTAGTTGTAGTCGTTAGCATGTTGTGAGTTCAGGTAGATCACACGAGCTTACGTTCAGATCGTCAGCGTGATCCACGACCAGCTTCAGAAGTCGCCTTGGAGATGGAGGTTTGACCGTGAACGGCAGTCCAGCTAGTAGCTCTTCGTCGAGCTGTGCAGCTGCATCGTCAACCAACTTCTGTAGACGTGGGAAGGCCATGGTGGGAATTAGAAGCGGGTTTCGGGAAGACGAGAAATTTTCGAGTATTGTGTAGTGTGGGTGGCTAAGTGAGACACTGGCGAAGAGACTTCGTAAACAACCACAACAATGCCAAGACATGCAAACGGCAGTCACGTCGACCTACCATCACCCATCACCATACCACTAGCTATCGTTTCAAAGATGCTTCCGAAAGAGAATAGCACATTGGATCCTCCTTGACCCGCTAGTATACTTGCACTTCCCTAAAGTGACTGCGCCATATTCCTCCCGGCTCCTTCACTTCCACTGGCCAGCACTCAGGGCAACAAATCGTCAGACGATGGAGGTTGATCCCTTATTACCAAGGCTTGCGGTTCCTGAAGAGAGCGACTTCGTACCAGGGCTCCTTTACGCAGCAAACGCACCTGCGTACCTGCTGTTGTCTTTACGAGAGCTCACCAAGAAAGCAAATAGCTCCACGGTAGCGTACGCAGCAGCTTACCTAGACTATTTCCGGAAACGCGCGCCTGAACTGAAGACCATGCGCGACTGCGAAGTTGACAAGTTCATAGTCCAGTTCTTGGATGCAGGAGTACTGCGACCGGAAGCTGGTACGGACGATGATTTGAAGCTCAAGCCATACAAGTCTCCCAGGGATGTCGGTATCTTTGCGTCCAACTAGGATGACGAGGGGAAAGGATGTCGTGCTTTGGATCCCAGGAGCGAATCTACTACCACACCTCGATCCTCCCCATGGCCGGATTTGCAGAGGCTGCCGCGCTCGTGAACATGAGGTCCAGGCAGATTACTTTGCGTGCTCAGTCGCGTCGGCCTCGTTCTGCGCAGCTCTCCGCGGATAAACCAGAGGGCTGCATCGCCTTAAAACAACCTAGGATTCTTTTTTTTTGATAAAAGTAGACTCCCGAGTACCTCTCCAGATCCGTTGCTGCATGGCGTGGTGTTGCGGTCGGAGGCCAACTGGGCACGCGCGGCCTATAAGACCTCGGGAAGGTGGCGGGGGTCAAAGCTCAGAGTACGCGTATCGCGTATCCGGCGTATTGAGGTGCGCTACCGCAAGCTTCACTCTGCATCATCTATAAAACAACTGTTGCAAGACCCACCGTTATGCTTTCAATCTACCCGAGCCGTTACCATGGCCAAGACTACTGCTTACAGTATGGCATTGCTGCACTTATACACAGGTGCAGCTGCCCTCGGCGCAAGCCTGCCCCTGTCGTATCAAAGCAGTCACCACCCTCCAGCCAGGAACAACAATCAACAAGCTGTTCTCAACACCTCGCTATACATTCCGAAGCCTCCGAAGCCCGAAAAGATCGACATTGTCGAACTACCTTTACCCCCAGTTTCTCCAAGCCAAGACCCTGGCGCATGTCCAAATCAGACCGGGTGCATTGCGAGAGAGCTCCCCGAGAAGTTTCAAGCTGGTGACTTCACCCCGGACGGCCGGAACGTCATCGTCACGGTAACCTTCGTTGGAGCTCCCACGGCCCCCGACCCGGCGAGCATCTACGATGGAGTTCAGTTAATCCTCATCACAGCTGATGGCTCAACTTTCATCAACGGCGACACGTGGAAGTGCCTAACGTGTGGAGTACCGACTGAGAACGCAAGAGAACTGGACCCACAAAGGGACTATCCTCATGTCTTCCGAAGCGGCGACAAAGCAATCTGGGGCCACAACATCCTCGACTGCGACGGGGAGCAGTTGGCTAGCGACGAATGTACGCCTGACAAAATCCACATATATCCAATTCACTGGTCGGGTGGCAGTCCGCGTGAGCTGCGTGTGCACCCCGATGATGTTCATATTGGTTGGAGTTCGTTTACCAACGACGCTGGGCAATATTCCTACTTCGGGCGTCTAGAGTTCAATGCAAGACCCTCAGGGTCTGGCCCTGCTGCGCCTCGCTATGACCTGGTTGATGTCGACTTGCTCGTGGATGCGAAGCGTGGAGCTTTCATAACGGCTGATGGCGAGGAGTTGAAGCTTCACGCCAACTCAATCACAATTGGCGAATTGCGGGGCTTCAGTGGTTCCGGCGACGAAATACTCTATATCGGTGCGCCGACCGAGTCGACAAATATCGATCTGTATGCGGTTCACATCGAGACTGGGGTTGTTCGCCGTCTGACCAGCCACCCCGATTACGCCGATCCTATCGCCTTCTCTGCCGATAACCAGTGGTTCGTCACTCAGGATACGCGTGCTAGCAAACGCCAAATGTGGATGTCCGGTATGCGAGGTATTCCGCCTCTCATCGACATTGTTGCCGTTGCTGTGGCCGCATCTACACGCAACAATGGTCCACGTCGCTTCTTCCAACCAATTTTGATAGATCGTTATGGGGATCGTGAGTCCTACTACGGGCAGCAGGTCAACGGAGAAGGCGATGGTAGCGAAGGAGGCTTTGACGATCCGAACTGGAACGGCCGAGCGGACCCGGCGTTCTCTTTGGACAGCACGCGGATTGTGTACTGGCAGGCCATCGTTACATCCCCAGTTTGTGGTGGCACTAATCCGCTGCAGTGTCCAATCTCTACTGCGCCAGGTGGGCGTGAGTATCGTGTCATGCTCGCTCACATGGTCGATCGCAAGCCTACGCGTCCAGTCCCAGTTTATAATGTGCCTAGTCGCATACCGTGGGCGATGCCGTTCCCATCAAGAGCTAAGATCCCTTCGCGACCCACACTAAAGCCAGGCAACTATACACTCCATGGCAAGATCTCTGGGTTTGCGAAAGTGAAGCTCATCGGAGACACGGCACAGCCACAAGCAGACTCCATCAAGCGTGTCGTTGCCAACTACACCAACTTCTGCAATGACGGCGAGCATGTCATCAACGGCTGGGAGGACGTTGAGCTGACGGTTTCGACTCCGAATGTGTGGGATCAGAAGCTTGATTGGTACTCTGACATCTCGCAGACGGGATCTGCGACTGGAAGCAAGAAGACTAGCCCGGATGGGTTTCATTTGAGGATCGATGTGATGAAGAACATACTCGAAGCAAACGGAACGTTGACCACGACGATCGACGGCGTGGAGTATCACCAGCCGGCCAACGGTGCCTAGAAAGGATCTAATTAGCTACCTAGGTATAGCTGAATTGCTGAACAGCTTCGCTTCAGTTAATCCTCCCGAGTCGCGTGTTGATTGCGTGCGTATTGAAGTCGCATCGTTGCTTGATCACCGCCATTCGGTTACTCCCATTGTTGATCTGTGACAAATGCACGTGTGAGTGGCGTGGGGATAACGCAGAAGCTGTGCTGGCCATCAGCAACAAGCGGTTTACACGGGAGATCGTGTTCGACATGGAGAGGCGGTGTTTTCCGGCTTATGGCGCAATCTTCGATTGTTGAAGCATGATAGGGTGGCGAAAGTGTGATTGGCCCCGGCGGAGCTGCTTTTTGCCAACACGCGGAAAAAGCATACCAGGGTCAAAGGCGTGTCGTACATTGTTCTCCATCAATCGAGCGTATCTGCAGACGGGAGAGTATGTCACGCATGTCGTGTGTCGCATGTAGCATGTTGAGCTGTTTGGCGTGACGGTGACGTTGACGTATCTAGCGGCCGGACAATTTGCCCTTGCTTAGGCTCAGGCACGTGGCCCTCTTGGCGGCGGGTACCCGCATCTTTCGCCTGCCACCACCGAGGCTTGAGTATCCGCAAGTCACACGTTTGTGAGTTGCAGCCTTTCTCAGCGATCAGTGTTCGGACTCCGACGATGGCGCGATTCCTCGTGGATGTTTTGTGCGAGCGCACACCCGTCATCCATCGACGCCACCCAGTGTGTCGCAACCCAGGATAACCAGCCAGCGTCACTTCCATGACCAGACGCATCCTCGGTGAAGCCGTCTTGTCCTGGCACCTGCTTCCCCTGGAATGCCCAGATGGAAATCACCGCTTCACGATAGCGTCCGGCCAGCCAGCTTTAAACTTTGCCCCAAAGGGCTTGCTTTTCAGGGCCAGTTAATCTATCTTATCTAGTGCTGCACATCACCCAGGGCAGGTCCTCTCATTGCCCATGCATCTCTGGATCTACTTGATCCTCCCGGGCAGGTGCATCTGGAGTTTCAGCGGAGACAGGACGAAAGCAGAAGGAGATCAAGTTAGCGCCCGGCGTAATTCGCGAAGTCGGCCAATCAGCGGCAGGCGACACCATGGCACCTCCGACACGTTTATGCTAGAGTATCACCTGCCGGCCATTAGGAGAAGGTCGATCGTTACACCAGAATGGAAGGAATGTATAAAAACAACCTCGTTTCACGACATACTGTAGAGTACCGGCAACTTCATTCTAACGTTCCCCATATTCTTCACCCCAAGCTGACTCAAGATGAAGTACGCTCTTGCCGCAGCTCTGATACTCCAGAGCACTACCGTACTCGGTAGCCTTCTGCCTGTTCATTTCAACGCACCTTCTCCAGCACACTTTCTCGACATCGTCAACAATGGCACATACGATCTTGGCTGCAGACCCAAGGCGGTGCCATCGAAAGAAGGCCATTTCGAGCTCCACGCCCTGCTGACCGAGGACCAAATCGCGTACCTTTCCAAAGAGTACGAGAATCATGCAGAGATCAGCCTACACCGTCGTGACCTCAGCAAGAGGGCTGCCACTGCACCGATCGGCACTGGCGACCGTTGGTCGGGCGGTTCAGTCACACCGTCTGGTCTTGGCACCAAGGCTACGGGATCGACCATGAGCAGCATCATGAACCCCACCGAGATCAACTCTGCCATCAAGGGACTCGTCAACGGATACGGTATCAGCACCGTCACTCTGCCATACAAGACCTTCAATGGCGCTACGCAAACCGCCGGATACGTTGGCGCCGGCACAGACAAATCCAAGTACCGCCTCTATCTCTCTGCTGGAATGCACGCACGCGAACGCGGAGGCCCTGATCAGCTCATCTACTGGATCTCAGATCTCCTCGCCGCAAACAAGGCTGGAAGCGGTCTGAAGTACGGTAGCAAATCATACACCAATGCTCAAGTCAAAAGCGTCCTTGCCGCCGGTATCGTCTTCTTCCCGCTCGTCAACCCAGACGGTGTCGCATACGACCAGTCTTCAGGGTCACTATGGCGCAAGAACCGCAACACACGGTCCGGCACTAGCGGTGCCTCAGTCGGTGTAGACATCAACCGCAACTTTGACTTCCTCTGGAACTTCAAGAAGTACTTCGACCCCTCCACATCCCCTGCTTCCACCTCGCCAAGTTCCGAGGCCTTTTACGGTTCAGCTGCTGCATCTGAGTCTGAGACCAAGAACCACGTCAGCATCTACGACTCGTTCCCAAAGATCAGGTGGTTCATGGACATTCACTCCGCTACTGGCGACATCCTTTACAACTGG
>Ga0265780_10007711_pt1 | contig 13178 bp, 8 predicted proteins | sample P1T30metagenome_FD_192432 | JGI IMG/M metagenome (GOLD analysis project Ga0265780, IMG submission 192432) | Plant litter microbial communities from East Loma Ridge, Irvine, California - P1 T30 | ecosystem: Environmental > Terrestrial > Plant litter > Unclassified | place: USA: California...
ATAACAGTTCACTTCCGGCCGAAGCCATCGAGCCCACGGGTGCCCAGAGCCTGCTCATTCTGAGCGCGGGCGTGGTGGGGGCGCTGGCTTTCGCCTTCTCCGATTCGTTCTGGTTCAATGCCGTGGAGGGCGAGGTGTACGCCATGTCGGCCCTCTGCACGGCGGCAGTGGTTTGGATAATGCTGAAGTGGGAAGCCCACGCCAGCGAGCCCGACTCGGATAAATGGCTGGTGCTGATTGCCTACGTGCTGGGACTCAGCATTGGGGTTCACTTGCTGAACCTGCTGACGCTACCTGCCCTGGGCTTCATCTACTACTACCGTCGCACGGCTAATCCCACGCTGAAAGGCGGCATTATCGTGCTGGTGTTGAGCATGATTATCGTGGGCTCCATCCTAGTGGGCATCATTCCAGGGCTGCCCACGCTGGCCGGCAATTTCGAGGTGTTCTTCATCAATACCATCGGGCTGCCCTTCAACTCGGGCCTGTTCATCTTCCTGATTGTGTTCGTGGGGCTGATTTGGTTTGGCTTCCGGATGTCGTTTCAGCGCCGTAGCCAGCTGCTGAACACGGCTATGCTGTGCTTCGTGTTCATCCTGATTGGCTACTCGTCCTATCTAATTGTACCAATTCGCAGCTCCTTCCAGCCCACCATCAACGAGAACGACCCGGAGGATGTGCTGAGCTTCGTGAGCTACCTCAAACGCGAGCAGTACGGCTCGCGGCCGTTGCTCTACGGCCCGCAGTTCAATGCCCAGCCGGTGGACTATGCTGAGGGTGCCCCCCGCTACGCCCGCGACCTCAAGACGGGTACCTACAAGGAAATCCTGCCGCGCCAGCAGGAGCCCGTGTACCGCGACGAGGACAAGATGCTGCTGCCGCGCATCTACAGCTACGAGCCTGACCAGATTGCCAACTACAAGAAGTGGGTAGATATTCAGGACGGTGTGAAGCCAACCATGGGCCAGAACCTGGGCTTCCTGTTCCGCTACCAGATGGGCCACATGTTCTGGCGCTACTTCATGTGGAACTTCGTGGGCCGCGAGTCCGACATTCAGCAGGCGGGCGTGGTGACACCTTTTAGCCCCAGCGCCAAGAGCCTCCCGCCCCGCATTGGCGAGAGCCCGGCCCACAACAATTTTCTGGCTCTGCCGCTTATTTTGGGCCTCATCGGGCTGTTTTTCCAGAGTCGGCGCGACAGCAAGGATGCCTGGGTGACCGGCCTGCTGTTTCTGATGACTGGCCTGGCCATCGTTATTTACCTCAACCAGCCGCCGCGCGAGCCGCGCGAGCGGGACTACACCTTTACGGGCGCCACGTTTGCCTTTGCCATTTGGATAGGCCTGGGCGTGCTGGGGCTGGCCGAACTATTCGGCAAAGCGGTGAAGAATGACGGCCTGCGCGCTGGCTTGGCGCTGGTGGTGGGCCTGCTGATTCCGGGCATTATGGCAGCCCAGGGCTGGGACGACCACGACCGTAGCAACCGCTACAACTCGGTAGATTCGGCTAAAAACCTGCTCAACAGCTGCGAGAAAAACGCCATCCTGTTTACCAACGGCGACAACGATACTTTCCCACTCTGGTACGCCCAGGAGGTGGAAGGTGTGCGCACCGATGTGCGCGTGGCCGTGCTTTCGTACCTGAATACCGACTGGTACATCGCCCAGATGAAGCGCCGCTCCTACCTCTCGGAGGGTTTCCCCATCTCGATGCCGGCTGAGGCTTATGCGCAAGGCACCAACGACATGGTGCCCTTCGCCGCCAACCCGGCCGTACCGAGCGTGAACCTTAAGGAATTCATTCAGCTGGTGAAAGACAACAACCCGCTGCTGCAGGTGCAGTACCAAGAAGGCGGCCCGAGCATGATGTCTTTCCCGACGCCCAATTTCTACCTGCCGATTGATACTGTGGCGGTGAAGAGCCTCAACATCATCCCCAAAGACCGAGAGAAGCAGCTGGTGAGCAAGATGGAGTGGAGCATGGGCAAGCGCGCCATTGAGAAGAAAAACCTGGTGATTCTGGACATGATTGCGACCAATAACTGGAAGCGGCCCATCTACTTCAGCAGCACCGTGGCCCCCAGCGACTATATGAACCTGCAGCCCTACTTCCAGCTCGAAGGCATGGCCTACCGCCTGCTGCCCCTGAAAGACCCGAACTACGACCCGCGCAGCGGTGACGAGGGCTACGTGGAAAAGAGCCTGACCGAGCAGCGCCTGCTAAAGGATTTCAGCTACCGCGGCCTGCAAAACCCGCACATTTTCTACGACGAAAACAACCTGCGCTTTCCGGCCAACTACCGCGACAAATTTGCCCGCCTCGCCAACGCCTATATGGCCGAAGGCAACGTGGCCAAAGCCAAGGAAATTGCTAATAAGTGCCTGTCGTTGATGCCCGACAACACCATTCCGTACGACTATTACTCGCCGCAGTTGGTGCCCGCCTTGGTAGCCGGCGGTGAGAAGAAGAAGGCTGACCAGCTGCTCGATACCATGACGCAACGCTCGGAGCAGATGCTGGCCTACTACAGCACCAAGCCCGATGGCAGCCTTTTTGAGGACGACATGCGCGGCTACCTGCTGGGCCTGCAAAGCGTGTACCGCGCCGCCGAGCTTGCCGGAGATAAGGCCCGCGCCGACAAGGCCTACGGACTAATGAACCAGTACTACCCACGCTAAACGGTGACAAAGTAAAGCGTCGCCTGAGTGATTTTCAGGGGCCAAAAAGGCCGGGCTGCATTGTGCGGACCGGCCTTTTTAGCATTATGAAATTCAGCAGCAGGTCGGTTGCCACAACTTCCCAGGCAGGGCATGATTTGAACTCTGTGATGTCCAATTGGTCAAATTGTACCACAGTTAAACCGCAGGGTCTTCTACTAGGCTGTGTACAACCTGGGAAGCCGTACTAATTGGTAGGACCAGTATCAACGCGGGCTTCTAGTGTTTGCTGCACGGCAGTAGGCACCGCCGAAAGCAGGTCCAGTCCAGTGGCGGCTTCAATGGCATCTACGCTGGTTCGGTAGGTACCCCAGTTGGTGCTAAGGCCGTTGTCGTTGGGCGTGTCGATGGCAATGATGCGAGTGCTGGTTGAGACGCGACTAGCGTCGTCGGCGCCAGTTGGCAGAATTACTACCACCTTCCAGCAATGAGCAGGCACCGTGACGCGGCCATTGTCAAGGGAGGTGGCATAGCCATTGGAGCCAGTGCCGCCACGCCCATAACTGCCGCAGATGAGGTACAACTCGTTGCCGGAAGCCAGAAGGCTGCGGCAATAATCTTCCAGATTGGCCCAGGTTTGCTGGTTGTTGCGCGGGGCCTGGGGCATCATATTGGTCATGAGGAAAGTAGCCGAGTTATCAGCTACCGTGCTGGTCCGGTCGGCGCTGGGGCAGTTGTGGCCCCGGTCAAAGCCCGAACCTACGTAGCTATTAGCCGCAACGTGGTACCAGCTAGCGGGCAGGTCTGCATCGGGCCGAAAGTCGTCTTGCCGGGCGGCCTGGCCTACCCAGGTGCTATTTAGGTGCCAGCTCACCCAGTTCGGCTTGCCTTGGTCGCGGTGGTAAGAGAGGGCGTACTGAGGCTTAGAGAGCAGGAAATTAGTCGGCTGGGCCTCGTCGGACGTGGCACCGCTGGGGTTGCCCAGAGTGAGATGCTCGGGAAGTGGCACCGGGTCGGGCGCTACGACGGTTTCTTTCTGGCAAGCGGCCAGCAACAGGCATGTGAAAAGCCCTAGTAAACGGTGATTTTGCATAGCTTTAAAATGTAGCGGGCACGGTATATGAGCAGCCAACAGCCATGTATCGCACAAACAAAACTACTTTAGCACCGCCAGTATGTTAAACTGAGTGCAGCCAGATTCCAGGGAAATTTCCATCCGTGAGGCAAGAATTCCACGCAATTGTTATGTTGGAAACCCCACTCCCAACCGAGTTTGCGTAAACGAAAGAACCTATCTGGAACGTTAGCAACCCATGGGCCTGGCCCCAATTTTTCACGCTATGAAACGTATCGCCGCCGCTGGCACACTAAGCTGTTTGCTGCTGATGGGGGCTGGTAGTTTCCGCCCTGCTCTGCGCACACCGCTGGCCCCGCGCCCCGACTACGCCGGCCTCTACCGCGACGCCCCACACCTCGATGTGGACACCCGCCGCGAGGGCGACAGCCTGCGCCTCTACCTGCGCTTGCCCGCCCCCGCCCGCCTGGGACCGGGCCACGCGCTGCGCCTCGTCGCCTGGCCCAGCTACGAAGCCAAGGTGCCGCTGTGGCAAGACAGTATTCCGCGCCGTCAGCAGCACCCGCGCCCTGCGGCGGGCGGCGACGTGCGCCTGAGCTTCTGCATTGCAGCGGCCCGCGTGCCAGCTGGCGCCATTTTGCAGCTCTCCACGGCTCTCGAAGATGCTAAGGAAGACTACCAGGAGCCCAACACCACCGCTTGGCTGCGGCTGACCGAAGCTGTACTTGCTCGTCCCTTCGTGCTCACAGACTCGGTGGGGCAGCCGCTGTGCCGCCGCTATGTGCGCGCCGGTGAAGCCTTTGGCGTAGACAGCTATGGCCTGACGCAGCCCGTGCGCTGGAAGCGCTACGCCGTGAACCCGCTGCCCGCCCTGCCGCCCATGACCAGCCCGGCCGCCATGCCCGCCGGCCCGCGCGTCCTGCCGGTACTGGACTCGGCCACGGTGCGCTCTGGTGAGCCGCTGCGCTTCCGCGAGCCAGGCCTTTATGCCTTGCGTGTGGGCGGCGCTGGTGGTATGGTTCCGCGCACGCTGGCGGTGCTGGTGGCCCCCAACGCCTACCCCGCCCTCACCACGGCGGCCGAACTCATTGAGCCGTTGCGCTACCTCACCACCAGCCAAGAACGCAAGCACCTCAGCGACGCTCCCGACCCCAAGCGGGCAGTGGATAAATTCTGGCTCGATATTGCGCAGGGTAACCAGCGCCTTGGGAAGGAATTGATTAAGCAGTACTATGGCCGCGTGACGGCCGCCAACCACCTGTTTGCCGCTCACAAGGCGGGCTGGCTTACCGACAGGGGCCTGCTGTATGTGGTATTGGGCCCGCCGCCCAGCGTTCGGCGGCTGTTTAATGGGGAGGAACGGTGGTTTTATCCCGATGGCAGCCTGGGTGGAGGCCCCATCACCTACACCTTCCGGCCCCGGCCGAGTACCTTTGCTCCTGATTACTACGAATTGGTGCGCCGACCTGAGTACGAAATGCTCTGGTATGCCGCCGTTGAAAAATGGAGAACCCCACCGACCGCCCTGACCGGCCCGAACGTCCCCAGCGACCTGCCCGCCCGGTAGCCGGCCGCCGCTTCTATGACGGCGCCAACCGCCCCGTCACGCCCAAACAGTTTCGCCCCGACCGCCGGGCCGACGAGTTTGACGACCGCCCTGCCCGCCCCCGCGGCCGTGGTGGCTCCGACAACCGCGACGATTTCGGCCCCGACGACCGCCCCGCCCGCCCGGGCCGGGACGACGCCCGCCCGCCCTACCGCAGCCGAGAAGGCGGCAACGACCGGCCGCGCTACGAAAACCGGCCCGCCCAGGCGCCCAGCATCGACATGCTGTTTGGCCTACGCCCCATTTTGGAAGCGTTGAGTGCCGGCCGCACGCTGGAGAAAATTTTCCTGCTGCGCGGCACCAAAAACAGCCTCGTAACCGATATCTCGACGGCTGCCCGCGCCGCTGGCATTCAGGTGCAGATGGTGCCAGTTGAGAAACTCGACAACCTGACGCGCAAGAACCACCAGGGCGCGGTGGCCTTTGTGTCGCCGATTGATTACGCCCCGCTCGATAACATTGTGTCGGGCCTGTTTGAGGAGGGCAAAGTGCCCTTTTTGCTGCTGCTCGACCGCATTACCGATGTGCGCAACTTCGGCGCCATTGCCCGCACGGCCGAATGCTTGGGCGTGCAGGCCATTGTGGTGCCGAGCCGGGGTGCCGCCCAAATCAACGGCGACGCCTTGAAAACCAGTGCCGGTGCGCTCAATATCCTGCCGGTGTGCCGCGAGGTGAGCCTTCACGAAACCATCCGCTTCCTGCAGCAGTCGGGTATTACGGTAGTAGCCTGTACCGAGAAGGCTGAGGAGGCTGTAGGCTCCGTCGACATCGATTTCAGCGGCCCCGTGGCCGTGCTCATGGGTTCGGAAGAAGACGGCATCTCGCCTGACCTCCTGAACCTAGCCGATGTAAAGCTAAAAGTGCCCATGGCCGGCCAGATTCAAAGCCTGAACGTGGGCGTGGCCGCCGGCATCATGCTGTTTGAAGTGGCCCGCCAGCGGGTGCATGCGGCATAAGTGTCATTGCGAGCATAGCGAAGCAATCCGCCTTGTTCTCAGCGAATAACTCTGAGCAAATGAAAAGCCCCGATTCTGCACAGAATCGGGGCTTTTCATTTGCTCAGAGTTATTGCTAATTATACCCGAGTATGCACCAGAAGCGCGCACTGCCGGGGGCCAGCATAACCAAAATTCTTTTTGTGAGAAAAATTTTACCTATTTCTCCTCATCTTCCTCCAGTCTCACCAATTCGCGCTGCTCGTCGCTCAGATACAGGCTACCATTAACTGAAGCTTGCCGAACGGTAATGGCAAGCGGCCTTTGATTCAGGACTACGTCGAGGCCGACCTCGCGGCGGTAATCTTCGTTTTTAGCTTTCGTTAAGTATGCCTCGGTGTGGTCGGTCAGCGTGTACTTTGCCCCGCCATTTCGGAATGACAGTTGGTAGTCTTCCATGCCGGCATTACGATAACCACCGCCTCGCTCGTAATGCAAGTAGGTGAATTTCTGCCAGCTGCTGGCATCTAGCACGGCGGGATATTGCAACTCTGTTTTAGCAGCGTTGCCGAAGCGGTACACCAAATAGGCATGCTTAGCGCCTTCGCAGAGCGATGCCGTTTTGCCGCTCGCCGTTACAAACGAAATTACAGTCGTTTCGCCAGGTCGGCGCAGTACATCGGGCGCAGGTTTGGAGTGTTGGGCCGGGGCTATTCCCACGCCCAGCCACAGCGGGACCACAACTGCCAGTTTCCAGGGGCTCATTAGTTATACCCAGCGCCTTTTTTGGCTTTCACATCAGCCACAAATTCCTTCACGCGCTGCTCCTCGCTGCGCTTGCAGATGAGCAGCACATTGTCGTACTCGGCCACGATGTAGTCTTCGAGGCCCTGCACTACTACCAGGCGCTCCATCGGTGTTTTGATGATGCAGCCGGTGGTGTCATACAGCAGCACGTCGCCGCTTACCATGTTGTCATTCTCGTCGTGCCGGCCAATGCGGTGCAGCGAGTCCCAGGTGCCGACGTCGCTCCAACCGAAATCGGCGGGCAGTACATACACGTTGTCAGCCTTTTCCATCACGCCATAGTCGATGCTGATGTTGCGGCAGCGCGAGTAAGCCTGGCTGATAAATTCCTCTTCTCCGGCAGTACCCAGCACGTCGGCGCCTTCATCGAACACTTCGGCAATGTCGCTGAGGTAATGGTGAAAGGCATTGATAATGACATCGGCCCGCCACACAAACAGGCCCGAATTCCAGAGAAAGTCGCCGCTGTCGATGAACATGCGGGCCAGTTCCAGATTAGGTTTTTCGGTGAAAGTCTTCACCTTGTGCAGTTGGCCACCGGGCAGGCTCTGCTCGTCCATGTACTGAATGTAGCCGTAGCCGGTATCGGGGCGCGAGGGCTGGATGCCGAGCGTAATCAGTACGTCGCTGGCCCGGGCAGCGTCCACGGCAGTGCGGATGAGGCGGCGAAATTCATCGTCGCGCAGCACGGCGTGGTCGGCGGGCGTCACAATGATGGTGGCGTTGGGGTCGCGCTGGGCAATGCGGTAGCTGGCGTAGGCAATGCACGGCGCAGTGTTGCGCCCAATAGGCTCACCCAGAATCTGGTCGGCGGGCAGGGTGGGCAGGTGTTCCTGCACCAGTTCCATGTAGTCGCGGTTGGTCACCACAAACACGTTTTCTAACGGACAGATGCCTTCGAACCGCTCCACGGTGAGCTGCAGCATGGACCGGCCAACCCCGAGCACATCGTGAAACTGCTTGGGGTGATGCGTGCGGCTAAAGGGCCAGAATCGGCTGCCAATGCCGCCGGCCATTACAATGAGATAGGTGCTGGTCAAGGGGAAGCGAGTGAATGAGCGAAGGACTACACGAGCCGCTAGGCCTTGTTTGTCCATTTCGCGAAATGGAAACTAGCACCAAAAATGCACGAGAAAATCCAAAGCGCCACCCTTGGACTCTCTTTACTTACTTTTTATACCAAGCCTTCACGGAGCAAGTCGTGCAGGTGAATAAAGCCGCTGAATTCTCCTGCCTGCGTCACCACCAGTTGCGTGATGTTGCGCTGCTGCATCCGGACCAAGGCTTCGGCGGCAAAATCCTCGATGTCGATGGTGGCCGGTTGCGGCGTCAGAATATCGCGGGCCGTCAGCCGCTCCAGGTCCGAGAAGCTGCCCAGCATGCGGCGCAGGTCCCCATCGGTGATAATACCCGCGAGCTGGCCCGCCGCATCGAGCACGGCAGTGGCCCCCAAGCGCTTGCCCGAAATCTCCAGCAGCACCTCCTTCAGTGGTGCATCTTCAAGCACCTGAGGGCGCTGGTTCTGACGGCTGAGGTCGCCCACTTTCAGGTAGAGGCGCTTGCCGAGCGTGCCGCCGGGATGCAGGCGAGCAAAGTCGGCGGCGGTAAACTGGCGGCTTTCGAGCAGGCACACGGCCAGGGCATCGCCCAGGGCCAGAGCGGCCGTGGTGCTGGTGGTAGGGGCCAAGTTGTTGGGGCAGGCCTCCTTCGTCACCGGGGCGTGCAAAATATAGGTAGCCTGCTGGCCGAGGTAGGAGTCGGCATTGCTAACCAATGCGGCCAATGGCACGCCCTTGCGGCGTAGCAGCGGCACCAGCACCTTTATCTCGGGCGTGTCGCCGCTTTTGCTGATGGCAATGACGAAGTCTTCGGGTTGAATCATGCCCAAGTCGCCGTGGATGGCATCGGCGGCGTGCATGAATAGGGCAGGTGTGCCGGTACTATTAAGTGTAGCCACAATTTTGCCGGCCACATGGGCACTTTTGCCAATGCCCGTGACCACCACCCGGCCCTTCAATTGCAGAATAGCCTGCACGCAGTTGGCAAAATCAGGAGTGGCTGCGAGGGCTGCGGCCACGTCGTGCAACGCTGCCGCCTCCTCGTGCAATACCTGCCGGGCAATGCTCAACACATCGACGGCAGTCCCGACGGACAGATTTTCAAAGGGGGTGGAAACAGGCATGGGCAATATGCAGAATGTTATTGCAAAATTGGGGGAAAGAAGCTAAGCCAACGTGAACCGGCAAAAACGAGTGCCCGCCTCACACTCTACCGGTCGTCGCCGCCCATGTAGTTGAATGTATGCACAGAAGCCCATTCAGCCCTTAAAAAACTTCATTTATATGCTACGAGGCAGCAACATATGGGCAAACTTCCCAAGTGTCGGCACTGCTGCAGCAGCAGTTATCAATATGAATAATTTGTTTTCCACAATTCACGAAAAACTCCATTTTTCATGTGAACAATATTGGCTATTGCTTATCTTCGTTATGAACCGCGCATTGGTACGCTTTTCACCTGAGCTCTCTAACTATGTCATCTATTGCCCTTCAGGATGCCCCGGCCCTCACCGCCGATTTGAAACATACACTTAAAGAAGTATTTGGCTACGGCCAGTTTCGGGGCACACAAGAGGCTGTTATTCAAAATGTATTGGCGGGGCACAACACGTTTGTGATTATGCCCACTGGCGCTGGCAAAAGCCTGTGCTACCAGCTGCCAGCCCTGGTCCGGCCGGGCACGGCCATCGTTATTTCGCCCCTCATCGCCCTGATGAAAAACCAGGTCGACCAGCTTGGAGCCTTCGGCGTGAATGCGCAGGTGTACAACTCGACGCTGACAAAAACCGAAATGAACCGGGTGAAAAAGGACGTCATGAATGGCGACGTCCGCCTGCTCTACGTGGCCCCCGAAAGCCTGACCAAGGACGACACCATCGAGTTTCTGCTGAAGTCGACCATCAGCTTTGTGGCCATCGATGAGGCTCACTGCATTTCGGAGTGGGGCCACGACTTCCGCCCCGAGTACCGCAAGATTCGCGGCATCATTGATAACCTGGGTGGCAATGTGCCCATTATTGCCCTCACGGCCACGGCCACGCCCAAAGTGCAGCTGGACATCCAGAAAAACCTGCACATGGACGACGCCAGCGTCTTCAAAACCAGCTTCAACCGCACCAACCTCTACTACGAGGTGCGCGCCAAGCACAACACGAAGAAGCAGCTGATTCAGTACGTGAAGCAGCACAAAGGCAAGGCCGGCATCATTTACTGCCTGAGCCGCAAGAAGGTAGAAGAAATTGCCGAACTGCTGCGCGTGAACGACGTGCGGGCCCGCCCCTACCACGCCGGCCTCGACCAGCAAACCCGCATCGACAACCAAGACGCCTTCCTGAACGAGGAGTGTGATGTGATTGTGGCCACCATCGCCTTCGGCATGGGCATCGACAAACCCGACGTGCGCTTCGTGGTGCACTACGATGCCCCCAAATCCATTGAGGGCTACTACCAGGAAACCGGGCGCGGCGGGCGCGACGGCTTGGAAGGCAACTGCCTGATGTTCTACAGCTACGACGACATTCTGAAGCTGGAAAAATTCAGCAAAGACAAGCCGGTAACCGAGCGCGACAACGCCCACCAGCTCCTGGCCGAAATGACCAACTACGCTGAAAGCGCCGTGTGCCGCCGCCGCCAGTTGCTGCACTACTTCGGCGAGCAGTTGGATAAGGACTGCGGTTTCTGCGACAACTGCAAGCACCCCAAGGAGCGGTTTGAGGGTGAAGCGGCCGTGGGCCTGGCCCTACGCGCCGTGGTGCAAACAGAAGCCCGCTTCAACCTCACGCACATCGGGCAGGTGCTGCTGGGGCTGAGTAACCCGCACATCGAGAGCTATGCGCACAACGCGCTGCCGGTGTATGGCCAGGGCAAGGAACTAGGCGACGCGCAGTTCTGGCACTCGGTGCTGCGCCAGTGCTTGCTCAACGGCTTTTTGGAGAAGGATATCGACAGCCTGGGCTTGGTGCGCATCACCGATAAGGGCATGGACTTCATCGAGAATCCGTACTCCATCACCCTTACCCGCGACCACAACTTCGACGCCGAGCAGAAGGCCGACGAAGAAAAAGAGGAAGTACAGCACGCCGCCGGACACGACGAAGCCTTGTTCGTACAGCTCAAGGAGCTTCGCAAGCAGGTAGCCAAGCAGAAAAACCTGCCGCCTTACGTGCTCTTCCAGGACCCGAGCCTGAAGGAAATGGCCACCACCTACCCCACTTCGCTGCACGACCTCACGCACGTGTCGGGCGTAGGCCAGGGCAAGGCCCAGAAGTTTGGCGCGCCCTTCGTGGCCGCCATCAAGAAGTACGTGGAGGACAACGACATCATTACCGCTGAGGACGTGGTGGTAAAGTCGGCTGTCAACCGCTCGAAAATCAAGATTTATGTCATCCAGCAAATTGATAAAAAGATGATGCTGGAGGACATTGCGTCCTCGAAAGGCATTACGATGACCGAGTTGATGGAGGAGATAGAGCATATCTGCTACTCCGGCACCCGCCTGAACATCGACTACTACCTCAATGAAATGGTGGAGGAAGACCGCCAAGAGGAGATTTACGACTACTTTATGTCGGCCAGCACCGACAACATTGCGGCAGCCATGAAGGAGATGGGCGATGAATTCACCGAAGAAGAGCTACGTCTGGTACGCATTAAGTTCATCAGCGAAGTTGCCAACTAGCGCTCTGCTGTTCTCCATTTTTTCAGCTAAAAAAGACCCTGCACTGTGGTACAGGGTCTTTTTTATACCCCCACAAATTCGAAGAGTCTTTGGCGAAACAGCTGGCGTTTTAACGCGCTAAAACCCATTTTTTGGTTGAGATAATAATGTGACCAGTAAACACTAATCCATCATATTAAATAGCTTCAATGCCTTCTTAATAGGTTAAAGCCACCATCTTCGTCCTCCATTTCTCCAGTTTTAAACGCAAAACCAGCCGCCAGCTCAACCGCCTTACCGAGTTCAAAGTGGTGTCGCACTCATGGAATGAACTCCCCTTCGCCGGGGACCGTATGGGTAAGCACCTGTGTCCGCCGCATTCGGCGGGTGTTTCCCCGTTCGTATGTGGATAGTATTTGCCCTGCTGGCGGCCGTAGTGGCGGCCACCGTTGTCACGTTGTCGAAAGCCGGGATTAAGAACGTGCCACCCAGCCTGGCCTTTGCCATCCAGGCGGTGCTGATAATTGTGGTGTCGTGGGGGACGGTACTGTGGCAGGGACTGCTGCCCGAAATCAGCAAGATTGACCGCAAGAGCTGGATTTTCCTGCTGACGGCGGGCGTACTCACGGCCACGTCATCGCTGCTCACGTTCCGGGCGTTGTCGCTCGGTGATGCCTCACGGGTATCGCCGCTCACCAACACGTCCTTAATATTCTCGGTGCTGTTGGCCGCCCTGTTTTTGAAGGAGAAGCTGACGTGGCAGGTGCTGCTGGGCGCGGGCCTGATGGTGGCCGGCGCCATCCTGATTGCCACCACCAAGCCCGCTAGCAAGAAGGAGAACAGCAAAAATGGTCGCCCCGCCAGCGGAACGACCATCTACGAATCCAAGCCAGCAGCTTAGTTATTTGGGATTTAATTGAATCGTCATGCAGAGCGCAGCGAAGCATCTCGCGTGTTTCAACTAACTCTCTTTTGCGATTGGATTACTACGGCACGCAAGATGCTTCGCTGCGCTCTGCATGACGGTTCAGCACCTTGCCAGTAGCTCAACTGGCGGCTCGGGCCAGCACGGCTTCGGCTTCCAGCAGCAGGCTGGCACTCATCAGCAAATCATGCAGGTGAAATACTTCTTCCAAGTTGAACACAAACACCTGGTAGCTCACCGGGCTGGGCAGGGTGATGCAGCGGGCCATTGGGTCGGGCAGGCTTATGGCGTGCCGTTCGTAGAGCGTGGCCACGGTTGTGCGCCATTCGGGCAATTCTTCCCGCTTCAGGCACAGGGCCACATTACCAAAATACAGATGCAGGCAGCAGCCTGTGGGGCAGCGCGAAATGCAGCCTAGGTCGTTGTGGTGCAGGTAGCGGCACATATGCTGAATGGG
>Ga0265780_10007713_pt1 | contig 13176 bp, 17 predicted proteins | sample P1T30metagenome_FD_192432 | JGI IMG/M metagenome (GOLD analysis project Ga0265780, IMG submission 192432) | Plant litter microbial communities from East Loma Ridge, Irvine, California - P1 T30 | ecosystem: Environmental > Terrestrial > Plant litter > Unclassified | place: USA: California...
GAGTAGAGGTCCTCGTTGCCTGCTGGGGCATCGCATTGGTCAGACCAGCTGCGAGCGCAGCGGTCAGGAGAATGTTAGACAGCATCTTGAGGGAGTGTGATGGCTGGAGTGAGAAGAGCGTAGGGAGTTACTTGGACAGGACCTGAAGCCATACTTGTATGCTGAGGCACCAGAGTGATAGTCAAACACTTCATCAATGTCCAAATTGCTTCAGCCGGTGTGACCGTCCGCGATGCCGTAATTTGGAGGCATTTTTGGTCTTTCTCGAGTCATCTGATACGGTGGAAGATGGATACCTGCGCATCTTTGCCTTCTAGAAGACCTGGGGAAACATGCTCTTGACCTGGGGTTTCCCCACAGTTGAGTGCATGATATTGCTCGGGAGGCGCTTGCCACGGAGTCCAGGCGCCACACTCCGCAAGTCACAAGCCTTTTCGAAGAATAATCTCGCCGCTAGGAGTAACGCCGTTGGACAGTCCCTGGCGCCCAAGGCTTAGTATATGTCTTGGGCGGGCGCAGCTTTGGGTTCAGCTAGATTGTCGAGTACATAATGCGCTTGATCTGATCTTGTTTTCATCTAAATATTGCAGTAGTATCTCGGGGCAAGAACTTGGTGGTGTAGGTCCTACTTCATGTGGAAGTACCTGGGTACCTCGCACCGTGTGGTTGGAGGAGAAAGAGAGAGGTCCGTGACACCGTGAACGAAGGTGGGCTGAGCCTCGGCTCCCCTTATTAGCCGTGGGTCCTGCAACGTCTTTTCTCCACATCACTCATGACTTTATCGCTTTCAATACACAACGTCTGAATTACACTCGAGTATCGACCTTATTCAACGACGTAGCTACGTTGGGATCGCGGACTTATGTCGTACGACGGTCAATACGAGCCAGGCAAGCGGCCTCCCACCGACCAGGTTGATTACATGAGAGCAGGGCTTGATCCTGGATTGAAGGCGATGAACCGGGTTACATGTGCGCGAATTAATCTATCGTGGACGGATTATATTAGACCCCATGGCCACCTCGATATGACGTCGCTTCCACAATCACGCCGACGCTAGCAACGGAACAACGACGGACATAGCATAGGACGACGCGGTGAGAAAGTTCTATCGCAGCTGTGAGGCACCGACTTCAGGCTTTGGAGAGGCCCCGCAACGTGCTCGCACTCGCACAGAAACTGGACTTGCCACGTTCTGCTCAAGCTTGCGCCACATGACCGCGGTCGGAAGTGCCCGTACATCTCGAACGAGATGAAATAAGTGAAGAACAGCAAAACTTACGCGCACTTTGAGAACCTGGAGCTCAATATTGGACGTTCACCACTCGTTGAGCTTCTAGAGAAGCTGTGCATCAAAGTTTCCTCATCGAAGCTACCGGTCCCTCTGTTCAAACTTCGTACATGCTCAGCCCTTCTATCGCTTGTTCCCTTCAGGCTGCGGCGTTCTGGTCATTGGTGCCCCCAAGCATTTTCTCGATCAATCCTCCGCTACCAGTGCCATTACCGAAAGGCGAGAAAATTGGCACTCCAAGTAAAGCCATCGTTGTCACAGGCAGTACAAATGAAAGCGCCTTGAAAAGATAGCGGCTACTGCCTTTCTTCTTCCTCGCCGCAGGCTCATCCGTCTCATCCGACTCATCCGACCCTTTGGTCTCTGCGGACTTATCGGCGAGCTCCTTAGACAGCTCAGCGATTTTCCTCTCGAGCGCCTCGCGTTCCAAGACCGGTATCTTACCCTCGTTTGCACGCACTAGAGCTACAGCCTGGTCAAAATCCATTTGCTGAAGCATAGCTTCTCGGTCTTGCTTTGCTTTTTGTTCGATTTCTGCGCGGAATGACTCCAAGTTGCGACGTTCAGCGCGGCGGTCGTACCGAAGCTGGTCTTGCTCTTGCCTCACTTTGTCGAACTCCCGACCTAGGCGCCTCTCTTGCTGTTGAAGAATCTGTTGCATCTCCTGGTCGCGTTCCTCCATGGCTTCCTGCATTTCCAACTTGATGCGCTCCAGGTCGTCCCTATGCTTCTGCTCTAGGCGTACAAGCTCTTCATTCACCGTCTGCCCCGCTGCCGTATCTACGAGGGATTTCCGATCCTCGACCAGCTCTTGCTGAATCTGCAAGGTGATTCGTGGCTTTTTGGTGAGCAAAGCCACAATTTCCAGAGCGCTATTGGGATCTATGAGTCTCTTCATGGTCGACCCGCGGTCAAGCATTTCGCCCCAGAATTCCGGCGTAGTTTTGAGTTGCTCTTCTCGTTTTAGAGCGTCTTTCTGCGCGACCTTCGACCAAAATGACGTGGCTAGTATGACATTCTTGAGGGGATCTTTGCCGCAGAGCTGACGAAACATCTTCAGATTTCGAAGAGCCGAACCTTCCATTCGGACATTGACGAGCGAGTGCAGGTACACAATGCCGTTCAAGCGCGTATCGCCCTCGTATGTTTCTCTCAGCCATGATGCTATGTCTCCTAGGACCTCTGTCTCCGACTTGTGCGTGTCATTAAACCCTGGCGTATCCACGAGGTTGACATTGAAACCGTTGTAGTGGAATGTGTAAGCTGAGATTTCTGATGTACCTAGACCAACGCATTACTATCAATGTATGGAGAAAAAGACGAGAGTAGCAAGACCTACATGATTCCAGGTCATGACCGATCATGACATCTGGATCCCCGCTTGCCCATTGGATGAAGGTGCTCTTGCCAGCCCCCGTCACACCCATTACTGCAATGAACGCCCAAGGCGCACCGTCCACGACCTTTGGGCTGAACCCATTTGCTGTCATCTTGACAGGTACTGTGTGTAGAGCGTAACTCTAGAAAGATCACGATATATCGTAGAGCAATGGGAGCTCAAGCGGTCCACAAGATTCGCTTTTAGCCAGAAAGCAAGTCTATGGGGGCTACATAGCGCACTCTTTGCAGACGGCTGAGATCTTCCCGGAAAAGGAATCAAATCGATAGATTGGACACGCACTTCACGGCTCGATCAGCGAATGAAGATTGAGCGCTGAAGCCCACAGTCCTCCTGTTTTCCACAAACATTCGGGCGGTCAACCATTTCCGGCGATGTGTGAAAAAAGGAACGCCGTCGGCTACCAACGATGTGGCAATTGGACGCCATGAAGGGCCATACATGCATGCAACTCAGCTCCCAGAGCTTGATTGGGCGTTCCATGTTGAGGCAATGCCCTCGGTAATATACGTTGCGCTGTTCTCCATTCCATGTCTAAAGCAGTGTAGCTATGAGAGTTCGCCGCTAACGCAAGCTTTCAGAAGGCGGCGCCATCCAGCATATTGCTTTTTTCAGAACTGTTCGCGACCCAGGATCGCTCGCTCCTTCTTCCCCGTACCGGATCAGTGCCGGGTGTGTGATCATGAGGATCTTTGCCCCATCGAAATACCCCGGATTCATATCCAGATACTTGTTCTGTAGCTGATGTGCTTCAACCATCTCGTTGTCGTGCGCAAACCTGTCGCCAATATCTCCGTCATGGAGATACTTCGAAACGAGACAAAGTTTATGCGTCCACAAGGATAGGGACAAGTCGGCCGACTGCAGTACAATTCTTGTCAGGCTCAAAATAGCATCTTCTTGCTCGGCATCTTTGATGAAGGGGCGAATGACTCCTTGAAGATAGCTTCGAGCCAGTTTCTCTGCAGTGATAGTTCTTCCTATCGCCGTTCTGTCGTACATCCCATCGAGCTCGGTATTCGGGTCCTGGAAGGAAGGCGGGTTGAGTTGACGCAATGTCTGAACGCGCCACGCGATAGCCTCCCGTTCATCGCCTTCTCGGATGAGTACGTTTAGCGTGGTAAAGTCAACGGTAGACATTTTAACTCACAGTCCATGAACTCATCATACAAGAGGTGCAGTCCTCTATCAAAACTCATCGGAGCCTCTTGTGCGTTCGTAAGATGATCGAGACCAAAGAAAGGCTCATCAAACACATCCTGGTAGAGCTGGTGGGTGAAAAACGCTTGTATCAAGATCCACGCCTTGTCGTCTGGTACACCCATCAAAGGCACATCGTCCGTTGGCTCTCCAAAACCGTCAAGAACACCCGCTTCATCTGCATGCAGAACGGGGGTCGAGATTTTCTCTATCGCCCGCATGCTAGAGATACCGTGCTTTTTCGACCAGGTTTTCAGGGTGGCTTCGAGATTGTTCAGCTTTCGGCTAACGTCGTCATTGCACTGAGGTATCCAACCTGGAGTATCAAAGCGCTTGAATGCTTGGGCTTGAATCTCTCTCAGATTTTCCTCCAGTTGCTCCCGCTCACTTTCTAGTGCAGAGATTGTGGCCTGAGCATGGCTGAGTTGCTGGACCAATTTCGTAACCTCCGTGTCCTGCTGGAAATGGTCTTGATATTGCTGAACATACTCTGTGCCCTCCATACTCTGCTGAGGATGGGATTGATACTGATGACCGTTTCCTGTAAAGCCCATGCTAGCCGTAAATTTTGCCTGCAAATTCAAGATGCCGCGAGAGGAATGCGACAATGCTGTTTGCGTTCTTACAGTTTGCGCAGCGGCAACTTGCTTTCCAGAGGCAGGTCTAAGTTCGGTACCGCCAGAAGTGCTTTCCCATCGGTCTACTGGTCCAGTACTCGAGTCGTCCTGCATTCCAACCATTGGAATGTCTGGCAGTGGCTTATCATCTCTCGAACTGCCTTGACTACCCGTGCCGACCTAGGTTCAAAGTCAGTTCGTGTTCCAGAAAGACATCCAATATCGACCTTACAAGAGCATTCGGTAAATGCACTGCGTTGGATTCATGTAGAATAGTATCGTCGGGAGGAGTGGGCTTTCGAAGTCGGTTACTACGAGTTTTCTTCGTAACGCCGTGCGTGGACTCCTTTGAAGCCTTGAGTGTCGTAATCGTCCCGCGTTCACTTGAACGACTAGTACGGTAGGTAGACATTATCCGAACACTCTTATGCAAATCTGAGGTGATAATAGGGACCGCGGCCTGAAGGCAACTTGCTGGCGCCGGCACTGCTATTATAAATGCTTTGCATCCGGCAGCGTGGGGATTACGGGCTACCCAAAACGATGACAATGCTCATTTACTTTCCGTTGAACACACCGACTCCGATTGGGTTTCCATGCAGATAGACTGAAAGGCTGACGCTGGTACACCCCATACACTGCATTACACTGGAATTGTATCAGAGTCTTCCCGAGTAATTTACTGGGCGCTTGTGTACTCACCCAATCGGCACACCATGCGCATACTTTTTACCAACTATAGCCCGATACGTGGTACGCGGAGATGCATTATGTGTAAATGTCTTATTATAAAGGCAAGCAGAAGCGCGCTGCGCTGCGCGAACAGAACGGATTTCCACCCGCACTCAGCCTTGTTTGGGAAAACGATTTTACAATGGCTCTAGACGCTTTGTCTGACTTCGAAAATGACAAGTCATCAATACGATCCGCGATGTCAAGGCTCACAATGAACATGCGCAACAACCATCGAATCATCGTAGGGGTCGACTTCGGAACTACCTTCACAGGTAAGAATGAGCGAGCACACCTGGCGATGGCATTCAGCTGACTAAACATAGGTGTAAGCTACATTGATTCGGCAACGAGTAAGACGAATTGTAGCACCAAGGATGTCCGCGATGTGAGAACGTGGCCCGGTCCAGGCAGGGAGGCCGATTCAGTCTGGAAGACACCATCGCGCATTGCGTACAGTACCGAAAACCCTGGAATGACGGCACATCAGTTCGGCTATCAAGTCACCCCAAAGATGAAGAGCTACAGCTGGACCAAGCTTTTGCTGGACCGCAACTCCAGAGCAACCGAATACGACGATCCCTCTCTGAAAGGCACTGAAGGCGATGGGATGCTGCGACTGCCGCCTGGGAAGACAGCAGAAGAAGTCGTGACTGACTACCTACACGAGATATACAACTGGATCTTTAACATGATCTCCAACCGTATCTCGGTAGAGGTTCTCGCGATGACACCAATGGAATTCTGGTTTACGGTGCCGGCCATTTGGTCCGATCGAGCAAAGAGTGCGACTATCATGGCTGCGAAGAACGCAGGCTTTGCTGGCAGGGACGCTGACAGCATCCGACTGATACCGGAACCGGAGGCAGCAGGGGTAGCGACCCTGAAAGGTCTTGCTGAAGGCTCATCGGCTACGAAGATCAATAACGGTGACGGTATCCTTATCTGTGACTGTGGCGGTGGCACTGTGGATATCACTTCTTACAGGGTTATACAGGTCAGGCCCAAGCTTGAGTTTGAAGAACTGGTGGAGGGTGTTGGTGGTAAGTGCGGATCTACGTACATCGACAGAGCTTTTCATCGATGGATGTCTGCGACCTTTGGCCGCAAGTTCGACGACCTCAGCTTCGAGAAAATAGGCCCGGGATCACGCTTCATGAAAGAGTTCGAGTCTTTCAAGCGTGATTTTGGCTATTCGTCGAGTCGTGGTCCAGACTACAGCATCGATTTGGAAACCTTTTACGAGATCAATCTGGTCATCCCGCGAGCGAAGGATTCCACGCACTACGACAGTGACGAGTCGGTGGTCAAACTGCAAGGGTGAGAGAAATTATGCGTACATTCCAGCATTGACTAACTATTTAATAGTCGCATTATGCTGGAGTTTTTTGATCCAGTCATATCGAAGATACTCGCCCTGCTAGAGAAACAGATCAGCTCGGTTGGCCAAAATCACAGTCCCGACATTTTGAAGGTATGGCGATGCAAATGAGGGCAGAATACGATAGTTACTCAGCTAAGCAGCGTGTCATCCTTGTCGGTGGATTTGGAGATTCACCGTATCTCAACCACAGAGTCCGGGAGTGGTGTCAGGCCCTGGGAATGTCGGCACTGTGTCCAGCAGACCCGTGAGTACTCTCAAAAGCGAGCAGACCCTATTATGAAGTGCTGAGATCAGACGCGAAGCCAAGCAGCCATCGCACGTGGAGCGGCTCTCCGTGGCTTGGAGTGCGTCGTTCCAGTCAAAAGACGAAGCCGTCGTCATTACGGAGTGAAATGTGGGAAAGAATTTCGAGAAGGCATTGACCCTGAGAATTACAGAACCACGTGCATATGGACCGGCCGCAAGATGTGCGGGTCGAGGATCGATTGGCTGGTCGCAAAAGTTCATGATCCCTCCCATCGCAGAAGACACAGCCGGCTAACATGACGGCAGGGGGATGTGATTGATGAGAAGACGAAGATTGTGAAGGATTACTGGTACAGCTACTATGAGGATGACTCTCTTCTGCAATCTTCCGTGCTGTACTCATCCACGCTGGATGTAGCACCGGATTACTCATACGACTCAACGGTGGAGAGAGTCGCCAACCTGGACCATTGTATAGACAAAGTGGACCTGGAGACCTTTGAAAGTAAGAGAATGGATGGAAGAAAGGTGTGGCAGGTGGCATATGAAAGACATATACATGTGGGCAATCGAGAAGGTACATTGTCGTTCGATGTAGTGCGAGAAGGCAAAAGCTGGGGCAAGACGGACGTGGTATACGACCACAAGGCGGCGATGTTTGGAGAGTAGCCAGTGGAATAATTAGGGGCTGTACACTTCCCTAGTTTGATCGGAGAGCTGCTAGCATTAGGAGCTAGCAGCTTCCTTGTTCGATGCAGTACTGAGAGTGAGTCGGTCTCATGATGTGGGCAGCGACATTGAACTGGCCGTGCTGCTTGAAGTACCAGCCCACCTGAATCTTGACTCCCGTCTCCAATGATGGCTACTCCGACGCTTGCACTTGAACATCCACATCCCCATTCTTCTTCAGCGAAGCTTGCGACAACGCCTCCGCAATGCTGCTCCAGTGAATCCGCCTTCCCCAAGCACCGCTGCTCATCCGCCATCGTCACGCGACATTTACGCCGTCATTGCATTCTCCCAGTTCTTCATGGTAGGATCCATTGCACCCTTTTTGCTATCAACTTCAACGCAACACTCGTCATGTATTAGCCTGGCGCCTGCATGTCTCTACCTGAAGGCTGATTCTTCGTGCGCAGTACATCGACAAGAAGCACGAGGGCTAAAAACGTGACAATGATCATCTTCACAATCTCCATGTCGCTTGCTCACTGACAGGACGCTTTTTGAATTGACTGTAGTGAGTGCGATTCCGCAGTTCTCACTCCACTGCAGTGCTTGAGGTGGCTTTCCACCATCAAAATACGCCTTAGGAAACAGAATCCCACTATCGCATTACGACGACTTCTGACTCACTCAATAGACTTGAAAGACTGCGATCTACCTTTAGCAGGCTCAAAATTCGAAGCTCCTTCAACCCGTCACACTGGCAGTCCCAAGTCTCCCACATCGCCACAGTCCGCCACACCTACCTCTAATAATAGTACAGTTTGCTGGAACACCCCCTTCATCCGGCCAATGATACGCAGCTGCTTCAAATACATTTAATGCGCGACCAGGATCATTTTCAACACCTGAAACATCACACCAAGGAATCGTAAAACACCCAACCACTCACAGCATGAATTCGACCCAGTGCATAGACTTTGCAGCTCGCAGTCCAGAATTACGGATGTTCTATGCTGGATAGGCAAATTTCCGGAGAGTGCATTGCGTGAATTGGTGGGGTGAGGCAGGCAGGGTGTCAAGAAGGCGTGGGCGAGCAGGCCGAGATGAGGAGATGAGGTGCTTGATATGCACCTCAGTCCTCCGCGACCCTTTGTGGCTTTCTCTGCTTCTGACCCTCGAATTCGCTCAGTCATTCCTTTGGTTCTGTTAGCTGTACACTCGCTCCAGACTCGAAACATCACCACCACCAACACTTCAATAGACGCGCGACGCAAGGACTGAAAAAGATGGCCATCAGTTGGATTTATCCCGTCCGCGGCGTACAAGCCGTGCTCGCAGTCACAATTCTCGGCCTGATGGGTTACGGTACATTTTCCTTCTGCGCTCCTACAAGAAACGCATCTAACACCACAACCAGTATCATCATGGTGGTCCGCCCACTGGCGCCAGTCCTCACCCATCGAAGTAAACTTCCTCCTCTTCGCGCCCTCATGGACAATACTAGCGCTCATTCCCTTCATCGCCCTACCTCTCAAATTCTCGCATCTACTCTCCTCAAAAGCCACGCAATGGGGCCTCCTTGGGCTCGAGCTGCTGACAATGCTGTTCTGGTTCGGTGGCTTCGTCACCCTGGCGGTGTTTTTGAGTGACCGCATTTGCTTCGGCACAGTGTGCGATGTTGCACGGGCGAGCACGGCGATAAGTGCGCTGAACTGGGTGGCTTGGTCTGTGACTTTTGCGTTCGGGGCTGTGAAGCTGGTCAAGGGTGGGGGTATGGGACTTGGACGGGGAAAGGTCGGTGGGGAAGGGAAGGTGGAGATGCATCAGGGAGTCTAAAGGAAAGATGGGCTTGAACGATCATCTGGCATGGTCGTGGCGTTTGTTGTGGAGTGATTTGCAATATTCAGCGATGGTTTTCGGCGTTTCCCGTACATATCAATACCCACCATGTAACATCCGATTTCTGTAATGTCCAGACTCCACCACGGCCCAGATTGTTCGGTCACATGACACTGCGCATGAACTACCGTTCGACCATATCATGACGATCGTGAACCTTAGTCGTTTATGCCGCGTGGTGGCGACTGGCAAAGTTTATCATGCTTCTGTGCTTGCTTCCAAATTCCACACTGACTCAACTATGGAAAGAAACATCGAGCTAGCCATTATGTGGAATGTTTCGCGGCCGAGGCTCTCACGACTCACTGTGATGGCCTGTTGTGTGAGCATCTGCAACTTTCTGCTGTAGCGTTCTTGAAGCGGTACTGAAACCCGGCTGAGACATCAACCTCGCAAGTATTTGTAGTAATGCAGGGCATATGGAATGTCATGGTCCCAGCACGAGTCAATTCTTTGCGGACAATATGCAACATCCCATGTACTGATTGAAATGAATGCCATGTGTGGTTTCTGCGTGCTTCGATGTGATGGTAGGAACAGGTGGAGGTTGTGGTCGTCAGACGATGACATAGCCACAATAGTCTAGATTTGGCCTAGCCTCAAACGGCCCGCGATTGATGAGCGTCAAGGACTCAGCCTGCACAACCCCACCTGTCACAGCGCCACCACCTTTCGTCAGCGGAGTATCTCGACTTGCAAACCTTTTCGGGTGTCGGCACTTGTAGCATTTCGAAGCGCAGTTTGTGACAACCTTCCACGCCAGTTGTGTGACCCTCTACACGTGGCGGACAAGCGCTATCCTACCTGTCAAGCAGGACCCTTTCGAAAGTTAATCTCCGTTGAGCAACAAGTCAAACGTTCGTGGTGACTGGCAACGAGCTTGGCGGGGTGTACCAACAGTCGTTCCAGACCCAAAGATCAGGGCCAGGGTTTTTTTCGGGTAGGGAAAGCGTGTGAGACGCAAGGCACCCGATTTGCATCTCCGGCAGAGTTGCATGACCTAGCGAAACAGAGGTATGTCAACTACTTCTTCCCTTGACTATCCTTCAAACAAGCTCTGGAATCCTCCTACTTTTGCTCTGCCGCAACCCCGCCTGCAATCACTCAACCTCCTCCGTGGACGAACACATTTGTGAACCGACAACAGACTTTCAAGATGCCGAAAACGGCCACTTTTACAACAATTACGCCTCTGCCGTCAGGCGTGACGAGGAAGAGCGTGGTGGACATGTTCCAAGACCACCTTGCCATGATCGATCTCAACCCGCTGGTGGTGGAAAGGTTCAAATGCAGGCCGCCTAGCTATGCGACCACAGACGAGTATTACCAGACCTGGTATACTATCAAAGGTACGATCACACAATCCAAAGTCGATGTCACAGAGTACTGACAGCTTGAAGACAAAGTCTCATATCTCCCTGGTGGTCTCGCGACGGGCTCCGTATCTTACCATGCCTGCTTCCACGATGTCACCGAAGGCCTGGAGACCCACGTCTATGCGCCACTTGGTCTCGACATTCGCGGCAAATGGAGCGTCGGTGGCACATTACCCGGCGAGCCCAAACCCCTAGGCCCAAAGGACGTTAGCGCACCAAGAAATGGCCTCTACATTCGAGAAGACGTGAAGATGACCTGCTCGTCCTTGCTCATGTCATTTGTAAAGCGCACATTCAAAGACTCGCACGCAAGTCTAGTCGAAAAGCTCGTCGAGCGCGCACATGTCTTAGAATCCAGCTTCGCAAATGAGCGCCTCCAGGCGTTGCGAAACGTTGCGCCAGGCGAGCGCATGGCCACGGGGGATATCTTCATCGCGCCCCCACCAGATTACCAAGCACCAGCGGAAGCTTCTTCATCACAGCAAAGCCCACAAGCCACAGAATCATCGCACCACTCCAGGACAATGACACAGCCATCACTACAATACACACCTCCAGTACTTGCCTCGTCATCACAGCAAAGTCCAGCCACCACCGAGCCATCGCAGCAGTCCAGGACAGCAGCACAAGCACCACCACACTACTCACCACCAGCACACGCATCTCACTCACGCAGCCACTCCGACCCAGTAACCTCTCCCGGATTTTCCTCCGCCTCCACACTCCATTCTGACTCGTCCAGCCCAATCGTGTATACGAACTACCCTAGCCCATCACCCTTCAACAAATACGTCTTCGAGGAGCAAGTATCATCCTCAGCTCCGACATCAACTTCATTCCTCTTGCCAGCAACGACATATGACGGCGGCCTCTCGCAGCCTAAACAAAAAGACCGACCACTCTCCTTATACCCAGGAGGCTCTCACGTCTCACACCGACGTGACGATAGCAACCCATCCCTTTTCCCACCACGAGTTTTCTACTCGCCACAAGAACGACCGATTTCGTTCACTTTCCCTACCAGTCCTTTTGATACGCACTCCGTTTCCGAATCGAATCGCAATTCGGACCACCTGTTGGAGGAGATCGACGACGCGATCGACCAGTGTTTCCGCGATTGTATAGTGCAGAAGGCGATAAGTGTGCAAATACGACCTGAGCCGGCATTGTTGTTGTTGCCGAGCACGAGGTACGATCCGCGACAGAACGAGCGGCCGAAGGAGCCTCAGAACGACAGGCATGCGAGGAAGGACTCGGTCATGCCAATGTCGGCTTGCTTGGACAAGGAGCTACCGCCTACGCCTTTGCACGAAGCTTAGTGTTGGATCTGTTATAGACTTGTTGTCTTTTTCTGATGTATATACCCGTACGAGTTTGCAATCGATTATGCGATTAGCATCTACTATTGTCTGGACAGACCGATTATTCAAACATATCTTCTCTCCTTCGCAAGACTTGGATGCTTCATTATCAATTGCTACCCTCTAGTTATAGCCACAACTTACAACACCACTAGCGCCGATATTTACCCCGGATTCACGGCAGGTTACCGACAGCAACATCTTAACCTTTATCATGAGCACACTCTAGCAACACAAATACCATTAGATGAACCTCTCTGCTTGCAAAACATATCGCATGTGCAAGCCACGGCGCACCACGCCTCCCAAGCCTCGTTACCGAGGTCCACCACCTAAGACAAATCGACTTGAACGGCGCGACTCCGATCGACAAAGGACCCGACGGAGCTCGCACTAGCAGCCCTCCGCATGTTGATCGCATGCCTACCTACAAGATGACGTCCCTACGCCCATGTACACAAACTCCATACCACACACACAAACCTCATTCCACCACAGAACGAAAATGTCCAAACCCCTCACCCACACCACCACCCTCCTCCGCCGCGCCGCCCTAAACCCCCTCCTAACAGCCACCCTCCTCTACCTCCTCACCAAATCCCCCGACCGCCTCCGCGGCCTTATCATTAGTCGGACTCCAGGTCTCAAAAACACGCAGCGCTACGTGCAAGTCGTCAAAGCGCTCAAATGGTGTCTCGCATTTGGACTCGCGGGCGCGCTGAACAGGCGGCTTAACGTCGCGGCGCTGAATAACGGGCGGTTTAGTAATGGGAGGGAGAAGAGGAGGTGGGTTTGGGGGAAGGAGGTGGCTGTTGTTACGGGGGGGAGTAGTGGGCTTGGGGAGTTGATGGTGAGGAAGTTGGCGGGGAGGGGAGTGAGGGTTGCGGTTTTGGATGTTAGTGCGCTGCCGAGGAGTTTGGAGGGATGTAAGTTTGTTTTTGTGTGCCCTGGGAGAGATCGTGTGGAGCTGACGTGTGTGGATGGTAGATGCGCACATCAAGT
>Ga0265780_10007715_pt1 | contig 13173 bp, 7 predicted proteins | sample P1T30metagenome_FD_192432 | JGI IMG/M metagenome (GOLD analysis project Ga0265780, IMG submission 192432) | Plant litter microbial communities from East Loma Ridge, Irvine, California - P1 T30 | ecosystem: Environmental > Terrestrial > Plant litter > Unclassified | place: USA: California...
CCCCCACACCCCACCCACCCCCTCCCCCCCCCCCCCCCCCCCCCGCCCCCCCCCCCCCCCAAATGCGGCCGAAAAGTAACAAGGATTGTAGCAGCGGTGTGCACAGAGTACATACTATAGGTAGGATGCTGGTGTATAGGGACAGGAACTTGGTATATATTCGCTTGTCTTGGTGGGCTTTCTCGTTGCAGTATCATGCGTATAGTAGGGGTGTTCCTGTGATTGATATTGTGCATGTTGGGATTTTTGTGCAAAGCGCATACAGTATCAGCAGTGCGCGACTTGCATAATCTTATGCAAGACGTGCAGTGCTGTGCTGTATTGCAAGACTACAATGACTACTACTCTTATACGTTAACTTCCGGTTGGTTGGAGGTCACGATGCGGAATTTAGGACAGTGAACATAGTATGCAAGCAACGTTGAGTGCTTTGTGAGTCTCTTCTGGCTATCTCCTACGTAGTCTCTACCTGAATCGCCCATTTATACCCTCTACAGACTATGCATAGTGTTGTACCAACGGCATTTCGCAACATTCAGCGCTGCAACCGACAACCTTGATGACAGTAAAACTCTAGCGTTTGCGCTTGAGTCCACCCATCGCCTCCCTGAACGTATCCAGACCCTTCTCCAACATGACCCTCTTCGACTCAAGATGAGTCCTCTGCTGCGTAATTTCAGGTGGCTCAGCAGCAACGTACTCAATCTGCTTGTCAGTCAGCCCCGTGACGACCAACGGTGAGAGAATAACGTCGGGGAGGGGTGCAACAAGGTGGCGTTCGATAACAGCTTTAGCGACGGCGTTGACAAAGTACTTCATCTCGTCCTTGTAGTAGGCTCGCTGGGTGTCGAGGGCTTCTTGGCTAGAGAAGACGTCCATGTCGGGTTCGACGGCTTGGTCCATGGCTAACATCATCTTTGCACCATCTACTTTCCTGACCATGTGAGAAATTTGATGTGAATTGAACGCGTGCATTTGGGCCGGGTGCGTTTGGGCTACGGGGATATCCTCTTCAGCAGCTTGAGCAGCGATTTGGGTTATCTTCTCGTACTTGCGCTTGCGCGTCTTCTGGATAGTACTAGTGAAGTAATGGTTGTACGTACTAGGATGCCGGGCTTTGTCTTTTAGCAGTTTGACCAGCTCATCCTTCGCGTTGTTCAGGGAGTCACTGAGAGCTGCGTCAATGTTGAGGTTTTTGAGACGCTCATGAAATTCAACGGGCGCTGTGGCATTGAGAACAGCAGCGACAAAGTCCTTACATGCCTGTGCAACCTTGGCGATATGTTGAGAAGCAAGCTGTTCCCAGGGTCCAGACTGCTCCCAGAATAGCTGCGAGATCAGCATGGGCTGGAATGTACCAGGCAGTTCAAAACCACGAGAGCGTTCGAGCGTCTTCTTTACCCAGCTGATAGCGTCTTTGCGCGTCAACTTCTTGGGCACAGGAAGGAGAGACAGTGCTTCATCATCTTCCATTCGCGAGAGCTCTTGCTCAGCCCTAGCCTCTTCTTCAGTGTCTCGCTGCTCATCGCCGGGACCAGCTTCAAAGGCGAACTTGTGGCCCCTCAGGCGCATATCGTTTGCGAAGCCCATGTTGAGATGTTGAACTACGGCTCGGAAGCGACGAATGTTCTCAGTGGAGTCTACGCTAGCTTCCATGTTGATTGACCCAAAGAAGTCCGACTCATAGTATCCTTTTGTAGCAGACTTCAAGATGTCATTGATCTTCATACTCATCTTCATGAGCACCATACGCTGTTCTTGGCTTGTATCGCGCTTCTCGCCCAATTTCTCAATCTCATTAGCTGTGGCTTGTAACTTGCCCACCATCTCATCTCTGAGAGAGGGCAACTCCTTGATTAGATGGTTCAGCAACAATTTGCTGAGACGCTCACGTAAGGAGTTAATGCCGACGCATTCGCGAGGTAGATCAGCATATCGTCCTTTGCTGAAAAACATATCTTCATCTGTATTGCGCTGCTCGAATGAGAACTGCATCTGGTCATCAGCCCGATTCTTTAGCATGTGCCATCCGCGCTCCAAGTAGATATCCTTGTTCTGCGCAAGCTCAATCCAACTCAATTCGTTGTCGGTACCTTCGCGAAGGAAATCAGGTTTGGTGATGATCCCGATAGTGCGACGGCCTTGCTCGTCGATCTTGCGACAGTGGTCGAGAATGATCTGGTTGGCATAGTCATTCTTTGCGCTGACTACAGCCAAAATGATAGTACGAGGATTCTTCATGTATTGACTAACGAGGTTGAGAATCAATTTCTTGTCGGACTCGGTCTGGGCCTTGTTTGTCGCGTGGATTAAACCAGGCAAATCAACGAGAGTACTAGACAAGTCAGCGGGCTTCGTATTGCGGATTTTATCGATACACTTACAGTTGAGGTCGATTTGGGCCAGTGATCTCAATAGACAGGACATCGCGAGAGAATGCCCTTGAGTTAATGCCACCTACAATGCCTAGGCCCATTGCCAAGGTAGCCTTCTCGATGACGTCTGGAAGCTGACCAAAATCTTCGATCGATTCTGTAAAGCCCCTGAGCTTCGCTTGTTCAGACTTCGGGCGCAACTTGTCCGGGGTGATCGTGACGGTACTTGTAGAGGCTGTTGAACGACGCAGAATAATCTGTATTTGTCAAACTAATATTCAAGCTGTACATTTGTTCAGTCTTACCTCAGTAGCGAACCTGGTGCAGAGATTTTCCTTGCGAGGGAATGGAATCTCAGTGATGGCTTCGAGCACGGAACTCTTGCCAGAGGACTGGTCACCACACACAATGAGCTGTGGTAGCTCTACAACACCGCTCAGGCCAGTGCGGCGAAGCTTGTCGACGATGTCCATCACCTTGCGCTGGTCCGTGGACTGGAGCGCCTGGAGAGAGCCTGTGGTGACCGCATCCGGATCGATGCTCACAGGTGGGATAGGTATGTCCGCGCCATCGTAGTTGGAGTCAGAGGACTCTGCCATGGTCGCGGATGTCTTCGTAGGTGCTACTATACAGGTCAAGCGAAAGTGTCGAAGTGGCAGACAATTTGAAAGTCCAGGGTGGGCGATTATCCCGCAGGTGAAGGTGATATGAAGGTGAGGCAGGCGCGCACGGGGAGTCAGTGTGGAGCTGGAGAGCAAACGCACAAACTGGTAGAATCTGATGGACCGCATTCGTACACCGATTTCTCTTCCAGCCGCTGTGCAGAAAGCACTAGCAATTTGTAATCGGCCACATGTGAAATCACCAGAGAGGCACCCGCAACACAAGATCCAGGCCTGGATGTACCCGATTGCTTCCTAGGATGGTATCATTGCAGGATCCATAGAAAGATCCAGAGTCACCGCCAGGCCCGGGACGGGATGCATGTAAACAATCGATTGCAAAACAAGACACGCTACTAGCTATAACTACAAATCCTTTGGGATCAAGATAAAAATCAAGGCTCACAGCTTAGCAGCGCTACCCTTGAGCGTGTCCCAATCCTCCATAGTGTACACAACATAACTGTCTGCATCCGCCCTGCCCTTGCCAGCGCCTAGCCCAGCTGGATGCCAGTACATGGTATCATACTCTGCTTCCACGCCCTTCTCGGCCGCCTCCTTGTCTGCGCGCTCCATGAGCTTCCTGAGATCGATGCCGTCGTTCCTGAGCGGGACCTTGTTCTGCTTGTTGTTGTGCATGGTGGTCACTGCCTTTTGTACCCTCAAGAACACGGGCACTGCATACTTTGGCAGCTTCTGCTGTGCATGTGCGAGCAAGGCGTTGAAGTTGAAAGAGTCTCGGTGTGCGGGATCGATGTAGATGGCCGCACAACCCGCCCGGCCGTCGTAGCCCGGCACTTCTACGCCATAAACGTTTGCTTCTTGGATGCCAGGGAAGGAGCCGAGAGCTTCGCTGACTTCTGCTGTGCTCACGTTCTCAGACTTCCAGCGGAAAGTGTCGCCCAGACGGTCCAGGAAGAACCATCTACCGTCGGCGTCGCGGCGAAGGGCGTCGCCAGTGCGGTACCAGAGATCACCCTTCTGGAAGACGTTGCGTTCAAAACGGCTCTGGGTAGCCTCTGGGTTGTTCCAGTAGCCGACAAAGGCATCCTCGCTTGGCATCTGGACCAGGATTTCACTGCCTTCCTCGTACGATTTGCGTTTGCAGAAGCCGGTCTTGGGGTCGCGGAGGAGATCACCCGTCACCATGTCGACTTGGACAGGGACATAGGTGTTGCGGAAACGCCAGCGATCAATGAGACCTTGGTGTCCGACTGAGGTCGCTGTGAAGGGTCCGCTAGAGGGATTGAAGAGCGCCATGACACCTTCAGTACTGTTGAAAAACTCGCCGACTACCTTGATGCCGAAACGGTCAACAAAACGCTGCCACACGTCGGGACGGAGACCGTTTCCAAACATGCATCGGACGTTGTGTTTTCGGTCTAGATCGCTGGGTGGGGCGTTGAGGAGATATCGAGCAGTCTCTCCGACATATACCATGGCGGTAGATTTCGAGTCACATACGTCGGTCCAGAATTTTGAAGTGGAGAACTTGGTACCGATGCAGAGGGTGATGCCGGTGATCATGCAAACGAGGGCAGTGGTGCCTCCGGTACCGTGGTATAGTGGCATACAAACATACCATCTGTCACCGTTGGGTCCAACCTTCAGTCCCATGCCACCCACGCGGCTTATCAAGCCAGGAGCTCTAATGGTCGGGAATGGGCAGGCTTTCGGGTGCCCGGTTGTGCCACTGCCAAGGTTAGCTCGGGGCCTCTAACCATCTAAATTGGGGAATGACCAACCTTGTGTAGAATAGGAAGAGGGGGAAGTTCGGCTTTACGCCTGCCCTCAGCTCATGCTCGGGCCGCTTGGGTTCCATTCTTGAGATCTCCCCTTTTAGCTGACTGTCGAGCACCAGGATCTTGATACCCAGCTCACTCTCCAATCGTTCCCTCACGGCTTCAATCCTCGCCCTACAGTCTGTGTCCTCGTCTACTACTAATACCTTGGCACCGCTCACCTTCAAGCAATGCACCAGTGCATCGCCAGCCAAGTTGTAGTTGATCCATGCCGGTGCGCTCCCGATACTCCAACTGCCCAGATGTGTGAACATGAACTCGGGTCGGTTGATCATGTACATGGCAAAGAGCTGCCCGGGCTCAACGCCGTTCTGGTGGAGGTACTGGCCATATCGGCAGGCGTTCGCGTAGGTTTCGGCCCAGGTGTAGCAGCCGGTGCGGGACCAGATGCACTCTTCGGTCGAGGGCAGGCGTCGGACTTGGGCCTCGAACTGGTACCATAGGGAGAGGCCTTTGCCTTGTGCTGCTATGTTGTCAGCGAAAGACAGTTGGGGTGCTGGTTACTGGGACGGACCGTTCTTGTCAATAGCGCGTTGCGCTGCTTTCTGGCCGCGGATGCCTCGTATGTCCTTGGAGATGTGGTATTTGGCGTCGATGTAAGCGGCAGCGGCACTAACGCCTGCGATTGCGCCTGCTACGGGCACAGCTACGCCCCGTTAGCTCAGGTGACGGACATCGGCTGTGGAGGGAAATGGTGAGGTTGCCGACACATAAGCGCGCCATGGCTGATGTCGGCCTCCTAACAAACACGTACCTAAATCACCTAGATCCATGATGAGAGCTTCTTTCTTTTCGAGTCCGGTATGTGAACGTGGCGAGGACGGAGAGACAACAGCAGAAATATGCGACCGAGGTAAGATGAAGTACTCGCTGTGTTTCTAGATAGTCCGCGACAGCCGTCTGCAACGTGATGAATTGCCGGCATGCCCTCGGTCTCTGGGCCGGCGGTTCATGCCCATGCACCCGGCCCCACAGCCTCTCCCTAACAATGCGAACCGACAGCGCAACCTCATCGGGCCTTTTTATACGCCGCCGACTTTCTTTTTGTACCTGATGCTGGGCATGTCCAGTCGACCAAAGCCGCCATCGAAAAGGGCCGCAAGAACATGCCTAATCAACAATGTCCAAAGTTCGGATTTAGTCCTGGCATGCGGCATTCTGCAGATATGCAGCCTTCCGCAAATTGTCCCGGCGGTCCAAAAGATATTGACGTTACGTGGGGTTGTTCTCCATATGACGTGCGGGACGGCTATGGGAGAGACTGAGGTTTTGGTGGAGACGGGATCGTGCCGCAGCCATGTACCCTGATAGCCGAAATCGCTATAGGGGCCCTTGCATGCAACATGATATGCCTTGGTGTAAGCCAAATTAAATCTTTGCCGTGTTGCGAACCGGTAATGTATAAAAACATGTACAAACTACACCAATAGCGTTGTCAAATGTCTTGCTAACGCCAAAACACCCTGCAGTATACAAAATCTGGCAAATCGGCTACTTCTTGTCCGTCCATCTTCCTCCACCCTCACTCGGCCTAACGCCAGCCTTCTTCTCACTGCCCGCATACTTGGCCTCCTCCTCTTCCCACTTCTTCCGCTCTTGCCTTCTTCTTGCCGAATACGCCCTGGAAAATCTCCAAGCTTCCGTGTCTGCCAGGTTCCACTGTTCCACTGCTTCGACAATCCTCTTCATGTTCCTGTCTTTGCTCTGAATCGCATCGCGTGCCTTCTTGAGACGCTCTTCTTCCTTCTCAATCCATTTCTCGTCTGGCACATCGATACCCTGGATGGGCTTTGGGGGTGCTGGGCGGGGAAAGATGATGAGTTCAGACTCCTTGCTCGGTGAGTTGGGTTCCTTGGTGGACGAGGCATTTTGAGGCAGCCCAAACCCGAAGATCCAGTCTAGGTCATCTTGAGTGATACGCTCTGCCGTCAGCCACAATGTATGCGCAGGGGCTGCTGCTACGAGCTCCTTGAACTTGAGCACGCGGTATTCTTCGGTATGCTCGGCTGGAATCGACTTGTCTGTCAATTGCAGAATCCAGAGATCACGCTTCGTGTTGCGGCGAAGAAAGGTGCTATCCAGCGTGTCGCGTGTATAATGCAACGAGGTAAGAGTATACGGATGCGGAACAGTGCCGATACTAAAGAACTTGGTCGAATTGACAAACTCTGGAAACACCTGCAGCTTCATGGCTTTGTTGGCATCGCATAGCTTGCATTTTGGTCGATTGGGCGGACATGTCTTGGGCATGGGAGAAGTTGGACACTGAGTGAGGTTGCGGGCGATATCGGTCGCTTCATACATGAGCGCAGTCGTATGTTCTGGCGCAGGCTTCACGATGGCTACACCTTCAGGGTGTTGCTCTTGCCAGGTCAGGTGGAGATGAGAATTTACAAGGTTCGCAAGCAGATCAAGGCCTTCTGCCTGGGTCGTATTTGTGAGCTTGTCGGCGACAGTCTTGTATTTGCTGGAAATGGTAGCTCTGTTGTAGGACGCAATGCCGTTGGCCTTGGCGTCTACCTTTATATCCGCCGAAGCCAGGAGATTGACAACCGGGCCGCCCTCCTTGTTGGCCAGCTTGGTGAGCTTGTCCTTGTTCGCCGTGACGTTCTTCAACAGCTGATTGCCCATGACTTTCTTGAGTGCATCGTTAACAGCTACCCTTTCTCCAAAGAAGACGGCATTGTCGAGAGACTGTACTCGTGACAGCTTGGGATACTCGTTTCGTCGCAGAAAGGACAGCATGGGGTTTTCGTATTCGGCCATGGGCAGCGCAAGCCAATTGACAAGAATTCCTCCACCCATCTGTCCCCACGCCAACCAGCGCATAATCTCAAAGTCGATTTTCGGGCTCAGCTTCATGCGCTGGAAGAGCTGGTACTGCGGGTGGTGCATAGCCTCAGCACGAGATAGCACCACGGGCTTGAAGCCTTGGGCCCACCATGCCCGTCGCCATGCCAATATGAGCCTGTGTTCTGCAGCAGACACGTCTTTGTCCTGCTTCTTCGGGACATCGTAGTACGTGTAGATGGGCGTTCGTTCGCGGAGTGGCGGAAGGAGGGCCTTGTTTTCGTCCAGCGTCACCGACGAGGAGAAGGGGTTGCGCCACTTGAAGTCACTCAGCCATTCTATAGCGCCGTAGGCACTCGCCGTGGTGCTGTTTCCCTGGACAGGCGGCTTGTGTGCAGAGGGACCGAAAGGATTAGGCACAGCCGGGAGCTCGCCGAGGTCGGGCACGTGTGCTTGCGGGTGCTTGACCGCGTCGGCTACTTGGTCGTAGGTGGGTAGACGGTCGCGCGAGGGTGGGCCGTAGAAGGTCAGATTGAATATAAAGAACAGAATGACAATAAAGAGGAGCTGGAACCTCCTAGGCGGCATCTGAAGGGTAATGGGCCGACCCATAATGGTATGTTGGGCCGGCATGATGCAATTGACATGTACTGGTAAGTAAGAGGGTATAGAAGACAGACTACAACGACATTCGTGACGTGAGCTCTTGCAGCAACTACGAGCCGGTAGCCGCGTCTTTGGTGGACCTAAAGAGAGCGTCGTGGCGCAGCAAAGCCGGCTCTGCTCCCCAAAGGCAATGGCGTCAGTCTTTTGCAGTGCGTGTGTGAAATGAGCGACGAGAAGGTACACAACAACGCACGGGAGTCGTAAGCAATTCGACGTGCTAGCAAAGCGTTATCAGTTTGGCGGTCGAGGTACGCGGCTAGCGTAGGGCTGATGCAATGCTCCCCCCGGACTCCCACGCAAAGACGCTCGCTGGTGGGGGTCGCGCGCCGCCGATGTCGCCTGAGTCGAGCATTTTGTCTGGATGCGTCATACCGCTCTATATTGCTTTTCGACTTCTACATTTTTCTCTCTCTTCTACAGTATATTCCCTGCGTAGACGACAGAAGCACGGCTACATCGCTTCCAAGTTTGCCAATCACCGTCCATTTCGTCTCACTCCAATTCGACTTTTTCACACCGATTCCGCGCATGCTCACAGCCAACACACGGCCCCGCCATACACTTCTCTAAGAGGCAAAAGTCCAGTTGCGCGCGACAATGGCCTCACTGACCAAGGGGAGCATTCCGGATCCCACCGCAGACCTTCACTGGTCTGACTTCAAGGGGCCCATCCATGACATCTTTGCAGCAAATGCTCGGAAGCACCCGGAGCGGCCATGTGTGGTGGAAACCGCTACCAGCAAGACACCAGAGCGCCAATTCACATACAAACACATATTCGAAGCCACAGCGGTGTTGGCGCATCATCTTGTGCAAAATGGAGTACAAAGAGGCGAGGTGGTCATGATCTTCGCCCATCGCGGTGTAGATTTGGTGGTGGCTATCATGGCTGCCCTAGCGGCAGGAGCGACCTTCTCCGTGCTAGATCCATTGTAAGTACGTCGCGTCAAGAAGTCGGCCACGAGGCTAAACTACCCAAGGTACCCTCCGGACCGTCAATGCATCTACCTCGAAGTCTCCCAGCCACGCGCCCTCGTCGTCATCGACAAAGCCATTCGGGAAGCAGGACCCCTCTCCGAGCAAGTACGAACCTACATCAAGGAGAATCTGCAACTCAGGACAGAAGTTCCTGCACTCGAGCTTAAGAATGATGGAACACTAGTAGGAGGTGCCAAGGACGGAAAGGATGTACTGGACGACCAGCAGCAGCTTAGGGCCGAGCTTCCAGGAGTGCTGGTCGGGCCAGACTCAACGCCTACACTCTCCTTTACCTCAGGCTCCGAAGGGAAGCCCAAGGGTGTCAAAGGCCGTCACTTTTCGCTGACACACTACTTCCCGTGGATGGCCGAGACTTTTGGGCTGTCTGAGAATGACAAGTTCACTATGCTTTCCGGCATCGCTCACGATCCCATCCAGCGAGACATCTTCACGCCCTTGTTCCTCGGTGCGCAACTCCTAGTACCCAGCAAAGAGGACATACAACATGAGAAGCTCGCTGAATGGATGCGCAAGTATGGCGCCACTGTCACACACCTTACACCTGCCATGGGCCAAATCCTTGTGGGAGGTGCATCAGCAGTATTCCCCACTCTGCACCACTCATTCTTTGTAGGCGATCTATTGATCAAGCGAGACTGCAGGAGATTACAAAATCTGGCACCCAACGTGCGCATCGTGAACATGTACGGGACAACAGAGACCCAACGAGCCGTCAGTTACTATGAGCTGCCGAGCTGTACAGAAGCGCCCGAATTCCTGGACAGCATTGGAGATGTGATCCCGGCTGGCCGGGGGATGAAGAATGTCCAGCTTTTGGTGGTCAATCGCGAAGATCGGAATCAGATCTGCAAGCCTGGTGAAAGCGGTGAAATATACGTACGAGCCGGTGGTTTGGCCGAAGAATACCTTGGGCTACCAGATCTGACAGCTGCCAAATTCATCGACAATTGGTTTGTGGATCAACAAAGGTGGGTGGATGAGGACAAGAAGAAGGTAGAGAGTCAAGGTGCCGCTGAGCCATGGCGAGATTTCTACAAAGGCCCCCGGGACAGGCTTTACCGCTCTGGTGACTTGGGTCACTACTCAGAGGACGGCAACGTTCACTGTACAGGAAGAGTAGACTCGCAAGTCAAGATCCGTGGCTTCCGTATCGAACTGGGCGAGATTGACTCGCATCTATCTGCTCACCCATTAGTGCGCGAGAACGTCACATTACTCAAGCGTGACGCCTACGAAGAACCAACGCTTGTCAGTAAGTTATGCTCGTACCCTTACATTTACTTGTCACTGACACATCAGGCTATATCGTTCCTGAGATGAAGCGATGGTATGATTGGCTAGAAGAGCGTGGTGCCAAAGACAGCGATTCTGTCGAGGACACTAGCATGGTCACGATGCTCAAACGCTTCAAGTATCTACGCGACGACGTACGAGAACACTTGAAGAAGAAGCTCCCTGCTTACGCCGTACCATCCATCATCGTTCCACTCATTCGATTCCCACTGAATCCGAACGGCAAGATTGATCGACCGGCGCTGCCTTTCCCAGAGCCAGCACACTTGGCAGCTGCAGGCGCTAGACGTCCTTCGCAGTTGGGTGCAGCTTTGACGCCGACTGAGAAGACCATGGCTGGCATATGGGCAGAACTTCTTGGCGATCGCGGCGTCACAGCCGACAGCATCAGCGGAAGCGATTCCTTCTTCGACCTGGGTGGCCACAGTATCATTGCGCAACAGCTGTTCTTCAAGATTCGGCAAGAATGGAGAGATATCGATGTGCCCATGACGACCATCTTCCAGTACCCTACACTGCGCGGCTTCTCGTCTAATATCGACCAAGCTATGGATCCGATCGGTCTGCGCTTGGACACAGCTGAGGCTATCGAAGATGATCCAGAGGATGAAGCTTACTCTGCGGACGCCAGAGAACTCGCTAGCCAGTTGACCGAGTTCAAGACCAGGGAACCATTGAATCCAAAGGAAGAAGTTCATACCTTCCTGACTGGTGCAACAGGTTTCTTGGGTGCCTACATCCTACGAGACATACTTTCTAGGCCCGGAAAAGTCACCGTACTTGTCCGTGCCCAGGATATCGATGCTGCGTTCGGACGTGTGAGGCAGACATGCACAGCATACGGCATCTGGGAGGAGAGTTGGGTGTCCCGCCTGGAGCCACTTGTTGGTGATCTTGAAAAAGAGAACTTTGGCCTTGAACCAAACACGTGGAACAAGCTCGTGGACTCGGTCGACGTGGTCGTTCACAACGGTGCACTAGTGCATTGGGTTCTCCCATACTCTCGACTGCGAGGACCCAATGTTATCTCGACAATGACTGCGCTCTCCATGTGCGCTGCAGGCAAGCCCAAGAACTTTGGCCTTGTCAGCTCCACATCAGTCCTTGACACCGACTACTTCGTCAAGCTCTCTGACAAGAGCGTTGCCGAGGGCGGCACAGGTGTTTCAGAAGCAGACGACCTAGAAGGTGCTCGCAAGGGTCTAGGCACCGGTTATGGCCAGTCCAAATGGGCTGCCGAATACCTTGCACGACAAGCTGGAAAGAAGGGCCTAAGCGGCTGTGTTATCCGCCCTGGTTACGTGCTCGGGGACCCAGAGTATGGCACCACTAACACTGATGATTTCCTCGTCCGAATCCTCAAAGGCTGTATCCAACTCAGGTCACGGCCCGACATTACCAACACCATCAACATGGTGCCTGTGACACACGTGGCGCGCGTTGTTGTGGCATCGTCGTTCAATCCACCTATCGCGCCACTCGGTGTTGCCCAGGTCACCTCACATCCCCGTATCACCTTCAACGAGTTCCTGGGAGCTCTTGAGAAGTTTGGATACGATGTTCCACTGATCGCCTATGCAGAGTGGAAGCAGAATATGGAGAAGTACGTGGCGGATCGGTCAGGCACAAAGGAGGAGAACGCGCTTCTGCCGCTCTACCACTTCGTAACTGGGGACCTGCCAGCCGATACCAAGGCGCCTGAGCTCGACGACAAGAACGCCACGGAGGCGTTGAAGAAGGACGAGATATGGACCGGACAGGACTGGAGTCAAGGAGGGGCGGTGACGGAGGAGACTGTCGGTGTGTACGTCAGCTATCTGATTGAGCTGGGCTTCATGCCCAAGCCGGAGAAGAAGGGCATCAAGGAGCTAGTGATGAGTCGGCTGACAGATGCGATGCGTGAGGGCATGAAGCTGGTGGGTGGCCGGAGAGGTGTATAGAGAGCTAAGCAATGTCCCGTAGAGTATAACAGGCACACTGCGGATTTGGAGGATGCACGCGTGTAATTTTTTTTCTTGCATACAGGGTAGACAAAAGAGCCAAGCACATCTAGTGGGACGTTTGATGATGATGATGATAATACGAGTAGTACCGGTACATGGAGCTTATCCGTGATGTATCTTCCCTTGCCTTTGCATGTGTCTCGGTCGGGCTTCTCCTTGGCTGTGTGACATCAGACCTTGTTAACGTTTACAACAACAGCCAGGCCGGTGCCTTGCTAGCTCGGCTGGTACCCAAGCGTTTTGGCATTTATCCTGTTCGAGTATTGGAACTCTTCCGCCATGATATCCGACACTCCGGCGGCGGCGGGAAGCATTCGGTAATTGATGAAGGGGCCCATGCCAGCAAGATCCTTGCTAGGTGATGTGTACCGCAGTGCAGTTGGCGTATTGGTGTGTAGAGGGACGATACCAAGCACACAGTCGGAAGTAGGGCAATATTGAGGACTTGGGAGCCAAGAGACGAGCCAGGTAGTGCCTCTTGCCGACCAGGTCGATCAGAGGCCCAAAAGGCAGGGTCAGGCTACCGACATTGGCGGTATGGCTGCTGCTGCATCATGTTCCAAGATGTCCACAGCGGGCCAAG
>Ga0265780_10007716_pt1 | contig 13173 bp, 13 predicted proteins | sample P1T30metagenome_FD_192432 | JGI IMG/M metagenome (GOLD analysis project Ga0265780, IMG submission 192432) | Plant litter microbial communities from East Loma Ridge, Irvine, California - P1 T30 | ecosystem: Environmental > Terrestrial > Plant litter > Unclassified | place: USA: California...
GCTGTCGTCCTGGCCTTCTCCGCTACCGCCCACGCAGCCCCGACTAGCTTTGCGCTCTCCGGCTATGATGCTGCGGCGAACCTGACGGTCAATACCGCCAGCAACGCCACCACGCCTGCCACGACCTATAACTATTATGTGTCGCCGACCGGTTCGGACACCGCCGCTGGTACGAAAGCTGCACCGTTCAAGACCCTGGCCCGCGCCGCCAAGGCCGTGACCAAGGCCGGCACCACCGTGTTCGTGGCGCCAGGCACCTACGACGGCGGCTTCAAGACCACCGCCAACGGTACGGCCGCTGCCCGCATCTACTGGGTCTCGACCACCAAGTGGGGCGCCAAGATCGTGCCGCCTGCAAACTCGACCAACAAGAACGCCTGGGACAACCGCGGCAACTACGTCAGCATCATCGGTTTCGAAGTGGACGGCAGCAAAGTGCGCAGCGGCACCAAGTGGACGCTCGGCATCTACACCGGCGGTTCCTACAACGTCATCGAAGGCAACCACGTCCACCACACCGCCACCACCATCCCATGCAACAGCGCAGGTGGTTCGGCCATCGGCGTGGACAGCTACTACAAGGGCGTGAAGACCGATGTCATCGGCAACGTCGTCCACGACATCGGCCCGGCCGGTTGCACTTATGTCCAGGGTATCTACGTCAGCACCTCGGGCACGATCAAGAACAACGTCGTGTACCGCGTCGGCTCGGCAGCGATCCACCTCTGGCACGATGCGACCAACGTGCAAATCATCAACAACACGGTGAGCTCGTCGGTATTCGGCATCATCGTCGGCGGCGGCGACTTCTACTTCACCTCGGCTGGCGCCAACAACGTGGCGGTGTACAACAACATCGTGTACGACAACAAGTACGGCATCTCAGAGCAGGGCAAGACCGGCACCGCCAACTCGTACAAGAACAACCTGGTCTACAAGAACACGACCTACAACTGGCAGCTGCGCAATGGCCTGAAGCACACCGGCACCATTACCTCGGACCCGCTGCTGGCCGGCTACTCGCGCACTGCCGCGATGCCGAACTTCGCGCCAAGCGCGAGCTCGCCGGTGATCGGCCGCGGTATCGCGACCTACGCACTGCCGACCGATATCGATGGCAAGGCACGTAACGCGTCCACCGGCTACGACATCGGCGCGTATCAGCACTAAGCGAACACTAAGCGCGCACTAAGCCTACACCGAGCAGTAGTCGTAGGCTGAGTGGTAAAAAGGAGACCCCGGAAACGGGGTCTTTGACATTGCGCAACCCTGTTTCAAACGCGTATTGATCTAACAAGCTGTTCGTGTAGAATCAATTCTTTCATGCGGTCGGCGCTTGCCTTTTGCAGCGCCGATGGCGGATCGAACACGGTAATTGGCATGTCAAGCATTCAGCACGATCAGTCGTTCACTATCTCGTTCCCTCACGGCGCGGCGCCTGTTCCTGCCGTTGCCGCTGTCCGCCTCGCGGCCGCGCGCTGTCGACTTCCCCTCAGCGCCGCCTGCGCCCGTATTTCCGAGCATCTCGCCCGGCTTGCCTGAGCTCGGCAGACAGCACCGCTGTCGTAGCCGAGCCTGCATCCACACCCTGTAGCCGGCCACGCCGGCCGGCATTATCAATCTTCGGCAGTGACCATCGGAGCCGCCAATGGATATCGTAGAGATGAACACGGAACCTAACATGCAACAAGAAAAAGCCACATCGGAACGCAGCGGATTGCGTCCGCGCCGCCGCATCGCCAAGCAGGTCGTCGAACGCGGCCAGCGCCTGCGCAACCGCGCCGGCGTGATCATCGGCCTGTCGCTGGGATTGCTGGCCCTGGTCAGCGTGCTGGAGTAAGGAGCCTGTCGCTCACTCCGGCAGGGGGAGCGCCATCTGCGGGCTGTTGACGCCGGCGCGGTTGACTTCCGGCGTCACCTTGAACCACTCGAAGGCTTCGGGCGGGAGCGCGGCATTGCGCGCCAGCTCGATCGCCGCGTCCGGCGCCAGGTCGGGGTCGAGCCAGAGCGCGGCGTCGGCCGCCTCGAGCACCACCGGGCGGCGGTCGTGGATGTCGAGCATGCCTTCGGCGGCATCGTCGGTGACGATCACGAAGCCGGCCTCGGCGCGGTTTTCGGTAAAGCTGCCGAAGTTGGCGATGGCCAGCATGAACAGCGGCGCGCGGTCCTTGCGGTGGATGTGCCAGGGCTGCTTCTTTCCCTTTTCGCCGGTCCACTCGTACCAGCCCTCGGCCGGTACCACGGCGCGCCCGTTCTTCAGCAGCCGGCTCCAGTAGCGGTTGTTCAGCTTGTCCAGGCGGGCATTGATGGTGATTGGAACCTTGCCTTCCGCCCATTTCGCGCGGTAACTCCAGAACACATCGTCGACACGGCGCTCGCCGTCCTGCAGGTGCATAACGGGACGGTAGCTGCCGGGCGAGACGTTGTAGGCCGGCGCCGATTCGCTGTCGTACACCGCGTCGGCCCAACCGAATACGCTCGCGTAATAACGCGCCGTTTGGCTTTGGTCAAATCGTCCACACATGGGATGATGGTACTGCAAAACGCAGCCGCACGATTGCACGGGTCGCCCGGCCGCCAGGGCAGGGGAAGAGAAGTGCTATCCTGCGTCGCATTCGACTTGGAGGAAACAATATGGCCGTAGCCTGGCTGAAGGTATTGAAGGCGGTTCCGTGGAGCGAAGTCATCGCTGCCGCGCCGCAGGTGGCGAGCGGCGCGCGCAGGCTGTGGGACACCGTCGGGCGCAAGGGCGCGCCGCAAGCCGGCATCGACGACGTGGGGGTATCGCCCATGCCCCGGGGCGAGGACGGCATGGCGCTGCTGGCAGCCCATATCGAACAGCAGGATGCCGCCATCGCCCAGATGCACGGCCAACTGCGCGAAGCCTCGAAGCTGATCACCGAACTGGCCGACCAGAACGCCCAGCTGATCGCGAAGATGGAAGCGGCGCGCGGCAAGATCCAAATGGTCGGCCTGATTGCGGCGGCGTCGGGCGTCCTGGGGCTGGTGTCACTGGCCCTGGTGCTGGCGCGGACCTGAGACGGCAAGGATCATGATGAAATTTGTCCTGCTGCTGTTTTTCCTGTTTATTTTCGTGGCCATGCTGCTCAACTCCGGCCGCAAGCGCGGCATGCTCAGCAAGGACGCCGACAAGGCGGTGGCCGGCCTGGCGAATGCGATGCGCTGGTTCCTGTTCGGCCTGCTGGCACTGGGCGCGGCGGTCTGCGGGGTGCTGATCTACCAGGGCGCCTGAGCATGCCGGCTGTCGTTCAGGCCACGGCGGCGTCCGTGCGCCGCGCCGGGGGCATGCGCGCCGGCCGCACGCTCGCATCCATGTTCTCCAGCAAGCAGTGCAGTTCGTCGATCGTGCGCCGGCGGCTTTGCGGCGGACCGCGCCGGTAGAACACCTGGTTGCAGTCGTCCCCCGCGCCGCGCATGCCGAGCCCGGTGAATCCCATCTTGTCCAGGCCGCGCCGCGAGCGCAGGTTGTAGTCGAAGGCCTTGGCGTAACAGCCGCGCAGGCCGTAGGCGCGTTGCGCCAGGTCCAGCAACAGCTGGCCTGCACGCGGGCCGAAGCCCCGGCCCTGGAAATCCCGCCCCAGCCAGTAATAGAAGAAGCCGAGGTCGCGGTGCAGCGTCAGGCTGACGCAGCCGATGAATCCCCAGTCGTCGTGCAGCACCGCGTACAGCAAGCGCCGGCCTTCGCGCCAGCGCTCGGCCAGCCAGCCATGCCAGTCGAGCGCATCGGCAAAGAGCGGCAGGCAGCACAGTTCCGCGATGGACGGATCGCCGTATTGCCAGGCAAAGTCGCGGGCGTGATGGTGGGCCAGCGGCTCGAGCGTGAGCGCGCCGCTGCGAGGGGGCTGCGGGAAGTGCCGGCGCCAGGCCTGCCAGGAGCGCAGTTCGCTGACGAGTTCATCATGCTGCGACTGCGGCTGCGTGCGGGCCAGCGTACCGGCCAGCGTATTGGCCAGGGAAAGCGCTTCGATATCCTTGCCGAGCGCGCGGCAGGCGTCGACCAGGTGCAGCGTTGCGCCGGTATCGAGCTCGGCCGTGGCGGCAAGGCGCGTGCCGACGGCATGCACCAGCGGCCAGGCGCTCCACGCGGCGGCATGGTCGAGCAAACCGCGCAGGGCGTCTGGCGCCAGGGCACTTCCCTTGTCGGCCCACAGCCTGTGCATGACGGCGAGCCGGGCGTGGCGCTCGACCGGATGCAGCATGCCGTCCCCGCTTCACGAGTGGTAAAAAATCCATCGTAACGCCGTGGCCGGGGCCTGCGGCGGGCGCCCGCCGCTGCTTGCCGCTTTCTTGCGCTGGCGCAGACCGGGCGATGCGGCGCAGATACATTCGCGGTAAAAATTGTCATCTCTGAATGCCAGCTTGCACACGCTGTTGCGCGGATCACGCAGTGGGCAAAAAATGCCGTGTTCATCCTGGCATCAAACCGCTGTGTGCGCGGAAAACGCCTCTAGAATTCGTTCAATTCATTGCCGCACGGCATTGCCCCGAGCCTGTCGCCGCGCCGCTCCCGCATCACTTTCGCGTCCAACCTGAGCCTTCAACAGAATGACCCATTCCGCTTCGCGGCTGATGCCGCTCGTCTGTCTTGCGCTGTTCTCGATGCACGTTTCCGCCCACGCCTCGGTGCAGGACCCGGCCGATCCGGTCTTTGCCGCCGCGAGCGAGGCCGGACTGACGGCGCATGCCGGCGTCGCCAGCCAGTACGTCTGGCGCGGCCTGCGCCAGACCGACGGCAAGCCCGCCGCCCAGGCCGGCATCGACTATGTGCACCCGAGCGGCTGGTCGGCCGGCACCCGCGTGGTAAACGTGGGCGACCGCACCATCGCCAAGGGCACGGTCGAGTGGGACCTGTATGGCGGCTACAGCGGCAAGGCGGGCGCACTCGGCTATAGCCTGATGGGACACTACGCCAGGTATCCGGGCGCCGGGCGCGGGCCGAACGGCGGCCGCTTCGACTATGCCGAGATATCGGCCGGCGTCAGCTACAAGGCGCTGTACGCCAAATACAACTACACCGTCACCCGCAATTTCTTCGGCATCGGTAACGCACGCGGCAGCGGCTACCTCGACGGCGGCGCCAACCTCGACCTCGGGCAGGCCACCACGCTGAACCTGCACGCCGGCGAGGGCCGGGTGGCCGGCGCCGGCAACGATTACTGGAACTGGCGCGACGTGAAAGTGGGCCTGACGCATCGCCTGGACGGCGGCTGGAAGGTGGCCGGCGCCTATACGCGCGCCTTTGGCGCCACCCATGCCTACGAAGGCAACACGGCCGGCATCCTGAACCGGAGCGAGCGCATCGGTTATACCAATCCCGGCAAGAACACCCTGGTGGTGTCCCTTAGCAAGACCTTCTGATCCAGGCCCCCTGACTTCTCGGACATTGCCTGAAGTCTGTCCGAATCCGCCTACGTCAAGACAGGGCAAGTTTTCCCAGTGCGGGTCTTGTATACCTGTGGGGCGCCCTTATCATAAGCGATGTCTCCAACTCAGACCAACTGAGCGTTTGCCGCCGCCGCACTTGATGCGCCGGCGGCATTTTTTTAACGTCTGCAGCCGGCCTTACTTGGCCGCCAACTCCTTGCTGGGAACATACCTGAAGCCGACTGCGACGACATCGCCCAGGGCCACATTCTGGTCCAGGGTCAGCCCCACATACCTGGCGTCATCGCCGCCGAACGTGACCGGCACGCTGGCGCGCCCGATCTCGCGGCCCAGCGCATCATAGGCGAACATGCGCAGGCTGCCTTGCGCCTGTGCATTCGCAATTACGTAGGCCAGCAAGCCGTGCGCCGCCTGACCGCCGCCTTCGGTCGAATCCTGGACCCGGAAGACGGTGAGGCCGGCCCTGACAGGGCAGGGCATTGCTGCCGATCCTTGTCACTGGCTCAACAACTAACACCGAAGTTGCTGCACGGTGTACAATCCCCGCCGGCGCGGGCATGGCGGAACTGGTAGACGCATCAGACTTAAAATCTGCCGCCGTGAGGCGTGCCGGTTCGATTCCGGCTGCCCGCACCATCCCTCTCATCTTCCCTGCAAAATCGGCCAGCCATCTTTGGCTCAGCCATCGAATGGTCTAGAATGCTTCCCGGCGCCATGACGGCGCACCAAGAAGCCTAGGACCATACATTGAACATCACCATCAACGACGAGCTGCGTGCCTTCGTCGACCCGCTGACCGATATCGAATACGCCGCGCTGGAGCGCAGCCTGCTTGCCGAGGGCTGCCGCGACGCGCTGGTGCTCTGGGGCGACGTCCTCATCGACGGCCATAACCGCTACGAGATCTGCCGCAAGCACAACATCGACTTCCGTACCGTCCAGAACAACAGCTTCGCCTCCATCGAGGATGTGATGCTGTGGATGATCGACAACCACCTGGCGCGCCGCAGCGTGTCGGACTTCCAGCGCGGCCTGCTGGCCCTGCGCAAGAAGGAAATCGTCAGCGCGCGCATGGCCCAGCGCATGGCCGAGGAGCCGCCGGAACCGAGCCCCGACGACATGGACTCGCGCCCGCCGCCGCCCTGGAACACGCGCGAGGAAGTCGCCAAGGCGGCGCGCGTGTCGAGCAACACCATCAGCCAGATCGAGCGCATCCAGAAGGCGGCCGCGCCGCAGCTGGTCGAGGCCGTGCGCGCCGGCACCATCTCGATCAATGCCGCCGCCAACGTGGCGCAGTTGCCGCCGGAAGCGCAGATCGCGGCCGTGGCCGGCGGACGCAAGGAGCTGCAGCAGGCGGCGCGCCAGGTGCGCGAGCAGAAGCAGGCCACCAAGCCGAAGAAGACCGGCCCGGATGGCGAACCAATCGACGAAAAGGCCGCGTTGAAGGCCGAGATCGCCTCGCTGAAGGACCGCATGGCCACCCTGCTGACCGAGAACGAGATCCTCAAGCAGAAGCTGGCCAACGCCGGGCTGTAGTAAGCCAATCGCTCAGCCCCTTGGCTGGCACACCGATAACAACAAGGAGACCCGCATGATCCTGCCGCGCCGCTTTGCCTCGACCTTTGCCTTGACTGTCCTCAGTGCCGCATTCGTTGCGGCCAGCCCGGCAGCCAGCGCCGCACCCGCTGCAACGTCCCGGCAGGCCGGCGCCGCCGAGCTGGCGCGCTGGCAGGGGATGGCGCAGCGCGTGACGATCATGCGCGACAAGTGGGGCATTCCCCACGTGTTCGGCAAGACCGACGCCGATGCGGTGTTCGGCATGATCTACGCCCAGGCCGAGGACGACTTCAACCGCGTCGAGCTGAACTACATCAATTCGATGGGGCGCCTGGCCGAGGTCGAGGGCGAGCAGGAAATCTGGCGCGACCTGCGCATGAAGCTGTATATCCAGCCCGCCGACATGCAGGCCAAGTTCGCAGCCAGCCCGGCCTGGCTGCAGCAATTGATGGTGGCCTGGGCCGACGGCCTGAACTTCTACCTGCACACCCATCCGCAGGTCAAGCCGAAGCTGCTCACCCATTTCGAGCCCTGGATGGCGCTGTCGTTCAGCGAAGGCAGCATCGGTGGCGACATCGAGTCGATCGAGCTGAAGGACCTGGAAGCCTTCTACGGCAGGAAGCCGCAGGCAACGGTGGCCAATAAGGTGGCGGACAAGGGCAACGCCCTGGACGCCGAACCGCGCGGCTCGAATGGCTTCGCCATCGCGCCCAAGCTGACGAAAGCCGGCCATCCGCTGCTGATGATCAACCCGCACACCTCGTTCTATTTCCGCCCCGAAGTCCACATGGTCAGCGAAGAAGGCCTGAACGCCTACGGCGCCGTGACCTGGGGCCAGTTCTTCATCTACCAGGGCTTCAACGAGCGCGCCGGCTGGATGCATACCTCGGGCGGCGGCGACGTCATCGACGAATACCTGGAAACGGTGGCCGAGCGAGGCGGCAAGTTCTACTACCGGTACGGCAAGGAAGAACGCGCCCTGCGCGCCGTGCCGATCAAGCTGCCCTACAAGACGGCGAACGGCAAGCTGGCCAGCCGCACGGTGACGGCCTATTTCAGCCACCATGGCCCGGTCGTGCGCGCCGAAGACGGCAAGTGGGTGGCCGTGAAAATGATGGACGAACCGGTCAAGGCGCTGACCCAATCGTACTCGCGCACCAAGGCCAGGGACTACGACGCCTTCTACCAGGCAATGCAGCTGCGCACGAATTCCTCGAACAACACCGTGTACGCCGATGCCGACGGCAACATCGCCTACTTCCACGGCAACTTCATTCCGAAGCGCGACACCCGTTTCGACTGGAGTAAACCGGTCGACGGCAGCAACCCGGCCACCGAATGGCAGGGCCTGCACGAGATCAAGGACACGATCACGCTGTTCAATCCGGCCAGCGGCTACATCAGCAACACCAACAACTGGCCGTTCAGCGCCTCGGGCGCCAACAGCCCGAAGCAGGCCGACTACCCGGCCTACATGTGGTCGCTGCCGGAAAACGCGCGGGGCCTCCATGCCGAACGCGTGCTGCGCGATGCGAAAGACATGACGCTCGACAGCCTGATCGCCGCCTCCTACGACAGCTACCTCACCGCTTTCGAACCGCTGGTGCCGCAGCTGCTGAAGGACTACGAGGCCTTGCCGGCGAACGACGCGCGCAAGGCGGCCCTGAAGGAGCAGGTCGCCGCGCTGCGCGGCTGGAATCTGCGCTTCGCCGCCGACTCGGTGCCGACCGCGCTGGCCGTGTACTGGGGCCAGGAGATGGTGGCCGTGGCCGCGCCCAAGGCGCGCGCCGCCGGACTGCCCTCGGTCGACTACATCACCACGCGCCTGGACCCGCAGGAGCGGCTGGATGCCTTGCAGCGCGCCAGCGACAAGCTGACCAGGGACTTCGGCACCTGGCAGACGCCCTGGGGCGAGATCAACCGCTTCCAGCGTATCAGCGGCGACGTCGACCAGCAGTACGACGACAGCAAGCCGAGCTATCCGGTGGCGTTCACCTCGGCGCACTGGGGCTCGCTGGCCTCGTTCGGCATGGTGGCCAAGCAGAAGACCAGGCGCATCTACGGCGACCGCGGCAACAGTTTCGTCGCAGCCGTCGAGTTCGGCCCGCGCGTGCGCGCCAAGAGCATCCTGGCCGGCGGCCAGAGCGGCAACCCGGCCTCGAAGCACTTCGCCGACCAGGCCGAAATGTACGCCCGTGGCGAGTTCAAGGACGTGCTCTTCTACAAGGAAGACATCCAGAAAGCGCTGGAACGCCAGTATCATCCGGGGCAATAAGGAGAGCGGCGATGACGCGCAGCGACAAGGACAAGATGCTGGCCGGCGAGCTGTACCACCCGAGCGCGCCCGAGCTGCAGGCCGAGCTGGCCGCCTGCGCGGCCTGGCTGGCGCGCTACAACGCGGCCATGGGCGACACGGCCGAGGCCTGGCACGCGCTGCTGCGCGAACGCGCGGGATCGGTGGGCGAGGGCGCCATGCTGCGCCCGCCGTTCTACTGCGACTATGGCTTCAACCTTCACCTCGGCAAGAACGTCTTCCTGAACTACAACTGCGTGATCCTCGACACGGCGCGCGTGACGATCGGCGACGACACCCGCATCGGCCCGGCGGTGCAGATCTACACCGCCGACCATCCGCGCGACCCCGACGTCCGGCGCAGCGGGCTGGAGTGCGGCAAGGCGGTGACGATCGGCGCGAATGTCTGGATCGGCGGCGGCGCCATCGTGCTGCCGGGCGTGACGATCGGCGACAATGCGATCGTCGGCGCCGGCAGCGTGGTCAGCCGCGACGTCCTGGCGGGCGCCACCGTGGTCGGCAATCCCGCACGAATTGTGTCGAAAAGCTAACGCTATCCTGCGATGACCCTGTCTCACTTCTGAGCCAGCGCAAAGTGTCAATAATTCAACGTTAATTGGATTGCAACATCCAGCGGAACGCGGTGTACTCGACTCTGGCAGAAGCCGAATCCACCGAAACCAAGGAGTGCAATCATGCAAAGCAAACCCTACGCCCTGAAAAGCCTGGTCGCCGCCATGCTGCTGTGCGGCGCCGTCAGCGCCAGCGCCCAGATCACGGTCTACACCGACCGCACCGCCTTCCTGGCCGCCGTCGGCGCCTACGGCGTCGACACCTACGACGACCTCGACATCGATCTCTACGACAGCCCGTTCGCACGCAGCGCCGGCGCCTACAGCTACACCGCCACGGCCCCGGGCGGCCTGTATGGCGCGGGCAGCGGCAGCGATGGCTGGCTGTCCACCAACGTCGACGGCGATGGCATCGTGTTCTCGAATTTCGCGCCCGGCGTGACCGGTTTCGGCGGCTATTTCTTCGGCTCCGACGTGCTGGGCAGCTTCCTGCCGGGCGGCACGCTGCTGTTCTCGGCCAGCAACGGCACCACGCTCAACTACACCCTGAGCAATGCCACCACCTCGAGCTTCCTCGGCTTTGTCTCCAGCTCGCCGCTGAGCTCGGTCACGCTGACCGCCGGCGGCGACTACTGGGTGACCGCCAACGACGTCACCCTGGCCATGCCGGTGCCCGAGCCGGAAACCTACGCCTTGATGCTGCTGGGCCTGGGCGTGGTCGGCTGGATGCGCCGCCGCCGCGGCTGATCGGCACGGCAGCCGCAAGGGCAGGGCAGCCGGGGCCTGTGGCTTCAGCTGCGTTGCCACGCTATAATTGCCGCCATTTCAAATCGGGCAAGCAGGGCAAGGCTGTGGCAAAACTCTATTTCAGGTATTCGGCGATGAACGCCGGCAAATCGACTGCCTTGCTGCAGGTGGCGCACAACTACGAAGAGCAAGGCCAGCAGGTCAAGCTGTACACGGCGGCCATCGACAACCGCTACGGCGTGGGCCTGATCACATCGCGCCTGGGCCCGCAGCGCCAGGTCGGCCTGTTCGACGCCGACACCGATTTCCTCGCCGACGCGCCGCGCGTGGCCTGCGTACTGGTCGACGAGGCCCAGTTCCTCAGCACCGCCCAGGTGCAGCAACTGCACCAGCTGGCGCAAGTGCGCGGCGTGCCCGTCATCTGCTACGGCCTGCGCAGCGATTTCCGCGGCGAACCTTTCCCGGGCTCGGCCTACCTGCTGGCGCTGGCCGACGACATCGAGGAAATCAAGAACATCTGCACCTGCGGCAAGAAGGCGACCATGAATATCCGCGTCGACGACGCCGGGCAGCGCATCCGCGAAGGCGAGCAGGTCAGCATCGGCGGCAACGAAAGCTACCGCCAGGCGTGTGGGCGCTGCTTCTATAGCAACTGAATAGCAACTGAATAGCACCTGCGCAAACGAGCACGCTGCAAGCCAACACAAAACAGCAAACACGCACCGGCTGACACAACGACATGGACTTGCCCGCCGCCTGCGCCAGCATCGCACCTGCCTTCCTGTGCACGCATGCCGACCTGCTGGTCTACCTGCTGCCTTCGCTGGCACTGGCCTTCCTGTTCTGGATGCTCTCCAGCGCCCATCCGGGCTTCTTTGTCCTCACCGCGGCCGGAACCCTGTGCCACGAACTGGCGCACTTCGGCGTCGGCCTCCTGACCAACGCCGAGCCCATCGGCCTGAACCTGATTCCGCGCCGCAAGGGCAAGGTGTGGGAACTCGGGTCCGTCACCTTTGCCAATCTGCGCTGGTACAACGCGGCGCCGGCCGCGCTGGCGCCGCTGCTGGTGCTGTTCCTGCCGCTGGCGGTCGCCGCCTGGCGTACCCGGCCGGGCTGGCACTTCGAACCCGTCGACCTGCTGCTGGCCGTGTTCCTGGCGCCGCAGTACCTGTCGTTCTGGCCGTCCCCGGTGGACTGGAAACTGGCGGCGCGTTCCTGGCCCTGGCTGCTCCTGGCGGCGCTGGCCCTGGCCGCCTGGTACGGGCGCGCGCACATCCCTGGCTGGTAAGTAAGCTTGTAATTTGCCGGCTCAACCTCACATGGCCCCGGTCGGCGTGCAGCGGCGCAGGCAGCGGCTGCCGTTTCGATCCATAAAGATTTGATCAGGTCCGCTTAAGTCGGCCTTAAGCGCGCACGTTCATTCAGGTAAAGCCGACTCTGCGCCCGCGCGCTATCCTGTAGAATGGGTCGCGCGGCCGAGTACCACTTGCACCAGCCTGGTAACCCGGCAACGCTGGCAGACACCCAAGTACACGTTCGGAGAACGCATAAATGAAGAAGCAGATGTTGATGGTTGCGCTGGCTTTTGCCATGTCGACGCATGCGGTGACCGCACAGCCCGAAAAGGCAGGCAATACCCAGATGAAGCCCGTCGCGGCGCAGACCCAGGCCGCGGTATGGGCCTCGCGCGTGCTGGCGCGCTACCACTACAAGGCCATGCCGCTGGATGATGCGATGTCGGAGAAGATATTCGACAATTACTTCGAAGCGCTCGACAGCGAAAAGCTCTACTTCACCCAGGCCGATCTCGACCGCTATGCGCCGCTGCGCACCAAGCTCGACGACGCGATCAACAACGAAGACCTGAGCCAGCCTTTCGCCATCTACAACCTGTACCAGCAGCGCTTTGCCGACCGCATGGCCTATGCGCGCAGCCTGCTCAAGACCAAGTTCGATTTCACGGCGGACGAAACCCTGCAGCTCGACCGCGAAAAAGCCCCATGGGCGAAAAGCGAAGACGAAATCCGCGATCTGTGGCGCAAGCGCGTCAAGAACGACTGGCTGCGCCTGAAGCTCGCCGGCAAGGACGAAAAGGCCATCCGCGAAACGCTGGACAAGCGCTACGCATCCTACGTCTCGCGTATGAAAAAGCTGAACAACGAAGACGTGTTCCAGATGTTCATGAACGCGTACGCCACCGCGATCGAGCCGCACACCAACTACCTCGGCCCGCGTTCGGCCGACAACTTCGATATCTCCATGCGCCTGTCGCTGGAAGGCATCGGCGCCGTGCTGCAGACGCGCGACGACTACACCATCATCCGCGAAGTCGTGCCGGGCAGCCCGGCGGACAAATCCGGCAAGCTGAAGGTGGGCGACCGCGTCGTTGGCGTGGCCCAGGGCAATGGCCCATTCACCGACGTGCTCGGCTGGCGCATCGACGACGTGGTGCAACTCATCCGCGGCGAAAAAGGCTCGACCGTGCGCCTCGACGTGATCCCGGCCGACGCCGGCGTCGACGCCAAGCACATCACGGTGGCCATGGTGCGCAAGAAGATCAGCATGGAAGAGCAGGCCGCCAAGAAATCGATCATCGAG
>Ga0265780_10007719_pt1 | contig 13171 bp, 16 predicted proteins | sample P1T30metagenome_FD_192432 | JGI IMG/M metagenome (GOLD analysis project Ga0265780, IMG submission 192432) | Plant litter microbial communities from East Loma Ridge, Irvine, California - P1 T30 | ecosystem: Environmental > Terrestrial > Plant litter > Unclassified | place: USA: California...
GCGTTCAAAATCTTTACTACGCTGTGGAGGCATTTCGCGTTTTAAACTGCCATCCTCCCATGTACCAGCAGATTACATTAAAATACACGAGACCTTCTGCGACTGCATCTCTCGTGCTTTTTCCTCCATTAACCTTTGCAGTGCATTGGATCTCTCAGCACCAAAAGCTCCCTCATAGATGAATTTTATAGTCACCTCCGGTCGATCCCTGACTAAGATACAGTCCTGTCGAGCACCATGTTCGATAAGCAGCACGCAGGCATCATACCAGGCGTTTCTTAGACTGGGTAAGATGCCAAGCCGTCCGGTAGCACTTTCGTTCCGCGCGGCCGCCTCGTGGATAGAGAGTAAAAACAACGCCCATACTGTCTTCCCGTCATTAAGATAAACTGGTTGATTTGCATCTGCGCCATATTCCAGTAGCAATTTTACCATGTCGACCTCCACGCTTGGATCATCGCGAAGAGTATGATACTTCATCGTGATCGGTGTTCGTCTCCGTGGGCGTAGGGCATAGTATAATAGCGGTCGACCTCGTTTCTGGATATGACGAGGGTTTGCCTCCAACTTTGCCCGTACATACTTGGTAAGACGTGCCTGCACCATCAGTGCTAGGAAATTGCAGTTGCCGCCTTCTTTGTAGACATCCAAGCCTAATGGCTCAGCGGGATCGCGTGCATGCGTCCAGTGTTTCTTCATTCTGCTCGCAAAATGGGTATTGACGCGATCAAGCTCGTCCAGTACAGTGGCCAAGGGAAATTCCGAAGCTTCGTCCCTTTTTTCCGTCTCGTATGCGTAATATATAAGCTGGTCTGTCAAGGCAATACTCGCGTTCTGGAAATTAAAATCGCTAAAGTCGTTTGCCGGCTGCGCCTTCAACAGTACCAGACTCATCTTACACAGACTAACTGTGGAGACGAAGTTGGATTTGCGATTCTTTCTAAGCTGTGTATAGTAGCTGTCCTGCAAAAAGTCGCGAACAGTTCTATGCAAGAATTCCACGGGATGGCTCAGGTGTGATGTATACAGCTCTGTGTCAGCCAGTGTATCGTCGACAACAAGAAGATCGCTGCATCTGTTTCGTATGTGGGATATTCAGGCTGGATATTTGGCTTGTAAATGCCTGTCGTGAATCTCCTTGATTGGTGATTTGATAGCATAGTCCGGATCCTGGCGTTCTTGTTCCAACAATGAGAAGGCGTATAGTGGGAGCGGCTGCAGTTCGTCAACTGTGATGAGGAACATTTGTGACATTTCCTCCAAATACTGCGGTCGGATGGAGTTGATTATGCGCTCAAATTACTCCTCAGGTTAGTGGAAAACTGGAATATAATTTTTCCCATCATATCAATGCCCTCGTCGCGATTGACGGCAAGTTTCAGGTCACGTGTGACTAGAAACACCCATAACCAGACTCCCTGCGCAAGCTCAGCAATGAGCTCGAGAATCTCCTCGCGCCGTAGTTCGGTAGACTCTAAACGTCGAAAGTTTTCATTCTCGTTAAGTTCCTCCTTGACATGATGCATCATGTCTGCCTTGGTGAATCGGGCGATGTCGAAAGTGCGAGCGGTATTGTAGAAAAATCTCTCAAAGATAGACCGGGGACTAGTTGAGGTACATATCTTGATGGAGTCTGAAGAGGACAAAAAAGTCAACATTTCAACAACCTCTTCTTCCGCACCGTTGTATTCATCCAGACCGTCAATAAAGAAGCAATACTTGACGTTTAGTTGGGTTTGGAAAGCAATGCGTTTGAATATCGCTTTCAACTCTTTTACCTCCCATTCTTCGTGTTGGACTCTGTCGGGAACGACAAGTGGTATCAGATCCGGTGCCGATTTGAGGATCTGCTAGAGCAATGACTGAAACAGACCAACTTGGTTCTTTTGCAACTCATAACCTTGGTTCCAGAAGAAATAGCTTGCTGTGTATAGCTTGGATGGACTTGCCCACTTCACTAGGCTTTTAGTTGTGCGAGGATCTCCAGAGATGTATTTTATCAGCGTAAATTTTCCGCTTCCTGCCTGCCCATTTGTAAGGAATATACTCGTTAATTAATTGCGTATTATAAACTTGCCTTTCCTGTAATGTAAAAGAGAGCATCCAATTCTCCATGACTTTCCAGCCACTCCTTCTGAGACGTTTTCTCGTATTGAACGCCCAGTCATTCGACAATCTATCGGCTTTAGGTATCTGATTCCAGCGTCGTGGCAGTACTGGGAGATATAAGCTATGTATAACTCCAGCTTACTTAATGCACTCAACGTGCTCTTTTTGCGGAATGTCAAACTTTGTTTTGAGACTGGCTAGCTCAGCTATCTGAGTTACTGGCGGGTTGGCGGGAGTTTGCTGGACCAAGGACAGTATCTCGTCACGGATGACATCCAACTTGGCGTCATATTTCATTTCCAATGATTCTTGTAGCCTTTTTATGTCGTCGAGTTTTACCGATATAGCCGAGTGCTCCTCACTATGCAGATGTCAACACTCCAATTGATTCCTTACTTTTGCCAATGCGACCCGGAGGCCTCTGTATTCTTCGAGGTGTAGTATCTATGAGCGCTGCACTTTGGTTCACAGAGGGGGCAGCAATCTACTGTCACCTACCCATTGATGATATGCTCGACATTACTTCTGATTCTCTGGTCCAGGCGATCCAGTCTCGCACACAAGGCATCGATATACTTTTGCTTTCGAATAGTTTGGAAAGCAATACGGCCGCTCTCCAGTGTCTTTGACCGCCAACTCCTGACTTTCAGCTTTTCGATCGCCTGTTGAAGTTTATGCGCTACCTCGTCGCACTCCTTTACCATGGCCAGAATATCGATCTCATGTTTAGAAAGTCGATGGCCCAAAGAGCTTTGTTTTCTGACTTGATTGTTATATTTTGGTACGTCAGCCATGATAAGTTGGAGTTCGTGGAGGTCCGCAGTCGTGCCGTGCAACGAGTCGCGAACGTTACGAGCCCCAGAAGCTACTTTGAGGCCAAAGTCGATGAACGATATAATGTTCGATACTAGGCCCACGATAGCCAAAGCCTCCGCCATTGCGGATGGAGGATAGCGGTGTTCCGCCTCGAGTCGTGAGCGATGGCAGATATCTTACTCATCTGAGGAGGTCTCTCGTACAATGTGGTATGTTTGAAAGGTGGAATGAGACGAGGAATGAGGAATGACAAGTAGCCTTGTGCAAAGCACTATCAGCTCGATTAGTTGATCCACACGAGTAGTGGGGGCTGAGCATTTGGGGGCCAAAACTCACATCGGCGATTCAGCATGTTCTGCGTCTTTCTCCGACACTGATCTCAACAAGCTACCTGCGTCGCATTTGATGTTTATTCTTGCTCGGGAAATCTCGTACTCGACGCCCGAACTTGAAGCTGGTCGTCACTAGATATTGACGTAATATTTGATACCCATGTCGATGATGAATTCGAGACACGACTTACGCTTAAAAAATCAATGGGCTCTAGGAAGGTAGAAAATACAATGTAATAACCAATTACTCAGTGCTGATGCGGTCTAGAGCAAGACCGCTTTTTGCGCACAACACGCCCCCATACGTTCCCACCCCGAAGCCAGCCGCTCGTCCGGACAATGTAGAGAACAACGAATACGCACCACTGCTTGGAGGTAACTTGGACAGTTATACACTTTTACGGCAACACGACAATGTCTACATCCGCGCACCTGCCAAATACCTTCATTGGCTCCGACGAAAGACAGAGGATGCCGCCGACATCCTTCCCCTCATACTTGTTACTGTTTTCGCCATCGCAACTGTGGGCGTCGTTTTTGAGAAGACATTCGTTATATGGATCGTTGTAGTCGAATGCATAATCTTTCTTGCTTTTGGGATAGCCACTCGTTCTTGGGAAAGATCTAATGCACACGGCACTGATGACGTCAGCACAGTCTAATCACTCAAACTTCCCATGGAGCCTGGTTGGAGTCAAATAAATTCCCATTTTATGCGTGATGGAGTCATCAAACACCATGTCTTCCCGGAAGCGATAGTAGGTGCATATGTAGGCAGTTAGCGCGACGAAAGACCTACGTGGTGACTACAAGGTCATTTGAAAAGATCCGACGTGGCCATTGTTAGCTTCGCAGCCTTCAAGGCTCACTCACAAGAAAAACTTTGTCGTTTATCAGGGTCTGTTGTGGGAAGGACAAGAGGTGGTCAAGGGCGGATCTACAGATCCCACATACATCACCTGCCAAAGTCAATCATTAAGCAACAACAGCCGTGCGAAGAACATCAGAATACTCTTTCTATCTGCATGCATATAAAGAGAGGTCAAAGAGGTTATCAACTGATGTTTTCCGCTGGATCTGCGTACTACAATGTATTTGCACGTTACATCTGTCAAATAATCGTTTTTAGTCTACAACAGCTGCCAAAGCTGTACTCGATCATCCTCCTTCCTTCGCTAGCTAAACACACGAATTAGAAATTCGTTTACTTTCTTGTTACATGATACCAAAACCCTTTTGCGTCTAGACCTATGGCTTTGTAGACCAGCGTGTAGCATTCAAACAAGCTCGCACGTCTACGAAAGCGTAACGGTACCGTTGGCGGTATCCTCTACGAAAATACCTCCATAGACAACACCTTCCAAGATGCCACTCTCCTGGAATCCAGACCTCAACACATCCGCACCGGGGCTTATTGGGTTCTTGTTAGCGCCAAAGTGCAACTGGCCGTTGCCTGAAAGATCGTTGGGTAAGGGTTCCGTAGCCTTTGCGAGAGGCGCATTGTCAGAGGATTGGAATATTTGGATAGTGTTGGCGTTGAAATCCATCTGAAACGCAAGGTTTGTCCATACGCCTGCCTTGAAAGGGGTGGTGAATAGCGTCTTGGTTCCCGCACCAGTATTACCCTGGAGCACGAGATCATTCTTTGAGCTACCGTCGCTGCCAAGGAGCGTGCCGGTACGCAGTTGGAATAGATTGGCGCCAAAGTCTGCGCGTTCGAGAAAGACAAGCGAGTACTCGTGGCTGACGTTGAGGGGGTTGGTGGCGCTGGGTTGGAGAGAAAAATGCAGCGTCTTCACGCCCACGGTCGTGTTGCCGCCGCCGTTGGGGTTCAGTTCGGTGCGACGAACGGCTGTTTGCGCATTGGCAGCAACGTCGCCGGGGACAAAGATGGATTGATCGCTACATCCAGTCAGTATAGGGCTGGGTTCGTTCATAGGTGGAGAAAACTGACTTGATTTGCACCTCGATTGCCTTTCCGCAAACTGCAGCGTCGAAGAGTGATACCGGGACGTCTGGGAACGCAATCAACTTGCTGAACGTCAAATCTAACATTGGTCAGTAACAGTCTATGCGATAATATAGACAAAATACTGACTCTGTCCCTTGACGAAATCTTTTCCGAAAGGCCCAGTTGCAGTGTCAAAGTCTGCCTGGGTCGCAGCTGCGTTTACTCTGCCATCGAACACAACGTTCGGCGCCGCCGCCGCCTGTCTTTCCTTGACGACACGGCCATGCGCAATCGCCGCAACCGACAATGCAAACAAAGACTTGGCAAGCATATCTTCTACTGTTCGAAAAAAGAGTGACTAAGGTAATGGAGAACGCAGCTTCAAGAAGCGAAAGAAGGTGTGGTGATGGAAAACTAACAAAAGAAGGAATGGTTTGATCTGTCAAAAACAAGTGGGGATGGTATCCACGATCATATATCTATCAGAATGCGTGAAACTTGAAGCGGCCCTGTCAGTCTCAACCCTCACAGCGGCTTTATTGGAGTTGCGCCGAAATGCATCTGCGTCCCAAGGTATGTTTCAGGACAGCCGGTGGAGCATTGACATAAGCCATGTTACGAACTACAGCACACCAATCCACGAACGAGATGGACAGTGCAATATGCCCGAGGTAGGTGCGGACAGGTGTAGTTGTTGCAACAGATACATCTGATGTATCAAAGTTGTTACACTTCGTTCCAGAATGGGGATAGACGTAGATGGTAAGCTCGGGCTGGGTGATACTACGCGACACCACGCTCCTGGGAAGTTTAGCAGTACGAGTGTTGGAAACGAAGCTGACGATAGTTGGCCGAAGTAACGCGGGAATGTTCTTTCGCACATAGATGCGATACACTGGGCGCGTTCTAAAGGAGCGAGGGTGATGCTGACTGCGAATTGATTGGAGTGCGCGGAACGTTGTCGGCCCGGTTTGGGCTCCATTTCCCCGCTTTGTCCCGTGCCTGACAGCCTGACCCATCAACCATCACGTACAACTCGTTCAGGATGTATAACGAGCCACAGGTGCAGTACATGGAGCATGTGTGAAGACCAATCACAGTATAATTGGAAACGGCGCGACAGGGAACAACAGCAGTATTGTCCAAAAGTGGGAGGACGTGGCACCAGAGGAGCGGAGTACCAGGCGGCGAGAACACCCCCACAGGGAACTCCCAAACAATAGCAAAAGACGACAGCTAACGCTCGAAACATGTCGATCGCAGGCCCGCACGCTCTCCTGTAAAACCGGGGTTTCGGATGAAGCCTGGACGTAAAGACTACACAACTCCTGCTCTATGCCCGCTTCGTCGCCGACCAGAATTGCATAACTGCCGACATAATTAGCGACCATCCTCATTCGTGACAAAAAAGCGACAGGCACCCACCATAAGTAAATTTCAGCAACATATCCTGCTGCTGACCATACATACTGTCGATGCTCTTCCTTAATGCATGGTCTACGTCGAATCCGAGCAGATCTGCCAGCTAGAGTACCTCGGCAGGGAGCTGGAGAGCGGCGTAGCTGCCCCATTTCGGCGCTGTATACATGTTAGCCACTGCTCGGCGATAGAGAGATCATAGGAAGAAGCACAAAGGTCAGGGTTAGCGCGAGGGAGTACAGTAACCTACGTCCAAGGCTGATTCACACTCCACCCAGCTTAAGTAGTCAATGTATGTTGCTCAGGGAGTCAACCAATTTTTCGAAATGTCAATGAAGAACAGTGTGACGACGGCGTCAAACTCGCCGTCCTGGGGTACCACTTCCAAAATGTCACCCTCGATGAGCTTGATCGCTTTGTTTGACCAGTGGTCCGGCACCGTCAAGGCCGAGTAGCGCGACTCAGCATTGATCTGATGCGCCCACTTGGTCACGAAGGGCTGCAGGGTATGCTGGTGCAGCGAGCTTTGTGTGGTTCGTTAACACGTGGTAGGCCAGGATGGAGCTGTAGTCCAGCTCGTTGGCCGTCACATCGTACCCTGCGCTGGTGGCCCTTCTAGTTTGGATGAGCTGGACTATAATACCTTGTCGTACTCAAGCCTTCCCGTATGCGGGGAGCTGCTTGGAATTTTGGACATTACTGCTAAACCAAATAGTACCACAGTCGAATTTGCTTGTCCAAGTGATGCGGAGAGTCTAGTAGTGGAGCTGAGGTGTCAGCGTGTGGCATGTCACGTGAGCTTTGCGCAGATAGATACGGCACCGAGGTTCGGGATTGAGTTGTTGAGGAGATTAAGCTAGAAAAAAAGGTCATTCTGCTCCTGTTATTTTTGTTGCTCAGCTGGAATGCCTCCTCTGTCCTTGTAATCATGACTCATTAAATTCATCGTTATTTGTGGCTGGGAAAACTCACCTAACCCCACTCTCCACTATGGGCAATCATCTCCCACATATGTAATCGGAGCAAGAATACATATTCAATTAGAACTTTTCAGTAAATACAAAATCATTTCTTATCAAAAAAGATGATGTACATTGTTAAAATAGCCATGGAGTCACATGATCTTCATCGTTGGGGCGCATATATCTGGCCCCGCCCCCAAAATATTTCCTCGTCCTTTCCTCTTTCTCACGAGGCTCTCTAACCAATGGTCGAATCGTACATTAACTCTCAATCACTCTACCTCACCCTCTTCTCAACAATCACATAATTACAACCCTTACTCACACGTCTCGTAAGATCCGAAAAGTAAAAAATGTCCACTCAAATCGACGCTACCTCTATCGCTCGTATCTCCCTTCATGACCCAGCCCACTTCAGCGTCCAGCATTCCCAAACAATCCACCGCCTGGCGCTTCTGCAACACTGGAAAATCATGCCTGGCTCCAAGGTGCTAGAACTGGGATGCGGACAAGGTGACTGCACAACTGTTCTTGCCACAACTGTGGGGGGAGAAGGAAGCGTAGTAGCGGTGGACCCTGCTGAACTGGATTATGGTACCTTCTTTCCCGTTTCCACCTTACTACCTGCCGTGGCTGCGCGAATGGCAAGGTAGGTCAGATTGACTGACTGGTTGTTCTATAGGTTCCCCGTATACCCTTGGCCAAGCCCAATATCATATATCCCAAAGCCCGATTGGTAAGCGAATTAGTTGGATCAAAAGCTCGCCTTCGGACTACCTCTCATCGCTATCTTCGCCTTCTTCACCCTCCGGCAAGGTGTTCGATGCAACAGTGCTCGCCCACTGCCTCTGGTATTTCCAATCGCCCTCGCTCATTCTATCCACCTTTCGCGCCATTAGGCAACACAGCAAGCACCTTCTACTTGCTGAGTGGTCTCTCGTGGCAACAAACCCCTCTGCACAGCCTCACGTCCTAGCTGCCCTTACACAGGCAGCACTAGAGTGCCGTAAGCCAAAGAGTATTTCAAACGTCCGCACGGTGCTGAGTCCAAAGCGACTCGTTGCACTGGCTTTGGAGGCTGGATGGAAAATGGAAAATGAGACGCGCGTGCAATGTGGGGAAGGATTGCTGGATGGGCAGTGGGAAGTTCAGGCCTGTCTTTCCAAATCATTTGAGAAGGAAGTTGAGGAGCATGTACGGGATGAGAGAGAACGGGGGTGCATTATTGCGTTGAGGGATGCGTGTGAGGCGAGCTTGGAGGGTGTGCAGGGGGGGAAGAAAGGCGTTGGGGCCATGGATGTTTGGGTTGCTAGGTTTGTTTGATCGGGCAAGCTGGTCATTCATCGGACTTGGCGTAATTGTCATCAAAATGCGAGTTCCTCGGGTCTGTAGGAGCTATGGAGCACACATTATGAAAATCAGTCTTCGGTATTCATCGATTAGACTGATATATTACTCTGTCTTGAATCAATCTCCGTCGGATTTAAGCTAATGGTTTTGCTGCATCAACCTGCGTAGGAAGTAGACCGAGCTTCCCCATCTTCTGGAACATCTCGAAGATACTCTCGAGTATATTCACGAACCCACAAAAGCCGAACAGCGTCGCCTTGTTCATAAAGAGCTGTAGAGTAAGTAAAGTTATAATGCTAGGTGTAGTAGTCGCCTCTAAAGCGACGAGATTCTTTCTTGTGCGCTTACACAGCTGCATACACGCCGAACGAAAAGATATATTCATCGAAGCGTACTGAGTGCCGCCAATTACAGCTTCGGGTATAGCAATGTTCGAGCCCGTCTCCGGATGCGCTTTGCAGAGGCCTCGAGGATATGCTCCTGGTGGAAGTAGAAGTTCGGGCCCAGCTGCTTGGGCTGCGGATCGATTCAACAAGCGGCGTGCGCACGCGTCCAATGTGAAAGTCGTAGTTCTTGCCGACATTTCGTAAGAGGATGCGCTTCGGCTTGATTCCAGCGTCAGGATGAGCTTCCAGGAGGTCCCTAAATGGAGGTACGTTGGCTTCGACTAATTCCTCCGCTGTGCTTGGATTCATAGCACTCTTGCCGGACTTGGGGGAGATGTGGGCATAGGAAAAGACACAGTCGGCCTTTACGCGTGTGTCTTTCAGATCTCATGCAAATTACCTGCCTGAAGTGCTCAAGTCGTTAGGGATGTGCTGGATGCGGGAGCGCTGTTGGTCTACAAAAAACGCGAGTATTCCATCGCTAAATGGAGACCACCAACATATTCATGTTAACTTTGTGAAGATTCGTGTAACATCTTTCCTTGCAACATCACCATACGTTCTTCATTTCCTACGAACTACTTACGACATCCTTATACTCCCACCTTCCTCCAGTATATAACCTTCCTGAAAGGTGGCTTAGAGGTTACTCCTACCTTTAGCACCGTTCTTTTACAAGCCTTTGTCAATAGCGCCTACTATAGGCCCTATAGCAAGATAAAAGATAATACAAGGGACTGCCGTACGAATTGTACTTGTAGAGAGATACGAGAGACAGAATTAGCCCTAGTCGTGTCATATTCCGGCGACAGGAGAGGCGTATATACCTGATCCCCTAGTGGCATAAACCTAACCCTAGGCATAAGTTATAATACCCCTATGGAGGAAGTCTGTAGCCGCATCGAAGTAAATATTCTAGTAGATAGTAAACCGTCCGCGAGAGACAGCTCTAGCTTCGAGCTCAGACACGCCACGGTCAGACAAAGGCGGGGATTCAGCATCTTTAAAATTGCAAATTTGGACACACGGCTGGCGTATTATTCCTTCGGCGGACTTCACCGCCTGATATACATCACGCACTCTCACCGCTTTGGCGAAAGGAATGAAGAGCTGTTGATATTTGTACGCATAAGTCACCATGTAAAGCGATAGTAATCATATAAACGCTTTACCCTCGTTGAAGACGATTAGTGTAGCGTATACTGCACCTTAGAAGAGTAATTGAGCGAAACCATAATGAGTTAGTATACTCGAGAAGACTTTCATAAAATTGAAAGTTCAGGAAATCTTGTGTTGCTTTGGATGAATAGACATATCAGCATCTCTATACACTTTTTTCCTCTGATGAGTTAATCTCTAGGAGTGATGATGATTATTGGAACTAGCCCAACGTGGATTTTCAGGCTGAGTTTCAAGCTGAGTTGGGTTCAGGCCGTAATGGCAGTACAAACGAGCTCGTATACTCGATGTTCTGGGCCTGGCTTTTGCTCGGATCGCCGCCTCTTCCTATTTATAGTCACAATCTTACTGTTCCCACAAGATCTCATAGATACCCGAAAGAATTATCCTCCGTGCTCTTGCCCCGGCTTTTGCGCACGGATTGGTAGGCTGCCTGCCTCTTCCTGTTCAGAGTCATAGATTTTACTGTTCCCACTACACCCCGTAGAAACCCGAAAAACTGATACTCCGTATTCTTTGCGTTGGATTTTAGACCTTTAGGAAAACTAGATTATTACCATCTACTTCATATTTCAAGAAACTTTCGGTGGCTGAATTGCAACGAGTGGCTTTAACTCTATAGAGCAAGGATCGGCTGCCAATAGTCCTAGGAGATATTTTCAAGGGTGAGATTGAGAAGAAGATGAGGGGTTATACGATGACATGAAACGAACGCGTTTGTACGCATAGAGGCATCAACATAATCGGAGTACAAGAAACCATTTCATGTGGGTCAAATCATGGTACGGTGGACCAGAAGGTGGTAGGCGGAAAATTGGTGCCGAGAAAAGATTGGACTATACATTTATTGTGGTTTTTGCAAGGATGCAGTCATAGGACTAGTGGAAACCATCGCCCGTCCCCCTTACTCTTTCTGTCCACAGAATTTGTGCAAAAAGTATGATAAGAGAATGTGCAAGAACTAGCGCAGCACCTGAGAAGTTGACATCCATCATTTCGTCGTATCGCCGATTCTGAATCAATTCTTCCAGCAGGCCTTTGCCCCACAAAGTACACAACTGGCCTAGTGTAGAATCAAATAGTTTACTCTAACGAGTATTTAATGCATCTAAACCCCACCCACTATCCACATCCTCTACCTACATCCTCTACCTACATCCTCTACCTGCATCCTCTACCACTCTTGGAAAACACCTATTAGATCGCCCTCACTCTCGCTAGAGCTCACTCGACTACGAAATCTGCCCTATAATCAACTTAAATACTTTTACACGTCTGAAGTTCACGTCTTTAAAATGCGTTTTATCATACTGTTCATATCTCTCATTAGCATAGCTAGTGCTATTTCTATTGACTATAAGGTGAGAGCATGGACAGTATGATTCCCGTCACAACCCTTTAATTTCTTAGCATACTAATTAAGACTTCGAATTTAGAAACGAGCTCTGAACTGCGATGCCGGTTACTGTGAATGCAGAAAAGCCCCTTGTGATCAAACATGCTTTCAAGATTGCATGGTAGGTCATTGTAGCAACTTGTTCCCAACAGCAAGCTCCGAATACCCTCCAGGCTGTTAAACCAAGGATGTCTAGTGATTGTCAGGACTTGGGGTTCAGCACTCCAGCCAAAAAAGCATGCTAAATGCTGCGATCAAGACAGCAGATAGAACCCCTACCTTAGAATATATGCGTCATTAATACACATGCAAAGCCGCCTATCTTTTTTCTTCAATTTCTCAATCAGATATTATCTCGATATGACAAATACAATATCCCTTGCCTGTAATAGCTTGGGGTTTTCGATAACACCTTTCCAACGACAGAAGAGTCATCCAGACATGATAGTCCATTAACGACATATTATTCGTATTTGCAAGTAACAGAAAAGGGGCCGGGCCAGAACATTTGAGGGGTACTAATAGCACACACACAACTCTGCACACACGATGATAGTTCCAAAACCAAGTAGGAAAGTACACTATAGACACTCGCAATTAATCGTATCATCTCCTACTATAGAATTGCCTCCACATTGTCGCTATACTGAGTAAGTTACAAACCGCCTGCTGTAACCGCATGATAGCGCATTACCGCTAAGCGCTCGTACAGCTCTGCCTTTTAGCTATTATTTCCAGATAGATTATAGAGAAGTTACTGCTGTTACTATAATACCGCTTTGTGAAGATGTGCTGTTGAGCATCGATATCACTTGTAAAATAATAGAAGAAGTTACACAAATTCTAGGACATTACCACAACTCTAGCGAGTCAAATTAGTATAATTGTCGATGTAGTGCGTGTAACAATATAGTCTCATAATTCACTAAAATGAAATGTTGTTAATAAAATAGCGTTGGAAAGGGGATCGTTCGAGCTACAGTACCTTTCTACTTGTTCCCTCAGGCCTGCAGCGCTCAAGGATAGTACCGCCAGCTCTTCCTCAAAAGCTGCATAATTTACGACCGAAGCTGCAATAAGACATCTGACAATTGTAGAGCTATTCTGACGCAATCAAAGATATATTGTATTCGACTACAATATTTTCCACATACGACCATAGGACACTGAGAATTAGGCTTCCCGTCCGCTCAGCCATATACAAGCAGTGTACCGGCGGATTAGTAGTTAGGTGGGTGACCACTAGCGAATCCCCGCTGTTGTATGTTTTT
>Ga0265780_10007720_pt1 | contig 13171 bp, 13 predicted proteins | sample P1T30metagenome_FD_192432 | JGI IMG/M metagenome (GOLD analysis project Ga0265780, IMG submission 192432) | Plant litter microbial communities from East Loma Ridge, Irvine, California - P1 T30 | ecosystem: Environmental > Terrestrial > Plant litter > Unclassified | place: USA: California...
CCTCGCGTGGGACGCCAGCATTCGTTTATTCCGTACATCCGGTTGTTCGCCAGTAAGACTGTCTATATGCGAGCAGGAGGATGGCGGCAACGGCGATGTTGGTTGACCCAGGGCGGGCCTGCTTATGGCCGCATCCAGAGTGTTTCCGTGCACTACGGCGGCCACTCCCGGGCTTGCCATATATAGAAGCCATTGTTACTCGGGAGTGATCTGACAACAGCCGGCTCGTTCTCACCGCACGAGATGGAGCAAGATGTCTGTACCGCTTTCCAATCCGCCTTGCATCCGGGACAGGCGCCCTCCCTGGCCCACGAGGCATCTCAGATGGTTACACTCGCGCGGGGTACATGTACCACCAGCCCTCGATCTTGATCGCTGTGCATCCGGCAGCGTCAGGGAGCTGCTTGGTGTAGGCCATGTTTCCTACCACCCATGCCCCCTCGATCAGTGCTGAGATGAGGTTGAAAGAAGCGCACATGACTACGGCCGATGGGCAGGATACCAGCTCTTGGCGCAGCGGTCCATCGGAACCGCACGTGCCCTTCCCGCACGCATCTGCGCGGTTCCAACGTTGCGACGGTGGCTCTCTAATTATGGTTGCACCCTGATACGCCGTCGACGATACGGCGTGGATGATCGCCACTGCCGCATGATGCCTGCAAATTGGTTGAATCACGTCCGCGGCAAACTCCACCCCTCGACTCCTATCACGCCTGCTTGAGGCTAGGGCTTGGGACCCGATGCAGCCTAGCTGGCCATGCCGACGTAACGGTAGCATGGCCGTCGAGAAACAACCCCAAAAGACCCCACCAGCACTCGCCATGACGCCCTGCGCTCGCCAGTCTCCTATCGCAGCGTACCTGGCGCAAGTGACACGTTGGCTCTGCCCACGGCCACACGCCTGTTCCGCTGGGTGTTTTTCTGCCGCCTTTCCTTGTTGATCCCCGCAGTCGCCCTTACTGCCCTGTCTGCCGTGCCTCATCGCGCGGCCACTGCACGCCAGACGCCGGAGCATTTCCTGCTACGTCTTCTAGCGGATACAACCTCTTCCAATGTTTTGACAAGCCGTACCACCATGCTTAAGAGCCGTTTGCGACATCGATTTGCTAATTCCTACGGCCCGCCTGAAGTCTACGTGCATTGCAATCCTCAACCCCGGAACTTGTCGTTGGCCCCTCCACGTCAGATATAACGCCTGCAAACGACGTGCATTCTAAGACCTGCCCTCGTTGTCACCTGTTACCCGTCGCCCCTTCACACGCATACCTGTGTGTCCCTCCATCCATGCCCTCCCTGTTACTGAAACGCTTCAAAAGACGTCGCGTCACCATTATTTCGGAACCTGACCACCATCGTGACTCTGCTCCTCCGGAGCCCGCCAACACTCACCGCTGCTGGTACAAAGGGCCCATGTTCGACTTTTGGCAGGGCCTGCTCGCGGCTCTGGAGCGCATCGCCATGTTACCATCTCTGCTGCACGCTGTGCTCCCAACCATGTCTTCGCGGAGACGTATGCGAGATCCACTTCGAACATACGACCGCACCTTGGACGACCTCTTGCGCGAGATTCAGCGGCTGCTGGAAGCCCCACTCAAGCCTGCAAAGCTGCTGAACATGTCAACCGAACTACAGGAGCAATTTGCCCCGAAGCTTCAGGCTAGTGACATTTGCATGCTGCCATCTTACAACCACAAGCTACCAACTGGCCTTGAAACTGGAACGTACCTCGCACTTGACGTTGGCGGCTCGACGTTGCGTATTGCACTAGTGGAACTGAACGGGAAGTCGGTCGACGCCAAGCACATGCGCATCGTCATCATGAAGACTTTCAAGATCGACGAGAAAGTGCGGCAACGGAGCGGCACCCAATTCTTTGACTGGATGGCTGACAAGATTCAACAAGCCCTCGCCGATCCTCAATTGCATAGCATGGCCAACACGAAAAGCTTTCCTATGGGCTTAGCATGGTCCTTTCCTGTCGAGTATGTACCCGTTATCACGACCAAGGCATATTCGTAGCTAACATACATCCGTAGGCAAACGTCAACTCGTAGCGCGAACCTGCTGGACATGGGCAAGGGCTTCCGTGCAACTGAGGGTCTGCTCGGTCAGGACCTGAGCGAGCTAATCATGACTCCGTGCAGAAAGAGAGTAAGACTCGCTTGTCACGCGTCGAGCTGGACGGATGCTAATGTGTTGGTCAGAACCTACCGGTTCACATGGACTCCATCGTCAACGATTCTTCTGCAACACTACTTTCGCGTGCCTACGAGGATCCTTCGACACGTTTCGCTGTCATCCTGGGCACAGGGTTCAACATTTCCGTGCATCTACCTGTTTCGTCACTTGCAACTACCAAATACAAGGGCTATCCGCAAACATGGCTGGACGAGGCCACTCATGTACTTGTGAACACCGAATGCAGCATGTTCGGAAAGAACGTATTTCCCACCACGAGGTGGGATGACCAATTGAACGACACCCACGTACGCCCGGACTTTCAGCCTTTTGAGCACATGATCAGCGGTCGCTATCTTGGCGAAATCGTTCGATTAATCATCGTGGAAGCCGTACGAACGGCGGGTCTGTTCAGTGGCGAAATGCCAGAGAACCTATCGGAGCCCTATACCCTGGATACTGGAACGATTGCGGCAATGGAGATGGACAATTCGAAGCATTACACAAACGCGACGGCACTTTTCCAACAAAAGCATCATCTCAGCAAACCACCCACTTACAACGATATCCACTTCATCCGCCAGGTCTCCCAGCTTGTCTCACATCGTGCTGCGGCTTTTCTTGCCACTGGCATTCACGCATTATGGGCACTGCGGACACATTCCGAAGGTCTAGCCCCTGAAGCTGCTGGTCACATGAGCATTGGCTGTAACGGTTCAGTCATTGAAAAATATCCCTTCTTCAAAGAACTCTGTCAGTCGCATCTAGACGAATTGACAACCGGATCTGGGGCGGCACCAAAGTCGATATCACTCGAAATCGCACTAGAATCAGCCATATTTGGCGCCGCAGTGGCCGTGTGCTGTCTTGAAAAACAATAGAGAAGAATCCCATCGCGCTCCCTCGTCCATCTCGGCATCTTCACAAGCGATTTCTCGTGTTCTTCCCCACAACTCTTCGCGTATTTTGTATATATTTACGAACCCCTGTTGGCATTAAGCATTCTCTTTTCGCATTCATAGCCCGCTTGGTTTGGGACTTCACGATTTTTTTGGCATATGAACATGGGCGTTCGAGCAAGCTTTGATCGTCTACGGACGATTGGCAAGGATTTACGAGCACGGAAATGATCAAAATCTATTCAATACTATGAAATGCTCGATGTTTTAATGGCGGCGCTTTGCTTTGCAAATGATTTTCAGCCTAGGTAGGATGTGAGCTACAAGAGCGAGCAACAACAGCTCAACTGCTGTGGAGCAGTGCACACAGCAAGAATTCAGGGCTAAGTGGGACTCGGATTGTGCCTACGTAATGGCATTGTAGCATTAGGAACTGGACAGGTCCATGACCGCCTGCACTAAATACCTAGGTAATTATGCTTAGTGATGAGCGTACACGCCTACAATGTAATGTGGGTACAAAGTGATGTGACAGCTGAGGCACAGCCGACACCCTGACAGGGCCACCAGGTCAATTGAGCTTCGCACGTTGATACAGTTGCAGCGCCCCGTAACCTAGACAGAGACAGCGAGGGCATGTATGTTACTGACAATTGGCTTACATGCATGACTGGAATGCAATATAGTGCGGAGCAAAGGCCTTAAATGGGAAGGTGTGCTTCTTACGATTTCGATTCTGCCTAGACATCTCAGATTTTAGCTGGCTGCGGTGCAACTACGCCAAAGTAACAATGAAACTGTGCCATCTGCGCGGCTCCTTCGCCGCAAATTACGCCTTCCATCACGAACGAGACCCTAGGTCGGCTAAGTCTCCGGTGGATTCTCGGTAGCGAAGTCTTCGACCTTGTATCCACAACCACGTGGATCCGTATCTTATCGACCCACTTCACCAACTAGGCAATGGTAACCGATAGTGCACGCTCAAAGCTCATTTCAAGAAGTGAGATAACGTGGGGCTTGAAGATCCAGCGCTCTGAAAATATTTCGTGTTCTCTTGGCCCACTCGGGTCGGCTGCTCGAAAGTTGTGTGTGGTGACACTCGGCTCTTTCTGGCGGAAGTAACAGTAGGTTGCATCGCTGGTGTCCATCGGTCTGCTGGCCACATACCACAATGCAAGCATGAAAACCGCCCTTGCAGCTCAGCTCTGGAACGATGAGTATCGCTTGACGTTCTGGACAGCTCCACTTTCATATCGACGACATTGAGGCCATGAATTGATGGGCTCTATGGGTGGCATTATGGTCACCGTAGACATAGTTCGCCTTGCCGTATCCTTGTGATGTGTTTTGACACGAAGGAGTGCTGCTGCCGTGACATTGCTCCGTTACTGCTGTCATCAAAAGCAAATGCTGCGCTCATATGCCAGTGAAGCGATTCGAAATGGAACCTAGGCGCGAAACGATATGTTGCAGCTGCTGCAAGAACATCGGTATCATCATAGCGCTTTCTTGGTTTCTTCAGCCAACGTATGCCGGTCGCAGCTTGATTAAACGTCGAAACTCGTGCTTATGTTGAGGGTACCCGATGTGACGTGGGAATCCCGATTAGATCGAGAAGGAGGGGCGGATATAATGTATGATGTCCAACGATGTGGCATGGAAATATTGTTCGAGAGAACCAGTGGTGCATGATGTTTCCACGGCTCGATCTTGAAATGCAAAGTCTGCCGTCTCGTTGTAAGTGCCTTTGCTTGAGCACCGTATCTGCAAAATAATGATCAAATAGATCCTTCTATCACGGTCCGCCTTCGTTATCCACTGGGAAACTTCAGTCCACCTCTTCAGTCTTCTCCCACCACGATCATTGTTTCCGTCGGTCTGACCTCTGATTTTGTAAGGTTTGCTGGCTCACCATCAGATTCAGCTGCTGTTCACGGAGCGACCAGATGTGGCCGCGTAATTTGACTAGGGTTTCACAGACTTTGTGCACGGTTGTGTTCGACTGTTGGACTCACGTCCAGCCTGTGGTGAGGTGCCAGGAAAGCAATGTCACGAACCTGTTCTGGAAGACAGCAGATATTTTTGTTGGAGGGCCATGAGAAATTCCGGGTTGTCATCAGCACCGTCGCAGGTATGTAACGTGTTGATCACGCGACTGAGCGGTCAGAACGCATCGGAAAAGTAACGTTTTGAACGATTCTGCACAGCGAGCGCCTTTGGATCCTGCGGCAGATTGGTATGGTGGACTACGTGTGGGCGGTAGACAGCATCGACAGGCGGCATCCAGTCATCGAGGCCTAGAGGAAAGTACTCATACAAGAGGTCGGCGCTTTCATCAGGACTGCCAATAACGCCGATTGAGAAAGATGGTGGGCGCACAGGAGTGGCTCGCTTGCGGCCCTGGTCGCCGGGCGAGGGTGCCTTCCTTGGCTCGTCATCTGTCAACGACAGCGTGACGGGAGCTATCGAGGGTCTCTGGGGCGGGGGCGCACTCCTCGAAATTTCTGGCGTAGAGTGGGCATAGGGGGTTGCATGGGGCATTTGCGAAGAGGGTGGGTCTGGAGGTATGGCGGTCATGGCACCTCCGCCGGGGACTTTCCATTCGAGGAAGTCTGGAGATATGGGTATGTCGCCTGGGTTGAAGTCAAAGGGCATCTGCAGCATGTCCATGGGCTTCGAGGTCGGGGGCGGCGCATGGCTCTGGCTGCTTGGGTGGGTCTCGCCGGTTGGGGTGCGGCTGGGCTGTTGCGACACATGGGCCTTGCGTGCTGCGGCAGCTCCGCCACTGATGGGCATGTCTTTGCGCGACTGGAAGTTGCGCGGGCTCCTGCCGCGGACGATGATGGGGCCGGAGTGGACTTCGCAGACGGGTATCTTCGCACCTGTGGCTAGTGTGGCGACGACTTTGAGGCGCACGACAAAGTGCTGCTGCAGCTCCTTGCGGCGGCCGTTGTTTGCGGTGGCGATGCGGAACTGCAGGCGCTTCCAGCTGATGGGGAAGTTGACGTATTCCGAGTCCATGTCCTGGCCGGTGGACAGGTCGAGCGGGTAGGTGGGGGGCTCCTTCTCCGTCTTGTCCTCAGCGGGGGCATTGCTGGTGGCGGGCGTCTTCCAGGGCACGGAGATGATCTTGACAGGGTTGCCCTCGAGCGACTCGGTGGCGGTGATGGCGAGCTCGGTGCCTAGGATGGGGATCTGGTCGCCCTGGTCGGTCATGATGAGCTGCAGGGCGCGCGGCAGGGTGACGGAGCCGGTGATCTGGAACAGGTTGCGGCGGTAGCAGGTCAGCTCGGTGGGCGACGTCTGGACATCGCCGGCGGCGGCCCAGGGCGACTCGGCGAGGAAGAACATGCCGTGTAGCTGGGCGGTCATGGTCATGTGCACGCGCTGCATGCCGTAGCTGAGGATGGCGTAGGGCGCGCTGGGCAGCGAGAAGCTGAGCAGCTTGTGGTTGCTCTCGATGCTGGGGCTCTCGGGCTGGCCATTGTGGTCGTGGGGGTGGACCGACTGCTCGTAGACGCTGTGGGACTCGGAGAAGGGGTCCTCGTAGGTGCTGGAGAAGCGCTTGAGCGCGGCGGGCGCGTGCTGCAGGTGGTAGGTCGAGAAGGCGTCTTCGCTGCTGGGGGACGTTAGTATGGTATAGAGCAGCATAGAGCAGAGCGCAGCGCGCAACGCACCCCGCAAACGTCTCGGCATCAAACGTCGAGCGCTGGTCGTACTGGTGGTCCAGGGGCACCATGGGCAGCAGGCCGTCGGAGCGCTGCACGGCCACGTCCACAGCGCCGTCGCGGTACACGTTGTTCCAGGACATGGTGTTGATCTCGAAGCCGTCCATGGTGTGTCCCGCGCATGTGCGCAGCCGTCGAGGTGGTCGGTTGGTTGTCGGGGCGGCAGGAGGGGCGCGTTGCAGGCGGCGGGTGCGGGCGGCGGGCGGCGGGCGGACGTGGAGATGGGGGAGGGTGAATGGTGAATGGTGAGTGTGACCGGTGAATGGTGGTGAGGGCGCTATGGTCGCTGGCCGCTGGACGCTGGACGCTGGCCGCGAGCCGCGAGCTTCAGTCCTGCCTACTAGCCTCGAGCGCACAGCAGCTACTCCGAAGGAGTCCTCGTCACCGTCACATGCACTGCGCAGTTTCCGGCCTGCTCGCCTACCTGCTTGTTGCACATGCACCGCTTTATCGCCTTGCCAACTCTCCGCCGCGCCGCCCCCAGGGCTTCGGAAGGCTTTCTCGAAGCGTCCCAGCCGCACGCTGATCGCAGCCAGTAGCACCTCGCCCCCTCAGCGCCGGAGCGACAGACCCACCGCTTCTCCAAAAATAAGTCGAGCTCTAAACCGACGTCGTCTGTCACATCACCCACCGTCGACCTGCACAGCGCGGGACCACCAGCTTCGCACTCGAGAAAAGGGCTCCGTAGGGATTGCCTTGCAAGCGCCCCATTATAATCCATCTATGTTGTGCAAAATGTCCCGTAACACCAATAAAACCTGCCTAATCGAGCCCATGCAGAACGCTCCAAATACCAATATACTCAGGCTACACATGACACTCACGCCGGCGGGATCATGGTCCAAGTCGCCGCATCGCAGCTCACCTCCTCAAAGTTGTGCATGACGTCAAATCCCATCGACGAAAACCCATCAAAGTTGCCGTCCCCATCCATCTGGAAATGTTAGCTTCCCCATCCACCTCAATCTGACAGCCCGCTACTTACATAGTCGAGCAGACAGGCATTGCACCCCTGTGCTTTGATCTGTCTCATCCCGAGAAGGATCAAGCCTTGGAGCAGCGTCGAGTATTCACCCACTCCCGGCGATATCACGGGGGAGGAGATTCCTCCGGCAGCCTCGTTGAGGTCCTTGAGGGGAGGAATGTACTCAGAAAGCCGGGAATGGTGATTGTAGAGCACCACTGTGCCAACCAACGCTCCGTCCTCAGGCCGCTTCGCCCGGATGATGCCGCATGCTGATGGGTCCGAAAGCGCCAGCTTGTATACTTCAGCCAGCCCTTGCCGGTTGCTTGTCTTGATGTGGTCGAGGATCGGGCCCGCATAGTCCCACCCGTAAACGAGATCGAACTGGGAACCAGCACTTTCCAGGCTCTTGGCCATGCCATCTGGTGGGCTCCACGTCTGTAGATTCCGCGCCACCATGTTGCAAACTGGACGAGATAGCGCTGCACCCCAACCTAGATTAGCAAACCATGACCGTAGCCGCTTTCGTTCCGACCCATGGCCGGTTGGAATGCCAAGATACATGCTGGGTAACCGTGAACCCAGTTGGAATCGCTTGATTCCCTCTTTCTGTAACAACGTCCTAATAGCTCTGTTATGAAGAGAGTGGCCGATGGAAAGCTTCCTCCTTCCTGGGTCTACAAACAGTGCCCCGATAACTCCGGTACCCGTCGACTTGAAGAAATAAGTCGAGCAAAAGCCATACAGCGCCTGAGTGCTGCTGTTGCGGACCACGAAATGAGACTGTTCAACCTCTGGGTGATGTAGAATAAAAGAGTTGGACGTGGCGCTGGACAGCTCGGATCGCTGGTTCGGCTGTGCACTGTCGATCACGGCTGTTACCAGGGTGTCCAGGGCGTTGGCATCCCGCTCTTCGTTGAAAATCTCCACCAACCAATGCTGCCTCGACGGATGAAGCTTCTGACTCTTGCTGATCGTGCCTGGAAGCGTCCCGGTGGGCGACAGTTCCCCATAAAGCACACGGACTAGCGAGTTGAGGGCTGTTTCTGTGAAGTCGTACGTACAAATGTATGTGCCAATGCTAGTATCCATAGCAAAGTCATATGGCGAACTGACGGCTACCACTATCAGCGGTTTCTCACGGCGCTCGCCACCAGTAGTGTACTGCATGTTACAGATCATGGAGACATGTTTCGTAAAGCCATGCTGGTATAGGTTGCGATTAGCATCCGCAGTGACTACGATGATTGCGCTCGCGCGGTTGATTAGATTTTCGTGTACAGGTCGAACACCGTTTGCGGTATATGAAGTATGTAGGACGCGTCCGTTTCGTTGTCGGGCCAAGGATCGTCCCAGTTCTCTGAAAACTCGCTCACCACTCATGACCGACGCGCTCCGCTCCCATGCGGCAGGTTCGGGAGAGTGAGCATTTGCAGTAGCGACGTCGGATAGAGCTCGAGATGCAGCAGATGCAGCCAAGGGTTTCACCAAAGGCGTAAGCAAGAGCAGCTCTTCCTCGCTTTCGAGTATGTTGGTCAAAGGGAGCAATCTGTTCTTGTCACGCACCACCGATATCGAGCTATTGTATGCTTTTGTCGAAAGCGCTGTATGCAATGGTTGTAAGGTTTCCAGGTAGTCGAGGCCAGGAGGGTTGAGCGCTTTCTCCCACGAAGTGCACTTTGCCTTCATCGCCAAAACCCGGCTGAGCGAGTCGTATATTCTTTGCTTCGACACCATTTCAGTCTCAACCCCAGTCTTGAGTCCCTTGAGCCCTTCTTGTTGCAGCGAAAATGCGCGACATAGAAGCACAACATCACAGCCAGCGTTGACGGCCATGACTGTGCCCCCGCCCACACCAATATTGTGGCTAAGAGCATCCATCTCGAGACACTCTGATACGACAACTCCGTTGAATTTCAGATCTTTTCGTAGTAGCTCGTCCACGACTTGCTCTGACAGGCATGCGTGCATTGCGTTGAGACCCGCCGAGGACATGGCGCATCCACCAACCATCATTGAGTCCAAGCCTCTTTCTATAGCCTTCTTGAAAGGGACCAGAGCACTAAGACTGAGTTGTTCTAACGATTCTGTGATGATGGGCACATCTAGTGTTGAGCCAAGAAACTCCAGATTGCCATATGACGGGAAGTGCTTGCCCAACGTGACAACACCCGCCTCTTTGTAGCCTTGCATAAACGCGCACCCAAAGGCAGAGACTTCCTGTGGGTCATCTCCCGCTGTTCTCACACCGAGCGGCTGGTTCCTGGCATTGGTGAGCACATCGAGACAGGGTCCGAATATCCAGTTGATTCCACAGGCAGCAATCTCTTTTGCTGTTGCTTTGGCGACATCAAATGCTAGGTCTGTCGAACCTGTCGCAGCCATACCCATGTTGCTTGGGTATTGGCGAATATAGATCTCGTCGAAAAGACTGTTGACACCACCATTCTCCTGATCGATTCCTATTGCGAGAGGGACTGGGTGACCCGCATCATGGGCAATTTTCTGCAGTTGGTAACATAGCTTTGTGGTGTCTTCTGCAGCTGGAGACGGTTAGTAATGGTGATGAGACACATTGCTACCACGCTTGAGACAGGCGAATCTCACATTTCAGATTCTTTGCCGTCAGAAGCCAGTTGCCCACATGATGCTTCTCGATTAGCTCCTTCACGTGAGGAGTAACCGTGGTCCCTAAAGTCGTTAAACGTCAGACTTAAGGGGAAACTGTGGAAAACTCTACCGTCGAAGCCCATCATGAACAGTTGACCCTTTGCGGCTGTTAGCTGATCCAATCATGGCACCTTCTGTGGAGAGGACCCACCATTGTTCTGTCCATGTCATCCCACACGGGATCTATCTTTTCCGTCTTCGCCATGATGACAGCGCTGGATGCCTCGGGCTCTGGATGCGAACATGCGATGGGATCAACGTGACTTGTGGACGCTGGGGCTACAACGGTAGTAGCAGGTGAGCTGCAGGTGAGGACGCACGGACTCCGGCCTAATACGACGTTGATGCACCCCCGATCATCGAGAGCTGCTCAGCTGTGTGACATCGCTCCCAGAAATGGGACCTCTACGTGTCAGCGCACCCAACAGTCAACCCCTCTTGATGATGATGCCTGTATTTCCTATCAGTGGTATCGCGACACAAAGAGTAATTTTGGCCGCAGCTCGGTATTGTTGCTTCTATTGGCCGGAGCAGTCTGAGGAAGCTCACCCTCTGATAAGAGTGCAAAGTAAGGTTGCTGCATCTCCAACGATAATGAGCGTGTTCCAGCCGCCGTGCAACCAGGTCTCTACTCCGGCTTCGGTCACTTTTGTTGCGTCTACTCCTCGTCTGTCGACATCCCATTTTTCACGGCATCCTGCCATCCCGACTTTGTCCTAGCCGTACGCACACCATGCCGTCCGTCGTAGCAATGCACGGTGCATCCAGCCGCACTGGTGCGTCGGGCATAATCAAATTCACCAACTGTCTACTGGTCAAGGGTGACAGTCTAGTAAGCCAGGATCTGTGGGTGAGCTCATCAAGTGGAAAGATATTGAATGGCCAAGAGATATTGTATGAGCATCGGACTGCACCGGAAAAGATTGTTGATCTTGGCGGCCGAATCCTATCGCCGGGCCTGATTGACACGCAACTGAACGGCGCCTTTGGCTTTGACTTTTCCGTTATACCAGCAGAGGGAGCCGCATCATATGGCAAGGGCGTTCTGCGCGTCAATCGAAGCTTGTTAGCGACAGGCGTCACGTCGTACCTTCCAACTTTGACTTCACAGCAACCCGAAGTCTACCAAAACGTAGTCATTTCGTCGTTTTAATCTGGCCTCTGTCTGACGACCTCACAGGCTCTACCGTACTTGGGTCCTTCGGAAGCTTCACGTGATGCTTCTCGCGGTTCAGAGTCGCTCGGCGCACATTGCGAAGGCCCGTTCCTCAACCCCACGAAGAACGGGATTCATAACACGAATGTTCTCCAGGAGCCTGTCAACGGTATATCTGACCTTGTCGAATGTTATGGCGCCGACAATCTTGGTCCTAGTCCAAACGTCAAACTCGTGACGCTTGCACCTGAGCTCCCAGGCGCATTGTCCTCCATACGAGCGCTTTCTGACCGCGGCATACGTGTGTCGATGGGGCACTCTGAAGCCACCTACGAAGAAGCCGAAGCGGGTGCAAGGGCAGGTGCTAGCATGATCACCCATCTATTCAACGCCATGCGCCCTTTGCATCACCGCAATCCTGGCATCTTCGGCCTTTTAGGCACAGCACCATCCACGAACTGTAAACCATACTTCGGAATCATAGCAGATGGTATCCACCTTCATCCTACATCCATCAAGATTGCTTGGAACGCCCATCCGGAGGGTTTGATCTTGGTCACAGACGCTATGCGTCTTGCTGGTATGCCGGACGGGATATATGACTGGACTAATGGTTCTCGCATCATCAAACAAGGGGCACTGCTTACTCTCGAGGAGAATGGGAAGATTGCAGGCAGCAGTATCCAGCTTGTGGATTGTGTCACGAACTTTCTGAATTGGGCGGGCGCAACTATACCCGAAGCATTGAAAGCTGTCACAACAACGCCAGCGAAGATGCTTGGCTTGGAAGCCACTAAAGGTACGTTGCAGGAGGGCGCTGATGCCGATCTAGTAGTATTGGACTTGCAGAAGGCTGCAAACGGAGAAGACAAACTGGTCATCGATGAGGTATGGAAGTTTGGATGTAAGGTATTCGATCGCGTTGAGATCTGAGTCTTGATATGTGCAGGGTGCATAGGCGTACTTCCTAGACTGTTTCTATGATGGGTGATAATGAAGGTATACTTCGCATCTGCTTTCTCACAACTAGTCAGCGTCCAGATACCTAAAAAAGTACCGTTCCATATAGAGCCGAACAATGTTAGCAGCTGGAAGTCATTACGTCGATCCATGCAAACTCTGACTTGTTTCAAACCCTGTAGGCACCTCTGGAAGTTCTGAGCGCACAGCCTGAATATCCTGCCAGAACACGATATAGACGCATCGTGAGAACTCAAGTTATGCCAGATGTGCTTTCATGAAGATGAGCGCGAATTGGGTGGACCATAAAACTCGACTGCTAAAGTTTGCACTCGATTGTAATGGACACGGGCAAGTTCTAACAATATGACGATTGTTCGTATTTATCGCAACGGAACCGAGAACACATAGGTCTAAAGCATCCAACCAAAAGCATGCAACAATGCATCAAGCAAGAGTCCCAGAAAGCGCACGAGGATGGAAAAAGAATAGGCTACTACTACAAGTGCTCACTTGAGCCAAAGAGACATGGTAGAAGAAGCATCTCGCATGATCAGACAAAGCGGGTATCAAAAAAAGAGAGAGATGGCGATGTAGAGTGAAAGGTGTATGGTAC
>Ga0265780_10007721_pt1 | contig 13171 bp, 10 predicted proteins | sample P1T30metagenome_FD_192432 | JGI IMG/M metagenome (GOLD analysis project Ga0265780, IMG submission 192432) | Plant litter microbial communities from East Loma Ridge, Irvine, California - P1 T30 | ecosystem: Environmental > Terrestrial > Plant litter > Unclassified | place: USA: California...
GGCGACCTGCGCGCCTGAGGCGACCCGCGCCTCCTCGAGGCACCCTCTTGCACGTGCTCCCGCGTCGGCGCAACCCCCTCTCTCCTCTGACCCGTGAACGGGTGACATCGGCGGGTCCGCGGGTGACCGCGAGAGGGGTGACGGGTGACGCGACCCGCATGTTTCCGGGCTTCTCGGCCCGGTCGAATCGGTTCGCCCCCGGTGACCCCCGAACGGGGGGAGTGACGCCGTCGGGGCCGCCGCTACTGTTCTGACCAAGTCGCCGTGAGGTCCCCCGAAAGGCCCACACGTCGATCCGGTCACGAGGCGTCGCACCACCCCGACGCAGACGCTCTCACGACCACCGCCGATCCGGGATCACCCCTCCCGGACGGGGCTGGGACCGCTTACCCCGATCCCCTCCCCGACCCGTCGCCGCCGGTGTCGACGCCCTCACAGGTCGTCTCGTGGTGTGCCCTCACCCGTGTCGACCGCGAATCTCCGCAACCCGATGCAGGAGAAGAACACGCATGTCCCGAACCATGCGCGTCCGCGTGAGCGGCGCCACCACCAGTGAGACACCACCACCCGCCGCGGCCGCCCTGCGCGACCGCCTCGACGACCCGACCGTCGCTCCGCCCCCTCGATCGCCCGGCGCCCCCCTCTCGCCCCGCGGTCTGAGACACCTAGCACCCGCGAGCGACGGTCGGGTCGAGCCCCGCCACCCCCTGGGGCCCGACCACCCCGTCGGGCCCGACCACCCCGTCGAGCCCGAGCACCCCACCGAGCCCGACCGCGCCGGCCGCGGCACCGAGCCCGACCGCGCCGCCCGGGCCGAGCCGCCGCACCCGGCGAAGCGGCTGACCTCCGACCACCACGCGTCGGTCGTCTCGCGCACCGAGGGCCGGGCGCACTCGCCGTTCATGGTGCTGCTCGTGCTGGCCTGCACGATGGGGATCCTGCTCTACGGGCAGTTCCTGCTGAACCCCGCGAATCGAGGCGACCTGCTGCCGTACGCGGCGGTGATCGTCGCCGAGGCGGTGCTCGTGCTGCAGGCGCTGCTGTCGATGTGGACGATCCTCTCGGGCGGTCAGAACCCGCGCGACTTCGACTTCCACTCGACGCAGGACGGCCTCTACGACCAGCAGGCGATCGACCGCCTCGGGGTCCGCGACCAGCCGCACCTGTGGCCGATGGCGATCGGCGGACGACCCGTCGTCGTCGACGTGCTGATCACGGTCTACGGCGAGGATCTCGCGAAGATCGCCCTCACCGTGCAGGCGGCCCTGTCGATGCAGGGCGCGCACCGCACCTGGGTCCTCGACGACGGCCGCAGCGACGAGGTCCGCGAACTCGCGGCGACCCTCGGCGCCCGGTACGTGAGGCGGCTGAGCGGCAACGGAGCGAAGGCCGGCAACGTCAACCACGCGCTGACCGTCGCGAAGGGCGACTACTTCGCGATCTTCGACGCCGACTTCGTGCCGAAGCCCCTCTTCCTGCACGAGACGGTGCCGTTCTTCGTCGACGACAAGGTCGCCTTCGTGCAGACCCCGCAGTCGTACGGCAACCTCGTCAGCCTGGTCAGTCGCGGCGCCGGCTACATGCAGGCGGTCTTCTACCGGTTCATCCAGCCGGGTCGCAACCGCTTCAACGCCGCGTTCTGCGTGGGCACGAACGTGGTCTTCCGCCGGACTGCCGTCGACAGCGTCGGCGGGATCGACACCGACTCCAAGTCGGAGGACGTCTGGACGAGCCTCCACCTGCACGAGGCCGGCTGGCGCTCGATCTACATCCCGCTGACCCTCGCGATCGGCGACGCCCCCGAGACCATCGAGGCGTACAGCAAGCAGCAGCTGCGCTGGGCGACCGGCGGCTTCGAGATCCTGCTGCGCCACAACCCGCTCAGCCCGCGCCGGAACCTGACGATGGATCAGCGGTTCCAGTACACGCTGACCGCCACGCACTACCTCACGGGCATCGCCCCGCTGCTGCTGATCATGGTGCCGCCGATGGAGATCTTCTTCGATCTGCGCCCGATGAACCTGCACATCTCGGTGCTGCAGTGGCTGCTGTTCTACTGCGGCTTCTACCTGCTGCAGATCGCGTTGGCGTTCTTCACCCTCGGCTCGTTCCGCTGGGAGGTGCTGATGCTCGCGTCGGTGTCGTTCCCGATCTACGTCAAGGCCCTGTGGAACGTGCTCTGCGGCAAGGACACCGCCTGGCACGCGACGGGCGGTCGGACGGCGTCGAGTCCGTTCGACTTCCTGATCCCGCAGGTGCTGTTCTGGGTGTTCCTGTCGCTGACGTCGCTCGTCGCGATCTGGCGCGACTACGACAACCGGGTGCTGACCCTGGCCACCGTGTGGAACCTCATCAACACGGCCGTCCTGACGGCGTTCCTGATCGCGGCCCTCAAGGAGGCGCGGGTCATCAGGCGGGCCGCCCGCCGAGGCGTGCCCGCGAGACCGTCGCCGAACGACCCCGTCCCCTCCGCCCCCGTGGTCGCGCCCCCGCTCCGCACCACCGTGGCCCGGCCCGCGCCCCGCACGCAGGAGGAGATCCTCGTGGTGATGTCGGAGGAGTCCGCGGCGCGCGCCTCCGGACGTCGGGCGGTGCTCTCATGACATGGGCGAACCGCCTCCGGATGACCGTCGGCATCCTCGTCGTCATCCTGCTCGTCGGCGTCTTCACGCTGATCTTCACGCAGCGCCAGGCGCAGGTCGTCAGCACCAGCGCCGCGATCGCCAGTCAGGACTTCACGGTCGGCGCCGACTACAGCGGCACGGTCACGAGCACCGAGGTCGAGGTCGGCGACGTGGTGGCGAAGGGCGACGAGCTGTTCGCGCTGCAGAGCCTCCAGCTGCAGAAGGACCTCGACGACGACATCATGGTGCCCGACACCGACGCGTACACGATCTCGGGCGACGGCACGATGACGTTCACGTCGACGGTCGACGGGACGGTCTCGCAGCTCGACGTCCGCGAGGGCGGGTTCGTCGGCTCGGGCACCGCCGTGGCCACGATCGAGCGGTCGGGCACCCTGTTCGTCGCCGCCGAGTTCACGCTCACCCCGCGCGACTACGAGCGGATCCAGGACGGCGCCGACGTCGACCTCATGCTGCCGAACCAGGTCGTCGTGCCGGGCAGCGTCGACCTCGTCAGCGTCGAGACGAAGGACGGCGCGGCCGCCGCGACCGTGCGCGTCGTCAGCTCGCAGCTGACCGAGGGCGCCTACAACGGCCTCGTCGCGAGCGGCACGCCGGTCGAGGCGACGATGCACCTGCGCGACGACGGGATCCTCGCCGGTCCGGTCGACACGGTGCAGGACTTCCTGCGTCAGATCGGGGTCTGAGCATCGCCCGGGCGGGCGGCGCCCGCGGGCTCGGCCGCTCCCTCGCCTCGGCGGCGGCCGTGGCGGCGGGGGCCCTCCTGATCGCGGCCTGCACCGCGGGCGACGTCCGCCCGGACGAGCGCGACGCCGACGCCGAGGTCTACCCCGCGGCGCAGGTCGACCCCCTGATCGCGGGAGTGCCGTCGGAGGAGGTCGCCGCGCCTCCTCGGATGCGTCTGGCCGACGGCCTCGTGCCCCCGACGAGCACGTGGTTCGCGGGTCTCGTCTTCGGCGAGACGCCCCAGCCGGTGTTCCCGTTCCCGATCTCGTTCGCCCTGACCGACACGGGCGTGACCGCCGGTCTGCCTCGCCCGGCCGTCTCGGCGACGTCGATCGTCGCGCCCGCCGTGACGGGGGCGACCCTCGACGTCGGCTCCGAGGAGGCGCGGGTCGCGTCGTACGACGAGGTCGCCGTCACGATCGAGCACCTCTCCGGCGGGGCCGTGCTCGGACGGACGACCGTCGCGCAGGGGTCGCCGATGGTGTCGTACACGGCCGCGGTCGCTCAGACGGACCGGCTCGGGACGGCGGTGTCGGGCCTGGAGGGCGCTGCCGCTGCCGCCGACGCCGGCGCTGCCGCCGACGCCGAGGCCGGTTCGGGCGCCGGCGCGGGCGCCGGGAGCCGCGGCACGTTCGAGGCCGGCGGCAGCTCGTGGGGGGTCGTCGTCGTGGGCGGCCGCATCGACGGCGCATCCGTCGAGCTCGACGCCGACGGGTCCATCGATCTCGTCGCCCTGCCCGATGGGGCAACGGCCGATCAGATCGCGATGCTGCTCGACACGGCCGCCTCGCCTCTGGTCGGGGTGCGGACGGCCTTCGGGACGTCCCCTGCCGATGGGGCGGGCGGCGGCGGCGACCCGACCCGCGCCTCCTCGGCCGTCTCGACGACCACGCTCGGCTACGAGACCGCGGCCGGCGGCGACACGCTCGTCGTCCCGGCGCCGCATCAGCTCGGATCGGGCCTCGAGGCGGCCGGGCTGACGAGCACCGGGCTGACCTACGAGACGATCCACGGCGCCGTGCCGCTGACCACGGGTTCGTCGCTGACCTTCGGGGCGCCGGCGCTCGAGGCGTCGGCCGAGCTCGACCTCGACTCGCTCGACGAGTCCGATCGCGACGAGCTGCGGCGGCGGCTGCGGGTCGACACGGCGCTGACGGGGGAGTTCCCGACCGACACCTACTACGGGGGCAAGGCCCTCTACCGCGCCGCGATGCTCTGGCGGCTCGCCGTCCAGCTGGGCGACGACGAATCGGCCGCGACCCTCGAACGCCTGGTCGTCGATCAGCTCGACCTGTGGACCGACCCCGACGGCTGCACCGTCCGCGCCCAGCAGTGCTTCGTCTACGACCCGACGGTGAAGGGGCTGGTCGGCCGCGTGCCGTCCTTCGGCTCCGAGCTGTTCAACGATCATCACTTCCACTACGGGTACCTGCTCACCGCGGCGGGCGTGCTGGGCCGCGACCGGCCCGACCTCGTCGCGCGCTGGGCGCCGGTGATGGATCTCGTCGCCGCCGACATCGGCTCGGGCTCGGCCAGCGGGGCGTTCCCCGACCACCGGGCCTTCGACGCGTACTGGTCGCACAGCTGGGCCAGCGGCTACTCGCCCTTCGCCGACGGCAACAACCAGGAGTCGTCGTCGGAGGCCGTCTCCGCCTCGTCGGGGCTCGCGCTCTGGGCCGCGGCCCGCGGCGACGACGCCCTCGGAGCCCAGGCGACCTGGATGCTCAGCGGCGAGGCCGCCGCGGCCCTCGCCTACTTCGTCGCCCCCGACCTGTCCGACCCCGCGCTCGCCGCCTACGACCACGAGATCGTCTCGCTGAACTGGGGAGCCAAGCGCGACTACGCCACCTGGTTCTCGGCCGAGCCGTCGGCTATCGCCGGCATCCAGCTGATCCCACTCGACCCGACGTCGGTCTCGTACCTGTCCTCGGATGCGGCAGGAGGCGCGGAGCGGGTCCGCGCGATCGTCGCCGAGGCGCAGGGGCCCGGACCCGTGGCGCCGGGGGAGGCCGCGCCCGGTGGCGGTGACGCTGCCGGGGGTGCCGCCGCCGGGGGCGATGCTGCCGGGGGTGACGCTGCCGGAGGTGCCGCCGCCGGGGGTGCTGATGCGCCGGGTGCTGCCGCGCCGCTGGGGGACTACGTGCTGATGTACTCGGCGCTCGCGGGCCCCGACGAGGCCGAGGAGGCGCGGGCCGCGCTCGCCGACCTGCCCGCGTCCGCCATCGACGACGGCAACTCGCGGACGTACGCCCTGGCCTACGTGATGAGCGCCGCCGCCCGCGCCCGCTGACGCGCGCCGCACCTCCTCGGCTCCGGCGACTCGCGCCGCGGCGGCCGCTCAGCCGGCGACGCGCACGTCGTCGATCAGGCGGCGGATCGAGCCGTCGGGCGCGATCTCGACGAGCGCACCGCCCCAGAACTGCAGGTCGGCGTCCGAGTCGAGGCGCCAGAGCGTGCGTCCGTCGGCGAGGTCGACGCCGACCACGGTCGAGAAGACGCGGTGCCCGGCGATGGCGTCCGAGGTGTCGCTGCCGGCGACGTAGGCGACCGAGCGCGACATCGCGACCACCGACGAGTCCGGCGGCACGTACGCCCGGACCCGCTCGGCTCCCGTCTCGGCGTCGAGCAGCAGCAGCGCGCGGTCGTCGGCCGGGTCGCCGAGCCCCGAGCGGGCGCTGAAGGTCTGGACGACCACGTCGTCGTCCCACCGGCCGGGACGCGGGTCGCTGACGACCGGGATGCCGCGGCTCTCCCCCGAGCGCTCGACCTCCCAGCGGTCGACGCCGGTCTCGAGGTCGGCGCAGTGCACGCCGCCGCGGTCCGAGAACGTGACGCAGTCGCCGGTGACGACCGGGAGGCGATCCTGGTCGAAGGGGCGCCGCCAGCGCTCCGTGCCGTCGGACGACCAGGCGGACACCTCGGCGCGCGATTCCATGCCCCGCCCGAAGTCGACCAGGAACACCGTGTCGCCGACCCCGTACGCCTGAGCCGAGGGCGACAGGCCGTCGGCCCACGGGCGCTCGTCGCCGGTCTCGCCGTCGATGACGGTGCCCGTGCCGGCGCTCACCACGAGCAGCCCGTCGTCGAGCAGCACCGACGAGCTGATGCCGCCCGTCTGCTCGTCCGACCAGATCGGGGTGCGGAGGTCGTCGCGGCTGTAGAGGAGGGTGCGCGGGCCGTCCTGCCCGCCGGCGAGGGCCTCGGCCGCGGCGCCGGCCAGGGGGTCGTCCGCGAAGCCGTAGACGGGCGCGGGTGAGACGGAGACCAGCACGAGCCCGTCATCGGCGGCGTCGACGATCGGCATGGTGTCGTCGGACGTCGTGACGTCGGCGAGCTCGCCGGTCGCCAGATCGACGCGGGCGAAGCCGGACGCGCCCCGCCCGTAGCCGTAGAGACCCGTCGTGCTGACGATCGCATCGCCCCGGGCCTCGTCGACGAATGCGCTGAGCGTGCCGCCGCCCCCGCTGATCCCGGTGATGTCGACCGACCAGCGGACGGTGCCCGCCAGCGGGTCGAGACGCACGAGCCTCTCGGCCCGGCCGCGCTCGTCGTAGCAGCCGGTCTCGGTGTAGGCCAGCTGCGACGAGGTCGACACGAGCACGTCGGCGCCCACCGAGGCGAGCACCGAGTAGGTGAGGCAGCCGTCGTCGACCTCGGGGAGCCCGAGCGCGGCCGTCGTCAGACGCCACGACCCCGGGGTGGGGCGGTTGCGCAGCTCGTCGACCAGGAGGCCGTCGACCGGGCCGCCGGACGCCCCGCCCGTCGGGTAGCCGGGCTGCGCGGCGAGACCGAGACCGACCACGGCGACGGTCGCGACGACGAGCGCCGTGGCCGACACGACGAGGCGGCGCCCGAAGGAGGCGCGGTGCCAGCGGGCGCGGAGGGTCCCGTCGACGGGACGGTCGCGCTGCTCGCCCACCCGCGCCTCCTCGGTGCCTCGTCGTGCGGTGCTGTCGTGCTGTGCGGTCGTACGGTGCCGCCGTGCGGTGCGGTGCGGTGCGGTCGTGCGGTGCCGTGCGGTGCTGTCGTGCGGTGCCGGGTTCAGCGTACGGCCGGTGGTGCGGGGCTGTTCCGGTGGCGCACGCGGACCGGTGGCGACCGCGCGGAGAGGCGGTGACGGCCGCGGGTAGGCTGATCCCCGCCCGATCGCCCCGCCCCTGACCTGCCCCGCCCCTGCCCCGGAAGGCCATCCCCATCGACGTCCTCATCATCTCGATCCTCGCGGTCGCCGCCGTCGCGCTCATCGTGATGCAGGCGGTCTACCGGAGGCGCGTGCTGCGTCGGCGCGAGGCCGCGGGTCAGACCGTGCTCGGCAAGGGGCCGTTCATCCTGCTCGGGGTGATGGCGCTGTTCTTCGTCTTCGCCGTCTTCGTGTTCCCGGCGCTGGTCCGCGCCGGCTGACGCCCGCCCGGCCTCCGCTCGCGCCGGCTGACGCCGCGCCCGCCGCACCCGCCCGCGCCGGCACAGGGGGAGCCGCGGCTCAGCCGAGCGGCGGCGTCGCGTCGTCCGCGGTCGGCGGCACCACCTCGGCCCGTGTCCGCAGACCGTGGGCGACCCCCTCGGCGTCGACCGACACGAGCGTGCCGGCCCAGAGGTCGAGCGTGCCCCGCGAGGGCGAGCGCTCCTGCCAGAGCGTCCGCCCGTCGGACAGGTCGAACGCGGTCATGATCGTCTGCGAGAAGTCCTGGCCGATGTACGACGAGGCGAACCCGACGGTTCGCGACAGGCCCGTGAGGAACGCCTGGGACGGCACCTCGGCCGAGAACGTCGTCGCCCCGGTCAGCGGCGAGAGCCCCAGGATCGTGGCCGGGTCCTCGCCTTCGAGATCGGCCGAGCCGGCTTCGCGCGAGTCGAGGTGCACGACGACCGCCGAGCCGCCGATCAGCTGCTGGTACGAGTCGATCTGCGCCGAGTAGCCCTCGTCGAGCGTCACCCGTCGCTGCCAGCGCTCGCCGCCGTCGCTCGCCTCGAGGCAGCGGAACGTCGACGGCGGGTCGGTCACCAGGACGCAGTCGTCGGTCACGGTCACCTGCCCGTCGAGCGCGAGCGGGGTCGTCCAGACGCGGTCGCCCGAGCGGTCGAGCGCCACGGCCTCGCGGTCTCCGTCTCGGGTGGTGACGGTGACGACGAGCAGGTCGTCGACCGCGCCGGCGTTCTCGAGCACACCGATGTCGCCCGGCACCGGATGCGCCTCGCCCGTCTCCGTGTCGACGACCGTCGGATCGCCCTGCGACTCCGCCTCGACCACGAGGAACGACCCGAGCAGGAACGGGTTGCCGTAGACGCCGAGCTCGCCGCTCCAGATCGACCGGTCGGGGTCGTCGAGGTCGATCAGGCGGTACGGGGTCGCCTCGCCCGAGTCGTACTCGAGGCCCTGACCGTCGTCGGTGACGCGCTCCGGCGGCTGCAGCGCGACGAGCAGTCGGCCGCGCGAGATGCCCACCGCCTGCTCGATGGGCGCGGTCGGGTCGTCGGCCGGGCCGATGACGTCGCCGAGCACGGTGCCGGTGTCGAGGTCGACCCGCAGCACCCGCGACGCGAGCGAGGTCTGCCCGATCACGGTGCCCCGCGAACCGTCGTCGTCGACGACGACGTTGAGGTACGAGCCGGCCTCGTCGAGTCGCGACGTGAGGTCGAGCACCCAGCGCACCTCGCCCGTGGTCGGGTCGATGCGGGCGAGCAGGGCGACCGGCGACTCGCACCCGTCGTACGCCGTCGCGGTGCTCGTGACGAGGGCGTCGTCGTCGATGCGACCGGCGGCGCGGAACCCCCGGCACCCGGCGGGAAGACCCGGTTCGGCGAGCGTCGCCAGGTCGGTGCTCCACAGCTCGCTCGTCGGGGCGAGGCGCAGGTCGTCGAGCAGCTCGTCGTCGTCGGACCACTCGGGGTAGACCGGCTGCGAGGCGACGCCGAGCACGGTGACGAGCGCGGTCGCGACGAGCAGCGCGACGGCGAGCCCCGTGAGCCGACGACCCGGGGAGGCGCGGTGCCAGCGGCCCCGCAGCCCACCCGTCTCGTGCTCCATGCCGTCATCGTACGAGGGTGGGCGGGGCGCTCGCGGCGTGCGGGGCGAGGGGTGTGGAGAACCGGCGCCGCGCCTCCTCGGCCGGTGACCCGAGACGGCGACCCGCGCCTCCTCGGCTGCGATCGCCTCGTCACGGGGCCGCACCTGCTTGTATGCTGACGCGTCGTCCCCGGACGGGGGCCGACACCGGCGAACCAGGAGACGACATGGCGAACCCCACGCCCACCCGCGGCCCGCGAAGCCTCTGGCGCACGAAGTCGGTCGAGTCGTCGATCGCCGACTCGAACCTCGCCGAGAACGGCCTGAAGCGCACGCTCGGCACCTGGGACCTCACGCTCATGGGCGTGGCCGTCGCCGTCGGCGCGGGCATCTTCTCGGTCGGCGCGAACGCCGCCGCGAACTACGCCGGGCCCGCCGTCACCCTGTCGTTCGTCCTCGCCGCGCTCACCTGCGGCCTCGCCATCATGTGCTACGCCGAGTTCGCCTCGACCATCCCGGTCGCGGGCAGCGCGTACACGTTCACCTACGCGACGATGGGCGAGTTCCTCGCCTGGATCATCGGGTGGGACCTCATCCTCGAGATGTTCACCGCCTCGGCCGTGCTCGCCAAGTACTGGGGCGTCTATCTCGCGTCGGCGTTCGAGACCTTCGGCATCGGCATCCCCGCGACCTTCATGCTCGGCGGCATCGAGGTCAGCTGGCCCGCGTTCCTCATCGTCGCCGTGTTCACCGCGCTGCTCGTCGCGGGCACGCAGCTGACGGCCCGCGTCGGCGCCGTCTTCACCATCATCAAGGTCGCGATCGTGCTGTTCGTGATCGTCGTCGGCTTCTTCTTCGTCCGCGCGGCGAACTACACGCCGTTCGTGCCCGCCGCCCAGCCGAGCACCACGGGCGCCGGCGCCAGCGACACGTGGTCGCAGTCGATGTTCTCGTTCATGACCGGCGCCGCCCCCGCTCAGTACGGCGTCTTCGGTCTGCTGGCCGCGGCGTCGCTGGTGTTCTTCGCGTTCATCGGGTTCGACGTCGTCGCGACGAGCGCCGAAGAGGTCAAGAACCCGCAGAAGACCCTGCCGCGCGGGATCTTCCTGGGCCTGGCCGTCGTCACCGTGCTCTACGTGCTCGTCTCGATCGTGCTGACCGGCATGGTGTCGTACCGCGACCTCGCCGGCGAGGAGGACCCGTCGCTCGCGACCGCGTTCCGTCTGGTCGGCGCCGACTGGGCCGCCGGTGTCATCTCGGTCGGTGCGCTGGCCGGTCTGACCACGGTCATCATGGTGCTGCTGCTCGGCCTGTCGCGCATCGTCTTCTCGATGAGCCGTGACGGTCTGCTGCCGCGCTGGCTCGCGAAGACGAGCCCGACCCGCAAGACCCCGGTGCGCATCCAGGTCATCGCCGGCACGGTCGTCGCGTTCGTCGCCGCCTTCACCGACGTCGGCGTGCTCGAGGAGATGATCAACATCGGCACCCTGTCGGCCTTCGTGCTCGTGAGCATCGGCGTCATCGTGCTGCGTCGCAAGCGCCCCGATCTGCCGCGGGCGTTCCGCGTGCCCCTGTCGCCGGTTCTGCCGATCCTGTCGGCCGCGCTGTGCGTGTGGCTGATGCTGAACCTGACGACGCTGACCTGGGCGCGGTTCGCGGCCTGGCTCGTGCTCGGCGTGATCGTGTACTTCGCCTACGGACGCCGGCACTCGCGCGTCGGCCGCGGCGAGGACGCGGCTCCGGTCGAGCAGGGCGCCGAACGCGGGCGCAGCTAGCGTCGAAGCGAGAAAGAGGGAAGCTGCGCATGCGTGAGATCCGGATGTTCCCCGAGATCGGCGAGTCGTCGGTCTTCTGGGAGGCCCGCGGGGATGACATCGATCCGTCGGCCGCCGAGCTGGGGCTCTCCCCGTCCCTCGCAGCGGCGCTCGCGGATCGGTACGCCTTCTGGAGCGAACACTCCGATCCCTTCCTCGGGTGGGACTCCGCCGCGAACGAGCATGACTTCCTCCATACCGGGGAACTCCTGCGCGAAGCGGTGCAATTCGAACTGGGCGACGATTTCGCCGTCTCTCGCTTACGCGGGTGAAGCTAGAGGACGCCGAGCTCGAGCAAATCGAGGGTCTCGAGCACGAGGGAGACCTCGGTGCGGCTCGTGTAGTCGGTGTGGATGTCGACGAAGACCACGCGCCCGTCGCCGTCGATGACGAGCACGGTCGGGAACGGGATCTCGGCCGAGCCGCCGATGTTGCTGTCGGCCATGTCGAAGCCGAGCTCGCGGTGCGCGCCGCGGGCCTCGAAGCTCGGCTCGGTGGCGATGCCCAGCGCCCGGCTCAGCACGTTGCCCGGGTCGGACAGCACGGTGAACTCCAGGTCGCCGGCCGCGACGGACTCCTCCGAGCCTGCCGGCGACTGCGGGCTGATGGCGACCAGCTCGACGCCGCGGGCGCGCAACGCCGGGAGGAGGTCGTCCTGGTAGGTCTTGAGCGTGATGTTGCAGTACGGGCACCAGGCGCCGCGGTAGAAGACGACGACCGCGGGAGCCTCGCCGATCGCGTCGATGAGCGCGATGTCACGACCGGTGGGGGTGAGCAGCGAGGCGTCGACGATCTGGTCGCCCACGCGGACGGCGTCGGCCGGGATGCCGAGCGATCGCAGATGCGCCTGCTCGGCCTCGAAGACGGCCTCCAGGTCGGGGCCGATCTCGGCGTTGAAGGTCCGCTGGAAGTCGGCGACCTGCTCGGAGATGTCCTGGGACGACATGGGGTCCTAACGGGTCGGCGCTCGATGAGACCCCTGATCGTAGTCGAGCGCGCGCAGCCGGGCCCGCCTGGTGGCCGCGGGGCGACTCCGCGGAGGGCGAGGCTCCGCGGAGCCGTCAGCTCTACGGCGAGCTGTCGCGTCGCGTGATGCGAGCGGATCGGGGAGGCGCGGTGTCCGGTCGACCCGCGCCTCCTGCCGGTCAGGCCTCGGGGGACTCGGGAGCCTCGAGCAGGTCGAGGGCGGCGATGATCTCGTCGACCTCGGTGCGGGTCGTGTAGTCCGTGTGGACGTCGGCGAAGACGACCGTGCCGTCGTGGTCGACGACGAGCACGGTGGGGAACGGGATGTCGCCCGTCGCGTCCGCGTTGCTGTCGGCGACGTCGAAGCCGAGCTCGGTGTGGACGGCGCGGGCCTCGGCGCTCGGCTCGGTGCGGATGCCGAGCGCGCGGGCCAGGACGTTGCCGGGGTCGGAGAGCACCGGGAACTCGAGGCTGCCGTTCGTCACGGACGCCTCCGAGCCGTCGGGCGTCTGCGGGCTGATGGCGACGAGCGCCACCCCGCGCTCGCGCAGACGCGGCAGCAGCTCGGCCTGGTAGGTCTTGAGTGTCAGGTTGCAGTAGGGGCACCAGGATCCGCGGTAGAAGACGAGCACGGCGGGGCCCGCCCCGACCGTCTCGGCCAGCGAGACCTCGGCGCCCTGCGGGGTCAGCAGCGTCGCCTCGACGACGGTGTCGCCCGGCTGGACGGCGTCGGCGGGCACCCCGGCGGCGCGGAGGGCGCTCTGCTCGTCGTCGAAGACCTTCGAGAACTCGGGGCCGATCTGCGCCGTGAAGCCCTCGTTGAACTCGTTCACCTGATCGGCGATGCGGGGCGTGGTGGCGGATCCGGTGTTCGACATGGTCGTCCTCTCGACGGTGAGCGGCACGTCGGGTACGCGCTGTTCAGGTGCGGATGATCGTAGGCAGGCGAGCTGGGGACGGGGCTGCGGCGCGTCACGCGGCGTCACAGAGCGGTGCGCGGGGTCGGCCCGTCCGGA
>Ga0265780_10007722_pt1 | contig 13167 bp, 7 predicted proteins | sample P1T30metagenome_FD_192432 | JGI IMG/M metagenome (GOLD analysis project Ga0265780, IMG submission 192432) | Plant litter microbial communities from East Loma Ridge, Irvine, California - P1 T30 | ecosystem: Environmental > Terrestrial > Plant litter > Unclassified | place: USA: California...
TGAACCAGCCGCAGCCCTCGATCTCGGCCTCGCTGCGCAAGCTGCGCGAACTGACCGGCGACCCGCTGCTGGTGCGCGGCGCGCGCGGCATGGTGCCGACCCAGCACGGCGAGAGCCTGCTCAAGCCGGCCAAGCGCATCCTCGACGAGACCGAGAGCCTGTTCATCAAGAAGTCGCCGTTCCAGCCCGAGGAAGCGGCGCGCAACTTCCGCATCGCCGCGCCGGACTACCTGGACACCCAGTTCCTGCCCAACGTGGTGGCCGGCCTGCGGCGCGGCTCGCCCAACAGCCGCGTCACCCTGCACCACCTGGGCCCGGGCACCGACTACCTGCGCATGCTGTCCGACGGCGAGATCGACCTGGTCATCGCCAACTGGGAAGAACCGCCGGCGCACCTGCACATCTCGAAGCTGTTCGAAGACCCGATCATCTGCACCATGCGCGCCGACAGCGCCTACGCGCGCCGCACCGCCAGCGACGCGATGACGCTGGACGACTACCTGACCCTGCCGCACGTGGCGCCCTCCAGCATGCTGCCCGGCTACCACGGCGTGATCGACGCCTACCTCGAGCGCGAAGGCCTGCAGCGCAAGGTGGCGGTGGAGTCGCCCTACTTCGGCCTGATCCCCTACATGCTGACCCAGACCGACCTGGTGCTGACCACCGGCCGCCAGTTCATCCGCTTCTATGAAAAGACGCTGCCGCTGAAGAATTTCACGGTGCCGATCAAGTTCCCGCCGATGCGCTTCTACCAGCTGTGGCACCAGCGCATGCACCAGTCGCCGGAACACAAGTGGTTGCGCGACCAGGTGACGGCCGCGGCGCGCGGGCTCGTGAAGGCGTAGGGTGGGCAGCTTCGCTGTCCACCCTACCTATATGCAAGCGCTGAGGTACAGAATCACGCTCGCCATATAAGCTGGAACCTTGCAGGATTTATCATCGCACGCTTGACCGACCTGAAGACGCCATGACCACTCTCACGGACCTGAACCAGCTGGACACCGCCGCCTTCGTGGAACGCCTCGCCGGCATCTACGAGCACTCGCCCTGGATTCCCGAACGGGCTAGCGCCCACCGCCCGTTCGCCAGCCTGGCCGCGCTCAAGCTGGCGCTGCAGGACGCGGTCAGCCTGGCCAGCGAGGATGAACAACTGGCGCTGCTGCGCGCCCACCCGGAACTGGCCGGCAAGGCGGCGATTGCCGGCGCCCTGACGGCGGAATCGACCGGCGAGCAGGCCGCATCGGGCCTGGACCGCTGCAGCCCCGAGGAATACGCGGCGCTGCACGAGCTGAACGCGGCCTACAACGCCAAGTTCGGCTTCCCCTTCATCCTCGCCGTCAAGGGCCCGACCGGCAAGGGGCTGGCGCGCCAGGCCATCATCGCCACCTTCCGCCGGCGCCTGGGCAACCAGCCGCAGGACGAGCTGGCGGAAGCGCTGCGCCAGGTGCACCGCATCGCCGAGATCCGCCTCAACGCCCTGCTCGGCGTCGAACTCGACTACGGTCCCCTCATCATGGATTGGGCCGAGCAGCTGGGCGCCATCAGCGACGACGAGCACGGCCTGACCTGCGCCTACCTGACCCCGGCCCACCAGCGCACGGCCGGCCTGCTGGCCGACTGGATGCGGGAAGCCGGCATGGCCGTCCACATCGACGCGGTCGGCAACGTGGCCGGCCGCTACGCCGGCAGTGACGCCAACGCCAGGACCCTGATCACCGGCTCGCACTACGACACCGTGCGCAACGGCGGCAAGTACGACGGGCGCCTGGGCATCCTGCTGCCGCTGGCCATCGTCAGGCAGCTGCATGCGCGCGGCGAGCGCCTGCCCTACCACCTGGAAGTCATCGGCTTCGCCGAAGAGGAAGGTGTGCGCTTCCGCTCCACCTTCCTGGGCAGTAAGGCGGTGACGGGCCGCTTCGACATGGCGCTGCTCGACCAGCTCGATGCCGGCGGCACTTCCATGCGCGCGGCCATCGAAGGCGCCGGCCACGACCCTTCGGCCATCCCGGCGATCGCGCGCGACCCGGCCAGCCTGCTCGGCTACGTCGAGGTCCACATCGAACAGGGGCCCGTGCTGCTGGAAAAGGGCTTGCCGCTGGGCGTCGTCACGGCGATCGCCGGCGGCTCGCGCTACCTGGTGGAACTCGAAGGCCTGGCCAGCCACGCGGGCACCACGCCGATGAGCATGCGGCGCGATGCCGCCGCCGCCGCGGCCGAGATCGTGCTGCTGGTCGAGCAGCGTTGCGGCCATGGAGGCTCGCTGGTCGGCACCGTCGGCCAGCTGGCGGTGCCGGACGGTTCGGTCAACGTGATCCCGGGCCGCTGCCGCCTGTCGCTCGACATCCGCGCCGCCAGCGACGCCGAACGCCAGGCCGCGGTGCGCGATATTTTGGAAGGCATCGCCGCCATCTGCGCGCGGCGCCGCATCGTGGCCACCACCGAACTGCTGGTCGAAGCCGCCGCCGCGCCCTGCGCCCCGCGCCTGATGGACGGGCTGGGCGCGGCCGTCGAACGGGCCGGCCTGCCGCGCTTCGACCTGCTGTCCGGCGCCGGCCACGACGCCATGGCCATGGCCGCCGTCACCGAGGTCGCGATGCTGTTCACGCGCTGCGGCAACGGCGGCATCAGCCACAACCCGCTGGAGACCATGACGGCGGACGATGCCGACATCGCGGCGCGGGTGCTGCTCGACTTTTTCCGCAGCCAGCGCTGACCCCAAGCCTGCGCTACACTCTCCCGACCAACACTCAGGCAACCACAGGGAGACGACATGCAGGACAACACACTACGCGTGGGCATCATCGGTTTCGGCCTCGCCGGCCAGACCTTCCACGCGCCGCTGGTCAAGACCACGCCCGGCATGCGGATCACGGCGGTCGCCAGTAGCGACGCCCATAAAGTCCACGCAGCGCTCGGCGATAGCGTCACCGTGCTCGCCGATCCGCGCGCACTGGCGGCCAGCGAGCTGGTCGACCTGGTGATCATCGCCAGCCCGAACGCCACCCACTTCGAGCTGGCCTCGCTGGCCCTGGGCGCCGGCAAGCACGTGGTGGTCGACAAGCCCTTCACCGCCACCGTCGACGAAGCGCTGCGCCTGGCCGCGCTGGCAGAAGAGCGCGGCCTGTTCCTGAGCGTGTTCCACAACCGCCGCTGGGACAGCAGCACGCGCACCGCCAGGAAGCTGCTGGACGCCGGCACGCTCGGCGCCATCCGCCACGCCGCCATCCACTTCGACCGCTTCCGCCCGGCGCCGCTGCCGCGCTGGAAGGAAGACGCGGCCGATGGCGGCGGCACCTGGGTCGACCTGGGGCCGCACATGCTGCACGAGGCGCTGCACTATTTCGGCTGGCCGCTGGCGATCCAGGCCGACCTGGCCAGCCTGCGTCCGGGCACCAAGTCCGACGATTGCGTCCACGCGCGCCTGCGCTATGCCGACGGCCTGCGCGTCGACGTGGCGGCCAGCATGCTGACGGCCGCGCCGCGTCCGCGCGTGGCGCTGTACGGCACCCGCGGCAGCTGGGTCAAGCAGCATCTCGATCCGCAGGAAGCCAGCCTGAAGACCGGCCAGCTGCCCGGCGATGACAATGCGGCCTGGGGCCTGGACGCCGACCAGGGCATCCTGTCGCTCGAGGAGAATGGCGTGGTGCAGGCCACGCCCATCGCCACCGAGAACGGCGCCTACCAGGAGTACTACCGCCAGGTACGCGACGCCATCCTGGCCGGCGCGCCGAACCCGATCCCGCTGGCCGACGCCATCGCGGTGATGCGCCTGCTGGAAGCCGGCCGGCGCAGCCATGAGGAGCGGCGCGAAATTACGCTGGACGTTTAACCCTATCGGGGCAGGTGGTCCGTTCAATATGCAATGGACCACTACCGGAGCCTTCCATGCCTCGACTTTTCACAGCATTCCTGCTGGGCGCCCTCTTCCTGGGCGCCCCGGCGCTTGCCCAAACCGACGTCAAATCCCGTGCCATCCTGCGGCCACCGCCGCTGATGATCATGCGCGGCGCCGAGATGCCGATCGAACTGCAGCAGGCCACCCTGGCCGTCGACGTCGGCGGCGGCATGGCCTCGACCACGATCGAACTGAGCTTCTTCAACCCGAACAACCGGCAGCTCGAAGGCGAGCTGCAGTTCCCGCTCGCGCCCGGCCAGCGCGTGACCGGCTTCGCCCTGGATTTCGGCGGCGAGATGCGGCCGGCGGTGCCGGTCGAAAAGGCCAAGGGTCGCCAGGTGTTCGAGGCGATCGAGCGGCGCGGCGTCGATCCGGCGCTGCTGGAAACCACGCAGGGCGACAATTTCAAGCTGCGCGTGTACCCGATCCCGCCCAAGGGCACGCGGCGCGTGCGCCTGCAGCTGGCCCAGGCGCTGGACCGCGCCGGCGGGCGCTGGCGCTATCGCCTGCCCCTGCCCTGGGTTGCCGGCGCCGGCGCAGTCGACGCGTCCGTCGCCGTGCATGGCGCCACCAGCGCGCCGACCCTGCCGGAGGCGATGGAAGCCGTCCCCTTCCAGGCGTCCGCAGACGGCTACAGCGCCGTGCTGCCGCGCCGCGCGCTGGCGGGCGGCGCCCTGAGCCTGGCCGGGGAGGCCGACAAGGCCGCGAGCGCCTACGTCGGCGACTTCGGCGACGCCTCTTATTTCTACGCCGAGATTCCGGTCGACGCAAAACCTGTCGCGCGCACGCTGCCGCGCACGGTCGGCCTGCTGTGGGACAGTTCCGGCTCGGGCGCCGCGCGCAAGCATGAACAAGAGTTCGCGCTGCTGGAGCGCTACTTCCGCGCCGCCGGCGACATCGAGGTGCGCCTGGTGCGCCTGCGCGACCGTGCGGAAGCACCGCGCAGCTTCCGCGTGCGCGGCGGCGACTGGTCGGCCCTGCGGCGCGAACTGGAAGGCACGGTCTACGACGGCGCCAGCGCACTCGGCGGCTGGGTGCCGGAACGCCAGGCCGGCGACTATCTATTGGTGTCGGACGGCCTGGAGAATTACGGACCGCGCAGCTTCCCGGCCCTGCTGCCGTCCCAGCGCCTGTTCGTGCTGAACGCCGCGCCGGGCGCCGACAGCGCGCGCCTGGACGCGCTCGCGCAGCGCTACAATGGCCGCCTGGTCGACCTGAACACCGGCAGCATCGACGATGCCGCCCGCGCCCTGCTCACCGACGGACCGCGCATCGCCGCCCTGGACGGCGAGGGCCTGGCCGAGCTGCAGGCCGAGTCGAGCGAAGCGCGCGGCGGCATGCTGCGCGTGGCCGGGCGGCGCCTGCGTCCGGACGCCGTGCTGCGCGTGACACTCACGGGGAGCGGCCGCCCGATCGAGGTGCCGGTCACGCCGGCCAGCCCGCGCCAGCCGCTGGCGCCGCTGCTGTGGGCCGGCTGGCGCATCGATGCGCTGCAGGCCGACTACGCGCTCAAGCGCGGCGAGATCGCCCGTCTCGGCAAGCGCTTCGGCATCGCCACCCGCGACACCTCGCTGATCGTGCTCGACCGCCTGGAGGACTACGTACGCTACGACATCGCGCCGCCGCCGGAGCTGCGCAAGGCCTTCGACCAGATGCGCACACTGCGTAGCGGCCAGCTCGCCACCACGCGCGGCGAGCATTTGCAGCGCGTCCTGCGCGATCTCGACGCCAAGGTGACCTGGTGGAATACGCCGTATCCCAAGGACCGCCGGCCGGAACCCCTGCCCCCCAAGCCGTTCTTCCAGCAGCGCGACGGGCTGGTGATCCCGCCGCCACCGGTTCCGGCCCGCCGGCCTGCGCCTGCGCCCGCCGCGCCCTTCGCGCCCGCGCCCGCACCGGTGATGGAAGCGGCGCCGGCACCGGCACCTGCACCGGCAACGGCGATGTTCGCGCGCTCGGCCAGCAGCGCCGGCACCCGCGTGCAGGTGACCGGCAGCCGCATCGCCGCCCCGGGGCCGGCGGCGGCGCCGATCGGCATCGCGCTGCAGAAGTGGACGCCGGACGCGCGCTACCTGGACCGCATGCGCGGGGCCGGCGCCGACCAGGTGTATGCGATCTACCTGGACCAGAAGCCGGACTTCGCCAACAGCACCGCCTTCTACCTCGACGTCGCCGACCTGCTGCTCGACAAGGGCCGGCGCGACCTGGCACTGCGCGTGCTGTCCAACCTGGCCGAGATGGACCTGGAAAACCGCCACATCCTGCGCATCCTCGGCTACCGCCTGCTGCAGGCCGGCGCGCCGGAGCTGGCGCTGCCGGTGTTCGAGGAGGTGCTGCGCCTGGCCGAGGAAGAGCCGCAATCCTGGCGCGACCTCGGCCTGGCCTACGCGGCGGTCGGCCGTCCGCAGGATGCGGCCGACACCCTGTATCAGGTGGTGCTGCGCGAATGGGACGGGCGCTTCGCCGACGTGGAACTCATCACGCTGGCCGACATGAACGCGATCATCGCCGCCAACAAGGGCAAGGTCGATACCAGCCGCATCGACCCGCGCCTGCTGCGCCACCTGCCGCTCGACCTGCGCGTGGTGCTGACCTGGGACGCGGACAACAGCGACATGGACCTGTGGGTGACCGACCCGAACGGCGAGCGCTGCATGTACGCCAACCGCCTGACCTGGCAGGGCGGGCAGATGTCGCGCGACGTCACCGGCGGCTACGGGCCGGAAGAGTTTTCGCTGCGCGACGCCAAGCCCGGCAAGTACAAGGTGGAAGCGAACTTCTACGGCAACCGCCAGCAGCTGGTGGCGTCCAGCACCACGCTGCAGCTCAAGCTGACCACCGGCTTCGGCACGCCGCGCGCACGCGAGCAGATGGTGACCCTGCGCCTGCGCGGCCAGGGCGAAACCGTGTTCGTCGGTGAGTTCGAGGTGCCTGCCGGTTCAGGCAAGCGCTGAGCTCAGGGGCTGGACCCGGGCGTGCGCTGCAGGGCGTCGATGCGCGCCTGCAGCGCCGGCGGCACCGGGTAGTCGGGGAATTCGCGGCGGAAGCGTGCCCAGTTGTCGCGCGCGTCGTCGTCGAGGCGGCGGTCGAGCAGTTCGGTCAACAGGGACAGCCACTGTTCCGCGCGCGGCTCGGTGGCGGTGTCGCTGTAGCGGGCGATGCGGCTGCCGGTGACTTCGACGCGGGTCGATGCTTGCGGCACTGGCTGCAGGGCCGGAGCTGGAGCCGCTGGCGCGGGCGCGGGCGCGGGTGCGGCCGGTGCCGGTGCACGTGCAGCCGGCGCGGATGCGGATGCGGGTGCTGGTGCCGGTGCGGCTGGTGCCGGTGCCCGTGCAGCCGGCGCGGGTGGCGGTGGCGCCGAACGGTAGAACACGGACGGCGCGGCCGGTGCGGGCGCCGGGAGTGCCATCGGTGCGGGTGCTGGCGGTGCCATCGGTGCAAGCGCCGATGGTGCCGGTGGCGGCGGTGGTGGCGGACGCAGCTCCTCTTGCGCCGATGTGGCCACCACCGGTTCCGGCGCGCGCGCCGGCGCCGGCACGGTGCGCGCACGAACCGGGGGCGCGGCGGCGCCTGGCGCAGTGGCACCCGACGCAGTGGCACCCAGCGCAGCGGCGCCCGACGCGGTGGCGCCCATCCCGTCCTGCCCGCGCGGCGCCTCGGACTTCGCTTCCTCAGCCGCTGCCTCGGGCGTCGCGGCCCCGGCAGGCGGCGCTGCCGGCGCCACCGGCGTGCCGTCCGATACCAGCACCACCGGCGTACCCTCCTGCCAGCCGGTCCAGCGCAAACTCAAGGACACGCCAATCACCACGGTCGCCGCCAGTCCCAGCGGCACGCGCATGCGCATCAGCCAAGGCGCGGGCGCCGGATCGTTGGCCGCCTCCCGGCCGGCGTGCGCCGGTTCGGCCAGCGCCGGTTCAGCCAGCGCCGCATGCGCCTGCGCCAGGATGCGCGCGTCCAGGTCCGGCGGCACCTCGGGCTGCGGCGCCTGGCGCAGCAGGGCGGACAAATCGTCCTCGCCGCGCAGGAAGGCGTCGAATTCACGGTCGTCGTCGTGATGCGTCGTCATGGTCAAGCCTCCCTCGTGGTTTCGGTGGCGAGCTCGCTGCGCAGCTTGCGCATCGCGTAGCGCAGGCGGCTTTTCACGGTCTCCAGCGGCGTGCCGCACAGGACCGCGATCTCTTCCAGGCCCAGGCCGCTGAACTGCTGCAACACCAGCGCCTCGCGCTGCTCGTCGGGCAGCGTGCGGATCGCCCGGTGCAGCCGCGCCGCCTGCTGGCGCGCATCCAGCGCCTCTTCCGGCGTGCCGCCCTGCGCCTGGCCATCGGCCAGCGCCGAAAGGCCATGCTCGCCCGCCAGCTCGCTTTCCAGCAGGGTGCGATCCTGGCGCACCAGGTCGATCAGGCGGTTGCGCGCGATCTGGTACAGAAACGTGCGGAACGACGCGCTGGCCACGTAGCGCCCGCGCGCCTGGTGCAGCGCGGCCCAGCTGTCCTGCATGACTTCATCCACCCATTCGCGGCGCGGCGAGCGCCAGGCGATGAACTGGTACAGCCCGCGGCTGTGGCGCCGGTACAGCTCCTCGAACGCGGCCAGGTCGCCGTCGCGGTAACGCAGGGCCAGGGCTTCGTCGGAGGGGTGAGTGGACATCCGCGCATGATAGCACCGGGACGGCCACCCGGAAATGGGCTTGCCATTTTGGCGCACGCGATGCACCACGGCGGTGCCGGCGCACGAAAATCGGGCGATCCCGCATGCATGCCCATGGCGGGTGCGTCCTTTCACCAAAATGGAACGCTCCTTGCTTATCCAGAGTGCCTGTCAACCCAGCCTGCACTTTTTTGGAGTCTTACCTGAATGGATGCATTCAAAAGCGGCGCCGACGCCCTCTTCATCCTGCTCGGCGGGATCATGATCCTGGCGATGCACGCCGGTTTCGCCTTTCTCGAACTGGGCACCGTCCGCCGCAAGAACCAGGTCAATGCCCTGGTCAAGATCCTGATCGATTTCGCCGTCTCGACCATCGCCTATTTCTTCGTCGGCTACGGGATCGCCTACGGCATCCACTTCTTCGGCCCGACCGAGACCCTGGTCGCCAAGAACGGCTATGAACTGGTGAAGTTCTTCTTCCTGCTGACCTTCGCCGCCGCCATCCCCGCCATCGTCTCGGGCGGCATCGCCGAGCGCGCCAAGTTCCATCCGCAGATGGCCGCCACCGCCCTGCTGGTCGGCCTGGTCTATCCGCTCTTCGAAGGCATCGCCTGGAACAAGCGCTTCGGCATCCAGGACTGGCTGGCGTCCAGCTTCGGCGCGCCCTTCCACGATTTCGCGGGTTCGGTGGTGGTGCATGCGGTCGGCGGCTGGGTCGCCCTGCCCGCCGTGCTGCTGCTGGGCGCGCGCCGCGGCCGCTATGCCAGGGATGGCCGCATCGCCGCCCACCCGCCCTCGAACATCCCCTTCCTGGCGCTGGGCGCCTGGATCCTCACCGTCGGCTGGTTCGGCTTCAACGTGATGAGCGCCCAGACCCTGGAAAACATGAACGGCCTGGTGGCGGTCAACTCGCTGATGGCGCTGGTGGGCGGCACGCTCACGGCCTTCGTGATGGGCCGGAACGACCCCGGCTTCGTCTACAACGGGCCGCTGGCCGGTTTGGTCGCCGTGTGCGCCGGTTCCGACCTGATGCATCCGCTCGGCGCGCTGGTCACCGGCGCCGTGGCGGGCGCCATTTTTGTCGCGATGTTCACGCTGGCGCAGAACCGCTGGAAGATCGACGACGTGCTGGGCGTCTGGCCGCTGCACGGCCTGTGCGGGGCCTGGGGCGGGATCGCGGCCGGCATCTTCGGCAGCCATGCGCTGGGCGGCCTGGGCGGCGTGTCGATCGTCTCCCAGCTGCTGGGCACCGTGCTCGGCATCGCCATCGCCGGCCTGGGCGGCTGGGCGGTGTACGGCGCCTTGAAAGCGACCGTGGGCCTGCGCCTGGATGCCGAACAGGAATTCGACGGCGCCGACCTGGCCATCCACCGCATCAGCGCCACGCCCGAGCGCGAGACCACCTTCCAGTAGCGCCTATTCCGGCAAGTGGGTCCGGTGCGACGCCAGCTGCGCGATGCGCGCCACCAGCGCCGCCGCTTCCACCGGCTTGGCCAGGTAATCGCTGAAGCCCGTGCGCAGGGCCCGTTCGCGGTCCTCGGCGCGGGTCAGCGCGCTCAGGGCGATCGCCGGAATCGTGCCGTCCGCGCCCGCCCGGCTGCGGATGCGGCGCATCAGTTCCAGGCCGTCGATGTCCGGCATGCCGATGTCGCTGACGATCACGTCCGGCCGCTCGCGTTCCAGCAGCGCCAGCGCCATCGTGGCGCTGGAGGCGGCCATCGTGATGGCGCCGGCCTGTGCCAGGATCTGTTCCAGTACCTCGAGGGTGTCGGCGGCATCGTCGACCAGCAGCACCTTCAGGCCCGCAAGGTCTTCCAAGCCGGCCAGGATTGCAGACGGGGCGCCATGCGCCGCGCCTGCGATCCCATTTTCCTTTTCCTTTTCCTTGTCGATCAACGGCAGGCGCAGCGTGAAGACGGTGCCGGCGTTCTCGCCGGCGCTGTCGGCCACGATGGTGCCGCCATGCAGTTCGACCAGCTGGCGCGCGATCGACAGGCCGAGGCCGAGGCCGCCGTGGCGCCGGGTGATCGACGCATCCTGCTGGCGGAAGCGGTCGAACACGTGCGGCAGGAATTCGGGCGCGATGCCGATGCCGGAATCGCTGACGCGGATCACGGCCTCCTTGCCATCGCGTTCCAGCACCACCCCCACGGTGCCGCCGTTCGGCGTGAACTTGACCGCGTTCGACAGCAGGTTCCACAGCACCTGCTGCAGGCGTCCCGGATCGCCGTGCAGTTCTCCGATCTCGCGCGCGAGGTCGACCCGCACGTCGATCTGCTTGGCCACCGCGGCCGGGTGCACGGTGCCGAGCGCGGCCTCGACGACACGGCCTGGCTCGACGCGCTGCACATCCAGGCGCAGCGTGCCGGCGACGATCCGGCTCATGTCGAGCAGGTCGTCGATCAGCTGGCCCTGGGCGCGCGCGTTGCGTTCGATGGTCTCCAGGCCGCGCCGCAGCGTGGCCTCGTCCGGCACGCCGCGCTGGAGCATGCCGGCCCAGCCCAGGATGGCGTTCAGCGGCGTACGCAGCTCATGCGACAGCGTGGCCAGGAATTCGTCCTTCAATGCGCTCAGCTGCTCGGCCTGGTCGCGCGCGGCGCGTTCGAGTGCCAACAGCCCTTCCCGTTCGGCAGCCGTCACTTCGGACATCGCGAGGATGCGCGCGTTCGCTTCCATGCGCGCATCGAACACGGTCGCGCCCAGGGCCAGCCCCAGCACGCAGAAGCTGGCGATCACGACCAGCAGCGCGAGGCCGCCATGCTGCACGCCTTCGCGCGCGGCCATGCAGATACTGTCCGAGGGGAAGCGCGCCGCCGCCATGCCGGTGTAGTGCATGCCGACGATGGCGGCCCCCATCACGACGGCGGCGCCGATGCGCGGCAGCCAGACCCAGGGCGTGTTGCGGCGCAGCCGGAACGCGATCCACAGCGCCAGCGCCGAGGCGCCGATGGCGATCAGCACCGATAAGGCGAACAGCCAGGGATCGTATTCGATGCCCGGCCGCATGCGCATTGCTGCCATGCCGGTGTAGTGCATGGCATTGATGCCGGCCCCCATGAGGACCGCGCTGACCGCCAGCCGGGTGCGGCTGAGCAGCGCCTGGCTGACCTGCCACAGCGCCAGGCCGGAGGCGGCGACCGGCAGCAGCAGGGACACCATGGTGATCGGGATGTCGAAGGCGATCTCGATAGGCAGCTGGAAGGCCAGCATCCCGACGAAGTGCATGGCCCAGATGCCCGAGCCCATCGCGATCGCGCCGCCCACGGTCCAGGCGAGCATGGTCCGGCCTTTCGATTGCGCGACCCGGCCGGCGAGGCTGAGCGCGGAATACGAAGCGGCGATCGCGACGAGGATAGAAACCACTACCAAAGGTATGTCGTAATGTCCGGCCAGCATCATCCTCCACACCTGCAGCCTCGCATCCAGGGCGGGCTGCTTATATGCATGTCGTTAGATTTCCATTATGCAATAACTTCATCCTTGCTGGCGGATTCAATCGTGCGCGCGGCGCCGCCGGCTCGTTCCAGCATTGCGTGCAGCAGCACGTTGCAGCCGGCTTCCAGGTGCTCCGGCCGCGCGTCCTCGATCTCGTTGTGGCTGATGCCGTCCTTGCAGGGCACGAAGATCATGCCGGCCGGGGCCAGGCGCGCGACGTAGATGGCGTCGTGTCCGGCGCCCGAGACCACCTCCATGCTCGAGTAGCCGAGCGCGGCGGTGGCGGCGCGCACGGCGTCGACGCAATCCGGGTGGAAGGGGCAAGGCGGATAGTAGGACACGCGCTGCAGGTCGATGGCCAGGCCGGTGTCCTGCCGCGTCTTGTCGATGAAGCCGGTCATCTCCCCATGCATGGTGTTCAGCAGCTCGTCGTTGACGTTGCGCAGGTCGATGCTGAACTTGACCTGGCCCGGGATCACGTTGCGGCTGTTCGGGAACACCTGCACCATGCCCACCGTCCCGCGCCCGTAAGGCGGATAGCGGTTGGCGATGGCGACCACCTCCTGCATGATGACGGTGGCTACCTGCAGCGCGTCGCGGCGCAGGTGCATCGGGGTCGGGCCGGCATGCGCTTCCATCCCGCCCACCGTGCAGTCGTACCAGGACAGGCCCATCACGGCGGGCACCACGCCGATCACCTTGTCGGCGTCTTCCAGCACCGGTCCCTGCTCGATGTGGGCTTCGAAGTAGGCGCCGATCGGATGGTCGCCCGGAGTCTGTTCGCCCTGGTAGCCGATGCGCGCCAGTTCCTCGCCGACCGACTTGCCTTCGGTATCGCGCGCGGCATAGGCGGTTTCCAGGCTGAAGGCGCCGCAGAACACGCCGGAGCCCATCATCACGGGCACGAAGCGCGAGCCTTCCTCGTTGGTCCAGAACGCGACTTCGATCGGGGCCTCAGTTTGTATATTGTGGTCGTTCAGCGTGCGCACGACTTCGAGCCCGGCCAGCACCCCGTAGTTGCCGTCGAACTTGCCGCCGGTCGGCTGGGTGTCGATGTGGCTGCCGGTGACCACGGGAGGCAGGTCGGGATTGCGCCCTTCGCGGCGCATGAAGACGTTGCCGATCTTGTCGACGGTAATGGCCAGGCCGGCGTCACGGCCCCACTGGACCACGAGGTCGCGGCCCTGGCG
>Ga0265780_10007724_pt1 | contig 13161 bp, 13 predicted proteins | sample P1T30metagenome_FD_192432 | JGI IMG/M metagenome (GOLD analysis project Ga0265780, IMG submission 192432) | Plant litter microbial communities from East Loma Ridge, Irvine, California - P1 T30 | ecosystem: Environmental > Terrestrial > Plant litter > Unclassified | place: USA: California...
CTCGCAAGCTTACTGAGAAGCTTAATCACCTCGGCGCCCTGGGCGACAAGCTCACCGTGTCGCTCGGCGTCACGAGCGTCTCGGTCGTGTTCCTTGGACCACACGTAGCCTGCCGGGATGTCGGTTCGGTCGAAGTTGTAGACCTGTTCGCGCGGGATCCCGTACGTCTCAATGAGGCTACCGAACATGTTGTCATCGACGGCAAGCGCCTGGTCATCAAGGTAGAGCACGGATGCCCCCGCCTTAACCTGTGCCTCATTGGTGAGATGCTTGATGTACTGGGGAGCGATTGCGAACTGGTCGCCGGTCTTAACGCGAGTGATGATTTCCATGTCTTGTGTCTTTCTGGGTAGAATTGCGGGCTTAACGGGAATTTTTGGGTTAAATGGTCTGACCTTTACAGACTTAATGTTGTTGTAATGCCATCCTTCAACAGCGTCACGCTTAAGTCCGTAGATTCGTGCAGCCTTGTTAAGAGCTGCTTCTACAGACTTCCAATTCCAAATGTCTACAGCATCAAATGGGAATTCGTGGTTAGATTGCCCTTCCGGTGCAGCGTAATACCATCCGGGAACCTTAAGATCCCACATGCGTCGGAGAAACGCCTGCATATCACCAACGCGCCCCGCACCGTACGGGCTGCTAATGATTATGGTGATGCCGGTTTCGCGATAAACGTATTCGCGAACGTGGAAAAACTTATTAGCCATTTCCGGAGACAGAAATAGCTGTCCTTGCACAATTACACGATCACTCACAGTTTAACTCCAACAGGTCAAACAATGCTTGCTGAGTATCTGCTGATTTAGCAATTGCAAGCAATGTGATTTTATGCTCTTTATGGCTTGGATGCCAACGGAAAAGCTCGGTACCGTTCTTAGTGGTGTACACGCGCATATGCCCGTCATATTCGCGTTTAGCAACAACCCCTGTACGGGTGTGTGTAACATCCGGCGTTTCCCATTCAACCTTGATGGTGTCACCAATGTTAATGGATGCTGGAGTGATGAATCTTGGGAGTGAGTTTGAATGCCCGATTTTCATATTTACCTCTTGGGAATATTGGGGAGAGTGACGCTAATACCGTAATAGCTTGTCAGCACGGCAAATCCTGCTGCAACGGGATACGTCCAGTTATGGAAATCGAGCTGCGGTGCGGCGATATCAACCGCCGAAGCAACTGCAATAACCGCGCCGATGGTACCCATAATCTGAGTGATAATGCGCCTAATGCGCGGACTCTCAATTACAACATTGGGAGTTTCGGTAGCCCTGTGATCGGGGCCGTTTGAATCAGTCATTATTATTCCTTATCTGTTGGGTGATGCTGAACTATCTGATCCTGAACCTTGCGGAGACCCTTTTTCCACTCTCTCGAATCTTCCAAGTGAGCATCAAGAGCGCGGCTAACGGTGTCAACACGGGTATACAGCCCCGCAACTCCCTCTTCAACTTTACTTACTTTCTTTAGCTCTTCGTTGGTGTTATCCATAAAATCGGAAACTTTTCCAATGTTATTGATAAATTCAATTGTGTTAGGAATCCCCTTCCATGCCGACTTAATGAATTTCCAGAGAATGTAGATGGTCACAATCGCAACACCTACCTGGAAGAGGTTAATTTCCTTTAGGAAACTAAAATCTGCACTCATCTTTTAAATATCTCTCTAAAGGTGTTGCGCGTGGCCGGTCTGTCAAACATAACCCTAGCATTGTTGAACCCTGATCGCAAGTATTCAAGCGGCTTATCTCTAACAGTCATAAGCGTTTTGCCTTCACTCATGCGCTCAGGTAGAAGCGTGTAAACGTTTTGGCGTCCTGGCAACTTTTCTTGCACAAAGAAATTGTTGTTGTCCGAGCTGTACCACACAGAGAATGAGCCGTTTTTACATTCAAGCGTAAATTGATATCGAGCCTTATGACCCTTGACCATAATTAGACTATCGTTATTGTCATCAAATTGATTTCCAACCGCGTATTCAGCATATTCAGTTCCTTCGATAAAGCGTCCAAATTTGGTTTCATAAATTGAATTTGCAAACTCTGCCGAATCTGGAAAATGTACAACAATGAATCCGTCGGCCTTACGCACAAATTCGGTTTCTTCATCGGGGCGAATGTCATACGCCGTAAAATACGGATTCATAATACTAACGCTATTGGCTAGAAATAGAACCGTAGTTTTATCCTGGTATCGGTCAACCGTCGAAAAGAAGTTATTAAAAGCAATGTGTTCGTTAGGCAAATAATGAATGTTGCCTTTTTCGATGATAAACTCATCGTAAATAATTGCACGCACATTGGGATATGAAACCGACTTTTGGTTTTGGGCTGTGCTTAGCGCAATAAAGTATCCAACTGTTTTCCACGATTGTGCTTTTTTAGCTTTACGGTATTCAGTTTCGCTTTCAAACTTATCCGCGTCAACCGGTTCAGCCATTTGGGCACGGTTGCCGTGAAGGCGGAATTCCATGTTTGGGAAGTCCTCCCCCACGTCAGCAAAGAACGTGTCACGAGATGCTGCAAGCTCTGTTTTATATCTGCGAAGGTATATAAACTCGTGACCATCTTTAATTGCTTTACTGATAACCCGCTTTTTAGCACCGTAGGTCTTACCAATTCCGCGTCCACCAACAACAAAGTTATAAACCCCGTTATATGATAAAAGTTTAGAATAGTCGTACCATGGGTGCTTTTTCATTTTACCTATCCGTAATGTAGTTCGGGGTCAACATTTCCAGCACCGTTGAGGCTAGATGACTGTCTATTTCTCAAAGAAAAATGCAAATGAGCCCCTCTACCATTTTCTGAGCCATAAGCAGAAGCCCCGCTTTTAGCTATTTCTTGACCCTGACTTACTCGCTGATTAAGACCAACCGCAAGACTGTTAAGGTGTAGGAAATCTGCCGACCAGCCGTTGTCAAAATATATCACAATGACCCGTCCTCCGGCACCTCCGGTGTTGTTGTCTGCAACCTTTACCACGCCGTCTGCTGGGGCACGAATTGCTGTACCCTTACCAACAGCATAATCGGTTCCGGGGTTAACACTCCCCCGTGCGACATGCTCTCCAAAATCATCAGATATTGGCGGGCTTCCGGCAATTGGTCTAATAAAGCCGCCAGGATTGCTGCCGCCAGGTGTTCCACCGCCTGGCGTTCCCCCGCTGCCGCCTTCCGTACCGCCATTTTCATCGTCCTGACCATCATCAAGACTGTTAGCGACGGTCCAATAATCCGGACCCGCCTCATACGCCGTAAGAGTGGCGCCATTAGCGCCAAAGCGAATAGAAAGAACGTTGCCAAGACGGCTGACGGTAATCATTAAATAAGTACCGGGAACCTTGCCTTAAGTGCGGCCTTAACAGCTGCCTTATCGGAGTCACTAAGAACCGTATTCCAAGTAATAACTTCTGCAATGCTCATATCAATGATGTTCGCCTCGGGTCCTCCAATAGTGAATCCTGTGCTAGTAAATGTGGGAGCCGTAACGGTTGCACTAGCAATTGTTGCGCCCGTGCCGCTATCAAGATAAACCTTTCCGGCTACAGCATCATAACTGACAAATGCAAGATACCATCCTGCAGCCGGGGCATTCTGAACCGTAAAGTTATTGCCTGCAGAAGCTACAAACTGGCCTGTAGATCCTCTATTAAACTTGACACCACCTGTTGCCGTTTGCGCGGCAAGAATATAAGAAAGCGCCGCAGGCGTTTGGTTGTTATACAGTACCGCGATGGTTCGAATATTAACGTCGCCTTCACCGTTAGGAACGCTAAGCTGCTGCCGGTTTGCCGCGCCCGGGTCGACATTAGGTGTAACAAACCTTCGATCAACTCCACCAGGGCCAGCCTTGGAAATAAGAACAGAGGCGCCGGGTGCCGTCAAGTGCATTGTACCAATACGATCCTTCCATTCAATAACCGGGTTATTGTCAATGTATGGAAGATCAACACCAACATACCGGTGAGATGCGTTAGTGAGGCCGTAGCTGTGAGCAGCAACCGTAGTAGGCGGATCAATAACCGGAGGCGTGGTGTCAGGAATAACCGTTGAAGTTGCCGCCGTAACACCGCGTGATCCAAGTTCACGCACATACAGCTGGCCAATAGCTTTGTACGCTGCCGGGTTGTAGTGTAGCCCGTCATTACGGAATGACTGAGGGGTTACACCATTAGCAATATCCAACTTGTCTTGGGTTGTAGGAGTAATCCCCACAGACAGCAATGTTGCTTCGGAACGCAGATATCCCGGAACATCTACATAATTAAGAGGAAAAGCTTTTCTAATAGCCAGATTAAGGGCGTCGAGCTTTCCGCGGGCAACGGTTCCCGGAGTTTCTGTAACGTCGGGTGGAACAGCTGCCACAAGGTGCATTGAACTTGGAAGAGAAGAAATTGCAATCATGGATCTAATAAGCGCAATTTCATCCGCAGGCTGCTTAATAGTGAATCCGTTACGACCAGCACAAATGATTTGCGGCATAGTCGCATAACCATAACTAGTAATAAATGGTGTAAGCGCCCCTACAACAACCGAAAGACCTGTAAAGCTGCGAGTAAAAGTGTAGGTGTAATCGGTGTTAGACCGCTTAGTAAGCTTAAGCGTTCCGGGAACCCCTGAAAGAACACCCTTAATAGATGCGGTGCCAGAAGTACCGTTAAATCCGAGAAGGTTGACGTCAGGCGTTACAACAACCTCACCCGATACCGGAATAGTGTTTCCCGCAACGCCAAGCATTGCAGGTGTGCCACCCTGACGAGCGGCAATTTGATCGGTCCCCTGTCCACCAATGCCAAGGTTCTTAATCTTGGATGCGCCAAAAGCCGCCACAAGAGCAGCCGAATTAGTTCCATAACTCATAGCTTCGGTAAGACTATCTCCGGGAAGAAGGATTCCAGAACTACCGGGTCCCGCCGTCTTAGCAATAGCGTCTGTTGCCTGCTTAAGCGCAATTGAAAGATCGCCAACTTGAGTGTTAACAGTCTGCTTAAGAGTTGTAACACTTGTGTCTACAAACTGGGTAAGTGCTGCGCTGTTAGTGTCATTATTCTCAGTTTGCTTTTCAAGCTCTTCGTTAACTAGCGCCACAAGACCCTCAACGTTGTCAATATAATACTTGACAAGCTGAGCGTTTTCGTCAGTCCAATTCTTAGCAAGATTCACCATAAGCGTTTGCACGTCTTGAGTAAGCGTGCCAGTAATGTACTTGCGAAGATGCGTGAGCAACTCAACATAAGTAACGCCATCGCGATAAGTGAATGGTGTAATATTGGCTACCGGCTTGCTATTATGCAGGTACGGCGTAAGATCATAATTAATCATTAGAAAATATATCCCATCGTGTTACCAGTGTACGAATCGCCACTGTCGAATACCTGCATAAACAATTCCTCAAGGTCATTCAAAATCATTACATCAATATTAATAAGCGAATTACGAAACTTCATAATAAGATCGGCCGGAACGCCTTGATATCCGGTCACTAGACTATCACCCTCGGACGCCGCCTCCATGGCAGATTTGCCTGTAGACCTCGCCGTACTGTCTGCGCGAGAAGTGCCTGACGCCACACTTTCAGAAGCCGCATCTGTGTGCGCCGTAGAGTTTTCACTACCGTTCGTAGTTCCGGTTTCACTACTCTGCGTTTCGGTGTCCGTATCGCTGTGTGTGGCCCCCGTTGTAGTTGTTTCACTTTCGCCGTGCGTCGCGCCTGTGGTGTCTGTCAAGCTGTTTTCGCGCGTCGACGATGCCGTGTTTCCGCTACTAATGCTTTCGGCTGCAGAATCGTTTGTGCTAGTGCTAGTGTTTTTGCTGTTACTGTCAGTCGCCGAAGTCGCGTAATCCTCATTATCTGCAAGTATGGTTTGCGGTGTCTCAGAGTTAACGGCGCGAGAACCGCTATCACTAGTGCCAAGACCTTCTGCGTGGCTAGTGCTGTTTTCCTTGCCGCTCGTGTTCTCCGTCCCGGTAGATTCCTTATCTCCCACCACCTTCCCGGTGCTAGTAGAATCTTCTTCGGCAATAGTTTTAGCTGTGCTAGTGCCGTTTTCAGTGCCCGTGCTAGTAGTTGAGCCGGTAGCTGTTTTTGTTCCGGTTGACGTGCCGTTATTTTGAGTGTCTTCCGTGCCTGTTGTGTTAGCGGTACTACTTTCGCTGCCCGTCGTATTGGCTTCTGTGCTTCCTACAGTATCCTCTTTGGTCTTATTAGTCGCGGAGGTTTCAGTCTTTATGCTAACGGTGTTAAGCGCCTCATATGGAATTAGTGTAGTGTCGTACAATTGATTGTAATACGGCATAATTTCATTTAGCTTAATGCGCATTTTCATGGCAAAAAGTTCAATGGTTTCAAAACCAATTTCCCTATTCCAATACCGGTCAACGATTTTACCTGTAAGAATATCGCGATACTCGCCGTTAAAAATCGGGTATGAGTCAAGACCTACATATCCGCCGCGCAATCTTGAAATATTGCCGAACGATGTTCCACGGAACGTGGTTCGCTCAATAGTGACTACGCCGTCTGTTGCATCAATCGCTTCCTTTAGCGACATGGTAAAAACGCCCATTACACTACCTCTCCCGGGTTGGTTCCATCAGGGTCCTCCATTGGGTTTTCTACTGGATCCTCAATATAATAATCAACGCTTACATTAAGTCCAAACACCTCACTAATTTGCTTGGCGGCCATTTGCCTGGCATTAAGATTAACATATCGCATCATGTACGTTTGGTCATCGTTAGCGGCGACTTCGGCGGCGACAAGTCGCTCTTTCTTGTCCTGATTAGAATTGTTAATTCCCATAAGACCCATGCACTCATTCCACATTCGAGTGCGGAGAACGTGAAGCTCGTTAATAGATGCTGTACTAACGTTCAAATCAAGAGTTTGAATGATTCCGCCTGCGTCGGACATTGGGCCATTAGCGTTAATTTGAACCGTTCCGCCCTCCTCAAGTTGCCGGTTAAGATTAATCGCAGACAATCTAGTGTTGTCTGCGGTGATAATCAGCTTATTAAGTCGGGCGTTTCTTGAATTAATTTCAATAGTGGTGTCCAGCTCTGCAAGGCGCGAAGCATAAATGCGAACCACATCCCAATCTGGCATTCTAAGATAGTTTGACCATATGGGAATGCAGGTGTCTTTTGCCGTGTCTCCCTCATATTCACGAGAAGGCTGATACGCTGCAATTTGCTTTGCGTTAAAGTTATAGCCAATAACCGTAAACCCAGTGGGGTTGTCAAGCATGTTAACGAAAGAAGTAGATGCACCCTTAAGTGCAAAATACTTATCATAATCCTTATCAAAATAAAACACTGATAGGCCCTGATAAAACAAAGTTGTTTCCATAAATCGCACATCAACAGATTCAGGAAGTCCTGTCCACTTAAACCTATTAGAAGCCAGCTCGGCTAATAGCCGCTGATACATTCTCTCAATAATATCCGTTCGCGTAGTGCCACCGTTATGGGCGAACGGTGTTCCCGCGAGATGGTTTCGGACAGCTTCATCCATGCCGCTGCCGCGCTTACTTCTACTCAAAACGAAATGCCTCCAATCGGGAAATTGATTCCCGGATCAACTCGACCAATGTCGCCCGGATTGCGCCACACTGTAACACCCTTTTCAAATATGCCTCGAATTGCCTGCTTAAACGCTTCTGGCATTGGTCCAGCAATTAGGTAAGTCTCGCTCATTTTCCAATACGTAAAATGATTCATAACCATCATATCGTCAGGCAGGTTATAAATGGGGAGATTGACCGCGTAACCGTATCGAAGCCAATACTCGCCAATCCTTCTAATAGAAGCATAGTCGATCAGCTTCCATCGCACCGACAATTCTGCCGTTGCGTGTGTGTGGTTTGCGGCATCGCCACCATACTGGCCTGACACAGTCGGCTGAATCATCGCAGCATCCTGAACCTTAGACTGAATGCCTGCAAGGGCATTGGCGTAATCGCCGCGCGCCGCCCAGTCAGACAGACTCCTATTAGTGTCGCGAATGTATCCGCCCTGACCCTGCTGTGCGGCTAGGCTTTTCCATTGCGCATTGTTTCGAGTTGCAAGATTTTCGTTAGCCGCCGATGCACTGATTGACGTGCTCGCCATCCCGGCGGCAGCACTGATCGCCCCTCCCGCAAGCCCTGCAGCCGCCCCTGCGGGCCCGCCGCGGACGGCGCCGCCGACGATGCCGCCGACCAACCCTGCGCCCGCGCTGACGCCCGCCTGCTGCCATCCCGCGTTAATGCCTGTATTAGTCTGAGCGACATCAGCATTTACGGCAATGTTGTTAAGTGCAGAAGCGGTTTCAAGGCCCTTTGTAGCCTGGTCATAGCTAGTTGCGTTTCCAGCAAGAGCACGGTTTTGAGTCCATGATGCGCTATCACGCTGATAATCAATACTATGTGAATTAGCTGCAAGGTAGGCAATTCCACCATTGTTAGTAATGGTTCCTGTAGGAAACTGATTAATTTGAGTCATTACATCAAGATAATCGCCGCCATCGTCGCCAAGATTTGCAAACCCCGCCACATACTGCTGCAAAGTTTTACCAAACAGCTGTTCGGGTGAAGGTGCGCCAGGCGTGCTTCTAATAAGGTTGTAAAGATTTGTGGCAAGGTTAATAAGCTCGGCATCGCCAAGGTCTCGGAAGTTAAGCTCTTTTTGACCGCTAGAGTTATACTTTCTAGGAATAAATTGCATTCGCTGATTAGGAAGCGCAAGCGTGAGCCTCGCCATAACTTGAGCATTACGATCCCACCACGCCTCAGGCTTAAGACTAATCGGTGTTCCGCTCCACGTAGTCATTTCAATTCCCATATACGGGTACGTGAAAAACTTAAGCAAGTGGCGGTATCGCTCTGGAATAAAGCCTTTAATTTCAGGACTATTACGCCAATCGTCATACATGTTAGTAAGACGCGGTCTAAAAGCAATATTATTTACAGGGGTAGGCTTGCCGTTGGTCTTATAATCAAACTGAAAATTGGCCCAGCGGTTAATTTTGGGGACAATAGCAATATGCACTATTCCCTGAGTCACCCAAGGCTTATCACGCATGCTCACAAGATAAGTATTAAACGAATTATGCGTTTCAAATACGTAAGCAGAAGCGCCCGACGGAACATCTGAAATGCTTGTGCCCCCAGTACCAGCAAGAACAGGATTTTCGATAGTTCCTGCCGCTGCGGGATCTTCCACAAGAGAGGTGGTACTCATAACCATAATGTCATAAGCATTAGAACCGATAGTGAAATTATTTACTGTATTGTCCATTCCAAGATAATCTTGGGATCGCTTAGCAATAACTCGGTATTCGTTACCGATATCAAAGCCTTCGGGGACTGTCAAATAATCGCGGCCGTATCCTTCAAACTGTCGAGAATTGGCAATGCCAATATGACCGCGCTCAACATAGCAATTTCCAAATTTGACATCATAACCAAATGTCTGCCAAACGTCGAGCTGCAAAACTAGTTCGGTGGTGTTAGGTGCCACATAACGAACATCGGTAACAAAATAATAAAAAGCCTTATAAGGCTCGCCGCCGGGAACCGGCTGCGGCGAACTAGACGCTCGCAAATAATTATACTTTACAGCCCTGTTAAAAGGCATATTAACTCTAACAGGGGTGTTAGGCTTTACAAAAGACATTTTTTCAATTTTAATGCCCGCTGGGCGAAGTTCGACAATATAGTCATCGAGAGCCTGGCGATTTGCAAAACGTACAATATCGCGGTAATCGTTATTCCACGGAACATTGACCATGTCAACAATGGTGTCGGGAGTCCATACACCGTAGTTGAATTCATGCCCGAAATTATAACTGTTTGGCGGTGAGCTAATTTGATTCACAAGTTATCCTCTATGATTTAGCAATAAGGGAGGGCCGCGTTAGCGCGCCCTCCCTTATTGTACTAGCTAATGTTGCTGACTACGCTCCGGAACCTGCGGGCGGCGTCTCCGGGAAGACCTCAGGCTTAGGCCACACGCGGATGCGGTCCCCGCCGACAGTGCGAACGGTGGTGGCCGTCTGCTGCGTGTCTTCGCCGTCGTGGACAGCCGTCGCGCGAATCGTAAGCGACGTGTTTTCCTCGTCGGGTGCAACGTAGAGAACGCCGTTGTTGCTGATTCGCGTGAAAATAGACGACTTGTCATCAATGCTGTATCGAACAGAAACGTTGGGGCCACCAACCGGTGTGGTAATCGCCTCAACCTTGACGTTGTACATTTCGCCGCGGTCAACAGTGCTGTTAGCGCCAGTGGCCGTAACGGTCTTGCCCTCATCGTCGGTAATGACAAACGGGCTAATACCCGTAACCTCATACTTAGTTGCGGCAATAACCGTAGAAGGTCGCTCACTGTTAAACATAACCATAGGCGCAAATCGCGACGCGCTAATAACCTGCCAGTGGTGCAGCCAATAGTTAGTGAAAAGTGCTGCCGGGTTATACTGAGACGTGGTGTCGATGCGCTGATCCGCGACAACAAAGAATTCCTTAGTCGTCACAACTGCCTGGAAGCCGGGAATACCGTAATGCTCTTTAGGAAGCACAAACTTACGGTTGCCCAGCTGCACCTTATCAATATTAAATGCGCCCGCAAGAGCCTCAACATCCATGGCGGCGTCAGCCTCGGGAGTCGTAAAGATAATCAGGTCATCGGGGTTAACGGCCTGAGGCATCCCAGCGACATTGTAAAGGCGCGACGGAAACTGTAGAAGGTGTCCAAACTCGCGCATACGCCGAAGTGCATAACGCGAATCGGCGCCGTCGCTAGTAACGTCGCCAATGTCTGCAATTTGCGCATTGTAAATGCCGCCATCGCCCGCGGCCTGGTCCATTTCCTTAAACAGGTTGGCCATGGCAAGAAACTCGTCCCGCTGGTCACTCTTCTGAGCGGCACCGAGAAGCTGAGAAACAAACGTGCTCAGGCCCTGATCGCTAATAAACGCCTGCTTGAGAAGGGGTTCCTTAATCGTCAGCTTATAGCGGTTGCGGCGGTTAACGCTGTGATAGTTTACCTGAACCTCGGGAGTCTTGGCACCATAAATCTCGCGCTCAAGCTCATCACGGTCAGAATCATACTCGTCGGCATCAATGAGCCCGACCATGATTTCCTCAATGGTCTCTCCAAACTCAAGGGTGCCGCGCTTAAGCGGTGCAAGAGGGTTGGACCATGACCATTCCCGAAACATTACCAGTCCAATTCGATTGACAAGAACGTCAACAAACTGGTTAAGCTGAGGACGGTTATTCCAAAGATTCTGAATAACGTCCTGAATGTTTGCCTGAGTTGCCTCAGGAATTCTAGACTGGTAATCATAACCAGCCTCATTGCGAACGGCGTTAAGCCAATCGGTATTAGTAAAAGTGTCCACGATGGGACGATCATCAGATGCCATGACGCTTCCTTACACTAGGGTTAAAAAGGTCTCCAATGATAATAGTCGAGCCAGCAGGCTTTTCGTTATCATCAGAGTTATCATTATTGCTATTGCTACCAGGAATCTGCATTGAAAGATCAAAATTCATCGACTTCCAACGTGCAATCTCCGTGTCCTTTGCAGCGACAGCGGCATCCTTTTCTGTAACAGTTGCGCCAAGCTCGGAAATCTTAGCTTCCCGAGTCTGGACTTCGTGAGTGTGAAGTTCGCTAAGCTGCCGCGCAACTTCAATAGGGTCAACGTTTTCTTGGCTGTCTAGACCGTTAACGTAATCTTCAAAAGCTCCCATAATCCGATCCTTTATACTAAGCGAGGGGGCCACCGCAATGCGGTGACCCCCTCTTTATCGGGCATCCGTTCGGCTCACTCCGGCAGGTTGCAAGCCTCATGCTACCACGGGCGCGAGTCAACGCGAGCAATCCGGGCAGTCCGAATTTGCTAAACGGTGCCAGTCTATGAATGAGTTAGTTATTAAGAAACTCAAAGAACTTGTCGGCCCGCTTTACAATGTCGTCAGCATTTTCAAGAGAGAAACTCGTCTTGACGGCATAATCTAAAGCAATTGCACGCAGCGAATCGTGGCCCATTTACTTCCCATCCTTAACAGAATCGGTGGCAGACTCACCCTTTCCGCGACGCGGCTTGTGCTTATCCGTCAGCTGAAAAGTAAGAACAACAGTGCCCGAAAGAATATCCTTGCCCTTATCGTTCTGGCCCTCCACAGCAACCTTGCTGTCATCGCGCTCGCGCAGACGGGCAGTGTGGCCCTTGGCGTTGGCAGCCTTCTGAACCTTAAGCTGCTCGGCGCTAGCATGCTTAGCGTCGACAACAACCTCAATGGCCGACTCGGGACCGGCTGCAATAAGCTGGTCAATGGTGTCAAGGTACGGGTTGGCCTCCTCGGCGGGAGCGACGTACGGCTTGATGCTAACGGTTGCAGACATGATTTCTCCTTGGTTGAGCCCGATAATGAGCGTTTGTGGGAAGGCACAGAACCTCTGTTGTTGAAGCCTTAGCTACTAGCTTGGCCCTTCGTTATGTACAAATCGTATCATGCCCGCGCTACAGATTCAACGCAAACGGCACATCTTTTAGCACAACCCCGCCCGGAACCGTCTTCGGTGTGAGCTTCCCGTGGAGCACGGTGTCTGGCCTCAGGTCGTCGAACGTTAGCTGGGATGACACCTGCACTGGTAGACCGGCTATGCGGGTGACGTAGGAGTGCTGATCGGTACAGTCGTCAGGGCACGCCTCACCGCCGTGCGCCTTGGCTTGCTCGTGTGCTGCAATCTTGTCATCGAGGTGTTCCATGTAAAACTTGGCGCGCACGTAATACGCGCTATCGAAATGATATTCAAGCTTCCATGCGCCAAGCTCAGTAGGGTGCACGTTAATTTCAACGGGCACATCGTCTCTAAGCAAATGGAGAGAGTCTGTGTCAGCGTAAGCAAACGAATCATAATTAGCCTGCGCAGCTCCAATAGTAAGGTCTCTTGCAAACGAAGTAATGAAAACCCCAACGGCCGTATAAACGGGAGGACGTTTTTCGTTTTCACCGCGTCTCAGTTTTACAATTCCATCCTTCATGTAAGGAATTTTACTTGTCACGTCAGGATTGGAAGCAAACTTTCCATATAAAGCATTGAGGTGGAGTTTAGCAATCTCTCTCTTGCCACCTGTCTCTCGCGCTTTAACTTCAGACCATTTGTTAATG
>Ga0265780_10007725_pt1 | contig 13161 bp, 6 predicted proteins | sample P1T30metagenome_FD_192432 | JGI IMG/M metagenome (GOLD analysis project Ga0265780, IMG submission 192432) | Plant litter microbial communities from East Loma Ridge, Irvine, California - P1 T30 | ecosystem: Environmental > Terrestrial > Plant litter > Unclassified | place: USA: California...
TTGGTTGCGGTGCGGGCATTGCTGACCAGCACAAGTCGAGGTCGTAATGACGGTGAAAACAAATCAATAAATGTTCAAATAACAACTGACCCCCAGCCTCTATGACAGCGAAAAAAACGACGACAACAGGAGTAGGAGAAATTCTTCGCGCAGCCTTGTATGCGAGCCAACGTGGCGTGCAGTACTGCTATAGACATATAGCTAACGTAGTACGCCTCACTGGCCCCCAAGATCAGTCAACAACTCTTCCAGCAGCAGACCTGCCAATCGGGTGAGAAATAAGATTCAATATGTCGAGCTGAAAATATGAAGTGCATGCAGACGGTTGCAGCTCGTGTCGATCCAATCCCGAACTGCTCCTGCCACTGAGGTAGAACCCCACCTTCCCGTGACCGGAATAGAACTATCATCACTACCTCAGCCCTAGAAGCCACGATACAATTCACACATGAAATTGGGGGAACGACTGCGCAGAAGCCTTAGAATGATGGGCAATGGCTCCAAAGTGGTATGTGTCCTGCTGTGCGCGGAAGGAATAAATATCTAGAAAGTTATAGATCCCATAGGTAGTACCCAGGCCGCACGTAATAGCACATCCAAAGCAGACCAACGTAGACACATCTCGTCCACACAATCTGTAACTACCACAACGCCGAAACAATGCCGATTACCAGCAGACGCTGCTCTACCCCAGCACCTTTACGCCATTATGACCCCAAACATGCCAGCATTTCCCCATTAGACCAAAAGCATAGCAGAAGTCAACCCAGCCAAAACCAATGAAGTCGCAAGGTTCACACCGAACCTTCCCGCATCACCCCGCGCGTTAAGCTTTACGACTGCGCCAGGGAAATTGCACGTCAGCTTATTAGGATCTGGATCTCTCCTACCATACGCGACATCCCTCAACTTGCCATTCGGACACGCGAAGCCAAGCTTAGCAGGACAACTACGGACAATGTCAAAGCATATGTCTTCGCAAGGCTTCATCTCTTTGTACGGGCCGGGTTTGATCAACTGGTCGATGAGTGGGTTACGAGAGCTGTTGAAGCCGGTATTCTGACGTATACTCTCATTGAGCTGTGGAACTGGAGCCATTGAGCCATCTGGGGGTGGAGGTAAACCAGCTACGGGTAATGAGCCGTTGGAAAAGGGGGTGTTGACGTTGCGGGGTTGGAGCCAAGGGTCGTCCGCGGTCCAATCTTCGCATCTTGGTATCAGGACCATACATAGCCAGTTCTTGTAATCGTTGGCGCAGTCTGTACATGTCCGAGCGAGCGAGTATTGCGCTGCAGGTTCCGTGTCGCACGCAATTTGATCCAAAGACCTGGTGAAGTTGAGATAGTAGTCGCGAGCTTGGTTGTCGTAAATTTGAGCTAGGGCTGAATCGTTGAGTTTGAAGTTGGTGTTGGATGGTACGGCATAGGCGACTGTGTCACAGAAGTCGAGGTCGAAAATTACTTGGCATGAGTCATCTGAATGGATCGTTAGCAAGGTTCTCGCCGTCGGATTGTGAAGGAAGTAGCATACCAGCTTTGGTAGTCCAGTTGAAGGCCTGAAAAACCCTCCCACCGCCCCTTGTCATCCCCGCACCAGGTATGTAAAGTGGCTGCTGACTCCCCTCGACAACCACAAAGCCGTTGTAAGTCTTCGCCGCTTGGAGGCCCTTGACGTGAAACTGGGTCTTGGGCAGATTGTCACCACTAAACTTTGTAGTGATACTACTATCGATGGTGAAGTTTTTAGTCGTGTTCACATTGAACATGTCTTTGATTGCACAGTATGAGCGCTCCATGCCCCTGATTGGAGTGTTGTCCCCGTCAACGAAAGCGTACATCTGGAACGGGTTTTTCTCTTTCCATTTGTCCACGTCCTCAGTTGAGTTTGAGTCACTCAGATCATAGGTGATGAACAGTGCAGACTCACTGTCGGTGTCTATCATGTACAGGAACGGATCTTCTTCGTTGTAGTTGTGGTATGGTCCATCGGTACTTGCAGCAAGTTCAAATTGCCAACTTCCGAACCAATCGTCATTGAGGTTTGGCGCCGCAATACCAATGTACACATCTGAAGAGGTGTTGAATTCAAAGTTGGCATAGCCACCATCAAAGAGGACGCCAGTTATGTTTGTGAGAGTGTTTTGAGTAGCGCCTGGTCCGGGTTTCTGGTTATTCGGCGAAGTCGAAACATACAGGACGAGTTGGGGGTGATTCCTTCCAGATGCTGCAGTCGCATTGCCCATGGGCATGGGTTGGCGACAAGTGTTGGCCGTCAGCCAGACATTGCCACTGCTAGTCTGTCGCTTTTCCATGCCGTCGGACGTGCTGTCTCCTGCGCCCGTTAATCTCCGCAGTTTCGCCTCATTCGAGCCATCATCCGTTCCCTGTGCTTCCAGAGCACTTGTGGAGACATCGGAATTCGACTTGAAGTTCAGCTGGTCCTTTTGAAGCACAAAGTGAATCGTTTCCTTAGGGCCGATATCCTTCTCCATCTTCTGATTGTTGAGCAGCTTCTCTACTTGGGCGGTTTGTCGTCCGATAAGGCTGCGATCGAGTAAGCCAAAGTCTGGCTCATAGCCCTCGCCTCCTCTCTGATCGAAGCCCGCATCCTGCATATGCGACAGGTCTCCATCCGCGAGCGCATCGAGTACGCGATTATCAATCGCGTCGTGATCGGGGGTCGTGAGCACCTCTTCGGCGTTTACGACAAGGTGCGATGTAAGGCATGTCCATAGCGCAAGACAAGCAGAGGACGCGACGAGGTATAGGAGCAGTCTCGACTGCGAAGGTGAAAGCTTGGGGCGTTGCATTGCCCTCTCCGCTAGCTTATCGATAGAACTGGGGACGCATGAGTGAGCGTTGCGCGCAAAGGGTGCGCTGTGATGTAAAGGGAAATGAGCGGCAGGCGGTCGGGCTTGTAGGTATTAGTGATTTTGGCAGATATGCGGGCATCCAGGACTCGAAGGACAAAACGAAGGGATTGGTGGGGTGCGGGCTGTCGTCTGGTCTCGAAGTGAGCCGCAACGTTGCACCCTGCCAAGACATTGTCGTTTCCCACACAGCGGACCCACTTGTGATCCCATTCTCCTCCTTCACGACACAACCCAACGCAGCCACATCAAGACATGGGCATGACATCTTATACGAGAATCCGTAAATCATCTGCAAGCATAACATGCCTCATTAAATTCAGAGAGTCAGTCGTTAGCGCAGTCACTAATCAAACCCCTTCACTAGGGGGCGTGCGCCTACAACAAAACCATGTCGAAGATCGCAAAAGAAAGCTTTCGGATATCCTAGAATGCTAAAGCTTCGAGGTGCCCTAAGAAAAATGACTGTGGCATGTACGGAGCTATGGTAATGGCGCAGGCATAACAAAAGCAGGTGCGCTGCCATGTTTACACTGAATGTTGTAGGATTGAGTTGTTGGTTCCAAACAACGAGGCCGCACTCCAGCTGCTCAGCTACTGCGAAGACATATTATGCGCTCAATTGAGGGCATTGTTACATGTCCGGACCGACTGTCCATTGGAGTCAGCGTCGTGATGTCGGTAATGGTCTGCTTTGAGACTGGTAAAAGGTCGCCACTTAGAAACAAACTATGTGGCACTTTTGAAAACAATCTGTCGTAGTGCCAGTTTTGTTGTGTGATCGAGTACTCGGGAAGAGGATTTCAGGAAGCCCATCAGAGAGGCGGAAGAGCCAACAGTCGGTTGACAGAACACAAAACACGAGAATAATCCGCAAACGGGCCAACCCTGAAAAAGGATGTCGATACACTTCGCCGGACTCTGCAGTTACGAGTTCAGTCATCTCTTACTCTGCCAGATGAGTGAAAACACCAGCATCGGGGTTTCGGGACGCACTCGCAAAAGACGCATCCTGACCATGTGATGAACTACAAAGATTCCTTCCTATTCCGTCATGACATCGTGAGCGCGATATTCGTTGCTTAATGCAGTGTAATATAGTTCAAAGGTACTGGCAGTCAGCGGGAGCAATATACATGCCGCAGCACAATATATTAACCCGCCCGAGGTCAACCGGGAAATGTGACTGCGCAAGCCAGCTCGGCACCCTGGCCTCATATATACAACCAGGTTGCAGGAAACTCGCTTGGCTGGCCTGGCACTCGTGGCGTTGATCGAAAAAGACGTCGAGAGATCGCATTGCATCAACAGAAAGGCATTGAAAGATGCGTAGTAGTTGAGCTTACTGTAGGTAAAGAGAGCAGATGAGTGAAAAGAGCGCTAATGAGTCATGGCAGCCATCTTAGCTCCGACGTCGCCTTCCAAGATCGGCCACATTCAACCGCACCCATCTTCTTCACACATGCATGGGCCTGCAGCTACGCTAACTACCGTTCAGTCTTGTCCAGTGACTGCCATGGTATGGCAGCCTTTGTAGATGAAGTCAAGCCGACCTAGTTCCTAGGCGTCTTCGGTCAGCCCCAGCTTTGCGTTCGTCCAAGCAGACGACAGGACAGCACCAAGTCTAAACCCAAGCATCAGCCACCGGCCGTTCAGTCGGACCATACAAGAGTGGGCAAGCCTGCGCGGCAACCGGATTGCTTCGCCTGGCATCCGCTACAAGTACGTCTCTCATAGTACGTCTCATCAAATGCGGAGAAGGGCCGAGACATGAGACGAAGCCTTCTGTACAGGCTTCGAGAAGATCTTGGGCTGCAGGTACCATGTTTCCCCATCATATGACTGAATGTCAGCGTCTGACTACGGCATTGCGGAAAACAACACCGGCTGAAGTAATTTGGACATTGATGAAGTCTTCCTGATGATCACCTATTAGCAGCCATGGTCAGTACCATGGCTAAAGTCTCAGTGTACAAATAAGGGTTGAGTACGTCCGTTGCATTCTTCTCCACGCACCTCATCACACACTCTCTTCTTCTCTCCACTAGCAAAGATGCTCTCAAACATTCTCTTCACCGCTGCGCTCGCTGCAGGTGTCGCTCAGGCTCTGCCTCAAGCGGCCACCACCACCACCAGGCCTGCAGCCAGCACCACAACCGCCACCCCCGCCCAGACAACAGCTGCGGCATCCGGTAACCCTTTCGCTGGCTACAACTTTTACGCCAACCCATACTACTCGTCTGAAGTCCACACCCTCGCGATACCTTCGCTCGCATCCTCCTTGAAGCCTGCGGCTACTGCTGTGGCCAAGATTGGATCCTTTGTGTGGATGGACACAATTGCCAAGGTCCCTCTCATGGATACATACCTTGCCGATATCAAGGCCAAGAACGCTGCGGGCGCAAAGCTCATGGGCACCTTTGTCGTATACGACCTTCCCGACCGCGACTGCGCAGCCCTCGCCTCCAACGGCGAGCTCAAGATCTCCGACGGTGGCGCGGACAAGTACAAGACACAGTACATTGACAAGATCGCGTCAATCATCCAAAAGTACCCCGATGTCAAGATCAACCTGGCCATTGAACCCGATTCTCTGGCCAACATGATCACAAACCTAAATGTGCCAAAGTGCGCGAACGCCGCCCCTTACTACAAGGATCTCACTGCGTATGCCATGACCAAACTCAACTTTGCCAACGTTGACATGTACCTCGACGGTGGTCACGCCGGATGGCTCGGCTGGGACGCAAACATTGGCCCGGCTGCTCAGCTCTACGCCGAGGTTTACAAGGCGGCTGGCAAGCCCCGCGCTGTCCGTGGTATCGTTACAAACGTTAGCAACTACAACGCCTTCAGCATCGCTACTTGCCCTGCCATTACCCAAGGAAACAAAAACTGCGATGAGCAGCGCTACATCAACGCTTTCGCTCCTTTGCTTCAGGCCCAGGGTTTCCCAGCCCATTTCATCGTCGACACTGGTCGCAGCGGGAAGCAGCCCACTGGCCAGCAGCAGTGGGGTGACTGGTGCAACGTCTCTGGTGCAGGCTTTGGTCTCCGTCCTAGTACCAACACTGGTAATGCCAACGTTGATGCATTTGTTTGGGTCAAGCCCGGTGGCGAGGTAAGTTGTCTCCCTCTGAATCTCCTCTGATGTGCAACATGAATACTAACTGCTTGATAGTCTGATGGTACATCCGACCAATCTGCTGCCCGCTACGATGGCCACTGCGGCGTATCCTCTGCATTGAAGCCCGCGCCCGAGGCAGGAACTTGGTTCCAGTCCTACTTTGCCATGCTGTTGGCGAACGCTAACCCTGCTCTTGTATAAATCATGATCTCTGTTGTTCTCAAGGCAAACAAAGACACAGACACAGGAGAAGACACGGGAGAAGACACGATCGACATGAACTCAATTCATCTGTAAATATCAATATAGCTTAGTTAAGCATTAGAAAAGGGCATACCCTGTACATAAGTAGAAGAAACCATGCCACCCACGCCAAGCCTTCCTCTTCTCCATTCATCCACTAAGTACGTCCAATAAATCTGTCAAAATCATAGCCACGTAAGTAATGCTGTCCCATGCAACCTGTCTCTAGCTATAAAAGCTTCGACACCACAATGAATGTGTGCCACATTTCTCTCATAAATTACTTACTTGTTCCGAGTCACAGGAACACCAATACACCACCCTACACTCCCATCTTCCAACACTCTAGCCCTCGCAAACCCCATCTTCCGCCCCATAGACACAGTCTCCAAGATCTCGTTCTCACACATCATCTCGCGGCTCATCCTCAGCAGCAACGGTTTCGCGTTCCTGTTACAGCGACGTCCAAAGAGGGAAATGGCATCAGCGATTTCCTCTACAATCTCAGATGCTGATGCTGTGTTGATGGCGAGGTGGGCAAAGTGCGAACGGCTCAGAGTAATTGGCGTGCTTGTTAGTGATGGTGGGGTAGATTTGACGGGTTTGGGGGTTTCAGAGACGAAGAGGGAGGAGGAAGCTGACGAGGAAGCCGACGAGGAAGATGCCGAGCTAATCAACGAGGATATACTCGACCTCTTCTTCCCTTTCTCACTCTTTTCCTCATTCTCATCTTTTTTCTCTTCATCCTCATCCTCATTCTCACTCTCCCCCACCCCATCACTAACCACAAACCCCTCATCACTCTCATACCCCACATTCCCGCCCTCAACACCCAATCTACTATCCACACTAGTCCTCCTACTATCCTGCAAATCATGACCGGTAACAAAATGCAGATAATCTCCCGTCAACTCGCCGTGTACAGAGTCTTCCGGGTTGTGAGACTCTAGTTCCGAATCGGACAAGGACGTCACAAACGAAGATTCGGAGTTTGAATCTAAATCTGAATCATCATCTATTTCGTCATCAGTGCCAGACATTACCGTGTCTTCCCTCTCTTCTGCTTTATCGTCGCCATCACCGTCATCGTCATCATCATCACCATTAGACTCCCGCATCTCTTCCCCACCAAGTCCAGCAACAAGAATGTTTTTCTTGCCCTCCCTCTTCAGGTTCGTAGCAACAGACCTCGTGATAATCTTCCTGTTGCTCAAGGCCTCCTTCTTGATCAGCGCAGTCGCTGTCTTGGTTTGCTCGGCTATGCGTTTTGATTTCCTCATTGCTTGGACGGGGACCTCGAACATGACTCGCGGTTTAGGGCTGCGGCGGCTGCGGCGGAGCGTCGTAGTTGGGTGTGTGGGTTCGGGTGCTTTGGGAGCCATGTTAAACTATTCAGATTCTCAATGTACAGGTGTCTTTTTTGTCCGTATGGGATTATCGAGTCCATAGATTTCCGTGAAACAAAAACTTGGTGTATTATAGGGTCGGATGACTACAAAGGGTGTGTGTAGGACAAGGGGACAATGTAATAAAGAAGCCTAGCACAGTTTCTTGTTAAGACAAGGTATGTTACTCGAGACAAGGACATTGTATAGGCAGACAAAGGGATGTTTAACTATCAAGATCTATCTACGGACCTTATCCTGAAACAACTACAAGGGGTGTATACAAGAAAATTTTGTTATTACTGTACAAGTAATATCGATGCTTCACAGCAGATTTTCACAACGATACAAGAAAATTATCTAACAGAGACTTTCCTAGCTAAGGAGACGGAATTGGGCCATGGAAATCTCGGAGGGTCGCCACCAACTCATCCTGACGAATTAGTTGTAAACATAACTTGTCTTGTACCTCCTTCCACTTCCTTAATGCGTCCAACTCCCCCTTACTTAACCATTTTTCTTCGTTACCGATGACGTCAGAGCGCTCAGCTTTCGTGAGAAGGAATTTGACCTGCTCTCGCTCGTAGGATATGCGCTGGAGGATTCGCACCATGCCCTTGTACGTGTCATGTAACAGCTTCTGCCGGGCGCGTTGAAGATCGTAGAAGACGAAGTGCGTAGAAAGTTTTGTCTCACGACGTTCGACCTTGGGTACTTCTTGAATTTGTATGAAAGATTCGACGACAAGCCCACTTAAAACCACGCGAATGTCCGCGGCGGGCATCATCATAACTTTGCAGAGGTCGCTTTCTCTCATCTTCTGCTTCTTTTTCAAAGCTCTGATCAGCTTGACCCCCAGTGAGTTTTTTTTCGCCGAGATAGTACTCTCAATCTCAGCCTGGATTAGCTCCCTTGCGATCTTGTCGAACTCAATGCGCCATTGAGAAAAGCCGGAGCGCGAGTGCCAGGTGACGAGATGAAAAGGATCTATAGACAACTTCTGGATGTGTTGGTCTACGATCTTTGTCTTTTCTTCCAGATTAAGAGTCGAGGGATCCGTGGGCTGCGTCCAGATATTATTCCTATTGATGTGTCCTCTTCGCGTGATTTGTGCGACAACGTTGGGGTCGAGGCCTTCGAAGATATCCATGTCCGGGTCGCGGCTCAGCTTGACAGCGATATCGCGCGCAGTGACGAGGAGGCCAGGGTCGATACCATGTTCTGCTGGTGGTTCACCGCCCGATAGTGGAGGATCTGGCCATGGTTCGTAGCAGCGCGGTATCTTGGGCTCGAGCATGCGCAGCATTGTCCGGTAAACACGCGCGGTAACGGGCCCAAGTCGTTGCTGTACCAAATTTGTAAGACGTTCGGTACGCATGGCAACAGCAACCTTTTCTAGGTCGACGCAGACGGCGAGCTCATCATCAGGCTTATCGGACTCTCGGCTAAACCTAGGAACTTTTGACCGGTCGTCTCGCATCTTTCTCTTACGCTCTAGGGTCCCCCGATTGACTGCGTCTTTGTCTTTTGGGCCTGTTGGTTGGATACCGCCGTTATCCTGTTCAACGGTTTCTTGGTAGAGCAGAATATGCATATCACCCGGGGATAAGTACTGTGCCTCGGTGACAACTTTGAGCCACCCAGTTTCGATCAAGGTTCGAATGAGCGCATATAGCTCATCAGGTGAGGTAATATTGTCGTCTGCCTGATCTCGGGCGGGTTCCTCTGGAGCAGCATTGTGAGTAGGACTGTCGACTTTAGAGAGCTTGTTTGTGCTGTCGGTCTTGATGTCGTTTTTGCGCCTCCGCTTAGAGCGTGCGCCATTTGCAGCGCCGTCATCTGACTCAGTATCGCTGTCGGTCTCTGGTGGGAAGAATACGTTTTTCAAGTGGCCGATGCTTGCGTGGCCGAGAGTAAACACATTTGACACGATGTTAGCTGCCTTTTTACCAAAGCGGTCTTGAACGAGTTTTGCCGCCCTTCCAGTGCGGACGAGAGCATAACAGCTGGGCCAGTTGACTTCATAGTAACACTCGGACGTATGGTTTCCGGAGTGGAAGGCAAGATGCTGCTGAACGAGAATGATGATTCCAGCCTTGATCTGCGATCTGCTCAAATAGGAATTCTGAACAATGGCAGCGAGGGTCTGGCGGCCATAGCGGGCAAGAACGGAGTGAACATTAGCCGCAAGGTCGCCATAGAAGTCCTTGATCAGCAGCGCGCAAAGCTGGGCAAACACCGGGCTCCCATCTTCATTAGCCATGTTAAGTACGCATGGAGTGACAATCTCCTGGGGCTTTCCAAGGCGTTGAGATTGTAGAGGCTATAGTTACGTGCGGCAACGAGAATAATTTGTAGACAGGGGGAAATAGAAGTGATAGTGGGTGGGGTGAGTGACCAAATAATGGGGAGAGGGCTACGGCCAATGGTGAGGAGGGAGCTACGGCCAATGGAGAGGGGAGCGAAAGCACTTACTAGTCTTGGCAACCTACGAAGATTGTAGATGCTCAGAATTACCTCACCCCAAGACGAACTATCCATCCATTGCCGTCCCCCCACACCACTGACCGTCCTCCGCCCGGCGCCAAATACACGATGCTCTCCCGAACGACCGCCTGCCGGGGCGCGCAGCGTGCAGCCCGCCAGCAGGTCGTGCGCCCCAGCCAGCACCGCGGCCTCGCTGCCCCGGCCTCTGGCTCTTTCCAGTACCAGTCCGGCGAGGCAAAGGGAGTCAAGTACGCCAGCAGAGACTTTGCCGGGCCTACGACGACACTCGCGCTGGTCGCAAAGGCCGGCACGAGGTACCAGCCGCTGCCCGGCCTGACCGAGGGCCTGGCCAACTTTGCTTTCCGGGTACGCCATCTGAGGTAGATGTTGATGTAGACGCAGATGTAGACCTACGTGTAGACGCTGCGTCGCATCCGACACCCGCCAATTGCTTCACGGGAGCTCGGCTGACGCTCAATTCGACTCTAGGGCACCGAGAGACGGTCGACACTGCGCATTGTCCGCGAATCTGAGCTGCTGGGAGCTAGCCTCAACGCCCACCACTCGCGCGAGAACCTGGTGCTCGAGGCCAAGTTCCTTCGCGATGACCTGCCCTACTTCGTCGAGCTTCTCGGCGAGGTGGCCAGCTCTACAAAGTACCAGCGTATGCCTGCACCGAGAACATGACATGACACGGCATCATGGAATTGACATTGCGCAGCCCACGTCTACGCCGAGGAGGTGCTCCCAATGATCCACTTTGCCCACAAGCGCTTCCTCGCCAGCGTCACCGACATGGCCACCCAATCCGCCCACAGCCTCGCTTTCCACCGCGGCCTCGGTGTCCCCACCGCTTCCGCCGCCCCCACTCCGTACACAAAGTACCTCGACGCCGAGACGATTGAGTACTACTCCAAAATCGCCTACGCCAAGCCCAACTTCGCCGTTGTAGCCAACGGTGCCGACCACGCCGCCTTCTCCAAGTGGGTCAGCGAGTTCTTCGACGACGTCCCCAGCTCCGCGCTCGACGAGTCAAAGACAGGCGCGGACCAGAGCAAGTACTACGGCGGCGAGGAGCGTATTGCGCACGACGGCGGAAACGCCATGGTCATTGCCTTCCCCGGCTCCAGCTCCTTTACCGGAAAGTTCTACAAGCCCGAAATCGCCGTCCTCAGCTCCCTTCTTGGTGGTGAAGCAGCCGTCAAGTGGTCATCAGGATTCACCAAGCTCGGCCAGGCCGCCACCCCCGGTGCCAAGGTCAAGACCACCAGCGCCATCTACTCTGACGCCGGTCTTCTTTACACCACCATCACCGGTTCCGCCAAGGCCGTTGCCCAAACTGCCAAGGCTGCTGTCGAGGCCATCCAGAAGATTGCCGCTGGTGAAATTTCAAGTGAAGAGGTATCCAAGGCAAAGGCCGCCGCCAAGTTCAAGGAGCTCGAGTACGGTCAGGACATCCGCGCTGGTCTCGAACTTACTGGCAACGGTCTGATCCACAACACTCAACCCTACCAAATTGACGAGGTTGCCAAGAAGATCGACGGCGTCTCAGAAGAGACCCTCAAGAAGGTGAGTCACTCAATCTTGTCACAATGGTGACTCTATGCTAACAAACTACCCAGGCTGCCAAGGAACTGCTCGAGAACAGGGCCTCAGTATCGTCTGTCGGTGATCTTTTCGTACTACCATACGCTGAAGATCTCGGCCTCAAGGTGTAAATACAGTGGTGATCTTGTAGCGCAGTTTAGAAGGGAAATCTCGTTTGGCCAGGGGCTTGTGTAACATTATCTTGTGGTAGTCCCTGATAGATGCATCTCGTATGAGAATGGATTTGTTTGCAATTCTACAATGATTGACACTGGTTGTGATTTCACAGTTAAAAGGAGACCTCCAGAGTTATCATCCTATTACTAGGATTGAGCAACTGTGGTAGTCGTGTGGAGTCAAACTGTACAATTCAATACACTCTAACTGCAATTTTAATAACTATTAGCTTGAACTGCTCACCCGCACAATAACACGGATGAGAGCGCTTGGCTACCTGCAGCCTAACTCTCACGTGTCAGCGCGTCGGAAAAGCACAGACCATGATCACGCAACGTCCAAGCCAAACACGTCGACCTCTATCACACATATATACACATACAGCTAAACAACAGCCTCCTGAGCCCTTTCGAACCAACTCACTTTTCCTCCACTCAATACCTGATTCTACACGCATCCAACACCGAGACCCCCAAACAAACAGCCAAAGGATCGAGCTCTCCACCACAACATCAACACGAACACGTACTACACTGTACTATACAGAAGAAACAAATAGACAAAAAAATGCCACAGACCCTCTACCCACGCGGCACAGTCAAGAAGATAGTGAAAGCGCATTCGAACCGACCAATGAGCAAAAATGTAGATATTCTCGTACGTTTTTCTATTTCCATTCCCCCCCTCCTCTCTCTCTCTTGCACTTTCTTTCGGTCTTGTGTGTGTTTTATCGTCTCTCTCATCAAAATAGCGGAAAAAGACCAAGTAGCTGAGTAATTGGTACTAAATAAAACATTGGCGTAGATTTATCTAAACTACATTGTTTTCATGCATGAGTAAGTCTTTTTCTCGTTGCCATTGTGGGGTGGGGGATGTGCCTAAATAACATTATTCTAGGCTATTAAACGAGGCAAATATCAAGAATAAACGACATGGCGAAAGTGGTATTTCGGCAAAGAGTATTAAGAAGGTTAGTGAGACGGTGTTGAGGAAGTACAAGGGTTGAGGTTCGGGTGTTCCTGTTCTGAGGGGGGAGAGAGGGTGGAAGGTCTGGACAAGGGTGACGATAATGATAGTCCTAGTAGCTTTTCAAGGGCAATAGATCAATCAGGGATGTTTAGGGTATTGGTGTTTTATTCCGATTCTATGCTCCAAATGAAGATGAAACCCCCCAACGCAAGTCTAAACTCCCATCCTCTCATTTCCATGGTCAAAGTAAAACTCGCCATGTTGCTATTAATCCATGGTAGTTCTCCTTGCTCCTTTACACCCGTCACATCGCACCG
>Ga0265780_10007727_pt1 | contig 13159 bp, 14 predicted proteins | sample P1T30metagenome_FD_192432 | JGI IMG/M metagenome (GOLD analysis project Ga0265780, IMG submission 192432) | Plant litter microbial communities from East Loma Ridge, Irvine, California - P1 T30 | ecosystem: Environmental > Terrestrial > Plant litter > Unclassified | place: USA: California...
CGGAGGCGTCGCGAGCGGAGGCGCGGCGGTCGACGATCAGACGGGTGCCGGCCAGCAGGTTCATCGTCAGGTAGCAGAGCAGCGTCAGGAAGAAGACCTCTTCGAGCGGCAGCTCGGGGGCGATCTGGATGCCGGTCATGAACGACGTCTCGCCGCGGAAGAACACCCCGGCGTCGATCCCGACGATGTCCCAGATCAGGAAGAACACGACGCCGATCAGCAGGGTCACGAAGGCCCGCCCGGCGTCGCGCCAGAAGAACAGGGTGAAGCGGCGGTCGAGCATGGCCATGCCGAAGAGCGAGATGCCGAGCGCGACGAGGTACAGCGCGCCCATCAGGCCGCGGACTCCGCTCGCGGCGCCGGAGCGCCCGACGCCGACCCCGACGGCTCGGGGAGCGGCTCGGTGCTGCGGTCGCCCCGCAGGTTCTTGAGGAGGATCTCGGCGCTGATCAGGCACATCGGCAGCCCGATGCCGGGTCGCACCGAGCCGCCGACGTAGAACAGGTTCTCGACGTGCTCGGACGTGTTGCCGGCGCGGAACATGGCGCTCTGGTCGAGGGTGTGGGCCGGGCCGAGCATGCTGCCGCTCCAGGCGTTGACGTCGTCGACGAAGTCGCGGGGGCCGCGCGTCCGGCGTACGACGACGCGGTCGGCGAGATCGGCGACGCCCGTCCAGCTCGCGATCTGATCGATCACGAGGTCGGCGAGCCGCTCGATCAGCGTGTCGCCGTCGCCGTCCAGGTCGCCGCCGCCGAGCGCCGGGTCGGCGGGCAGCGGCACGAGCACGAAGAGGTTGGTGTGCCCCTCGGGCGCGGTCGACGGGTCGACGGTGCTCGGCTTGCAGACGTAGAGCGACGGCGGGTCGGGGATGCGCTTGTCGGCCCCGAAGATGCGGTCGAAGTTCTCGTGCCAGTCGTTCGCGAACAGCAGCGTGTGGTGCTCGAGCTCGGGGATCTCGCCCTCGACGCCGAGGTACATCAGCAGCGCGCTGGGGCCGGGGTCGCGCTTCGACCAGTAGTCGCCGTCGAACGTGCGGAGCGACGGCGGCAGCATCGTCGTCTCGACGTGGTGCAGATCGGCCGCGCCGACGACGACGTCGGCCTCGAGGCGACGCACCGCCCCCGTCGCGTCGGCGTACTCGACGCCGGTGGCGACGCCGCGCGAGCGCGGCTTGCCCGACCCGCGGCCCGCCTCGGGGTCGGCGGTGAGCACCCGGGTGACGGACGCCCCCGTCTCGATGCGGACGCCGGCCTGCCGGGCGACGCGCTCGATGGCGTCGATGACGGTGATGAGCCCGCCGCGCGGGTAGAGCACCCCGTCGTCGAGATCGAGCGTGCTCATCAGGTGGTACATGCTCGGAGTCCTGAACGGCGACGATCCGAGGAACACCGCGGGGTAGCCGAGGATCTGCCGCAGCCGCGGCTCCTTCACCGTCCGCGACGCGAACGAGTCCAGGTCTTGGAGCAGGAGGCGCGCGAGCTTCGGCAGGCGGACGACGACGTCTCCGCGCAGCAGGGGCCCGACGCTCTCGAAGCTCGTGTAGAGGAACCGCTGCTTGGCCATCTCGTAGGTGTCGCGGGCCGAGCGCAGGTAGCTGCGCATGCGGTCGCCGCTGCCCGGCTCGATCGACTCGAACAGCGCGATGTTCTCTTCGAGGCCGCGGGGGACGTCGATGGGCGCGTCGGACGCGCCGTCGGCCGACGGCTCGAAGTAGACGCGGTAGCCGGGGTCGAGCTCGACGAGGTCGAGCTGCTCGGCCGACGAGGTGCCCATCAGCCGGAAGAAGTGGTCGAACACCTCGGGCATCAGGTACCAGCTCGGGCCCAGGTCGAACCGGAACCCCTCGTGGCTCCACGAGCCGGCGCGACCGCCCACGGCGTCGTTCTTCTCGAGCAGCACGACGTCATGGCCCTCGCGGGCCATCAGCGCGGCCGAGGCCAGCCCGCTGATCCCGCCGCCGATGACGACGGCCCGGGAGCCGTACCGCTCGACGGTGGTGTCTCCGGTGGCGCGGTCGAGCCAGGGTGTGCTCACGAGGTCCTCTCGGCGGGGCGATCGGGGATGCGGGTGGTCCGGCCGGCCGCCGCCGCGAGGGCGATGCGGACCTTCACCGGGTCGGGGACGCGGACGCGCGCCCGGATGAGCGAGGAGGCGGGGGTCGCCTCGATCCGCCGGTTCAGCTCGGCGAACAGGCCGTGGGCGAGGGCCACGGCACGTCGCGAGCTGCTCGGCAGCACGGGGATGATGTCGCCGGCGACCCGGAGGTCGTCGTCGATGTCGGCGACGAGTCTCGCCTTCGTGGCCTCGTCGAACGACCCGACGTCGACGCCGGGGAAGTAGCTGCGACCGAGCTGCTCGAAGTCGGCCGCGAGGTCGCGGAGGAAGTTCACCTTCTGGAAGGCCGCCCCCAGGCGCCGCGCGCCCTCGTCGAGCTCGGCGACCGTCGTCGCCGGGAACGCGTGCCCGAGCAGGAACGCGCGCAGGCACATGAGCCCGACGACCTCCGCCGAGCCGAAGACGTAGCGGTCGAACGACTCGGCGTCGTGCTCGCGGGCGCTGAGGTCGGCGCGCATCGAGGCGAAGAACGGCCGTGTCAGCTCGTGGCCGAAGCCGGCCGTGCGGGCCGTCCGGGCGAAGGCGTGCACGACGAGGTTCGCGCTGAAGCCCGTCTCGACGGCCCGCTCGGTCTCGGCCTCGAACTCGTCGAGGCACCGCGCGGCCGACTCGGGGTCGAGTCCGGCCTCGGCCGCCGGGCCGTCGACGATCTCGTCGGCGACGCGCACGAGCGCGTAGACGTTCTCGACGTGCTGCCGCACATCGGCCCCGAGGAGGCGCGAGGCCAGACCGAACGACGTCGAGTACCGGCGGATGACACCGGACGCGGTCTCGTCGGCGACGGTGTCGTACAGCGCCAGACCGGTCATCGGACCCTCTCGAGGACGGTCGCGACGAGCGGCGTCAGCGCCTCGCGCAGGGCGTCTCCGACGGCGGGGCCGTCGAGGACGTCGAGGGCCCGCTGCGCGTGCTCCTCGACGAGGGTCTCGGCGAACGCGCGCGCCCCGCAGGCCTCGAGCCGGCCGCGGACGTGCGCCGCCTCGTCGGGAGTCAGGTCGGCCTTGCCGATGAACGGCTGCACGGCGAACCACTGGTCGGTCGTCGCCGCGTGGGCGATGAGCACGGTGCGCTTGCCCTCGCGGAGGTCGCCGAGCGTCGTCTTGCCGGTGCTCTCCTCCGTTCCGAAGACGCCCAGGAGGTCGTCGACCACCTGATAGGCGACGCCGACCTCGCGCCCGAACTCGCCGACGGCGTGGACGACCTCGTCGTCCGCACCCGCGAGGACGGCGCCGGCCTGGAGAGGCGCCTCGAACGAGTACACGGCCGTCTTGGCGCGCTCCATGTTCAGGATCTCGTCGACCGTGGGGACGTCGTCCGAGAGCGAGAGCTCGACGTCGACCATCTCGCCGCCGGCGCTGACGAAGATCGCCTCGTCGAGGATGTCGAGGAGGCGCGCCTGCACTCCGCTGCCGCACCTCACCTGCAGGAGGAGGCGGCTGGCGCCGGTCAGCGCGAGGTCGCCTGCGATGACGGCGGCCGACATGCCCCGGTGCTCGGCGGCGGGGGTCGAGAGCCCGGCGGTCGTCGCGGTGTCGCGGTAGCTGCCCGAGACGTTCGGGATGCCCCGACGCGAGAAGTCGCGGTCGATGACGTCGTCGTGGACGATCAGCGCGGTGTGCAGCAGCTCGAACGCCGCGCCGACTCCGGCGACAGCTTCTTCGTCGTCGCCGCCCAGGGCGTCGTAGGCCGTGAAGACCATGCGCGGGCGGAACCGCTTGCCGCCGGCGCTGTTGCGCTCGAGCACGGACCAGAGGTCGACGTACCGCGAGCCGACCGACTCGGCCCGCCGCTTGGCTAGGCTGAAGAAGCCGTCGAGGACGGCATCGACACGCTCGTGTCGCTCGCGCGTCCGCGCGCGGAGAAGTTCACCGTCCACGCTAGGCAGACTACCGCTCATGACATCCGAGAAACCCTCCGCGCCCGACGAGGTCGGCACGATCGCCACCGAGGCGCAGCCCGAGCTGGTCGTCCTCCTCGACGACGCGGGTCGACCGGTCGGGACGACCGAGAAGGCGACCGTCCACACGGCGACCACGCCCCTCCACCTGGCCTTCAGCTGCCACGTCGTCGACGAGCGCGGGCGCGTGCTCGTCACCCGTCGCGCGCTGTCGAAGAAGACCTGGCCCGGCGTCTGGACGAACTCGTACTGCGGTCACCCGGCACCCGGTGAGACGCCGGCCGAGGCCGTCCGCCGCCGGGCCTCGCAGGAGCTCGGCATCGAGGTGAGCGACGTCGAGGTGATCCTCCCCGACTTCCGGTACATCGCCACCGACGCCTCCGGCGTCGTCGAGAACGAGATCTGCCCGGTCTTCACGGCCCGGGTCGTCGGGGTCCCCGACCCCTCGCCCGACGAGGTCGCCGAGTGGGCCTGGGTCGAGCCGTCCGAGCTCCGCCGGGCCGTCGCGGCCGCACCGTTCGCCTTCAGCCCCTGGCTCGGGTGGCAGCTGGAGGCGTGGCCCGCGACGTCGTGAGCGACGGGCCCGCCCGACCCGCGCCTCCTCGGCTCGACTCCTGAATCAGCACCGAGGGGGCCTTGTCAAGCCCGTACCCCGATCTACCCGCCAAATCTAAGGTGAAGACTCCTCCGCACCTCGGCGGGGCTCCTGACGGAAGGCGGACCGATCGTGACGAGCACCTACACCAGCGATCCCGCCACGGAGCCGATCCGCATCGTGGGCTACCGCAAGCCGAGGGCCCGGCCCTACGACGAGGTCGTCGAGCGACGACGGCGGAACGCCCAGGAGGCGCGGAACCGACCCGAGGTCGACCCGCGCCTGCGCTACATGGACTTCCTGGTCGTCCGGCAGGACGAGCGCACCGGCTGAACCGCGATCAGCGGGGGCGGAGCGCCTGCGCGGCCGGGCAGTCGAACGGGTCGCGCGCGGCGAGGCCGACGCGGTTGAGGTAGCGGACGACGATCCCGTACGACTTCGTGATGGTCGTCTCGGTGTAGGGGATGTCGTGTTCGGCGCAGTGCTGCTTCACGAGGCGGCTGGCGGCGCGCAGGTGCGGCCGGGCCATGCTCGGGAACAGGTGGTGCTCGACCTGGTAGTTGAGACCGCCCATGAACGCGGTCGAGAAGCGACCGGTGATGTTGCGCGACGTGAGGACCTGCTTGCTGAGGAAGTCGACCTTGGCGCCCTCGGGGATGATCGGCATGCCCTTGTGGTTCGGCGCGAACGACGAGCCCATGTAGAGGCCGAAGACGGCCATCTGCACGCCGATGAAGGCGAAGGCCATGCCGAGCGGCAGGAACCAGAACACGACGCCGAAGTACAGCGCGAGGCGCACGGCGATGAGGGTGATCTCGAGGGCGCGGCCCTCGACCTTCTCGCGACCGAGCAGGGTCTTGAACGAGGTCACGTGCAGGTTGACGCCCTCGCCGAGCAGCAGCGGGAAGAAGAAGTAGCCCTGGCGACGCGTGATGAAGCCGAGCACGCCGCGCTGCTTGGCAGCGTCCTCCTCGAGGAAGGAGATCGTGTCGAAGGCGATGTCGGGGTCTTTGCCCTTGGTGTTGGGGTTCGCGTGGTGACGGCTGTGCTTCGTCATCCACCAGGCGTAGCTGATGCCGACGACGCCGGCGGCCAGCACCCGGCCCACCTTGTCGTTCGTGGTGCCCGACTCGAAGACCTGACGGTGCGAGGCCTCGTGGGTGAGGAACGCGAACTGCGTGAGGATGACGCCGAGCGCTGCGGCGATCAGCAGCTGGAACCAGCTGGAGCCGAGCAGGACGAAGCCGGTGGCCGCGCCGCCGAGGCTCAGCGTCAGCACCACGAACACCGTGATGTAGAAGCCGGTGCGACGCTTCAGCAGCCCGGCCTCGCGCACGCTCTTCAGGAGGGCCGAGTAGGTGCTGGTGGGCTTGCTGACCCGACCGGCCACGGTGGGTCGGAACCCGGCCTCGGTCAGGCGGGCGGCGGTGGGGGATGGTGCAACGGACGTCATCGGGCTCCGGCGGTGGTCGACTTCCCAGCCGCGTGTCGTGAGCGATGCGCCCTTGGATGTAGCGAACGTAGGGGAGCCCCCTGGGTAACCGTCGTGAGAAGGGGTGAGCGACGGGTGATCGTCCCGGAGGCCTGTCAGGGGAGGGGCGGTAAACTCCTCGGGTTCCCCGACGCCCGAAAGAGGTCCCGTGTCTGCCCATCCCGACGCTGCCCGCAGCGCGCGCTACTGGCCGGTCCCGCTGCTCCGCGCGGTGCCCGCCCTGGCGATGGGCGTGATCATCACGTTCTCTCCCGACCACTCCCCGCGCATCGGTCTGCTGTTCTTCGGCGCGGCCGCCCTGCTGAGCGGGCTCGTGCTGGCCGTCGGCGCGATCACGCGCCTGGCGTCCGACCCGTCGAGCCGCACGCTGCACGTCGTCCAGGGGGCCGTCGGCATCGTCGCGGGCGCCTTCGCGCTCGTGTTCTCGTCCGGGGGCCTCACGGCCCTGGTGGCGACCGTGCTCTCGTGGGCCTTCGTGACCGGGGCGCTCGAGCTCGTCACCGGGCTGCGTCGTCGCGGGCGGTCGCCGCTCGCCAGAGACTGGACGACCGTGGGCGCGCTCACCCTCGTCCTGGCGCTGGCCTTCGTGCTCGTGCCCCCCGACTACGCCCGCGAGCTCGGCGGCATCGAGCGGATCGAGGGCGTGCTGACGTCGTCGACGGTCCTGGTCGGACTGCTCGGCGCGTACGGTGCCCTCATCGGCGTCTTCCTCGTCATCGCCGGGCTGTCGCTGAAGTGGCAGACGACCTCGCCCGACCCGACCGGCGCCCCCACCGACCTCACTTCAGACGGAGTACCCCAGAGATGACCCAACCCAGCTGGCGCGAGCGCGTCCGCCCCGCCGAGTTCCTCGGCCTCAGCGCGGCCTTCGCCGTCTTCATCGGCGTCGTCGTGCTGCTCACCACCCGCGAGCTCGACCTCGCCCTGATCTTCCTGTGCATCGGCTTCATCGTCTCGCTCGTGATCATCGCCATGCTGGCGCTGGCGGCCAAGCCGAACGACGACGAGCAGCACGAGCTCGACGAGTCCGACAAGCCCCGCGGCCACTGAGGCTTCTCGCGCCCGGCCGACCCGCGCCTCCTCGGCTCCGCCCTGCGCGCCTCCGTCGGGTTCGGCGGGTTCCCGTAACTCGCGGCGGGTCAGCGCTGACCCGCCGCGGATGACAGCGACCCGCCGCATCGTCCCGCGGCCCCGCCGGGCGGGCTAGGCCAGGCGGTCGACCAGCTGCGACGCGATGCCCGTGTACGTCGACGGTGTCAGGGCGATGAGACGTCGCTTGGCGTCGTCTCCGATGTCGAGACCCTCGACGAAGGCGACGAGCTCGGCCTGGCCGGTCCGCTTGCCGCGAGTCAGCTCCTTCAGCATCGCGTAGGGGTCGGCGATCGACGAGCGGCCGGCGACGACCTCGGCTCGGATGACGGTCTGGATCGCCTCGCCGAGCACCTCCCAGTTCGAGTCGAGATCGGCCTCGAGCGCGGCCGTGCCGACGGCGATCTCGCCGAGGCCGCGGCGCAGGTTGTCGAGGGCGAGCATCGAGTGCCCGAACGCGACGCCGATGTTGCGCTGCGTCGACGAGTCGGTGAGGTCACGCTGCTGACGCGAGGTGACGAGGGTCGACGCGAGGGAGTCGAGCAGGGCGCACGAGAGCTCGAGGTTCGCCTCCGCGTTCTCGAAGCGGATCGGGTTGATCTTGTGCGGCATCGTCGACGACCCCGTGGCGCCGGCCTGCGGGATCTGCGTGAAGTACCCCATCGAGATGTACGACCAGACGTCGGTCGCGAGATTGTGCAGCACGCGGTTCGCGTGGGCGACCCGCGAGTACAGCTCCGCCTGCCAGTCGTGCGACTCGATCTGGGTGGTGAGGGGGTTCCAGACCAGACCCAGGCTGTCCTCGACGAAGCCGCGCGAGATCTCGGGCCAGTCGGCGGAGGGGTCCGCGACCACGTGCGCCGAGAACGTGCCCGTCGCACCGCTGAACTTGCCGAGGTACTCGGTGGCCACGATCTGCGCGCGCAGACGCTGCAGGCGGTGGACGAAGACGGCGAACTCCTTGCCGACGGTCGTCGGGGTCGCGGGCTGACCGTGCGTGTGCGCGAGCATCGGGACGTCGCGGGCGTCGGTCGCCCACTGCGACAGGGCGGCCAGCACCGCGTCGAAGGCGGGCAGCCAGACGTCGGTGACGGCGGCCTTGACCGTGACCGCGTACGAGAGGTTGTTGATGTCCTCGCTGGTGCAGGCGAAGTGGGTCAGCTCGGCGATGGAGTCGAGACCGAGGTCGCCGAGGCGCGCACGCACGAAGTACTCGACGGCCTTGACGTCGTGGCGGGTGGTGGCCTCGAGGCCGGCGAGCTCGTCGATGGCCTCCTGACCGAAGTCGGCGACGATCGCGCGCAGGGCTCCCTTCCGCCCCTCGTCGAGCGGGCTCGACCCGAAGGCCCCGCGGTCGGTCTGCGCGATCAGCCATTCGACCTCGACGTGCACCCGGGCGCGGTTCAGACCGGCCTCGCTGAGGTGGTCGCCCAGGGAGCCGACGGAGGCGCGGTAGCGGCCGTCGAGCGGGCTGAGGGGCTGAGGGGGCAACGTCATGAGGGTCCCTTGCGGAGTGCTGGTTCGATCTGGCGGAAGAGTGCTGCGCACGACTGCTCGACGAGGTCGAGAACGGTGTCGAACATGGCGGCGTCGGAGTAGTAGGGGTCGGGCACGTCGGTGCCCGGGACGCCGGCGCGCGGTGCGACGGCCGGGTCGAAGGTCAGCAGCAGTCGCACCTTCGAGCGGTCGGAGTCGTTCGTCGCCCACGACCGCAGGACGCGCTCATGACCCCGGTCGAACGCCACGACCAGGTCGTGCCGGGCGAAGTCGTCGGCGCCGAACTGCTTGGCCCGGTGCCGTGAGCCATCGTATCCGCGAGCCGAGAGCGCGGCCTCCGTGCGCGGGTCGGCGCCCTCGCCGACGTGCCAGTCGCCCGTGCCCGCGCTGCTGATGACGAGGTCGTCGCCGTGTCCCGCGGCGTCCGCGATCGACCGCAGGACGGTCTCGGCCATCGGAGACCGGCAGATGTTGCCGGTGCAGACGAAGCAGACGCTGAAGCGGTTCACCGCCGACGGTCGCCGGACTCGACGATCGGGCGGATGACGATGCCGATCAGCCACGCGAGGATCGCGAGCACGAGGGCGCCGAGCACGCCCCACCAGAAGCCGTCGATCTCGAGGCCGAAGCCGATCCGCCCCGAGATCCAGGCGACGATGCCGAGCAGCAGGCCGTTGACGATCAGCGAGACCAGCCCGAGCGTGAGGATGTAGAGGGGGAACGCCACGACGCGGATCGCCGTGCCGACGATGCCGTTGACCACCCCGAAGATGAACGCCACCAGGAGGTACGTGAGCACCGTCTCGGTGGTGCCCCCGGGGCCGTAGGGGTCGACGGCGACCCCGGACACGATCAGCGTGGTCAGCCAGAGGGCCACGGCGTTGATGAGCAGCCTCACGATGAATCGGGTCATGCCACCATCATGCCGAACCGGCGCCCTCACGCGGTAGTGCGGAGCCCCCGGCCGAGGAGGCGCGGTGCCGCGTCATCCGTCGGGGGCAGCCCGTAGGGTGGCCGGGTGATGACTCCCGTTCGACTTCGCCCCGAGATCGCCGCCCTGCCGCCGTACCGACAGGGCAAGCAGGCGTCGCCCGACGCCTTCAAGCTGTCGTCGAACGAGAACCCGTTCGAGCCGCTGCCGGCCGTCGTCGAGGCCCTCCGCGGCGCCGTCACGGTCAACCGCTACCCAGACGCCACGGCCTCGGCCCTGCGGGGCGCCCTGGCCGAGAAGTCCGGCGTCACCATCGACGAGGTGCACGTCGGCGCGGGCTCCGTCTCGCTGCTGCTGCAGTTCATCCAGGCCGCCGCCGCCCCCGGCGACGAGGTCGTCTACGCCTGGCGCTCGTTCGAGGCCTACCCGGGGCTCGTCACCGTCGCCGGCGCCACCAGCGTGCAGGTGCCCACCCGCGCCGACGGCAGCCACGACCTCGTCGCGATGGCGGCGGCGATCACCGAGCGCACGCGGCTCGTCATCGTCTGCTCGCCCAACAACCCGACGGGCACCACGGTGTCGACCCACGACTTCGAGACGTTCATGGCGGCCGTGCCCGACGACCTGCTCGTCATCCTCGACGAGGCGTACGCCGAGTTCGTCACCGACCCCGACGCCGTCGACGGCGAGTCGCTGACCGAGCGTCACCCGAACCTCGTCGTGCTCCGCACCTTCTCGAAGGCGTACGGACTGGCCGCACTGCGCGTCGGGTACGCGATCGGCGCCTCCTCGGTGCTCGACGCCGCCCGGGCCACGGCGATCCCGCTCTCGGTCACCGAGCAGGGTCAGGCGGCCGCCCTCGCGTCGCTCGCCCACGAAGCCGAGCTGATGACCCGCGTCGACCGCATCGCCATGCTGCGCGATCAGGTGCGGCAGGCGCTGGTCGACCAGGGCTGGGACGTCCCGGAGGCGCAGGGCAACTTCGTCTGGCTGCCGACCGGGGAGCAGACGGCGACCGCCGCAGGGGTGTTCGCCGACCACGGCATCGTCGTCAGACCCTTCGCCCCCGAGGGCATCCGGATCACCATCGGCGAGCCCGCGTCGGTCGACAGACTGCTGCGCGCCGCCCAGCAGGTGCGCCGGAACTCATCACTCTGACGGCATGTGGCCGCGGGTATATTGGACGACATGTCTTACATCGATGCGGATCACGGCGTCACGACGATCCAACTGCTCGATCCGGCGGGTCGGCTCGTCGAGTCCGAGGCCGGCTCCGAGCTGCGACCGTACGTGGACGCCCTCGGCGATGATCAGCTGAGGGCCATGCACCGAGACATGGTGCTCACCCGGCGGTTCGACCGCGAGGCCGCCGCTCTCGCCCGCCAGGGTCAGCTCGCCCTCTGGGTGCCGAGCCACGGCCAGGAGGGCGCGCAGGTGGGCGTGGCCCATGCGTCGCGACCCCACGATCACCTGTTCCCGTCGTACCGCGAGCACGCCGTCGCCCTGGCCAAGGGCGTCGACCCCGTCGACATCCTCCGTCTGCTGCGCGGCCACACGCACGGCGGCTGGAACCCCGCCGACCGCGGGAACTTCCACGTCTACACGCTCGTGATCGGCTCGCAGACGCTGCACGCCACCGGCTACGCGATGGGCCTGACCCTCGACGGCAAGACCGCGACGGGCGACCCCGAGGTCGACCAGGCCGTCGTCACGTTCTTCGGAGACGGGGCCACGAGCCAGGGGGACGTCAGCGAGGCGCTCGTCTTCGCCGCCAGCTTCCAGACCCCCGAGCTGTTCTTCCTGCAGAACAACCAGTGGGCGATCAGCGTGCCCGTCGCGACCCAGTCGCGCACCCCGCTCGTCAACCGGGCCATCGGCTTCGGCGTGCCCGGCACCCGCATCGACGGCAACGACGTGCTCGCCAGCTACGCGGTCAGCCGCCGCGACCTCGACGCCGCGCGCAGCGGCGCCGGGCCCCGCTTCATCGAGGCCATGACCTACCGGATCGGCGCCCACACGTCGTCCGACGACCCGACCAAGTACCGCACCGACGACGAGCTCCAGAGCTGGATCGCGCGCGACCCCATCGAGCGGTTCGAGGCGTTCCTCCGCTCCCGCGGCGAAGGCGACGCCTTCTTCGCCGGTCTCGACGCCGAGGGCGACGACCTCGGCGCCGACATCCGTCGACGCACCCTCGAGCTCGCGAAGCCCGAACCGCGATCGATGTTCGACCACGTCTACTCCGAGCCCCACCCCGTCATGCGCGAGCAGCGCGAGTGGCTCGCCTCGTACGAGAGCAGCTTCGGCCAGGACGCCGACCCGACCACGGCCGCCACCGACGGAGGACGCGCATGACCGACACCGCCACGAACCCGATCACGAGCGGCGACGCGACGTCGACCGGCGACGCCACCCGCTCCTCCCTCGAGACCATGCCGCTCGGCCGGGCGATCAACGCCGGTCTCCGCAAGGCCATGGCCGACGACCCCCGCGTGCTGCTCATGGGCGAGGACATCGGCACGCTCGGCGGCGTGTTCCGCGTGACCGAGGGGCTGCAGGCCGAGTTCGGCGCGAACCGGGTCATCGACACCCCGCTCGCCGAGTCGGGCATCGTCGGCACCGCCATCGGACTCGCCATGGGCGGTTTCCGCCCCGTGGTCGAGATCCAGTTCGACGGCTTCATCTACCCGGGCTTCGACCAGATCACCTCGCAGCTCGCGAAGATGACGGCCCGCCACGAGGGCTCGCTCCAGATGCCCGTCGTGATCCGGGTGCCCTACGGCGGGCACATCGGCGCGGTCGAGCACCACCAGGAGAGCCCCGAGGCGTACTTCGCGCACACGGCGGGTCTGCGGGTCGTCAGCCCGAGCACCCCGCACGACGCGTACTGGATGATCCAAGAGGCCATCCGGTCGAACGACCCCGTCATGTTCTTCGAGCCCAAGAGCCGCTACTGGCCCAAGGGCGAGGTCGACCTCGCCGATCCGCACGCCCCCCTGCACGCCAGCCGCGTCGTCCGCACCGGGACCGAGGTCACCCTGCTCGGTCACGGCGCGATGGTCAGCACCCTGCTGCAGGCCGCCGAGATCGCCGCGGGCGAGGGCATCAGCGCCGAGGTCGTCGACCTCCGCTCGCTGTCCCCCGTCGACTACGGGCCCATCCTCGAGTCGGTCCGCAAGACCGGCCGACTCGTCGTCGCCCAGGAGGCCCCCGGGTTCGTCAGCGTCGGATCCGAGATCGCCGCGACCGTGGCCGAGAAGGCCTTCTACTCGCTCGAAGCTCCCGTTCTGCGCGTCAGCGGCTTCGACACCCCCTTCCCTCCCGCGAAGCTCGAGACGCTGTACCTGCCCGACGCCGATCGCGTCCTCGAAGCCGTCGACCGCGCACTCGCGTACTGAGAGAGATCTTCATGACCAGCGAATTCGCTCTGCCCGACGTCGGCGAGGGCCTCACCGAGGCCGAGATCGTCGAATGGCGCGTCGCCCCGGGCGACACCGTCCAGATCAACCAGGTGCTCGTCGAGATCGAGACCGCCAAGTCGCT
>Ga0265780_10007728_pt1 | contig 13158 bp, 12 predicted proteins | sample P1T30metagenome_FD_192432 | JGI IMG/M metagenome (GOLD analysis project Ga0265780, IMG submission 192432) | Plant litter microbial communities from East Loma Ridge, Irvine, California - P1 T30 | ecosystem: Environmental > Terrestrial > Plant litter > Unclassified | place: USA: California...
ATATGTCCCGTTCGTCGGTAACCCGCTTCAGCTCTTTCTGGAGACGGCGGATCCCGGCCTGAGCATCTGACTGTTCTTTATTAGTGGAAGAATCCGGACCGTACTTCTTTATCCAGGCGTAAAGGCTGTGTGGGTGGTGATATCGAGACGTGTTGCAACGCTGGAAACAGAATGACCACGATCAACAACCTGTTTGACTGCTTTAATTTTAAACTCTTCTGGATAACGCTTACCGCTCATGAGCACCTCTCTTTAAGCCACCTTAAATGACTCTGAGGTATCTGTTAAACCCGTGGCGATTCAATTTCAATTTCAAGCCAGCCTCCTTTTGTTCCTCAGTCTAACGGGATGAAAGCTCAGGCGGTAGTGGGTAAGACTTTTTGCGCCAGCTTATGCGTGTTCCAACTTTGGCGGAATACGGAAAGGCCCACAGTAGGTGAGAACGATTACCCAAAATCTTTTCGAATAAAATTTTGCGAAAGAAAAACCTTGAATAACTCAAATTGCCAGTAACTAACTTTAATAAATGGAGCTGAAATTAAACTTAGCAGCAGGAAAAACATAAATTTTGTCATTAAACTTTATTTTATGAATTTTCATAGATAGTTCTAAAATAACTTTGGACAAAAAAAATTTGTGAAGCTAAATTAATGCATATAATTTCAGATTCTGCCTACCCTCAACCCTGTATATAGCAATCATGCGGTATAAGAGGTGAGACCTATGCTAAGGATTACAACAAGTAACATGCAAGATCATAAGATACTAGCCTCAGCAGCTTTATTCCGCAAACTACATGACAATCGCATTGATATTTATGATGTGTTAACCAAGTTTATAACTTCCACCATTAATATCAATTCAATGTGGGTGTTTAACGTTTCAGAATGTGTTAATAAGCTTGAAGAGGACTTTGGATTCAATATCCCCGAGGCTATTGTTGAAACATGTTTGAGAAAAAGAATGAAGCGACATCAACTACTGACCCAGATGGAAGGAAAGTATCATGTGACAGACAAGTTTGACAAGTCTGACAGTCTTGGAGCCAGTTACAGAGAAATCCAAGATGAACAGGATTTTATTATCGGACGCCTGACTGATTATATTCAATCCCGCTCAGGAAAAGTGTTGAGTGAGCAATTACGCAATGAGCTTGCTTCTGACTTTCATTTATATTTCACAGGCGCGCTGAAAGACTGCGATAATAAAATCGCCATAAGCGAATTTATTATAAAAAACTCAGATGATGAGAGCTTTACTCGGAAAATTAACAGCGTGGAAGAGGGGTTTATTATCTATACCGCCATATGCCATTCTTCCGACCTTGCGAACCCAGAACCATGGTGTAACAACTTCACAATATTTCTGGATACGGAGATCCTCTTCGATGCGCTGGGCCTCAACGGCACACTGAGAAAAAAAATATTCGACGAACTATACGGGTTAATTACAGATGCAAATTATAACACTCCAAAAGGAGTAAGGATTACCCTTAAATATTTTCAAGAGACTTTTAAAGAGTTTGAGGGTTTCTTCTATGCCGCGCAAAAAACTATTGAAGAAGGAAGGCAACCGCATCTCGCTAAACCTGCTATGGCCGCAATAATAAATGGATGTCATTATCCAACTGATGTGCTATTCAAGAAAGTAACTTTTATTGAAGAATTGAAAAAACTAAAAATAACGGTTGAAGAGGATGCTGATTATTACTCGGATCCCAGATACATAGTCGAAGGCACCAGTGAAGTCAGTTATATAAGGGCAAAATATCCTGAGTTGGACGAAGAAAACGTGACAAACACGCTTGAAATATTCACGAAAATAAATCATCTGCGCAGAGGGGTTAATAATCGTGGGCTGGAACAAAGTGGCTGCATTTTCCTCACTGGAACAAATGCTACAAAGAAAATATCCTACCTTCTGGCCACTAAATCCGGGGGAAATCTGACCCCTTATGCTTCTGCGACTGACTACATGACAGAAAGACTCTGGTTCAAGCTAAGTAAGGGATTTGGCGGCAGAAAAAAAACGCCGCTTAGCTTTAATGTGGTGGCGAAAGCCCAAGTTATTTTGTCTACAGAAGCCGGGAATAAAATAGCGGATTCGTTTAAGGATCTTCAGAAAAAAGTTAAGCAAGGAAGTCTTAGTATGGAGAGCGCCGGAGTAATCGTGTCTGAACTCCGTTCAAAACTCTACATGCCAGAAGATTTCACATCTGAAATTATTGGTGAAAGCACCCAGTTTTTACATAATGACTTTATCGAGGATTCAATAAGAAACATCACCCTACTAACCTTCAAGGCAAAGGAAGCTGAAGCGGGAAAAAATACTATTCAAGCGCTCCAGCATCAGCTTGATGCATCAGCAAAGGTGAACGAGGCGCTTGAAAAAAAACTATCAGAGAAAAAGCAGGAGACTCTCGAAAAAATACAAAAAAATCGCAACAGTCAAATTGATACGCGCAAGAAATCTCTTTGGTTATACAAATTTTTTGCAAAGACAGAGTTTCTTGTTTCATCGTTTATTATCTACACGCTACCATTATGTGTGTTGGCAGCAGCAATAATTTCCTTCAACAGGCCTGGAGATACTCTTCTCGGGAATGTATCCTTTATTGTTGGTGTCATACCCATGGTGAGTTATCTCAAGCTCAGACAAATACAAAGTTACGTTCTACGCAAGATTAGATCAAGATACCGTAATCGCATTTCCAAAAAATACAATTTATTTCCCCTAACACCTTTTGAGTATTACTGAATATTCTCCGACGTGGCGAAATTAATATTCGCCACGACCCATCACATTTATAAAATCTGCAAAAAATGGATATAATTATAAATTGGAGTGTTTTTTCATGCTGAGTCATTGATACCGCTTACATTTACTGACCTCGCCTGCATTACAAATGCAGCCTCTTCTAGGATATGTCTCAACTCTCTCGAATTTCTTTTCCAGATGGCGTATATATAAATTTAACTCATTATATCTATTTAAATTTACACAGTTCTTGGTAGGCTACAAAGTGGCTGCCTGACGCGGAGGTTTCGCGAATTTTTGCATTTAGCATTACCCGTAATGCAATGCGGCCGCCTGACTGTATTACAGATCGGCTCCGCTTACGCAACTAATGCTGTTCCCTCGGCTGAACGCCTGAAGCCCGACTTCCGAATATCCCCTCCAGCTGATAATTACCCGACGTGTCTAGGAAGCCTTTTGCCGCAGCTTGCCTTCAAAAACGTGTAAAACCGCAGCTGGTGTAATAGTCTGGTGACACTTGACTTTCATAAAATAAATCTCCCCCCCTCTATTTTATAGCTGCCATTAATCTGCTCGCCGGTATTATGAAAGGTGTCTCATGGCTCAACCCTGAATGCCGCAAATAGTTCTTTCAGCCATGTCTCGAACCATTAACCCGTGGATGTGGCTCTTGCAATTTCATGGCGCCCATTTCCTTTGTGAGGGCACCGTAATTAACGCCTGAATACGCCAAAACAGGCCGCAGCCCGCTGGCGTTCTCACTGTCTGCTGCTTATAGGACCAGAGGCAGTTCAGCGTTCACAGCACGGTTTCCTGATCGGATTTACGCATAAGGCACCTGACGCGTTTTCCTTTTGAGCCACTGACTTCTTTATATAATTAGTGTTATATGAAGTTATAGTCAGCATCGACGCTCTTGCTGCCTTAAAGTGGGCTCAACTGTGAAATTTGGTTCACAAGATCACGTGTCTGGTCCAAAACGACGCGTTTCTTATGGTTGCGCTACGTGAAATCTGGCGACCTAGACCCCTGCTGATTGCTCAGAATTCACATAGCGCAATACGGTTATTTTCGAATGACTTTTGACCAGTTGTTAATAATTTACTGACAGAGCATCTGCTTTGTTCATAAGCGGGGGCGTGTGTCTCTAAATTGACAATACCAACTCTACACTATAGTCAGATTCGATCCCAACAAGTGACGTTGTCACAAAAGAACCATCTCTAGCTTCTTATATAGCTTCGAATCCCCTTCAGAATGAGTGACTTTTTGGCCTCATTGCACAAACCGCTGAACAGTTATCCACAGAAATTGGGGATAGCCTGTGTGTAGCTGAGTATGAGTAGCATAGGGGCCGCGTCGCAGCAGTTGAAAATTTCATCGAGCGGGTATCTAACATAACACTGTCACAATGGCACTGATGACAGCTTCTGCAGTGGCTTTTATGCAATGAGTCTGGAGGAGGGTTATTTGTAATTTGAAGAGCTGATACCAAGATGTTTTATATCCTTAATTCACTAATGGCATGATCACAGGCTTTCCTTGTTATGGACCTATGGCCCTATGGCCCTATGGCCCTATGGCTTTTTATGGCAATAAAACGGCCTTTTTCCGGCTTTAGGGCTACCGCAAATAGAAAACTTACGAGCGGCAAATACTCCCGCTCCGCCGCTCCGCCGCACCGCCATAAGCAGCTTTTGGGGCTTGCCGGCTGTGGTCTGAGGGCATAAGCCCGCTCACAGCGTCTTACTGAAGCCACTATTAACCAGAATAATTCATTCTGGGCTATACCGGGAAACAGCGGAACAGATCCCACGATCTGCCTTACTGATCTTTATCTTGGCCTTCATCTATGAGACGTAGAACCTCCGTTACTAGTGCGGTGGCGAAGCGCTGCTCCTGCAGTCTCTCATTTTCCAAATTTACATCGGTACCATGCATGAACTGCCCGTAACGCACTGGGCCCGTCAGCAGGTAGCCTTCAACGTTGTTATTACCCTCAGCAAAGCATTTCTGCAGTGCATTCAGTCCCGTCTCGATGGCTGTCCGATGCTTTCCACTTTTTATGCGATCAAGAAATTTCTCTGCAATGTCTTCAGGTTCTCCGGCATAACGCATCACATGGATCAAATCGGCTGCGTCCTTGGGTTCGTTGCGGTTATGAAACGAAATCGCTTTCAGCAATATGAACGCAACTTCATCCGCAAACCGTATGGTTTCAAAAACAATTCCTGCGTCTCCCTGCCCCTTATCCCCAAAGAGCATCGCAGAGATCTCTTTCTCGGCGTACCATTCATATGACATTTCAGCATAGGGGATTACGAGAGCAGAAACCGCCTCACCGTCAATCGGGACTTCTCTGCCGGGTTTTCCACCAGCATTGTTTCCTTGCAGAAACTCTACCAATACGGGAGAACCATCCGGAATAGGGAACTCCCAGCGCCATGCGTTTGTATCAGAGTTTTTTCTGAAGCCTCTTTCAATCAGCTGATCGTGTAGAGAAGCATAATTTTCCCCTTCAGCGATCACTTGTAAGTTGAGTACGATATCCACATCAGATGTACCATAATGTTCAGGCACCCGAGGTTCCTGCGCCGGGGTTAAATAGCGCGGGACGAGTCCTCCTATCAAGCGAAGCGTGCCTTTCATTGTGCCGAAGGTGGTCAATAAAGTGACTAATACCCGCTCGCACATTTCCGTGTTAATGGCTGAGTATCCGGATCTGTCTTTCGGTTTAGTGTGGATCACCATGGTTATATCTCCAGAATTTCCCGGCGAAACTGTTCAGCAAGTTCAGCGTTTCTTCCTTTACCGTCCAGCAGAGACAGGTACTGAATGAAGTTACTGGCAACGGGGATTTTGTTTTCAAAATTTATAAATTGCAGGGCAGCGGGCGCGCATTCATGCACAACAACGTTGTAACCCTTTTCCGCGCGTTTAATACCCGTCAGTTGGGCAAATAGCTCCGCACTTCCCGGTGGGACAATAATCTCTGCCACACTTACGCCCGTGAGTAATTGCGTAGCCTGATTTGCTGCCAAGGCACCAGTGAGCGCCCAGCTGAAGTCACCTTCTACGTGATTAACCTTGCGCTCAATTTTTCTGACGCAATCCAATGCATCCGATGCAAATAGATAACCGTAAAGTGCAGGGTTTTTCCGTTGTTTTGTGGCCTCCGACCATGCATTAAGCAAAGCGCCAGGATTAACCAGTTTACGGCGCTGTGAACGGCCGCCCTCACTAGTTTTGTCCAGCCACTCTCTCATTTCCAACTCTCTTAAAACGCCAGAAACCGTGTATGCTGAAGTTCCAGAACGTTCACTGAGTTCTTCACCTGAGAACCATTTTCCCTGTGACTGAAGTAATGCATGAACGACCATTTCCCTCGCATCAGTGAACAGATCCACACTCCCGCGTTTTGCTGCTTTTTTGCGTGGTTTTTGTATATCGATAATTGACTGTTTATGCTTGATATAGAGAGTGCCACCCATCTCATAATATCCAATATCATGCTCTTTGAGCATTTCTCTTGCGCCCTCGCTAAGCAACTCTGCGACAAAAATCGGGACAACATCATGCTTATTGTCGTTTTTCCGACAAAATTCCTCAATTTTCCAGATTGCTTGCCTGATATCCCTTGGGTAAACCTGTTTTTTTACCTCTACGGGCATGATCCAGACACCCTGAATACCTTTGACCTCCAGCACACAATCAATACCTTCGTCACCCGGCAGGCCACTCCGTTTTTTAATCCTGGCTTCAAGAATGCTTTCAAGGGTCGACGTCACATCCTCCAAGAGCTTGTTTTCTGATTGGAACACTACTGACGCCCTCATAAAAAATCTATTTTCCTTAGCTTATAATTATAGTTTATCTGTACAGCTAAGAAAAATCCAAAAACTAATCCTTATCTTTAAGGCATTGTTTAGCTGCTCAGATAAGCATTGCTTTATGGATAACGAAAGTGCTGGAAGCAGGTCATTTCACGCCCATGCCAGAACGGAACTTTAGGGCAAATGGCCATCAGCTCGATGAAAAATGTGAGTGGCAGGGTGTCATGGCATTTTCAGGTTGTGGGCGAAGACGTTGTTAAAATTACGGCGTACTGCCTTTGCCAGTCAGCACAAGGGGGCTGAAAAGAAGCTCCAGATCTTACCTGCCTAATATTCTTACCTTTGGGCATATAACGTTGCTATAGTCTGGCTACGTTGGAAACCAGCCATATGAATGCCCATATCAATCAGCCAGGATGGCTCTGTGAAAAATAAACTCTTCTACCTGCTATCTGTCTTTTCCGCCTTTGCCGCTGCAACACAATCCCCTGATGAAATCGTGGTTGCCGGGGGGAGATATTATGCCGGTAACGTTTTTGGCCAACATGACTATGCAGCACACGCCAACATCACGCTGAATACCTTCTGGATCATGCGGACTGAAATCACCTACCGGCTTTATTCAGATATTCACGAATGGGCTGTAGAGCGTGGTTATGTATTCGGTGTTGGATGTAATGGAGCTGCTTACGAGGACTGCCGGCCGGCGGATACAGATAACGGTGCACATCCGGTTACCAGTGTTGAATGGTCAGATGCGGTGATTTTTGCAAATGCCCTGAGCGAAAAGGCGGGGCTGAGACCGGTCTATCTCAATAATAAGGGCGTCCCGGCACGCGACAGTTCCCGTTACGAATTTACACCGGATGCCCGGGCTAATGGTTACCGCTTACCCACGGCCGAGGAATGGCAGGTTGCCGCCCGTGGAGGAAGGGCCGGACTGGAAAATGGCTCGTATGGTTTCAGATTCGCTGGCAGCAACAACGCAAATGCTGTCGCCTGGTTCCCTGACTTTAACGATCCGCATTTCGGCACTGTCCGAGTAAAAAGCCTGCGGCCCAATGCGCTCGGTCTGTATGACATGAGCGGTAACGTTTCGGAATGGGTTGATGCTTTCGACACCCTTTCCGGTGTGAAAATGTACTATTTTTGCGGCGGCAGCTTCTTGTTGCATACGGGCAGTCTGACCAGCTGCGACACGCACAGTGCCGGCTACGCCCTGCCGGACACTGGCTTCAGACTGGTGCGGAAATTTTGAACCTGAAGATGCCTTTTATAATACTGACAGCCATTCTGATAAGCCTTCCGGCTTCATTACAGGCAGACACCCATATTTACCTGAAAAAGGGGCTGAACAGCATTGATTTGAATGGTGATGGCATACCAGACACCGTCTTTTCCGCGACTTACGACAATAATACCTCTCATCCCAGTGAAACTCTCAACATCTTTATCAGCCAGGAAAAAAACTGGCTTATCGTACCGGTCCCGGATGACGATGGCTTTACCTGGACCGATCTAAGGCTATCAGCATCTACCCTTAAGATAAGCGGCACAGAACTTCACCGCTATAAAGGGCGGGTTTACCTTATCAGGGCGGCCAAATATGGCGGCAGCGGTGGCGGCGGAGATCTTACCGATAAATCGCGAGTAAAGTTTTCACGATTTCGGCTGGAGCAAAATAACGACGATCCCGGGACGTCTGTTTTTTACTGGGATCCAGCAGGGACTTATCTTACTGAACAAACTTTTGATGAAGTGAATGAAGCTTTTCAGATTCTGGATATGGAGAAATTTCGTTGAAATGTATCACAGGGCTTTTGCTTTTTTTCCTGTCGTTCTGCTGTTGTGCGGGATACAAAAGTCAGTACCGTGAGCTTATACAGCAGTCACTTAATCGGCAGTCTCTTTGCCTTGGTGAAAGGCAGTGGCCGGTTTCAATCAGAACAGGCACCGACCGGTGGATTAATGCAAAAATGGAGGCGCTTGTCGATGCCGGCCTTATCACGGCTCATGTGAAAGCAGGCAGTAAAATCTGGCAGCTAACCCCGTACGGCCGGGCTTCATTCACGAAATATCATGATTTCTGCTATGGAACCATGCGCGTCAGAAGCATAAAGGCTGTCTCGACAGATAAAAAAGGCATGGCTGATGTGACATTTACCTATTATATTCATGCCCTGCCAGGCTGGGCGAAAAATCACTCAGTACGCGTTGCCAATACTGATCTCGATAATCTGGTCATGGGTATTGATTCAGTGCGCTACCAGGCCCTCTTTAATACGGACAACCAGGGAAATCTTCGTCTTATCAGTGAACCTGAACAGCTTGATTTACTGTATTAGCAGACGGGCCTGAAAAATTTTTTGGGCTTAAAGCTTCGCAATCCACTTTGTTTAACAGCGTAAAGACTGACACTCCAGCAATAAGCTCTCACGCCGGAGCCTTCTGTCCTTAACAGCTTCAGCATCGGATATGTTCACAAAGCCAGTGTCTGCTGTTAGCTAAGAGTAAACCGCACGCTCCTGGTCGTCTGGCGCCAAAAGCAGACTTACCTCACATCACCATACGTCGGTCAACCGGGCAGCTCACCAGCATTTCTCAGGAGTAGACTCCAGAGTTATCATGCCATTCTTTTGTCAGCCCGCTATCTCTTCCAGTGTGATCGATGCCCCGCCGCAAACAATGACCAGTACATTGTCGGCAGGAGTGAACCTGATTTTGTTGTCATACAGGAGTGACAATGATACTCCGCATGCCGGCTCAGTGAGTACGCGATGATCATCGAGAAAGCGCCGGCAGGCATGCAGTGCTTCCGCATCAGAAACCAGCATACTTCTTACATCCAGTCGGCTGGCCACGTTAAAAGCATTTTTGCACACCTGGCTTGCGGCCAGCGTTGTGGCTATGCCGCTGACCTTATTAAGACGCATCAGCTTGTTGGCATTAAGCGAGGCCGTACCGTGTGTTTCAACGGCATAAACCGGAATGTGGCCAAGCTGATGTTTTTCCAGTCCCAGCGCTATGCCGGACAGCATGCTTCCGCCGCCGACGGACAGAATAACGGCATCAGGTTTTACACCCTCACTGATGACTTCATCCACGATTGTGCTGATGCCTCCCCACAAAAGCGGGTTATTAAAGGGATGGACATAGATGATGTCCTCCGTTGCTAGTGACAGGGCGTAATCGTTAGCCTCACTCCATACTTTCCCGTGCAAAATGAGCCAGGCACCTTCCTGCTCAATAAGCTGTCTTACTCTGGCTGACGTAGTTTCCGGCACAACCACAGTTACCGGCAGCCCAGCCTGCGGCCGCTGTGTGTTACTGCAATTCCGGCATTTCCACCCGATGAACTGACAAATGCTGTAGCGCCCTTACTGGCATAATAGCAATAGGCATACCCCACGCTCCGGAGCTTAAAAGAGCCGGTGGGCTTTAGCTCAGTTACTAGAACGACAATCCCGGCACCAACTTTGATTTGTTGCCCCCGAAGGTATGGTTCTAAAACCAAAAAGCGCCTGAAGCTCACCAGCAGTGTGTGCAGTAGTCGTTCTGCATTTTGGGCAAGTATGCGGAAGGTTAACTGTTCCTACCATTTAAAATTTCCTTAGAGGGCGAGCCGCTTGTAAAACGGAAATTATCCTAGGTTAATAAAATCAGCATGCGGAGGAAGCAAACACCGGCGCAATGGAATTCGGTGGTTCGAGTGTAACCATCACTTGAACCACACCGTTTATTAGCAGCCACCTGCCTGTTTTGCCCCGTATGTTGCTTGGTCAACGGTGTATTTATCTCCGGCACTTGAGGAAAGTTGCTCAATGAGACCTTTGCATGAAAAGCCCGACATACTGAGATACTCCTTCGCAGATTTCACCGCCTCCTGGTTCCAATTAATATTTAGGCTGTCCACAGCTACCGTCGCGTCAGAAATATCGTACCCATCCCCTGCATCCGATGAGAGTTGATGAATAAGTCCGTCCCGTGAAAAGCCCGTCATACTGAGATACTGCTTCGCAGATCTAACGGCATTATTTTGAGGTCCAGTTAAATCTCCCGCCCATGTGGGCGCTGCGACAAACAAAGCTGCAGTAAGTACTGTCTTCAAAAGACGCATTTTATCACTCCATTAGTTTATCCGATTGGGCTTGTTGCTATTCGGCGGCTTCGACATTTTGGGCAGTAATCTGGCGCTCCATATCCGGTGCGACTTGCCCATTCATGCTTTTAATTCAATCGCTTAACCCGGTAACTGGTCGTTGCCATTGAATACTTAATTGATTTTAAAAAAATTTGTAAAACACACTGTGTTTATCGGCAAGATAGATATGAACTTGAGTCGATTAAGAACTCTTATGTTAAATCAGAGTGCTGGACACCAGAGCCGTACAACTGACAGTCTGTAGTTTGGTGAACTGATAAAAAACAGGGAGAGTTATGACAAGAAAAACTATCTACGTTGTTCACAGTCCCAGCCCCACGCTGGGACGATCACCGCTGCAAAGAGGGTATTTCCCTTACGCGCTTACCGAAAAGTTTATCAAGTCGCTTCAGCGGGAGCTGGATAGGCTCGAGATAAACTGCAGAGTTATTGCTGACGATACCGAGTCCGATATTGAGGTTCTGATAACACGCGATCCGGCTCTTCTCGTCTGCGCCCCGGGACTTCGTTATCAGTTTTACCATCAGGGCTTCAACAAACAAAAAATTGTCTGGTTAGGCGTCATGGAATATTGCTCTGCAGATCCGCGTTCTGCGCTCAAGAGGCTTACGGAGCTGGCTTCTGCCGATTCATAACAGGGATGTTATGGTAAATGCGAGCATGTCAGCCAATGGAGTGAAATTGATGAGAACAGTTGAGTTTTTGCAGTACACCCTGAAAACAGGTACCGGGAGGGAATTTCATAAAATCATGATTGAGGAAAGCGCTCCTCTCCAGCGTGATGCAGGCATCGACATCGTTGCCTTTGGAAATTCAATACATGATGAAGATTCTTACTACCTGATCAGAGCCTACGATGATCCCGATCATCTGGAGGCTTCCCAGGAGAAATTTTACCGTAGTGACACATGGAAGTCTGGACCACGGGCTGCAATTATCGACCGGATTCAAACCAGCGTGAAATCAGTGTTGATGCTTACGAACACCACAACAGATGGGCTGAGGCAGTGAGTTAGTAACCAGTTCGGCATTCGGATGCTATGGTAAATATGAGTGACTGGCACTTACAGAAGAGGGAGTGGCCGCCTCATGGCTGCGGCCAGCGAATTACTACAAAGGGGACACGGTCTGGACGTTGTGCTGGAAGACATAAGGGTCGGATAGCAACTCAAATTGCTCGTCGTCCGGATAGGTGACTGCAATTTGGTACTCTTCGCCTGCGAATGCTTTCACTGCCTCGAGATCTTTCCAGTAAGTTGCCAGGAAGAAATGTTCCCATCCACCCTGCGTCTCTCGCCGTACATATGCCCCTAAGTTCCCTGATGTCTCCTCTGAATGTTTAACGCCGGTCTTTTGCAGATGGTTTGCAAAGCCCTCAGCATGCCTAGACGGTACACATCCGTGCCATGTTCTGACAATCATGGATCTATCCTTATGTTGTGGAAGGGTTTTAACCATAACATGGCATGTAAGGAAGAGTGATTCTTGAACACGTTGTTATGTTGAATGTGATGGTAATAATCAATCATTATGAGCGAAACGTCTGTTATTTGCTCATAGTGGACGTTTAGTATTCTTTATAATTGGGGTCCGCTTGGAAAACGGAAATTATCCTACGCTAAGACTAACCGACGGCTTTATGACGAAATCTTGCTTATATTAGAAAGGGGGATGCTGTTTTATGATCTGATGATTCATGCCCCTGTCTGCAAACACAAATCGATCCTGAAACGGAAACGTTACCTCCCTTTAAGGCACTAAGATAAGCGCCTGTTCAAAACATTCTTTCACTACCATTGCAATTCACAATATTAATGAATGTCATTCATAGTCCCTATCCTTCCACCTGTGATTATCCGCATGAAAAAACCCGTTAACATGCCCCTTATCTCTTCATGTCCAACGGATCCCCATGCTTAATCAACAGGCACAAACACAGTCAGCTACAGCTAAAAAAACCGGTCTCTCGTTTCTGCTCATTCTCAGCGCCCTGATGGCTGTTACCTCTTTATCAACCGACATTTATCTTCCGGCTATGCCCATCATGGCGAAAGATTTACAGGGTGATGCAGAGCTGACAATCACAGGGTTCCTTATCGGCTTTTGCATTGCACAACTGATTTGGGGACCGATTAGCGATCGTTATGGGCGTCGTCTGCCGCTGTTTATCGGGTTAGGTCTGTTCATCATCGGCTCGGTGGGCTGTGCGTTATCAACAGATATCGTGCAAATAGTCTTCTGGCGTGTTTTTCAGGCATTAGGTGCCTGTACCGGACCGATGTTGGCACGAGCAATGATCCGTGACCTGTTTAGCCGCACTCGTGCAGCACAAATGCTTTCGACACTGATGATAATCATGGCCATTGCGCCCATTGCCGGGCCCCTGATCGGCGGGCAGATGATTAA
>Ga0265780_10007730_pt1 | contig 13157 bp, 18 predicted proteins | sample P1T30metagenome_FD_192432 | JGI IMG/M metagenome (GOLD analysis project Ga0265780, IMG submission 192432) | Plant litter microbial communities from East Loma Ridge, Irvine, California - P1 T30 | ecosystem: Environmental > Terrestrial > Plant litter > Unclassified | place: USA: California...
GGCTCCAATGTCCACGATCATCACCGCCCAGGCTGAGCTGGACAAGGCCCGGCGGGCGCGCGACGCCGCGGTCGTTCAGCTGCATGTCGCCCTGGTCGCGCTGGGAGAACTTCCATGAACCGCCCGTACAGCGAGCACGACCTCGCCGCAGCCAAATGGATGTCGATCGCGGTCCTGGCCGTGGTCGCCCTGTGCACCGCGGCGATCGTGAACGGGTGGCCGCTGTGATGCGCCGTATCGGCCAGGCACTGGTCTTCGTGCTGGCCTTCCTGATCATCGTGGCCGAGGTCCAGCGTAGCGAAGCAGCAGCCGACGAGCGCGCGGCCCGCGCAATGTACGGAGCCGGCAAGTGACCTTTGAAGAACTGCGCATCACGTACCAGAGCGATGAACAGATGGCCCGCGCGTTGTTCGGCCAGCTGGCCCAGGTAGAGGCGATGCTCGCCATAGCCGAAGCCCAGCGCGACAAACTGAAGAAGAAACTGGCGCCGCCGCCCGCGCGCCGCACATATCGAGGAGAGAACTGATGGATCAAGCAATCACCCGCGCCAGCGGCTCTACGCCGAGCACCACGCCGCCGGCCGCCGCCGCGGCGCGCCTGGTCGGAGAGTTCCAGGGTTACGTCGACGGCCAACCGTCCGTGGTCTGGGCCGACCGCAAGAACATGCCGAAGGTCGGCGATCGGCTGTTCGCCATCCCGGCGCACGCCGCCGCTCAGCGCAGCTGGTCGATCCTGCTCACCAGCGCGAACCACGGAACCGTGGGCCCGCTCGGCAGCACCTTCCCGCACGCCGGCGAGCACCACGAGCGCGTGGTCGTGGTCGAGATGCCGACCGCCGCCGGCGCGCCATCCGACGAGGTCAACCTGGTGCTGCGCGCTGCACCAGCGGCAAAAGCCGGGGGCGACGCCGGAGCTGCACTGTCGAATGAGCGGATCGAAGAGCTCTGGGACGAAACCCCGACGGCGGACGCTGAAACCTTCAGAGAAGTCCGCTACCGCTTCGCCCGCGCCATCGAGCGTGAGGTCGCGGCACAAGCCGGTCAGGTAGCGGCGACCGATGATCATCTGACCGAGGATCAAAAGTGGCTGCTCGAATCTGCCGAGATGGTGCGCAGCGGGGGCTACCCTGAGCTGGCGTCCAAGATCCGGGCGAACTGCAAGGCATCGGTGGCCGGTCAGGTAGCGGTGCCGGAAATGACCGATGCCGAGATCGTCTCCGTTTGGCAAGGAATGCCGGGCGGCGCCGAGGGCTGGCTGAAACAGTTCGGGTACCTTCAATTCGCTCGCGCCGTGCTCGCCGCTGCTCCCGCCGCGCCAGCACAAGCCAAGCCTCTGCCAGCCGGCTGGATCAGCGTCGACGAGCGCCTGCCGGAAGGCCGGTACTGCCTCGCCACCTACCAGGACCGCGCCGGCAAGCTGCGCATCATCCGCGCTATGTACGTGCGCCAGTTCGAGATCGAAGCCAGCGGCGACGAATGCGACAGCGAAACCAACGAGGAGAATGATCTGGAATACCTGAAGGCGGGCTGGTACGAGATGATCGACAACTGGGGCGAGTATTCGAGCGTGCACGTATCGGAGGGGCCGGTCACGCACTGGACGCCGTTGCCGGCCCTGCCTGACGTCCAGGCATCTACAGCTGGCGGGCGCCAGGAAGGCGGTGCGGCATGAGCATCGCCACCGGAGCGGCCCTGACCGCCGACACCTTCGCCGACTTCGTGCAGCGCCTGCGTCACCACGTGCGCGGCGAGGGAGTCGACTGGCACAGCACCGCCGACGCCATGTTCACCGTGCAGGCGCGGCGCATCATCTTTGGCATCGACCGCGATTACACCGACAAGTTGGCGGTGTACGTCGACGACAGCCTGTATTTCAGCGTGCTGGACTATTGGGGTGATCAGGGCGATACGCAGCGCGCGCGCCTGCACCGGCTGGCGCAAGAGCACAGCGGCTGTGGCTTTCTCGCGCTCGCCGAACATGACCAGTGGGACGTTCTGGCTGATCTGCAGGAGCACACCGTCTCCGGCTGGGATGAGCGCTGGGACGTCGTGAATTCGCACTTCACGAAGGAGGCGGCAGAGGCCTTCATTCAGCGGAAGAAGCACGACTACCGCGACGGCCTGCGGATCTACGTCGAGGCCCAGGTCTACTGCTGGGAGTTCAACACCATCATCGCTGGCCTGATGGATGGCCGCATCACGTTCAACGAGCAGGCATCGCCAGCAAAGGAATCGAAATGAGCAATCCAACTGAACTGCCGGACCTGGACCTTTGCCCGTTTTGTAGAGGTAAAGCGCGTGTCACAACTGAAAATCTCGATGAGCGTTACGCGTATGCGAACGTGGTCAAGATTCAGTGCGAATCGTGCGGCGTGGCTGTATCCGCTACCGGCGATACCGGCAAGCCGGGCTACGCGGACAACTCGACTACGCTTACGCGTGCCGCCGCAAAATGGAATCGCCGCGCCCAGCCAGAGGGCGAAGCGCCGGCGCCGGTCGAGGCCTACATGACGGTGCTTGGCGGCGGCGAGCCGTTTGGCCTGCACTTCCATCGCGCGAAGGCCGAGGCCGAGCTGCGCGAGTGGGAAGGGGCGGGCGAAGTCGTGTCGCTGGTGCGCGCCCATCAAGCTGTAGCACCTGGCTCGCTGGACGCCGACGAGATGACGCGCCTGCGCCGCCTGATGAGCGCGCTGGGCCATGGCGACGCCTTCGTGGCTCCCGATGACTATGTGCGCGGCATCCTGCTCGTGGTGCTGGGCGAGGCCGCAGGCCGGATCGAGCGCGGCACTAGCGCCCCCGGCACACCGGAAGCGCCGAGCCAGCTGACGCAGGCGCTGACGAATGGCATCCCGCTGAAAGAGCCAGTCTCGATCAGCAAAGCTCTGTGGGCGCAGCGTGAAGCACGCGCGGTCCTTGCTGGCGGCAAAGGCCCGGTTGCAGCGGTTCATCTGGTGAACATCGGGTTGACCGGCTGGGTCCACACGAAAGAGACGGCGGAAGCATGGGCAGATGGATATAACACGGCGCTGAAACAGTATCGGTCCGTACTGCGCATGCTCGCTGTACCCCAGCGCGCCGCCCAGCTCGACGGCGGCCAGGGAGAGAAGTCATGAGCCGCGCGAGCCGAAACCTGCAAGTCGGCGATCGCGTGACGACCGACTTTAACCGGGCGTGGTCGGAGCATGTGATCACCCAGCGCGTTGACCTGCCGGGCAGCACCAGCGGGATCGGATTCTACGTGACGCCGCTGGTCCCGGGCAGCACCGGCGGGCCGATGTGTTCCGACTGGTTCGAGCCGGTAGCGGTTAAGGAAGGGAGCGAATCAAATGGCTGATACCCGAATCACCGACGCAGAGATTGCCGGCTATATGGGCTGGCGTGGCCCGGGCGTGTACACCGAGGCGAGTCTGCGGAAGATCCGCGAGATCATCGACCACGTGCTGCGCGCAGAACGCGCCACCCCGCCATCGCCCAGCACCGCGCCCGAAGTGCCGCAACTTCCCGAGTCGCTGGGCCTCGCCGATGTGCCGCACGCGATGAACACGCCCGACGACTGGGATGCGGACTACCGGGCGACATGGCAAAAGCTGCAGGTGGCCGATGCCAACCTGCGCCAGATGCGCGCCTACGCCCGGCAGCTTCGCGCCCTTGCTTCTCGCCCTGCTGAGGTGGACGAGAGACTGCATGCTGTTCACGCCGCCGGCGCGCAGCTTGCCGATGCACAGCAGCGCCGGGCCGAGCGGTGCGAGCGGCTGCGGATTGCTGAGGTGGACGACGAAGGGCTGCCGCCGCTGCCGGAGGGTGACAAAGCCTACGAATACACCGGCACCACGATCGTGTATAGCGCCGAGCAGTACCGCCAGGGCCAGCGCGATGCGGTCGCGGCGGATCGGGCGCGGCGCCAGGAGGGCAGCTCGTGATCCTCAACAGTATTCAGCACACCGCCCGGCGCGAGCACCAGTGCGCGTTCTGCGGTCGGACGATATCCGTCGGCGAGCGTTACGTGCGCGACCAAGTGCCGGGCGGCGGGCGAGTAGCGAAGGAGCCGCTCCACATCAAGTGCTACACGGGGCTGCTGGCCAGCACTGAGAAACAGGGAGAGCAGAATGTCAGGAACGTTCCTTAGCCCGGACGAGATCAAAGAATTGACCGGGCGCAGCTATATTAAGCTGCAAATCGAGGCGCTGACGAAAATGGGCTTGCCCTTCTTCGTGAACGGCATCGGCCGACCAGTGGTGACCAGGTCAGCAGTTGAGGGGCGAAGCTCGGGGCCGGCGCCGCAGAAGAAGGCGTGGACGCCCCGCGTACTGAAAACAGGATAATCGATGGGCCGTAAGCCAACAAAAAATAGAAACCTGCCCACCGGCATGCGCGTCAGGCCGCGCAAGTACGGCACCTATTACTATATGGATGCCGGAATAGTCGACGGGAAGCGAAAGGAGATCGCCCTCGGGTCCGAGTATATCGAGGCTGTGAGGAAGTGGGCCGAGATAACTGCCGGCGAGAGCAAGGCCCAGGCGAGCATCACATTCCGGCATGCCGCCGAGCGTTACCAGCGCGAGGTGCTTCCGACCAAGGCACCGGGCACGCAGGCTAACAACCTGAAGGAGCTGGCCAGCCTCTACAAGTTTTTCGACGATCCCCCGGTCGCGCTAGACGAGATCGATCCTGTTCATATTCGCCAGTACCTAGACTGGCGCGTGCAGTCGACCATTCAAGCGAAGATCGAAGCAAACAAGCGTAGGGTGAAACTCGGCAGAGATCCGCTTCCGGTAGCCAAGACAGACGGAAGCGTAGTGGCGAATCGAGAAAAGGCGCTGTTCTCGCACATCTGGAACTTCGCGAGGTCGAAAGGCATAACTAACAAAGCGAATCCGTGTGCTGGCGTTAAAGGTTTTGCAGAGAAAGGCCGCGACGTCTATGTCGAGGATGAGGTCTTTAAGGCAGTCCATGATGCAGCGGAGACGCCATTGCGAGACGCTATGGACCTCGCCTATCTCACTGGCCAGCGCCCGGCTGACGTACTGAAGCTGTCGCGCGCCGATTTGAAAGACGGTGCCATCTGGATTAAACAGAATAAGACTGGCGCCAAACTCCGAATTAACGTTGAAGGCGAGTTGGCCGTATTGCTGGAGCGGTTCAGCAATAGGAAAGTGATGGGAATGAGCTTGGTGAATATGAGCGATGGAACGCCAATGACGTCATTCGAATTGCGTGGTGCGCTCGATCGCGCACGTGCCGCGGCTGCGGAGGCCCATCCTAATTTGGCAGCCAAGATCAAGCAGTTCCAATTCCGCGACCTGCGCGCCAAGGCTGCGACCGATAAAGAGGAATCGCAGGGGATCGCTGCAGCGCAGAGTCAGCTGGGGCACTCGACCCAGACCATGACTCAGCACTACGTCCGGCACCGAAAAGGCAAGCTCGTCACGCCGACAAAGTAGTTCCGCAAAACGATGCGAAGATCGAGGCCTTCATAGTGAAGATCTAGGCCTCGGTTTACACATTTGCGGAACGTAAAAACGACCTAACCATTTGATTTAATGCAATTTGGCCTCAGACTTAAAATCTGCTGCCAGCAATGGCGTGCCGGTTCGATTCCGGCTCCGGGCACCAAGAATTCACGCGAGTTATCAGGTAAGTGCCCGCTTCGTTCTAGCGCTCCCGCTTTTCCGCAATTTAAGGGCTTTTCCGCAAAGGCCCGATTTCCCACCTTCCCCTATCCTGTTGGCTTGATCAGTCGCCTTGTCGACGGCACATATGATGTTTATGGACATCCACGTGCTTCGCAGCGAGCCGGCACCGATCAGAACTCAAACTGCCCGACCGGGATCCCGAGTGCCTTGGCGATCTTTCCGGCGGTTGGGCGCCGCAGCGAGTCGCTGGCCTCCTCACAACAACGGGGTCAGGTCTGACATTCCCGCTTCTGGACAGGTGTCGCGGCGGTCATGCAGCTGCGGCAGTCACATTGCCAACGCCGAATATCGAAAAGGTCAGTCATTGATGACCTGTAGGAGAAGTCCCGCCTGCCTGACCGGCGCGCACTGGTATTGTTAATGAGTGAATAAGAAGTAAACTCGAGCCAAGTATTCAGAACATGGCGCCGACATGAGAGCAGCATTGGTGGTAGGTGACAGCCGTAAACTGTGTGGGGATCTGAAGACTCACATGACGTCGCTCGGCTACATGACTGTCGCCACTGAAAAGCATGACGCCGCGTTGAGCGCGGTGGGGACAACACAGTTCGATGTCGTGTTGATCTGCAACCCGACGCGCCCGGTGGAGCGGCGGTCATTTGCTGGTGAGCTGAAGAGCCGCTGCCATACCGCCGCTGTCATCCTGATTACAGCAAGCGATGCAACGTACGCAGCCGCAAAAGCCTGCCGATTTGCTGGCATCACCGCTGTGATCAAAGGTCCAGTCTCGCTCGTCGCGCTATGGCGTGTGATCGAGTTCGGCCTGGAGGGCTTGGGCTGTCACAGAGGATGGGTCGACGAGACCGACGATCGACGGCGCGCGCGCGCCCAGGCGGAACGGCTTTAGAAGTTCGGCGGTCGTCCGATGGGTCCAAGGTGCCCGCACCGATCTTGTCGACGTTTCGACGCTTCGGTGCCTGAGACTGCTTGCCATCTCCGCTATGAGTTGTTCGATTGGCACCTCTGACGACATGGCAGGGTAGCCTCCCCCAAAGTTACTGCACAGCCAGCTCTGGTAAGACGAAAGATCACAGAATTGAATGGCGTGCGCAAGCAGATCCGCACCACTCACCGTTCCTTTCACGTACGCGCATAGCATCGCCTGATCCGCTTCGGAGATGACGACTCCCTCGGCTTCCAGTTCGTTCACCATTTGCGCAACGCGCTTTCCTCGTAACTTCTGCATTATTCCACCTTTGGGACATACCAATGCCGGCGAGTTGAGCACTAACGTGACAATTGGATAGATTTCCGTGTGAATATTAATTGCAGTCTGCAACCAAGTACAGCGGGTTCGTCATGAGATTCCCAAAAACAACAAATAATTCATTTGGGCAATAGTTGAGCGGATGGTCTTTCCAGCTCGTTATCACCGCTAGCCTCGGACTACGTCAGTTGTCGAGGCCCTGGCTTCCAGGTGCCGCTCATCGAGGCACCGGTCTACACCGGCACTGGCGAGGCTTCGCACATCGATCGGCAAACTTCAGTCGTTCAAGTTGCAAAACGGCGTATGCATTCAGCATGGCTGATATGATTTTGAACCGCCATTGATATGCTTTGTACTGACTTCGTACCGTGCCACTCGTAAAATAAGTTGTCGATATAGAACGAGGGGTTTATGGACAGCTTCGAATCAACAAGGTCGGTCAACCCTTGGGATGAAGGCGATTACCGCATCCATGGCCGCGTCGTGGAAGCCCCCGACGGCGGATTCTGGCCGGCATACTCGATCGAGCGAATCCGCGGCATCCCCGATGCACCGAAACAGGCCGCTGCCTTCCACGAGGTCCGCGCACAAAGCTTCACCACCAGGGGCCTTGCAGAAATGATGGCCGTATCTCACGGCGTGCAAAGGGTTCGTACTATGTACCGACTGGACTGCTGAAGAGTTCTGCGATCACCCGAACAGGTCGCCAATGCGTGCGGCTGGTTGCATTCGCCAGTATCAGGTCTGACACCAGTCCTGACACCGGTTCTCGTGCTTGCACCTGTCGCTGCGCGGCGAAGCAGATCTGGTTCCGGACATTGAACTGATGGCAGGTCCCTGTGCCGCCCTACTTCGGCCAGGCCGATGTACTGGTTTATGCACAATGAGTATCGACGCCCGCTACTGCACGAGTTTTGCCAGCCCACGGTTCATTTACATTTATATTAGCGGCCTCCATATGCCCAACCGTAAGGAACCGCCATGGCAACCGATTCAGCCACCGTCAACATCGACGGCGTCGACGTCCAGATCACCATCCACACCGATGCCAGTGGCGACGTAACGCGCACCGTGGTCGTCCCCGTGATCACCGCGGCGCGCCAGGACCAGAACGGAAACGACGTTGCCGATATTCCGCTGATGACCATACCGAGCAACGCCATGGCGCTGACGGCGCACCTGCCGACCGGCTACGGCTTGCGAATGGAGGGCCCACAGGCATCGCAGTCAGCGTCCCGCACACTGGACATGCTGAGCGCCCAGATCGCAGCGCACAGCCCCGCGGCCGACCATGCCCCGATGATCGCCACCCTCTCCGCGCAGTCATACTGGGACTTCCCTACACCGTTCATGCTGTCGACGATCACCCCGACAATGGCCAGGGACGTCGCACCGGATGCGATCCTGCAGCTGGAAAGCACCCGGGGCACCGCCTTGAGCGCCGTCCTGGTCGATACCAACGGCCTGGGCGATGCCGCGCACATCGGCCTGAGCGGCTTCGACATCACGCTCATCACCGGCGCCGGCACCTTCGAACAGGTGCCGGGCCGCGCCAACATCATCGCCGACAGCGCCAGCCAGACCATCATCGTCGATGGCGGCCAGGACCGGGTCGGCGCCGGCGGCGGCGATGACCGGATCATCATCGGCGAAGGCATCGCGGACACGATCGGCCACATCTCGTTCAATATACTGGATGGCGGCGAAGGCTACGATACCCTGCAGCTCAACCGCGCGAGCCGTGACGGCTACGCCTTCTACGCCAATCGCAACGATGATGGCAACGCCACGCTGAGCATGAGGCCAGTCGATCGCGCCAATATCAATTACCAGTTGAGCAATATCGAAGCCCTGCACTTTTCCGAGGCAAGCGCGGACACCTCGGCGCGCGGCAGCGTCACGCGGCTGTATGAAAGCCTGCTCGATCGCGCCCCTGATGCCGGCAGCCTCGATTACTCGATGCGGCAACTGGCCGGCGACGGCACGCTCGAGGGCGTGTCCGAGGCAATCCTTGAATCGGCCGAACTGGCAGGCAAGCTGCCGCAGGCGGACGGGGACTATGTCCGCTGGCTGTACGACCAAGTCCTGGGGCGCACCGCCGATTCTGCTGGCCTGGATTACTGGACGACCAGTCTCTCGCGCGGCGACCTCAGCCGCGCTGAGCTGGCGCTCGCGTTCGTCGACTCCGGCGAAAAGCTGCAAATGGATGCGTCGCACGAACTCGAGATCGCCGCCAGCGACATCGGCGTGCTGATCCGCATGTACGACGCGCTGTACGACCGCCGCCCCGACCTGGATGGCCTGAATTACTGGATCCAGCGCTCGGAAGCCGGCACGTCGCTGGCCGACATCGCCGACAGCTTCATCGATGCCGACGAGGCGACGAACGGGCTGGACGCCCCGGCCTTCGTTGCACAACTGTACCGGACGGCGCTCGAGCGCGAAGCGACGGCGCTCGAACTGTCGGAATGGAATGCGCTGCTGGCCAATGACCATGTCGATCGCGGCGACGTGCTGCTGGCGCTGGTCGAGTCGGCCGAGATGGTGGCGCTGGTCGGCGTGATGAGCACGACGTTCGAGGTCGCTTGAGTACCAACGGACCACGACGCCCGTGGTCCGACCTTGAATGCATCCATTTCACAACACTCAAGCAGCCGGAAGCAAGAGCCTGAAGCCTTTACCTGTTCAGTATCTTGCGTACTCACAATTTCCGTAATACGCTGGCCAGGTTAACTTCTGGCGGGCATCATGGGATTTTTCTCGGCATCAAAATCGTTCTTTTCTGCCATTGCGGGCGCGCTCGCGACAACCCATTCCTGGCAGTACAACACAGCCCGAGACCAGCGCACCTGTACCTGCTGTGGCCGGCAAGAGGAAATGGTCCTCGACCTGGTCAGCACGAACTGGGAAATGCTCGCTCCCGGCGACCTGAGCGCGCATGCCGCCAAGCCCGTCACCACTGAGTCGCAACCGTCCGCCGCGCCTGAGCTGGTCGCGGCGCGCACGCCAGGCGCCTCCACCTAAAAAAAGGCCGCTGCCGCACGAAGCAGGCAACGGCCAAGTCCTCGGCAGGGCCGAGATGGAGACACAAGAGAACCGACCACTTCGCCGGTAATGACATAAGTATGCGGCCACCGAGCATAGTCTCAAGGCCTAAAAGAGGTAATCGCTGCCGCGTCCTTGCGTCAGAGCAGTCGTACGCATTCCTGACAACGCCACTCGGCATCCATCTACCCTTCTTTCTCAGCTTTTTTGATTCACATCAACCACGTTCCTGACAGGCCTCCGATCCGGGAATAAAGTGGACTTCGAGTAATCCAAGCGTATAGGCCAGGTGCCGTCCAGCGTTCGTTCCCTTGCGCATACCGGCACGCCTATCCGCCCGAGTCCGCTTTTACCGAAAAGAAAGGAACGAGCATGTACAAGACCATCGTGGTTCACGTCGACGGCAGTCCAGAGCAAGAGGCGCGCCTGCGCGCCGGCGCCCTGCTGGCCAATGCCTTCGACGCCCATCTCGTCGGCAGCGCCGCCACCGGCATTTCCTGGTTCGACTATTCGCTGCTGGTCGGCTCGATGGGGGCGCCGATGATGCCCGAATCCGATTTCAGCGGAGTGCGCGAGGCGGTCGAGGCGCGGTTGGAAGAATTCAGCACCGCCATCGGGCGCCACGGCGTCGAGAGTTTCGAAACGCGCATGCTCGAAGACGACGCCCGCTACGCCCTGCTGCTTGAATCGCGCTACGCCGACCTCGTGATCGTCAGCCGCGATGCCGAACCGATCGTCGTCCCAGGCATTCCGGCCCCGGCGCGCGGCTTGCCCGAATACATCGCGCTGCACGGCGCGCGTCCCGTGCTGGTGGTGCCGCCCGGCTGGAAAGGCCGGCTCCTGCCCGGCACCGCCGTCGTCGGCTGGGATGGCAGCATGCAGGCGATCCGCGCGATCTCCGCCGCCCTGCCCCTGCTGCGGCAGGCGGATGCGGTCAAGCTCACGCTCATCAATCCCGGCGCCATGGCCGAGATGCATGGCGAGGAACCGGGCGCCGACATGGCGCTGCACCTGGCGCGCCATGGGGTCAAGGTCGATGTCGTCATCGAGACCACGCGCAGCAGCACCGGCCAGGCGTTGCTGAAAGTGGCGCGCGAGCACGATGCCGGCCTGCTGGTCACAGGCGCCTTCGGCCATAGCCGCTACCGCGAGTTCGTCCTCGGCGGCGTCACCCGCGCGCTGCTGGCGGGCAGCACGACACCGCTCCTGATCGCGCACTGAGCGCAGCCATGGCGCCCGATACTCGCCTCGATGCCGCCGGCAGCTCGCGCCGGCTCGAAGGCAGCGCCTGGCTCGGTGGAACCCACCGCCATGCGCGCGTCGCCGGCAGCGGGCAAATCCATGCCGACCTCGTGCTGTGGGCCTGGCTCGGACGCATGACCGGCAACCTGTCACCGGCCGCGCTCGGCATGGCGTGGTTCGACTGGGCCAGCCACCTCGTGATGTCGCCCGACAAGCAGCACGAGCTGGCGAGCGACGCCGTCCTCGGCTGGCAGCGCTGGCTGCAATACCTTGTCACACCGGCCGCCGATGGCGCCGACCTGGTGCGGCCGCTGGCCCAGGATAAACGTTTCGTCGATCCGGCCTGGAATACCTCGCCCTGGCACCAGCTCAGCCAGGGCTTCCTGCTGAGCCAGCAATGGTGGCACCGCGCCACCTCCACCGTGCGCGGCGTCGCGCCGCACCATGCCGACGTTGTCACCTTTCTCGCACGCCAGATGCTCGACTCCGTGGCGCCGTCGAACTTCGTCACCACCAACCCCGTCGTACAGCGCGCCGTGCTGGCCAGCGGCGGGATGAACCTGGCCAATGGCGCCGCGCGCGCCTGGCGCGACGTACAAAACCTGCTCGCGGGCAAGCCGCAGGAGGTCAACTACCGCCCGGGGCGCGAAGTGGCCGTCACGCCGGGCAAGGTGGTGATGCAGAACCGGCTGATCGAGCTGCTGCGCTACGACCCGGTCGGCCCCGCCGTGCACGAAGTGCCGCTGGTGATCGTCCCGGCCTGGATCATGAAGTTCTACATCCTCGACCTGTCGCCGCACAATTCCCTGGTGCGCTACCTGGTCGAGCGCGGCCATACCGTGTACATGGTGTCGTGGAAGAATCCGCAAGCCGAAGACCGCGACCTCACCATGGACGACTACCGCCAGCTGGGCATCACTGCCGCGCTCGACGCCATCGTGGCCCAGACCGGCGCCAGCAAGATCAATGCCGCTGGCTATTGCCTGGGCGGCACCCTGCTTGCGATCGCCGCCGCCGCCATGGCGCGCGACCACGACCGGCGCCTGGCCAGCATCTCGCTGCTGGCGGCCCAGGTCGACTTTACCGAGCCCGGCGAGCTGTCGCTGTTCATCGACGATAGCCAGGTCAGCTTCCTGGAGGCGGCCATGTGGCAGCAGGGCTACCTCGACACGCGCCAGATGGCCGGCGCCTTCCAGCTGCTGCGCTCCAACGACCTCATCTGGTCGCGGCGCTTGCGCCACTACCTGCTCGACCTGCCGGAGCAAGAGAGCGACCTCATGTCCTGGAATGCCGACGCCACCCGCATGCCCTATCGCATGCACGCCGAATACCTGCACCGCCTCTTCCTGCGCAACAGCCTGGCCAGCTCGCGTTACCTGGCCGGCGGGCATCCCGTCTCGCTGAGCGATATCGACGTGCCCATCTGCGCGGTGGGCACGCTCACCGACCACGTCGCGCCATGGCGCTCGGTGTACAAGATCATTCCGCTCACCGACACCGAGATCACCTTCATTCTCACCAGCGGCGGCCACAATGCCGGCGTGGTCGCGCCGCCGGGCAGTCCCAACCGCAGCTACCAGGTCGCCGTGCACCGCCACGACGACCCATACATCGATCCCGACCGCTGGCTGGCGCGCGTGCCCCAGCTCGAAGGCAGTTGGTGGCCCGCCTGGGATCAGTGGCTGTCACGCCACGCCGGCAAGCATGTAGCGCCGCCGGCGCCGATGCCGGACACGGCGCCCGCACCGGGCGACTACGTCCTTCAGCAATAGGTTTCCCTCCTCCTTCTGTTTCATCGCGTCAGCCAGCGCCTCCGGCCGGCGCGCATGCCGCTCGTACCGCCGTCTCTGCCCGCGTGCTCTGTCGGCTGATATTTACAGTTAACAGAAAACTTCAGGTTTCAAGGGAACGCGGCCTTCCCGATAGCTGACTTAGAATCAATTCGACAACCCCGCAAGCCCTTCCACACCT
>Ga0265780_10007731_pt1 | contig 13157 bp, 13 predicted proteins | sample P1T30metagenome_FD_192432 | JGI IMG/M metagenome (GOLD analysis project Ga0265780, IMG submission 192432) | Plant litter microbial communities from East Loma Ridge, Irvine, California - P1 T30 | ecosystem: Environmental > Terrestrial > Plant litter > Unclassified | place: USA: California...
CGCAGCTTCCAGCGACCACCACGAGGGGCTGCGCCGTTCGCTGGCCGACCGGAGGCCTTGATAACGGGACAATCACCCTCACCCCTTGCGCAGGCCGCACATGCTGACGCGGCGATGACACGGAGCCCCATGCAATGACTGAAACGACCCAGACCGAAACCCTTGGCTTCCAGACCGAGGTCAAGCAGCTGCTGCAGCTGATGATCCATTCGCTGTACTCGAACAAGGAAATCTTCCTGCGCGAGCTGGTTTCCAATGCCGCCGACGCCGCCGACAAGCTGCGCTTCGAGGCACTGACCCAGCCGGCGCTGCTGGAAGGTGACAACGAGCTGCGCGTGCGGGTCAGCTTCGATGCCGACGCCCACACGGTGACCATCGAAGACAACGGCATCGGCATGAGCCGCGAAGAGGCCATTGCCCACCTCGGCACCATCGCCAAGTCCGGCACCGGCGACTTCCTGCGCCAGCTTTCCGGCGACCAGAAGAAGGATTCGCAACTGATCGGGCAGTTCGGCGTGGGCTTCTACAGCGCCTTCATCGTCGCCGACCAGGTCGATGTGTTCTCCCGCCGTGCCGGCGCGCCGGCCGCCGAAGGCGTGCGCTGGTCTTCGCGCGGCGAAGGCGAGTTCGACATCGCTGCGGTGGAAAAGGCCGAGCGCGGTACCCGCATCGTGCTGCACCTGAAGGACGGCGAACATGACTTCGCCGATGGCTGGCGCCTGCGCAGCATCCTGAAGAAGTATTCGGACCACATCGGCCTGCCGATCCAGATGCCGAAGGAAGCCGCCCCGGCCGAAGGCGAGACCGAAGCACCGACGCTGGAATGGGAGACCGTCCACCGCGCCAGCGCGCTGTGGACGCGCCCGCGCACCGAGGTCACCGATGCCGAGTACACCGAGTTCTACAAGCACGTGGCGCATGACCACAGCGACCCGCTGGCCTGGAGCCACAACAAGGTCGAAGGCAAGCTGGAATACACCTCGCTGCTGTACGTGCCGGGCCGCGCGCCGTTCGACCTGTACCACCGCGAAGCGCCGAAGGGTCTGAAGCTGTACGTGCAGCGCGTGTTCGTGATGGACCAGGCCGAACAGTTCCTGCCGCTGTACCTGCGCTTCATCAAGGGCGTGGTCGATTCCAACGACCTGTCGCTGAATGTTTCGCGCGAAATCCTGCAGTCCGGCCCGGTCATTGATTCGATGAAATCGGCGCTGACCAAGCGCTCGCTGGACATGCTGGAGAAGCTGTCCAAGGACAAGCCAGAGCAGTACGCCACGTTCTGGAAGGAATTCGGCCAGGTGCTGAAGGAAGGCCCGGCCGAGGACTACAACAACCGCGAAAAGGTCGCCGGCCTGCTGCGTTTCGCCTCCACCCGCGGCGAAGGCGATGCGCAGACGGTGTCACTGGCCGATTACCTGGCCCGCATGGCCGAGGGCCAGGACAAGATCTATTACCTGACCGGCGAGAGCTACACCCAGGTGCGCAACAGCCCGCATCTGGAAGTGTTCCGCAAGAAGGGCATCGAAGTGCTGTTGCTGACCGACCGCATCGACGAGTGGCTGATGGGCTACCTGACCGACTTCGACGGCAAGCGCTTCGTGGATATCGCACGCGGCGACCTGGACCTGGGCGCGCTGGAAAGCGAGGAAGACAAGCAGGCGCAGGAATCGGCAGCCAAGGACAAGCAGGCGCTGGTGGAACGGCTGAAGGCCGCCCTGGGCGATGACGTGGCCGAAGTGCGCGTGTCACACCGCCTGACCGATTCGCCGGCGGTGCTGGCCATCGGCGAGCAGGACCTGGGCCTGCAGATGCGCCAGATCCTGGAAGCGAGCGGGCAGAAGGTGCCCGAGAGCAAGCCGGTGCTGGAGATCAACCCCGGCCATCCGCTGATCGCCAAGCTCGATGCTGAAGCGGATGGCGAGCGCTTCGATGACCTCGGCCGGGTGCTGTTCGACCAGGCCGCGCTGGCCGCCGGTGACAGCCTGAAGGATCCGGGCGCTTATGTTGCGCGCCTGAACAAGCTGCTGCTGGAACTGTCTGCCTGAGCACAGGGCGCATGCCCTGGGTAGTGACGGCCGCTGGTGGGTGACGACCGTTGGTCGTCACGCTCCTGTCGGTTGGTGGGTGACGACCGTTGGTCGTCACGCTCCCGTGGATTGGTGGGTGACGACCGTTGGTCGTCACGCTTCCAGCCGCTGCGCTCGCCGAGCATGGCTCGGCGCTACCCCTGCATTGATCCCCCATCCACACGGGCCCCGACGGGCCCGGTGGTAATCTACCCCCTGATCTAAAGCCGTTAGCCGCCAATGCTCAGTTTCTTCCGCCGCAAAAAAGCCCAGGACGCCTCGCAGGTCGATGCGCCCAAGACCCAGCACTATTCGGCTGAAGAGCTCGCCGCTGCGTTTCCTTCGGCCAGGCCGGTGCAGCCGCCGGAGCCGGTCGTCGCGCCGCTGGTGGAAGCCTCTGCCCCCCTCGCAGAAGCAGCGCCGCCGCCGGTTGCCCAACCGCCTGCAGCAGCGCCCGTCGTCACCCCGGCACCTGCCGCTGCCGCTGCACCTGCCGCACCCGTGGCCACGCCTACGCCGGAACGCGTGCTGGCGCCAGAAGATTTCGAAGCCGAAGCCCTCGCCGCCGCCGCGGTACTGGCGCCGTTGGCCCCGGTTACCCCGGCACCGGCACCGGCCGCCCCCGCCGCCGACCTGCCCGTGCTGGTCGATGCCGAGCCCGCCCCGGCCGGCAAGACCGGTTGGCGCGAGCGCCTGCGCAACAGCACGTTCGCACGCAGCTTCGGTGGTCTGTTCTCGCGTAATCCCAAGCTCGACGATGACCTGCTGGATGAAATCGAGACCGCCTTGATCACCGCGGACGTGGGCGTCACCGCCAGCACGACCCTGGTGGAAAGCCTGCGCAAGCGCATGAAGTCGCGCGAGTTCGCCGATGCCAATGCGCTGCTGGCCGCCCTGCGTGCAGACCTGATCGCCATCCTGAAACCGGTCGCCCAGCCGTTGCTGATCGACCGCAACGCAAAGCCGTTCGTGGTGCTCACCGTGGGCGTCAACGGCGTCGGCAAGACCACCACCATCGGCAAGCTGGCCAAGCGCTTCAAGGATGAAGGCCACAGCCTGATGCTGGCGGCCGGCGATACCTTCCGCGCTGCCGCTGTCGCGCAGCTGCAGGCGTGGGGCGACCGCAACGGCGTCACCGTCATTGCCCAAGGCCAGAACGCCGATGCGGCATCGGTGGCCTTCGATGCACTGCAGGCCGGCAAGGCACGTGGCACCTCGGTGCTGATCGCCGATACCGCCGGGCGCCTGCACACCCAGTCCGGCCTGATGAACGAGCTGGGCAAGATCCGCCGCGTGCTCGGCAAGATCGATCCCGGCGCGCCGCATGAAGTACTGATGGTGATCGATGGCACCACCGGCCAGAACGCACTCTCGCAGCTGCGCCAGTTCAACGCGGCGGTGAATGTCACCGGCCTGGTGGTGACCAAGCTGGATGGCACCGCCAAGGGCGGGGTGGTGTTCGCGCTGGCCCAGGAATTCGGCATCCCGATCCGCTTCGCCGGCATCGGCGAGCGCCCCGAAGACCTGCGCGTGTTCGATCCGGAAGCCTTCGTCGACGCGTTGCTGCCCGAAGCACTCGGCAGTGCCTGAGGCCGCCACCGCGGTTGCGGCCACGCCACCGCAGGCGTCGGCCGCCGGCGGTGATGACCGGTTCGTCGCGCGGCTGCTGCACTGGTTCGACCAGCATGGCCGCCATGACCTGCCCTGGCAGCACCCGCGCACGCCGTACCGGGTGTGGCTGTCGGAGATCATGCTGCAGCAGACCCAGGTCGCTACGGTCATCCCCTACTTCCTCAAATTCCTGCAGCACTTCCCCACCCTGCCCGACCTCGCCGCGGCCGACAACGATGCGGTAATGGCGCAGTGGGCCGGGCTCGGCTATTACGCCCGCGCACGCAACCTGCATGCCGCCGCCAAGCGCTGCGTGGACGCCCACGGTGGCGAGCTGCCGCGTGATTTCGATGCGCTGCACGCACTGCCGGGTATCGGCCGCAGCACCGCCGGGGCGATCCTCAGCCAGGCCTGGGACGATCCGTTCGCCATCCTGGATGGCAACGTCAAACGCGTGCTGACCCGCTACCACGGCATCGAAGGATTCCCCGGCCTGCCGGCTGTCGAGCGGCCGCTGTGGACGCTGGCCGAAGCGCACGTGGCGCACGTACCAGCCGGACGGATGGCCGATTACACCCAGGCACAGATGGACCTGGGCGCAACGCTGTGCACCCGAAGCCGACCGGCCTGCGTGATCTGCCCACTGCAGGACCCCTGCGTGGCGCGCCGCGATGGACGTACTGCCGAACTGCCGACGGCCAAGCCGGGCAAAGTGCTGCCGGAGCGGGAAGCGATGGCCCTGTGGCTGCGCGACGGACACGGGCGCGTGCTGCTGCAGAAGCGCCCGGAGACCGGCATCTGGGCGTCGCTGTGGACCCTGCCGCAGGCCGACAGCGGCATGGCGCTGCAGGCGTGGTTCGATGCGAACGTCGACGGGGCCCTGGAAGATGCCGAGGAACTGCCCGTGCTGCAGCACACCTTCAGTCATTACCGCCTGCACCTGCAGGTACTGCGCACCCGCGTGGAAGGCCTGAAACACGCGCATGCGATGCTGCGCTGGGTGGCAGCCGAGGACCTGCCCGCGCTGGGCCTGCCCGCGCCCATCCGCAAGCTGCTGCAGGCGCGCTGAGCGCACGCACCGGTTGGCGTCGGGGCGTGCTCGGAGGCTCCTGGCCGGGAGCCTGACGATGCCCGACGAAGGCCGCCGAGCGTGGCTCGGCGCTACACTATCGCTTCGAATACGAGTACCTGCCCATGCCCCGCACCATTTTCTGCCAGTACCAGCAAGCCGATGCCGAAGGCCTCGATTTCGTGCCCTACCCCGGCGAGCTCGGCCAGCGCATCTTCGCCAACATCGGCAAGCCTGCCTGGAGCGCCTGGCTGGCCCACCAGACCATGCTGATCAACGAAAACCGGCTGTCACCGCGCGATCCCAAGCACCGCGCGTTCCTGGAAGAAGAACTGGTGAAGTACCTGTTCGCCGGCAATGCGGAAAAGCCGCCGGGTTTCGTGCCCGAAGCCTGATCATTCCTGGCGCCCTTCGATCTGGGCATGCCGAAGCTGCTGCTCTGAAGCGCGCAGCGCCTTGACGTCCAGCGGACGGATGCTGCCGATGTAACACGGCATCTGCGGCCCCGGTCCCGGCCCGCGCACCAGGACTTTGTCCAGCCGCGCCGATACCCGCCCGACCCGGCTGGTCAGCCCGATCGCCTGCGCGTACGGCAGGTCCGGGCACGGCCCGGTGAGCTCCAGCAGGAACGCCTGGCCCGGACGGGTCCAGACCGCCAGTGCGCTGTCGCCCAGCTCGTTCCAGCCGTTCAGGCTGCCCTGGAAAGGCATGTCACTCTGCGGCGCACCGGCGTGGGCGCGGTACAGCGCCAGCCGCTCATCGCTGCTCAATCGCCCGCTGCTGGCACAGGCCGCAAGGCTGACGCACAGGAAGACAAGGATCAGACGTTTCATGGCAGGATTCCATGGGGATCAAGCCGATGATGCAACCGCGCCCGTGAACCCGGTAGTGACGGCCGCTGGCCGTCACAGCAGATGACGGCCAGCGGGCCGTCACTACCCCTTAGACGTCGGCGTGGGCCAGTGCGTGCAGCTTGCCTTCGCGCAGTTCCAGCACGCGGTCCAGCTTGCGCGCCAGGCTGCGGTCATGGGTGACCAGTACCAGCGAGGTGTGCCGGGCGCGGTTGAGTTCCAGCATCAGCTCGAATACGGTGCCGGCCGTGCGGTCATCCAGGTTGCCGGTGGGTTCGTCGCCGAGCACGCAGGCCGGCTGGTTGACCAGAGCGCGGGCCACGGCGGCGCGTTGGCGCTCGCCACCGGACAGCTCACCGGGTTTGTGCTGCAGGCGATGGCCCAGGCCGACCGACTCCAGCAACTGCCTGGCGCGGTCATTGGCCGCGGCCACTTCACCACCGCCGAGCAGCACCGGCATCATCACGTTTTCCAGCGCGGTGAACTCCGGCAGCAGGTGGTGGAACTGGTACACGAAGCCCAGCGCGCGATTGCGCAGCAGGCCACGCGCGCCGTCGGACAGCTTGGACATCTGCTGGCCGGTGACGAACACCTCGCCCGCGCTCGGCGTGTCCAGCCCGCCCAGCAGGTGCAGCAGCGTGCTCTTGCCTGCACCGGAGGCACCGATGATGGCCACGGTTTCGCCGGCGCTGACCTGCAGGTCCAGGCCATCGAACACCGGCGTATGCATCCGGCCTTCGGCGTAGGTCTTGCCCAGCGCCTGCGCGCGGATCACTTCCTGCCCGGGGGAGAAAACCTCATTCATAACGCAGCGCCTCCGCGGGCTGGGTGCGGGCGGCGCGCCACGCCGGGTACAGGGTGGCCAGGAAGCTCATCAGCAGCGCCACCACGGTGATCACCACGATGTCGGCGGTCTGCATGTCGGTCGGCAGGCCGGTGATGTAATACACGTCTTCCGGCAGCAGCTTGACGTTGAACACTGCCTCGATGGCGCCGAGGATGCGTTCCAGGTTGAGGGTCAGGGTGATGCCGCCGATCACGCCGGCGACGGTGCCGATGATGCCGATCAGCGAACCCTGCACCATGAACACCCCCATCACCCCGCCTGGGGTAAGCCCCAGCGTGCGCAGGATGGCGATGTCGGCCTGTTTGTCGGTTACCAGCATCACCTGCGAGGACACCAGGTTGAAGGCGCCCATCGCGATGATCAGCGACAGCAGGATGCCCATCACCACCTTCTCCATGCGCAGCGAGTGGTACAGGTTGGCGTTCTGCTGGGTCCAGTCCCTGACCCGGTAGGCACCGGCCAGGCGCTGCGCCAGGTCCACCCCGACGGTGAACGCCTGGTCCATGTCATGCAGCTTCAGGCGCACGCCGGTGGCGCCGTCGATGCGCAGCACACGCTCCAGGTCCTTCATGTTGGCGAACGCGACGCCGCGGTCGATCTCGTTGTAGCCGGCTTCGAAGATGCCGCTGACGGTGAAGCGCTTCATGCGTGGGATCGCGCCCATCGGCGTGCCCTGCACTTCGGCCAGCGTTGCCACCACCTGGTCGCCGACGCCCACGCCCAGCCAGGTCGCCAGCTCCTGGCCGAGGATGATGTTGTAACTGCCCTGCGCGAGGCTGTCGAAGCGGCCCTTCTTCATTTTCTCGGCAACCACGGAGACCTTCGGCTCCATCGCCGGGTCCACGCCCTGCACCACCGCGCCCTGCACGCGGGGGCCGCTGATCATGGCCTGGATCTCGATGTACGGCGCGGCACCGGCCACGCGCGGATCCTGGTAGGCCACGTCCACGGCGCGCTGCCAGTCGCTCATCGGCTCGCCGTCGCGGGTGATGGTGGTGTGCGCGGACATCTGCAGCAGGCGGTCGCGGATTTCCTTCTGGAAACCACTCATCACCGCCAGCGTGGTGATCAGTACCGTCACGCCCAGCGCGATGCCCAGGATCGATGCCATCGAAATGAAGGAGATGAAGCCGTTGCGGCGCTTGGCCCGCAGGTAGCGCAGGCCGATGGACACGGGAATGGGTTTGAACATGCAGGTGCGCCAGTAGATTCAGCATATGGTGCCACCTACGGCGGCTTACGGGAAACCTGCCGTGCACGGACGGCCAGACGCAGTTCACGTCGTTGGCCGGGAGACAGCACATCCGGCCAGAAGAGCAGCACGCCGCGCCTTTTCCCCGGACCCTGCCAGCGCAGCTGCAGCCATGGGCCGCGCACGTGCAGCGCAGGATCTTCCAGTTCCATTCCGTCCAGCAGCAGGGGGCGAGGTGCGTCCTGCAACCACAGCACGCGACAAGGCGCACCCAGCCGCCGCCACAGCAGCACCGCCTGCACCAACCAGCACAGCAGCACGACCGGCGGCTGCAGCCGCACCGGCATCCCACTGGCACCGATCAACCACGGTGCGGCCAGCAATACCATCGCCTCGGCCACGGCCTGCAGCCGCGACGGGCGCCATTCAAGCCTTGAGGGTGCGGATCCGGTCGAGCAAGGGGACGGCGTGTGCATGCGGGCAGGCCTCGTAACCCATGAACCACCGCCACAACTTATCGTCCTCGCAATCGAGCAGGAACAGGAAAACCTCCCGCTCTTCGGCCGGGGCCGCAGCCCACTCGCGGTCGAGGTAATGCTCGAACAGCTGGTCCAGCTCACGCATGCCGCGGCGGCAACGCCAGCGCAGCTTCTTCAACAGGATCGCTTCGTCCATCGTCATTCCCGGATAACGCAACGCCGAGCAGGGCTCGGCGTCGCGGGGTACTTCACGGCAACCGCACCACTCAGGCGCGGCGGGCCATCATCAGCTTCTTGATCTCGGCGATCGCCAGCGCCGGGTTCAGGCCCTTCGGGCAGGTCCGTGCGCAGTTCATGATGGTGTGGCAGCGGTACAGCTTGAACGGATCTTCCAGATCGTCCAGGCGCGCACCGGTGTCCTCATCACGCGAATCGATGATCCAGCGGTAGGCCTGCAGCAGGATCGCCGGGCCCAGGTAGCGCTCGCCATTCCACCAGTAGCTCGGGCAGCTGGTGGAGCAGCATGCGCACAGGATGCACTCGTACAGACCGTCCAGCTTCTTGCGGTCTTCCGGCGACTGCAGGCGCTCGCGGTCCGGCGGTGCCGGGGTCTGCGTGCGGATCCACGGCTTGATCGACGCGTACTGCGCGTAGAAGTGGGTCAGGTCCGGCACCAGGTCCTTGACCACGCTCATGTGCGGCAGCGGGTAGATCGGCACTTCGGCCTTGCCGCAGTCGGCGATGGCGCGGGTGCAGGCCAGCGTATTGGTGCCATCGATGTTCATCGCGCACGAACCGCAGATGCCCTCGCGGCACGAACGACGGAAGGTCAGCGTCGGATCGATCTCGTTTTTGATCTTGATCAGCGCGTCCAGGACCATCGGACCACACGCGTCGAGGTCGATCTCATACGTATCGGTACGCGGGTTGCTGTCGTCGTCCGGACTCCAGCGGTAGACCTTGAAGGTACGCAGGTTCTTCGCGCCGCTGGCGGCGGGGAAGTGCTTGCCCTTCGTGATCTTTGAATTCTTCGGCAGGGAAAACTCGGCCATGGCTGCTCTCGTTGGCTCAGGCGGCCCGCGCCGTCAAGGCGCGGATTGCATGGTAGGCGGGGGTCGCGATCAGTACACGCGCGGCTTCGGCGGCACCACGTCGACCTCGTCGGTCAGCGTGTACATGTGCACCGGACGGTAATCGAAGCTGCACTTGCCCTTGTCGTCGACCTTGACCAGCGTGTGCTTGTGCCAGTTGACGTCGTCGCGGTCCGGGAAGTCTTCGTGCGCGTGCGCACCACGGCTTTCCTTGCGCTGCTCGGCCGAGTTGATCGTGGCCACTGCATTGAGCAGCAGGTTGTTCAGCTCGTAGGTTTCGATCAGGTCCGAATTCCAGACCAGCGAGCGATCGCTGACCTTGACGTCCTGGAAGGAATCGAAGATGCCGGCCATCTTTTCGCAGCCTTCCTTCAGCGTCTGGCTGGTGCGGAACACGGCGGCATCGGCCTGCATGGTGCGCTGCATGTTGTCGCGGATCACCGAGGTCGGCGTATCGCCCTTGGCGTAACGCAGCTTGTCCAGCAGACCCAGTGCCTTGTCGCAGGCATCGGCCGGCAGCGGCTTGTGCGTAGCGCCCGGCTTGATCGTCTCGGCGCAGCGGTTGGCCACCGCGCGACCGAACACCACCAGGTCCAGCAGCGAATTGGAACCCAGGCGGTTGGCGCCATGCACCGACACGCAGGCCGCTTCGCCGATGGCGTACAGGCCCGGGATCACCGCATCGGGGTTGTCGCCGTCGATGCGCACCACTTCGCCATGGAAGTTGGTCGGGATGCCGCCCATGTTGTAGTGCACGGTCGGGATGACCGGGATCGGCTGCTTGTGCACGTCCACGCCGGCGAAGATGCGCGCGCTTTCGGCGATACCCGGCAGCTTGTCGTCGATCACGCCCGGGCCGAGGTGGGTCAGGTCGAGCAGGATGTGGTCCTTGTGCTCGCCGACGCCGCGACCTTCGCGGATTTCCACGGTCATCGAACGCGCGACCACGTCACGCGACGCCAGGTCCTTGTAGTGCGGTGCGTAACGCTCCATGAAGCGCTCGCCGCTGCTGTTGCGCAGGATGCCGCCTTCGCCGCGCACGCCTTCGGTGATCAGGCAGCCCGCGCCGTAGATGCCGGTCGGGTGGAACTGCACGAACTCCATGTCCTGCATCGCGATGCCCGCGCGCATGGCCAGGCCGCCGCCGTCACCGGTGCAGGTGTGGGCCGAGGTGGCGCTGAAGTACGCACGGCCGTAGCCGCCGGTGGCCAGCACAACGCCCTGGGCGCGGAACAGGTGCAGCGAACCTTCGGCCATGTCGATGGCCAGCACGCCGCGGCAGGTCCCGTCTTCGTCGAAGATCAGGTCCAGTGCGAAGTACTCGATCATGAAGCGCGCATCATGCTTCAACGACTGCTGGTACAGCGTGTGCAGCATGGCGTGGCCGGTACGGTCGGCCGCCGCGCAGGTGCGCTGCGCCGCCGGGCCTTCGCCGTACTTGGTGGTCATGCCACCGAACGGGCGCTGGTAGATCTTGCCCTCTTCGGTACGGCTGAACGGCACGCCGTAGTGTTCCAGCTCGATGATCGCCGGGATCGCCTCGCGGCACATGTACTCGATGGCGTCCTGGTCACCCAGCCAATCCGAGCCCTTGATCGTGTCGTAGAAATGGTAGCGCCAGTCGTCCTCGCCCATGTTGCCGAGCGCGGCGGAGATGCCACCCTGGGCGGCAACGGTGTGCGAACGGGTCGGGAAGACCTTGGTCAGGCACACGGTCTGCAGGCCCTTGGCAGCCAGTCCGAAGGTCGCGCGCAGGCCGGCACCGCCGGCGCCCACCACGACCATGTCGTACTTGTGTTCGGTGATCTTGTAAGCGGACATCTACTCTGTATTCCTGTCTTGGTGCCTGGGTTCAGGCCGCGCCGAGCGCGATGCGGACCACAGCGAACACACTGACGATGGCACCGAGCACGGCGATGAACTTCACCGTGGTCTGCAGCGCGACGGCCAGCAGCGAATTATGGATGTAGTCCTCAAGGACCACCTGCAGGCCGATCTGGGCATGCCAGAACATGGCCACCAGGAACCCGACCACCAGGATCGCATTCCACGGCTTGGCGACGGCGGCCATGGCGGTCGCATGGTCGTCGCCCATCAGGCCGACCACGAACACCAGGAACCAGATCGACAGCACGACCAGCGCGGTGGCGGTCAGGCGCTGGTTGACGAAGTGTTCGGTGCCGGTCTTGGCGGCACCCAGGCCTCGCACGTTCTTCAGCGGGGTGCGGAAACGGCTCATGCGGCACCTCCGGCAAGCAGCACGTAGCCGAACACCAGGGCGGTGATCAGCAGCGAGCCGATCACCGAAATCCACGCGCTGCGCACGAACGAGGGAATGCTCATGCCGATGGCGAAGTCCTGGCACATGTGGCGGATGCCGTTGAGCAGGTGGTAGGCGAAGGCCCAGGTCCATCCGAACAGGATGAGCTGGCCGTACCAGGCACCGGCGTGGTCGGTGAAACAGGTCCAGGACGCGGGACCCATCATCAGGGCGAGCAGGCCGCCGGCAATGATCAGGGCGCCCACCGACAGGATGATGCCGGTGGCTCGATGCAGGATCGAGGCAACCATCTGGATCTGCCAGCGGTACACCTGCAGGTGCGGGGATAGGGGACGTTCTCTGCTCGCCATTCGCTGGGCTCGTTGTCTCGGCTGGGCGGCACAATGCCGCGTTGGCTCAATGCTGGATCAGAAATCGATGCAGCGTCCGTTTTTCTCCCAATCACCGTAGCGCACCGGATCAAGTCCGCCGCGTCCACCGTATTCCTTCTGCTCGGCAGGCATGCCTTCGGGCGCGGGCGCCGTCGGATCCAGCGGGGCTTCAGTTTCGGTGTCGGGAGTGGGGGTTGTTTGGCCTATCATCAGGATTCTCGCAACGCACAAATTCTAGACCTCGTTCACGTGCCTGACAACCTTTCCCCTGATTTAGTTGCATATGCCCTGCTGGAAGACCGCCAGCTGGTCTCCCTTGCCGGCCCCGATGCGGTGACGTTCGCGCAGGCGCAGTTCTCCAGCGATGTGGCCGCGCTGAGCGATTCGCATTGGCACTGGAGTGCGTGGTTGACCGCCAAAGGCCGCACGATCGCGGTGTTTCAGCTCATCCGGCTCAGCTCCGACGCGCTCCTGCTGGTATTCGCTGACGGCGATGCAGATGCGATTGCTTCGCAGTTGCAGCGTTTTGTGTTCCGTCGGAAGGTGAAGATCACGCGCCGCGACGATCTCCAGGTGCGGGCTGCTTTCGCTGCACCGCAGGCCGCGGTCGGCGCAGCCGTGGCCGGTTCGCTGGAAGAAATGCTGGAACTGGACCTTGGCGGAGCAGATCTGCTGCGGGTGATGCGCATCACCCCGACGGTGGCCGGCATCAAGACGGCGGACGCCGATGCGGTATTGACCGCCGCGTGGCGCCAGGCCGACCTGCGGCTGGGCCTGCCCCGCCTGGTGGCGAGCCAGCGCGAACACTGGACCCCGCAGCAGCTGGGACTGGATCGGCTGAACGGTTACAGCGTCCGCAAGGGCTGCTACCCGGGCCAGGAAATCGTCGCGCGCACGCATTTCCTGGGCAAGGCCAAGCGGGCATTGCAGCTGCTGCAGCTGTCGGCGCCCGCAGAGCCCGGCGCCAGCGTGGAGCAGGACGGCAGCGTGCTGGGCAGCATCGCCAGCGTTGCCGATCGGCTGGCACTGGCGGTGCTGCCGCTGGAAACCAGCGATGGGGCGCTCAGCGTGGGCGGCGAACCGGCGCAGCGGTTGCCGCTGCACGATGGTTTGGCGCGCTGACCGCGCTTGTAGTGACGACCTTGGTCGGCGGCTTTTCCTGGTGAAGAGCGTGACGACCAACGGTCGTCACCCACCACGACCAACGGTCGTCACCCACCACATCCAACGGTCGTCACCCACCACGGCCGTCACTGACCGGAATCAGGCGCCCAGGCGTTCGCCGGTTTCCGCATCGAAGAA
>Ga0265780_10007732_pt1 | contig 13155 bp, 5 predicted proteins | sample P1T30metagenome_FD_192432 | JGI IMG/M metagenome (GOLD analysis project Ga0265780, IMG submission 192432) | Plant litter microbial communities from East Loma Ridge, Irvine, California - P1 T30 | ecosystem: Environmental > Terrestrial > Plant litter > Unclassified | place: USA: California...
AACGGTTGACAAAGGAACGACATGGATCGAATATTGTTGGCAGAGCAGTGACAGCCAAGAGATCTAGGATCTGGGGGTTTTCGATCAGTCTGCCTGTCGTTGCGATGAAAGGGTTCGGACTGTCAATGAGCGAAACGGAAGTGCAGCCATGACCGTACTGAGCGAGCAGGCAACTTTGTCTTGGAGCGCGCGTCAGCTCAAACTGCTGCTTGGTACACAGCCAACGCGCTAGACTCAGGTATCGGTTTCGTCGTTGTCGTTTGTACTGGGAAGCTCTCCGGTTCAAGGCGCAAATCGGTGGCTGTGGGATGTTGCTGTTCCCAATCACGTCTCCAAATCTCCAACTTCAGCGACCATCTCTGCACCAACCTCTTTCTTCTACTCTCAATCAACGCTTCCAATTTCTCCATTTCCCGCGCATGCTCTGCCTCCTCTGCGGCTCTTTCCCGGTCGTGTGCCGCGCCCATGAGATCCATTTCTTGCTCCTGCTTGTGCATCTTGTTCTTCGCTTCTCTTTCTTGCTTTGCACGCAGTACGTTGATTGTGTTCTCCTGTCTTCGCGGTAGACTTTGCTGGAGTATGCGTTGGCGATCGAGCTTCTTGAAATCTTCCTCGGACACGACGTGCGGATGGTCGGGATTGGACTGACTACCGCCTAAGCAGTATGCTTCCATATGCTTCAATGCTGTCGCAACATTCTGCGCCTCAATGTCCTGGGCTTTCCTTAAGTCGTGTTCTGCGATGATTTGCAACTCTTCGAGATGGTCTAGATCCTGTGTATGCTATCGAACAAGTTAGCTCATGTGATGCAGTAATTTGCCCGAGAGGTCGTACCTGTGACATCTTCTCATCTCTGCTGGCGTCTTGCTGGACGGTAAGCCGCCTAAGCGAGGTTGCGTGATATGCTGACAGCGCTGTTCTTTGGTTACATTCAAAAGTCGAAACCTTTTCGAACTGCTCCTTCTGTTCCGTCCGAAAGCTCTTGAAAGCTTCATTCGCAAGTGCTGAGTCAATGCTGATAGCTTCGTATCTGCGACGAGTTGGTGGGAGCGGTAAACTCGTCGATGTCGCCGGCGGCGAGGGGATTGCATTTGGACGAGCAAGTTCAACACTCGACATGGACTGGTCACAGTAGCCCGAGTCTCGAGCGCTTGCTGGCTCAGGAGATGGCGAAGTGCTGCTGCTGATAAGTCCCGCTGCGTTTTTCTCCGTGACGATGTCTAGAGCTTGCATTGGCAATGGAATCCCACAGCAGCTAGGTATTGCGTGTCCGTCTCTTTGATTTGCTTCTTGCACGTGTATGCGAATTGCATATGGCGATAGCGAGTGACCACAATCTATCTTCAGTCCTCGGCCCTTGCCGTGTTGCCCATGATGTGACCGTGATGTACAGGAGCTTGCAAATGTTAGCCTAATGTACAAATCTATGTGAAGAGAACAAACCTGGAGTCTTTCCTGAACATTCCAAACAAGCCAGAAGTGCGCTTTCTCCGTGGTGCTGATGCCGTTGAAGCAGAGGAACTGGAGAGCACAGATCTGGCGACGGATAACGTGGAGCTGGACGGCCTTTCTGTGACGCCAGAAGGGTAGACATCGGCGATTGGATCGTTTCTCTCGACTCCAACTGCTGCCCGCGTAATCGTGATTTTGTGTCTTTGCGCTGGTGATCGCTCGCTTGGGTAGACTTGATCCCGTGACGTCCTTGAAGGCGCAGAAGTACCAGTGAAGCTCGTGGACTGCGTTTCTTGCGAATGAATTGAAATGGAACTCCTCGGCTCGCTGTCGAGCGTCATTGTTGACAACGCTCTCGAGATGTCTTGTGGCGGACACAGGTATCGATAAGGGTCCTGGATGCCACTCTCTTGGGCCGACAGTACCAGTTCCGCGTCAATGTCGTCCTCGGTCTGGTGGACAGGGAGACTCAATGCCTCTAAAAAGTACAGGACGTCGTCGAAAATGGTCGCGCTGGTCAGGGCACCACCGTCGTCCCTTCGATGTTCTGGCATTGCGCCGGAGCGCACATGCATTCGCTTGGGCGTGGATGATGTCAAGGATCTACTCCCAAGCCATGCAGTGGAAGTACCGTGGCTGACAGTATCGAGCGGCCGGGTCAGACTCTAATACGCCAGCGCGCTGTCGTCGAGCGAAGCGCGTAATCGGCACAGGACAGACAGACAGCGCGTTTGCAGGTCAGGTGTCGAAGACGCGGTGAGGTGAGGTGAGGGTGAAAAAGGTGCAGAAAGGCGGCAGCTGCGCTAAGATCGCTGAAGTGCGACCATGCTTCCTTCTGCTTTCTACACGCCAGACGCGATGACACGGGCTCCCATCATGCATCATCTACCACTTACTGCACTGACAAGTCGAAACCCCCGAAACATATCGCTCTGAACCGTGCACACCGCCGACCCTACAACCCTTGCAGAGCGTCGCCGACGAAGCCGTCGCTCGCCCTTCTGCAGCCTCGGGACGTCTCCGCTGCTTCTCAGCTTCGCGCGCCCGCCAGATCCCGCGCGATGATAGGCTAGATCTGATGGCGAACCGGATGCTGATATCACTTGACCCAAGAATACTGTGGTCCGGAGATATTGTCACATCAGCACTGGCAGCGGGCGCCGTCGTGTTCTGGATCCGATGCAGTGGATCCATCACCGGTACCTGGACTTGTTCTGGCCTTGCGATGTCTAGTGCTACGCGCAGTGTTTCCTACACCTCCACTATCACGCCGATTGCAATGCACAATGTTGGTCCAGTGGCAGTGTCATGTGAGGACAGGTTTCCTGATTACTAGCGACTCAATACTCGCGAGAATCAGTCCGATACACTAAGTCACCGCCTTCTTTACTACCGTCTCGATACTATGCCAGAACCCGGACATGCTCCGCTGAAGTATTTCCTATGTATGTCATGTACCCAAGTTTAGGGTCAGACTCTCTAGCGGACGCGATCTAGTGCACCCCCAAAACTGGTCGACCTTTGGGGCTAGATCATGAGCATTTCGAGTCTGTGCTGCAAGGCTACTGCCGTGCAACTGCCGCGTGCATGTCGTACATACGCAGCCAAGCACTCAGATCGGTGGCACCTGCGCCTCCGCGGCCTCGAATGCGGTCTTTTTCGCGCGTCACGAAGATGGAGAGACGCGGTCTATTACAAATGGGCTAATGAGATGCCGAATTTACAAAAAGTATTGGGGATGTGAATGTGAACAATGTCAATTGGGAATAAAGAAGGTTGTATGTATACAGTCGAACAATCAATGGAAAGTACCAGTCTGAGCTGGTGTGAACTTGATGCGTCCTTGTCTTGCCCAAACGCCGTGGTATATGCAGATGCTCGCTTGTGAGCGCATGGTCTATCCTGAGATGAGGACCCAGAGGAGGAAGACTACCACATGTTAGCAACATCTTGAAATGCACCTTGAGGAAATACGTGCATATCATTAACACGCCAAACATCTTCGCGACGAGCCAGCGATTGCCTTGCACGCGGCTCCAGTACTTCATCAGCTCGCGCTGTGCGCCCTCCACGTTGTCCACCACGTCCTCGGTGTTGGCGTCTATCCGTTGGATCTGCTCGCCTTGCTCGGACACCATTTGTGCGAGTTGGCTGAAGATGCCACCGAGCTCTTGTATCGTAGACTCTATCGACTCAATCGCGCGCCCTCGCTCCTGGATGTACGTGTTCTGTGGCTGAGCCTCCTCCATGAGCAGCAGCTGCGCATCTGACTGCATACCGCCGCGTGTGAGGGCTGACGAGCCTGAGGGTTCGAGCGAGAGCAGGTCTTGCTGTGCGGCGCTCGTGTTTCTGTTGAAGCCGCCGGGCGACCGGCCTCGCTGTGGTGTCTGGTAGAGGGGAGAGTCGGTTCTGCTCGGGTCAAGGCTGCTGTGCGATTGCTGGGCGGCGGTCGAGAGGAACTGTTCTGTCCGTGATCGCGATGCCTGCATGTTCTTCGTCCGGACCTCCAGGACGTCTTTGAAGTTTGTCCCCACGTTCTGCAGCTTGTCCTTCAGCAGCAGCACCACGTTGCTATTGTGCTCGCCCTCCTGGTCTGCGCCAGGCTTTACCTTCGGATGCTGCTTGGAATTCATTGCCTGCAGCGACTGCACGCGTCCGGACAGGGCAGCCATGTCTTGCTTGATGACGAAGGTGAGCTCGTCGAACTCGACAGGCCGGTCGTCAAAGAGCGACTTCTTCTTCGCCAGCTGTGACAGGCGCTCCAGCTTCTGCATAGTACTCGCGACACCACGTGCCGTGTCTGCCGCACTGCGCGCGAATTCCGAGCGTTGGCGCTGTGGCGACGCATTTGCTTGGGACTTCTCCTGGGCGGTCAACAGCGACTGCCGCTGGGCGCCGGTCTTAGACTGCGCCTGCCGCCGCTGTGCCTGGGCGAGGATGGAGCGGAACTCATCGGTGCGGTCCTGTATCGAGACGGCCATGGTGGGTGGGTGGTGTGGAAAGGGGAAGAGTCAAGGAGAAGCGTATTGCGCCGAGCAAAGCAGCCGCGGCGCACGCTAGGTGAGGTCGGCTGGCTCGGTTGGTGAAGTGCTCAGCGAAGTGGGCACGGTCTGTCGGATCGGAGGGTCGATACGTGTGCGAAGCTGTTGGCAACGGTGCGGATTATATTGCGATGGGCCGTTTGCAACGTTGCGTAGCGAAGGGAGAGTGTTGCTGCGGGTAGCCGTGAGTGCCACCTGAATAGTCTTAAATGTAACACGCGGTGATGTCGAATACTCGGGGTTGTGAGGAGGGTTGGAAGTGTTGAATTGTGGATCAGGGTGGAGCGAACATGGAAGGGAACGTGTCCGGCCCGAGTGAATGAAAGTGGCTGGTACTAGTGCAGCGCCACAGCACCGCTGCGACCAGCGCGAAGAGAGTTGGTGCCAGGAGATGAGATTGCGGAGAAGCCTGTTGGACGAGCGCATGACTCTTCCTTGCACACCACAGTCACTTCATACTTTCATTGTGGTATACAATTTCCATTCATTTCAGGCCCTCTATTACTTGGGCGCATGAAGCAGAAGCATCGCCGCGACTGCTGACGTAGCTTGCTGGGGGCTGGCTGACCTGCGAACACCTGAGCTGTTCCTTGCCTTGCATACACGACCACGACCAACGTCTACGGGAGTGCTTCGACCCCGCACATCATCTCCTGTCGCATTTCTCTGGCGATTGCATGCGCCGTTGGTAACCTGCGAGAAGAGGGCTCGGCCCTGAAGACAGTGTATAGACGCGCTGCACAAGGACAGCCAGACATACGACACCATGTCTGGCCCATATCGCTTCCAAGGAGAGGAGGCCAAGTCGCCACTGTAATGCGCCCAACACCAATTCTCCTGCAATGCGAGACTGACGCCCAGCAGTGACCGCACCCAGTCGCCGTTCTCGGCCGGGCAGCCCGTGTCGTTCAAGACTAATGTTAATCGCGCGAAGACGAAGAAGTGGGTGCAGGCGAAGAAGAACGCATACGATGGTGATGACTGGGGCGACTACGATGAGTACGATGAATATGGTGCATATGGTGCAGACCAGGAGCCCGCGCCGTCCCAGCCTGCACCGGCGCAACAGCATCAACAACAACGGTACTACGCAAGTGGTCCGCCGCAGCCACAGCGCACACACACCGACCGCAGCTTCACCGAGCCGTACCAGCAGGGCCCCGCGGAGAGTGCGCGCCGGAACTCGTTCGAGGCAGGCGAGGAGAACCGCGTCTTCTCAGCCTCCATGGCCCAGTCCAGCCAACAGCAACACCAGCATCAGCAGCAGGGCTATGGCCAGCAGCCGTACGGCCAGGCACAGCGCGACTTTGCTCCCCCACCGCTGCACACACAGGTCTCGCCCATGCCCTCGGACATTGGCGCCTCTCCAGTGCGCACCCAGCAGTTCCCGCCGCGCAAGAGCAGCATAGGCCAGACCGAGTCGCCAATCGCGCCAATGTCTACCTCTCCCAGGCCGCGAACAGGAAGCTCCGACAAGCCACTGCCTTTTGTCAGGCCGGCAGACATCTACAAGCGCATGGAGGAAGAGAAGCAGCGGGAGCGCGCATCGCTGGAGTCGAGCCGGCCAAGCCTCGATTCGCTGTCTTCGCGCCCCAAGGACGACCTCAACTCCCCGACATCCGACGGCGGCCGTCTGCTGCAGCCCCTGGAGACGGTCACTGAGCGCAAGGGCGAGTACCTCCCCGACTTTGACTCTGCATTTGTGCAGGACGGCGAGCAGCCAGCTGTAGGCGGTCCACAAGCACAAGCACCAGCACCCGCCGGCCACGTGCCTGCTGTGCTACCCCAAACCCAAGCCGACCTGGGCTTCCGCTCCGTGGTCGATCAAGCCTTCACGCGCACAGACGACACGCGCTCCATCCCGCCCACGCCCGTCTCAAAGGACGACGACTCCTCCATGTCACGGACAAACACGGGTAGCACCACCGGAATCAGCCCCATCATGAGCCGCGTGCCCAGCGCCGCAACGTCTGCGATAAAGCGCAATCACGCCGCGGGCGACGGTAGCACACCTGCGATAGCGGAAGAGCCCAGTGACACCCCAACGCCCGTTCCCCAGCCAACATCGAACCAGGCGCACGACGCTGCGCCGCCGCATGCGCCGAGGCCCTTCGCTGACCACACTCGGAACCTCTCCAACACCTCCCTCCCCCGCAGTGGCCTGGCCACACCCACCCGTGGTGACAGCCCCGCACGCTCGCCCCAGATCGCTCCCCACAAAGACATGCCCGGGCCGAGAGCAGCCCTAATAGCGACCGGAAGTCCAGACGAGCCGCAAGCTATGGAGGGCGGACTGAGTGGGCCGTCTCCTGCATATGCCACGCGCGAGGCAGACATTGCGACCGCCCTACAGACCAGTCCTACGTCTGCAGGACCTGCACTCGGCGCAGCAGAATTGCAGTCACAAGACACCTTCCTTGAATCACACAAGTCCCAGTCACCCATTGATGACGTCCACCCACGCTCGCGATCAGAGTCGCCTAGCAAGGGGCGCGTGCAAACATTGGCTGGCAAATTTGGCGACGTTTCCAACTCGAGACGCGGCTCTACTCAATCGAACCTTTCGAGAAACAGCGTACAGTCATGGGAGAGGAGCAAGCCCAACTCGCGTGCGGCCTCCCCTACCAAAGGCAGTCCTGGTAAGCCCAGCAGCCCTGTCAAAGAGAAGGAGTTCCGCCCACATCTTCCTGGCCAGTGGGAGTCATATGCAACCACAGCAATGACTCCATCAGATGCGGCTGAAAAAGACAGAGGATTGGGTTTTGGCCAGGGCACCGTACTCGGCGCCCGGGACGAGCCAGAACTGACTCCTACCACGGCCAAACGATCAGTCGCTGAGGCTCCAGCTGAAATTGTTGAGGATCCGCTCTCTGCCTTGAAGAGCGCAGGTGCTGCTATGGCAGAATCTTTCAGAACCACGGTCGGGCTTGATTCCGAGTCCTCGGAGCCTCACACCAAGCAAGACGACCATCCCAAAGGCCTTTCTTATGGAAACATGTACAAGCCTCGTCCTTTGCAGTTGGAACGTGCCGAGTCCGCCATGTCAAGCATGCCGCCTACCCCGCCTGCTAAGGACACGCCGACGACAGAGCATGCGCCGCAACTATCGCCGACAGAAGCAAGCACACGGACTCCCACTCAGCCGAAGCGCCCTGATTTATTTCCTCAGTTGAGCACCGATACCTCAGCCGATGACCAGGAAAGCGACCGTCTACGAAAAGAAATTGTTGCCAGCCTGACCCCAGTCACCTCTGTGAACCCTCTTCGTACTTCACTACTGCCCGACTCCAGTCCAGGAGCAAATCGCGCCAGCTCGATTTTACCAGCCGAATATGACAGCTATTGGGCAGACGGTGGCGGGCAAGCATCTCCTCGCCTTTCGCAACATGGGGAGCGTGATTTGCCCACTACTTCAACGGCTGCATCTGTTCCATCTACAACACAGCATGCGCCTCTACAAACTTCTTTGCTCAATCGCTTCAGTTGGGAAGCCAACAATCCTCAAGCACCCACTTCAAATGCCGCGGATAGAGGAGTTGCTGTGCCAGACCCTCCAAAGACAACTTCCAGGGACACAGTTCCGCCTCCAACTGTCGAGCGGGCCGCTGAGGAAGAGCGTCAACAGTGGTCCGAGGGATTATCTGAGCCTTACTTTGGACCTGCTCACACAGTCACAGTCACCCAACCGGCACAGTCCACTGAGGCTGCGCCCGCACCTCGAACTCCTACGTCTAGCGGTGAAAATCACATGCTCTCTAGCCCGTCACAAGAACAAAAGAGATCTCCTGGACTGCATGTTGTCAACTCGACAGTTGATCCCGAGGCTGTTGATCTTCCTCCACGTCTGAGTGCCGATCATCCTTCGCCTACCGATGCTGAGCACAGCGACCTGAAATCCCTGCCACAAGAGCTAAACAAAGATCTCCCCAACCCTGCAGTGTCTACCACATTTTCAGCACCAGGCCCTTCAGCCCCTCACCACGAGCCCTCTGCAACATCGCCTACATCGGGCAAGCCTCTTGGTGGAAGGGAGATTGCAACCATAACTTCAACAGCCGAGCGCATTGCAACCTACAATCAGACTCGCGAGCATTGGGCTAAACATGATCATGGACTGAAGGGCTGGCTCGAGTCAACGCTGGAAGCGAATCCCAACTTGACCTTACAAACGGGCCCGGCTCAGCATACAGCTACAGGGCCAGTCCGGCATAAGCACACGCCCTCTCTCTCGCTTCTTAGCAAATTCGGCGGCTCAAACACTCATCAGTCGCAGGGCACTGAACAACAACAACAACCTCCCTTTTCACAGGATCCTGTCGGAGAAGGTTCCCCGGGCGCAGCTGACAGGCGGGCTGGAAGCCGGCAGCTGGAGACAAAGGGCAAAGATCTGCTGCACTCGGCGAACGTCCTGAGTGGAAAGGGTCTGACGAGTGCGAAGAGCTTGTTTAACAAAAGCAAGAGTCGCTTCGGTCGCGAAAAGGTAGAGAAATGATTTTCTTTTCCAAATTTTACGCCCCGACCAAAGCGGATTCCACAATTGCCTTGCAACGGACTACTGGATACGGGCTGCATGGACTTTGGCTGGGAACTCGAATCTAGCGGTTGTGATTTCTTTGGGCGTTACAGCATTCTAGTTCTTGTCCAGTTCACACGATGTATCCGAGTAATGTAGTCCATAACGATCTAAAAGGATACCGATCTCCAACATTCCATCTCAACTGGTCCACAAGCTGATATGTTATACGTGATGTAGGGCCCCCAAACTCTGTCAGACTCCATGCCCGCCTCCCGCGAAGCCTCTGAAGAGCCCGAACTGTTCTCACGACCTTCCCGAACAGCGACCTGGACGAGCACGACACCCGAAAAGGATGCCGAACGCTACCAGACGAACGACACCGAGAGTTTCAAGGACGAGAGAAAGAAGAGACGCTTCTCAATCACCTCATTCCGCCGCGCAAGCCGCTCCCGTTCGCGACCTAGCAGCATTGCGATACCGAACAACAACACGTCCTTCTCGAACACGCCTCGGGAGACGCCCTCCCGAACTCTCTCGCGCGTCATTGGCGAAGACAGAAGTCGACCACACTCATACCACGCTCCTGATTCTTGGAACATGCAAAGCAACCAAGTACAATCGACACCACCTCGCGAGCAGCAATCACGTCTAGGTATCCTACCGTCGCCCGCAAAGAGCGCCTTCTCAGCCAAAGACCGCGAAAACGAGGAGGACGTGCCGCCTGTACCTCGACTACCGGACACAGTACGGGTCAATGACGATCTCAGTCACGAGGTATTACAAAGCGTAATTCGGTATGCCACGCCGCCGCCTCCACTTCCCACGTTGAAGGGGGAAAGTAATCGTCATGAGGGGACGATGACTACGGAGCCTGAGAGTATGCGACAGCTCGATGCTTCGCCTCGTTTGCCGGAAGGTACAATTTCAGACGACTTTGGTCATAGCCAATGGCCACTCGTCGCCCATCCCAAGCAAGGCGCAAGTATCTCGTCCAACGACAGCAGTAGCGACCCTCCTCGTCCGAAATACGATCTGGTCTGGTCTACTGCGGACGGAGACAAGACACCAACAAGTCACCCGGCTCATAGTCATGATAAGGCGGAGCTTGATGAGGACGATCTGCCACCGCAGTTGAGCCATGATCCTATTCCTCAGAATCCCGCAACGAACGAGGCGGATGCGCTGCCGGCGTACCTGGTGCCGACACATCTGGACGTGAGTGATGACGAGGAATATGTTCGTGGGCGCAGATTGTCCAAGCCTGGAAGATTCTCGCTGCAGGGTTCTGGGGCTGGGGCCAAGAGCGCTTTCAGTCCTCTCCCATCGCCTAAAAAGACGCGATCAGAAGACTTTACGAATTTGGGCGGTTCAGTCAGTGATCTACAAAGGGATCGCGATCCGAACAGGGCGAGTCTGGACAGCGTGGCTACAGCGAAACAGCAGACTCATGCTGCAGTGAGAACTGGTCCAGATACGACGCATCAAGCTACCATGGAGCGACTTTCGACAAGTGCGAACGACCCTCCTTTGAGGCGCGATAGTGGCGAAGCAATTTCTTCACCCACCGCTTTCGAAGCGATCATCCAAAGGACCGCAAGTCGTCCCAGAACTGCAAGTCGTCCTACGATAGACACCGAACCAGCTGGTCGCGTTGTGTTGCGATCCTCATCCACACAAGATGACGAAGAAGATGATACAACAAGCGGCGCAGAGAGAGGGGAGCAAGTAACCTCTCCAGGCCCGGTGTGGTTCGCGAATAGCGACTTGCAAGTCCCAAAAACACGGGCACGTGGAGCCAAGACATCAAATGAGGCTCGAAGTGCACAAAACATGGACAATGTTGGAAATGCCTTGCAGCCTGGGACACAGGGCGCTTCGCGGCCCCCACCAGCTGATGGCGTTGTTAGCGCTGACGTCCCGCACGAGCCAAGACGCGTCGCCGCCGCGACCCCATTTCAAGTCGTCCACGCCGTCGAAGAATACGCTGCATCCGATTCATCTCTAGCATCATGGGACCGTGATAGCAACGCCGCTAAGTCTGTTTCTGGATCCAGCCAACCCGGCGACATGAGAGATGAAAGTGATGTTGTTACACCTGTCGCGCAGGTGCCGCGCATCGCCCAGAATGGCCACGCAGACAAGGCTGAAGTGTCAAACGTCAACTCGAGGAATTCGGCCTTGCCGAATGGCTCTTACTTCGGCGGCCACGAGCTGAGTCCAAATTCGATGCGTCATCCGCAGCAGCAATCGTCTGATTTGACTGTTCCTGAACGGTCAATCTCGCTGTTATCCAAGATCTCTTCCATGGTTTCTGACGGCGGAACGTTGTCACCGACATCAAGCAATGCTGGACGCTCAACACCATCGACTATTCGGCGCATGCAGCTCGAGCCATCAGGAAACAGTCCATCCAAGCCCGCCCAGATCCCGGAGGAGTCTATAGTCATGCACGAGGACCGTACAACAGCTGCCAAAGACGATGATTATGATCTGTACGCCGATCACAACGGGATCGTGAAAGACGTTCACGACGAACGTGGCCAGCCTTTGCGCATTGCAGAAGCTCAAGTCTTTGACGTGCATGGGCGACCAACACGGTCAAAACCGGTCGCTCCCATCGGGCCTGGCTCGTCACAAGGACGTGATGAGGACGGATCAAGATACAGTTCTGAGAGGCCGATGAGCTTTATCTCTGGACCTACAGATCAAGATGGCCGGCCCCAGGATCAGGTCAACCAGCCTCTGAAGAGAGGCTTTGCGAATGTGCCTGCATCTGGAGGCGCTCCGCGAGCCCAGGCCGGCCAAGCTCACCCCACCCCCACTGAGACAGTTTACTCCAGTATGCTTCTAGGTCAGCCGGCTGGAAGTTCCGGCCCTGTCAATCCCCAGCAGAACATCTTGCAAGCGCCGCAAACAACGTCAGTCACGAGACCATCGCAAGAAGCAGCTCGAGATGTCAATGCGCCCAATCCGGGGTCCATTCGCCCGCCAGTGCCCACAGTTCCAAATCCAGATCAACAGCCACACGTGAATGCAAACCAGCCTCAACAATCAGCCATGCACGGGCAGCCGTCAAGCTCAGTACAACCTCAAAGCTCAAATGCGCCAGATCCACGGATGTATAGCTCAAGCCCTGGACGGTCTATGCAACCTGGACATGGAATGCAGGGTCAAGGGATGAGGCCTGACTTTGACCCTCGTTTTCAGCGTCAATCAAGTGGTCCGAGTCCTGGTCCCGGCCCAAGGAATGAGTACGAGTTTCAGCAACACATGATGCATCTCCAATCGCAGTATCCTCGCCCTCAGGGTCAGAATGGGCAGCCCACTCAGCAAAGACCGTCGATTCCGTTCCAGCAAGGCTCGAAGCAACAAGACAAGCCGTCGACAATACCTAAATTGTCTGCTGTCTTTAAAGGTCTTGGAGGCAAGAAGCAATTGCAAACCCAGCAAACTCAGCAAGCACCATATATACCTGCTGCTGCGTTTCCACCTCACAACAACCCTTCCTCCGGGGACCCCAATCGCAATGGCTCATACAACTCAGCCGCAAGCAATCCTCACCAAGGGCAGCCGCCAGCTAGGCCGCTAGCACAAGGTGCTCCGACTCCTCCACCTATTTCATCTGGTCCGCCTAATCGGCCGTCGAGTAATGGGGCAGCATCGCACTATAGTCATGCCAGTCAAGGTTCAACGCAAGTTCAACCAACTGACTCTCGTCTCGATCTGCGGTATCCTGCCAGTCCCGCGCCATCACAAGGAATTCCGCCACAGCAGATGCCACCAAGAGTGCCGATGCCAAATGGCCAACCGCAGGCTCAATCACAGCCATATAGGACATCTACGTCTGCAATGCCCGAGGCAGGCAAGAAGAAGAGGTTCTCTTCGATTGGCAATCTGTTCAAACAGGTGGTTGATACACAGCCGAAGCTCTCGAAAGAACAGAAGAAGGCACAGAAAGCTCAGCGGAACTCAAGCGCGCCACAGATGCAATCGCCAGGGTCACAGTGGCCACAGCAGCAGCAGCAGCAGCAGCAACAGCAACAGTTCAGGCCTCCGCCGAGTGGTATGCAGTACCCTCCAGGGCAATACGCTCAGGGGCCATATCCTCCAGGACAATACAACCAGGGTCAGTACCCTCCTGGGCAG
>Ga0265780_10007733_pt1 | contig 13152 bp, 14 predicted proteins | sample P1T30metagenome_FD_192432 | JGI IMG/M metagenome (GOLD analysis project Ga0265780, IMG submission 192432) | Plant litter microbial communities from East Loma Ridge, Irvine, California - P1 T30 | ecosystem: Environmental > Terrestrial > Plant litter > Unclassified | place: USA: California...
ATCTCTGGAGTGTTTAACCGCGCCTCGGATGTCTTCACACATCTCACTGTACACCTCCTCGCACGCCGGTTGGTGCATGGCATGCGGCATAGATTAAGCCGGTTTTCGCAGGCGCTGCGACCGGTACGTGAACGCGTCTGGGTTCGCGCACTGTCTTGCTGCATTAGCCAGGCCGAGATGCATGACTACGGTAATGCTTGTGGCGGCATGATGGGTGTCAAGGGTGTGCATCTGCTGAGGGGTTGCGGATGTACTTACGCGGGGCTGTTCAGGTGCGATCCAGCATGAACTCAAAGCTGGCAAGGTCACGCTTGCCTACTCTGGGATGTGTGGGGAAGGCGGGGGTAGTCGGCAAGAGCGACATGTCATGGAAGCTGAGTTTCGTAAAGAACATTGATTCATGCAAAATGCAGTGTACACGCGTGATCTCATGATCAGGCGTCGGGTGTTGTCGTGTTCACGCTCGTCTGGTGTTAATCCCATTGCAGGTACTTTGAAAGCGGATGAGTGCCAGACGCATCATGTTCGGATACGAAATAGCCAAAGATGTGCTGTCGCTGATATTGCGTGCAGATAATGACTATAGTACAGCGCTGTCTAGAGTCTAGCCTTGCCCATCCTCTCAGCGTCCCTCTTCGCCCATTCTTTGACGACCTTCCTCATGATCTTCCCAGACTGCAACTTCGGCACCTCGTCCACGAACACGATGCCTCCTACAAGCTGCTTGTGTTTTGCGACCTTGATCTTCATGTGCCTGTGGATATCCTCCGCGGTTGTCTTGCCCTTGTGTTCGTCCTTGAGCGTGACGTATGCACGTGGCCATTCCTGCCCATCAAGCGTGATACCAACGGCAGCCGCATCGGCGATTGGGTCGAATTCGAGGAGCACGGCTTCCAGTTCGGCGGGTGCAACTTGTAAAGCGTTGACTTTTATCAGCTCCTGGGTAGTATTAGCACTCGTTCCAATCGTGAGTGTTGAAAGGCAAGAGTGACTAGCCTTCTTTCGATCAACTATCCAGAACCATCCGTTCTTCACGATAGCAACGTCTCCAGACTTGAGCCATCCATCTGGTAAGATAGACTCCTTAGTCGCGTCTGGATTGCGCCAGTAGCCAAGACATATGTTGGGACCACGAACATGAAGTTCGCCTGGCTGTCCTTCGGGGACTTCGTTGCCGTCGTCGTCGAGAAGCATGCACTCGCAGTTGGGGTCTAGCTGGCCTACACTACCGGAGCTGTGGCTGATTAGAAGCGAGCGGTGAGATGGCGAGGACGAACTTACTCATCTACAGTACCTCCTGGCACATGTATGGCTCCGCAAGTAACCTCCGTCATACCCCAGCCCTGGACGATCTCGCATTGTAGCTTCTTGCTGATCTCATTCTGGAGTTCCTTTGACAGTGGTGCGGCACCGCATAGGATATCAGTTACGCTACTAAGATCGTACTTCGCCGTCTCTGGTCTCTTGCTGAGCATGACCATAATTGGCGGCGCAACCTGCAGATGTGTGACTTTGTGAGTCTGAATCACCCGCAAGAATTCCTCATACTCAAACTTCTTCATGATATAGCAAGGTATCTGCAGCTTCTGTGCCATGGCTATGGTGTAGAGCTGCCCGTAAGCGTGATATAGAGGTAGGAACCCGATCCATGTTTCCTGAGGCCGGGTCTCCGCGTTCCATGGCTTATTGAGATATCTTATGAAGATTGTTTGTTCGAGGTTCGCAATCAGATTGTAGTGGCTTACTTCGACGCCCTTGGGTAGACCGGTGGTACCGGAGGAGTAGTTTACCGTCGCTGTTGTGGTGGTTGCTTCTTGTTCTGAAAGCTTCGGGAAATTGTATGCCTTGCTCTCAGCCGGGGATGGCAACATGTCCCTCCAGTCTTTGCAGCCTTCGACCGGTGCGCAAGGCTCGTCTGAAAAGAGGAAGACGCGGCCTTCTGGAAGACCGGCACCTTTCGCTGCTGCTACGGCTGCTTTGATGAGAGTTGGGTGCGCGAGAATGAACTTTGCCTCCGTATTCGCAACTTGGTGTATCATCTCTGGAAGCTGTCAGTATAATCCCTGCTGTTCTTGCATGATACTTACCAGAGACGGTGTATGCTGGGTTCGCGCCGCTGAAGATCCGCTTCGACCCCACAATTCCAAGGTAGGCTACGGGAACGAAGATGTGGTTTGGTGTGAAGATCATGACCACCTCGCCTGGTTTACTCCCAATGCGATCCAGACCCAAGGCCAGCCGTTTCGACCATTGCAGCAACGATCGTGGTGTCAAGTGCTGGTCGGTATCTTTGGAGTCTATCCAAATCGGTGTGTCTGAAGGCGCTGCTTCCTGGGGAAACAGATAATCGAGCAGGTTGCATTTTGGAATGTCAAGTACTGGGAATGGCGACGCGAACGGCATTGTGATGGTGGTAGGGGACGAGAATGGCAGGCTCAATCAGGGTAGATGGCGAAGGCGAGACGACGACAATCGCTCTCAAGCCACACAGCGAAGAAGTCAGATGCATTCATGATGAGAGAATGGCTTATAGTGAGGATTAATCATGGGGAGGCGTTGTTGCTGCAGCCGGTAGACGAGGTATCCGCGGGGGTGCACAGACGCGTCCGCTCCTCCCGAGGATATCGAACTCCACACACCGAGCTTCCCAGGCGCGTATGTACCCCAGACAGTTCATCAACATGGCGCATCGCGAGACTGTTCCTCGCTTGCTATCGTACTGTTTCTTCCTTGACATCGGGGATTGACCACCATGTCTGAATTGAGAGACTTCAACCGCATGTTCAGCCTCGACGGCAAGGTCGCGCTCGTCACTGGAGGTAAGCAACATTAATGCAACCAACATGAACGCGTTTTAATTCGTCTTACTAGGCTCGAGAGGCCTCGGCCTTCATACTGCGACCGCTTTTCTCCTCGCCGGTGCAAAGAAAGTCTTCATCTCCGCGCGTAAGAACGAAGGAGAGCAAGGCATCGACCAAGCGGTCGAGAAGCTCAACAAGCTGCCTGTATCTGGTACAGCGGTCGGCGTCGCTGCCAATGTCGCGGACACAGAAGATATCGAGAGGCTAGTCAGAAAGGTCCAAGAGACAGATGACAAGCTGGATATCCTCGTGTGCAACGCGGGAGCCACATGGGGAGGGCCGTTCGATCCGACACCAGACTGGTCGAGCAAGAAAGTGCTCGACCTCAATGTTCGCGGTGTCTTCAACCTGGCACGACTGTGAGTATCGACCAGTAACAACATATGTGCTGCTCCTAACGCCAACAGCTTCGCACCCCTGCTCGAACGCGCTGGTATCCGTCAATCGCCCTCCCGCGTCATCATCGTCTCTTCCACAGCCGGCACGACCGTTCCCCACGTCGGTGAGCACGGCACTATCATGTACAGCATCTCCAAAGCTGCAGCCCACCACCTTTCAAGGCAGCTCGCTGTCGAACTCGGGCCCAGGAATATCACAACCAACACCGTTGCACCGGGCTTCTTCCCCTCGAAACTCGCAAACGGGCTGATCGAGATGCTGGGCGGGCAGCAAGAGCTGGAGGATAACAACCCGCGAAAGCGGCTGGGCGAGCCAGAGGACATCGCTGGCGTCATGGTATTCCTGTGTAGCCCAGCAGGAGCATACATTAATGGGGAAGACATTGCTGTGGATGGTGGTATGAGACTTGCATCAGGACGCCATTCTAAGCTCTAGAAGTGTATGGAATTCGTTCGACATTTGCTGTGTATCTACGTACATTTAAGCCCCGTTCGTACCGTCTTTCTTGCCTCCTTCAAATCTACTTAACTGCTTCGCCATGCTAGTGTGCGCCATCATCGCCCGCATGTTATCATCGCAAAACTCCGGTCCTGCATTGAAGTAGAAGTTGTTGCCGTTCACCTCCACCGTCAATCCCCAATGCTCATCCGCAGTCTTCTTCACACCTTTCGCGTCCACGATCTCGCCTCCGTCCACTAGTTTCACCACAGTATCGACCACCGTCTCCATGGGTGTGAAGTACTCCAGAGGGAAAGACTTCCATTCTTCCTGGCTCAAAAGACCAGTGTTGACGGTTCCTGGACACGTAGTAAATGTGCGTATCCCTTCGTGGTGGTATGCGACAGTGATGGCGCGATTGAATTGTATAACGGCGGCTTTGCCTCCACTGTAGATTGGGCAGAACTCTGATGGGTATAGTCCGCCACAAGACGCTGTCATGACCAACACGGGATCCAAGCTTCCATGCTTTGCCATGGCCTTGCGGAAGTAATGTAAAGCCAGGTATGATGTGTCGATCACCGCCTTCAAGTTGATGTCTACGCTTAGCTGATTTGGTGGTGGAGGAGGTGGACCATCTAGGTCATGTTTCGCATAGAAGTTGTCGCGCTCCACAATACCAGCGTTCGCGTATACAAAGTCTAACCTTTGAGATGGGCTGTAGCTGGCTTCGAACGCGGAGACAAGCGAAGAGTAATCAGTGACATTTGTCTGGTGGAACTGGGTATTCTTCAGCTTGCTAGCTGCTTGTTTGCCGGCTTCGGCGTTCATGTCCAGGAGATGGAGTTCCCAGTCTTCGTCAGTCCGATTCGAGAGAGCTGTTGCAACAGCTAGGCCCATGCCTGATGCTCCGCCGGTGATCAAAGCGACCTTCTCCGACATCTTGGGGAAAGCGTTCGTGATCAAGACCCCCTTTGGAAGTATTGCGTATATGGGACAATGAGGAGTTGAATATCAGGTCGACAAATCAAATTGCAATAGTAGTCGATATGTCAATTGCACTGTTGTATAATATAGGCTATCGGTGTGATACTGTCCATCTAAGTGAGTAGCTCAAGCAGCCGCCTTACGAAAACGCAGAGACGTCCCGTGTGTGCCTTCTCCGCATTTACTAGGATAGCATCTTCCGAGTTGGCAGCTTGTAGTGATGGTTAATTGGCAATCCCTTGAAATATCTCTAAGCATAGCCGTCATGCTTCCTCACGTCGCGGTTTGCTTCAGCGGTGACCATTTCCACTCTTACGTCAAAAGCCGATCCCACCTGCAATATGGATCACGCTCGTAGGCATCGTCGCGAACTCTAACTTTACAGCATCTGGCATGACTCTCGTTCAACCTGCGCGTGTGATAGACATGATTCAAAGTTGTCGTACGCAGCTTCGCCATGGCCGTCACACAGCATGACGCGGGGCGATGCGGGGAAAGTGGAGACGCTGACTCGACGCGTGCACGCGCCGAAGACACGGAAAACAAACCGCGAGCGCCATCGCCATCATCCGGACAAACGGTCTTGCGACACCACGTCGTCGCCAAGCTAACTTCTCCTCATGCAGTGCTACCCATGGCTGCAATGCGTTCGCGCAGCCGACAGCAACCGCCACCAGGCTGCAGACCTCCGGAGTTGACACTTACCACTTTAGTTAAGAGGTGAGATTACTTAGCCAGCGCTTCATACGCGTGCGCCGTCTCTCGAGTACAAGTTTAATATACCCTTCTTGGACCCTACATTTCGTGCTTTCTTACGATATTCTTCCTCATATTTCGCCCATAATGACACTACAATACTCTGCCAAGAACCTACCAAAGCAAATCTTCATCAACAATGAGTATGTTGACTCAAAGTCGCCGAAGAAGCTCACCTTACACAACCCGAAGAACGGCGAGCTGCTTGCAGATGATGTGCCCTTAGCAGGTGAACAAGATGTCGACGCTGCAGTTGATGCGGCGGACAAGGCGTTCCCAGCGTGGAAGAAGATGAGCGCGAATCAGCGCCGAGGTATCTTGAACAAGTTTGCAGATCTCATCGAGCAGAACGCAGAGGGTATCGCACAGTTATCGAGGATCTCATTAGGTGCGCCAGCAGCCTTCGGTGCTTTCGAGATCGGTCTTTGCGCAGAGGTGCGTGCAGCTTCCAGAGGATCAAATATGTCTACTAATGCCACTCCAGGTTTTCAGATACAACGCTGGCTTCATCGACAAGTTCGGCGGCGAGTCTTGGCCCCAGGAGGACGGCTTCCTCAAGATCGTCCGCAACGAGCCTCTCGGTGTCACCGCAGGCATTGTACCTTGGAACGGTCCCATCGGCACCATTGGACTCAAGGCAGCCCCAGCACTCGCCACAGGAAACTGCTTTATTCTCAAGCCCTCTGAAAAGACACCCTTCTCGTCGCTGGCTCTCGGTACGCTCATCAAAGAAGCCGGTTTCCCACCTGGTGTCTTCCAAATCCTCTCTGGAGATGGAAGCACTGGTGCTTTGATCGCGAGCCACATGCGCATCCGTAAGGTCAGCTTCACAGGATCTATCGCAACTGGAAAGAAGATCCAAGAGATGGCCGCAAAGTCGAACCTCAAGCGTGTCACTCTCGAGCTAGGAGGAAAGTCACCCGCCGTCGTATTTGACGACTGCAACCTCGACAACGCGGTGACCTGGACCGCCAACGCCATCACTGCCAACACAGGCCAAGTCTGCTTCGCCGCCAGCCGCGTCTACGTACAAGAAGGCATCTACGAAGCCTTCATCGAGAAGTACAAGCAAGCTATGAAAGACAAGACAAAGGAGATTGGCGACCCAGACGAGACATCGACAAACATCGGGCCTTTGGTCGACGAAGCCCAGTTCAAGCGCGTACAAGGCTTCATCGAGCGCGGCCAACAAGGTGGAGGCACCCTCGCAGTCGGCGGCAAGCGCATTGGCACATCAGGCTACTACCTCGAGCCCACCGTCTTCACAGACGTTGATCCCACTTCTGAGATTCACTGCGAAGAGATCTTCGGTCCCGTCTCCGTCGTCAAGTCCTTCAAGACAGAGGAAGAGATTATGCAGTTGGCGAACAACACAAACTTTGGCCTTATGGCTGGTGTGTTTACCCAGGATATCAACAAGGCGTTGCGCGTAGCAAGTGACTTTGACTCAGGCATGGTTGGTGTCAACTGTGTGAGTCTGATGTTCACCATGACACCGTTTGGTGGAAGCAAGGAGAGTGGATTAGGCAGGGAGTGTGGCGTCCATGCGCTGAGGGCGTTTACGGAACCGAAGACGATTATGATAAACATGAACTATTGAGCTGTCAGTTAGCTGTTTGGGTAAGACTTCAATAGGTATTCTAGTTTTCATTGCTGTCTCTTCATCAGAGCGCTGGATATAGTAGTGCAGTCTATAGAAATGCCTCTAAAAATCCTCCTTCTTTGCACACTATTGTGCGGCACGATTGCATGGCACGTCACGTCTCATAGCTACGGGATAATCTTGGCCTTCCTCATCCTGTCAAAGACAGTTCCCCAAGTCTGCTTCGGATCCCTCTCCTCGGTGAATCCTGTTGAGTACATCTTGGTCATATCGAATTGACGATCAAAGTCGAACTTGGTCATGAGCATCGATTCGGCAATCTGAAGTCCACGACCACCGTCCACATGGCCATGTTGCAGCCCATACTTCTTCTCCATTGCCAGCCATGTCTCCATGTTGTCGTTGATGAACTTGCGCACATCAATGGGAGTGGCACCAGGCCCAGTGGCCTTGAGGCCAAAGTAGGAACACAGAATAGGCCATTTCTTCTCCCAGTTTGAAGGTGTCTTGGAGTCGGCGACGTTGTAGGCCTCTCCCTTCTTGGTGTTGGGGGAGAGTGTGAGGTGGATGGTCTGGCGCGCAATCATGTCGCTGCTACTATCGTTGCTCAGCGCTTTCCAGACTCCTTGGTTGCCAGGGAATGGGCATTCAGCACCCTCGCCATGGATCTCCTTGTAGAGGCTCAGATAGATACCCAAGGATGTACCCAGCGAGTAGAAGTTCTGATTGGGCACGTAGCCAATGATGAGATCGGGACGAGTCTCGATCCAGCTCCATTTCTTGTCTTTGGCGTAATTGGCGATCCAGTCGTTCTGTGCGTGGTAGAACAGCATCTCGGCGTACGGGCTGGGTATGCGGGGGTAGGATTCTTTGAGCGGCGGCGGAGGGAGTTTCGGCCCGGTGGTGCCCGGAGGAGCGACTTCATCGAACCACGGAAGTGCAGCGAGGAGATGGCAGCCATCTAATGTATGTTAGTCTTGGGTGTCCAACACCTTCACAAGAATGGGATAGGACTTACAGATCTTCGAGCCGATTTGCAACACAACGTGTTCCAAGTTCGGGCACAGCTTATCCATAGCTGTCACCGCTTTGGAAAACATTTCCACAGCCTCGTCCAACTCCTTTTGTACATCCATGCCCGCCTTGTACGCAAAGTAGTATACGTGCGTTACCTCCCCGATGTCCGGTATCTTCTCTACCAGCTCCTTGTTGAGACTCTCTTGGCTATGCGCGAGTAGGTCAATGCCAGAGACCAGGTTTAGGCGCGGGTCCTCTGGCCATTGCGTCTGGTTTGGGGCGAGGGGGCGATTGTTGAGTCCATGAACCCGCTTCCATGTGTTCTTCTCGGGATAGTCGGAGAGGATCTCGTTGACGAAGGACCATCCTGCATGATCATTATCAGTATGAAGCTCATCTATAGTCTTTTGAGGGGTTTACTGACCGGTCACGCCGGATGCGCCAAACACGACAGCTGACTTTGACATTCTTCAAGACGTGCTAAGGATGAGCTTTGAGAAGAGTGAGGCCTCAAGGATAATGAAGCTTATAAGCAGGGCGAAGCGATAAGGCACCGGCACGGCGTGTGCCAAAAACTAGCCCTTGCAGAGACTACATGTTGTCTCTTTGCATGGGCGACCAGTATGGAAGGTGGGGTTGCGATTGGGATTGCGATAGTGGAGACATGAAGTCTAGATGAGTTCTCTCCTACGGGAGTTTTCCCATACTGCCCATGGGGTGTACTAAACGTCAGTAGTACGGACACTTGTGCGTAAGCTACCTACCGCGCGCATAACTTCAAACAGCCGCTCTATACTCTACTGATCATCAGCGCTCTTCTGAAGATCCCGCGTCGCATCACGAGGAATTCAGAAGGAGGCCCGGTCGCCTCGGCGGGCCATCCGGTACCCATGAGTTGTGGGGTTGCCGCAAGGAGCGCCCGAGAATATAGCCGTCTTCGAGTCATCCCAGCCTCTTCGGGACGCGTTGCCGATTCATGATGTGCGAAATCCCAGATCGAGGGGCCCGTTGTGTGTATGCGACATGTGCGCGGCGCGTCGACGTCTGAGGAGGAGCTTATAGGATAAGGTCGTGGTGGAGGAAGGAACGACGGGAAGACGTGACGAGACATTTTCGCAGGGTCCATGACGTCGGCGACGCGCCGGGCGAGAAGGTAAGCGTCCCCCTGACACATCTTGCGCAGCCAACACAACACGACCGCATCATCGATATGTCCAACGCTATGCAAAACATGGTATGAGGAGAGCCAGATTATCAATTAAGCTACAGCATTCTAGGTGCTCAGTGGAACTCGTTCTTGTCCGCGTACACGTCATTCTCGAGGAAGACCTCCACCTTGTCCGTCATCTTCGGTGTCAAATCCTCGCAATAGAAGATGCAGAGCAATCCTACGATACCAAAACTCAGACTACTGAGTGCCACGATCTTTAGCGCGTGCGCATAGCTCCATTGGAACGCCAAAGAAGCCGCGCCTAGTGCCTCTGGACTTGTACCTGGCACTTCGGCGATGGCGGCTGCGCCTAGGGGCAAAGCGGCAAGTAAAGCTTGCGCGTTCTCCAACGACATGCCCGCTTTCACAGCTGCAGATGAAACCGTCGCAGCAGCGCGAGTGGTCTGGGTGTTGGTGAGGATAGTGGTATAGATGGCTTGAGCCAGCGACCCTCCTGCGTAACGAGCCATACCCGCCAAGCCACCCGAGAAACCGAGATCTTGTTGTGGCACGCCAAGTTGTGTGAACGCGATGGACTCGTACTGTGCCCATCCGAAGAAAGAGGCGTTGATGCAGCAAAACGCGATCATCAAGTTCTGGTTGAACGGAGTGACAAGGCCCATCAAGGCGCCAAAGAGCACCATGCCAGTCCAGGTACCGATCAATGTCCATTTCCAGTGTCCGATCACGTTGCCGAAAGCCATGAGGCATAGTGATCCAAAAACAAGGCCTACATTCGGCGGCAGTGTGAGCAGCAGTTCGGTACTCCGCGAGACGTTCGGGCCCAGGTAGAAGACATTCACCATTGTCGGCCAGATGATGTTGACCGAGTAGTAGAACATGGTGACGATAAACGCTACGATGAACGGCGCCGTGAATTCCCTTCCTTTGTGGCTCCGGAATAGGTGTGGCGGGCAGAGTTTGAAGCGGGTATTCGAGAGCGTCTCCCAGACTCCGAATGCAGCGATCAGGACGAACCCGACTACCATGGGTGCAATGACGGTTACGTCTGAGCTTGGCTTGTATGTGGTGTTGATGATACCAACAAGCGCAAGGCAGATGCCTGGAACAATAAGTGCAGTACCCACATAGTCGAGGCCGCGGACTGCCTCGGACCATGGAACGCCCTTGGGGTGCTTCGGTGGCTTGTAGAGCAAGAAAAGAGATATAAAGGATATGGATTGAGCAATCAGACCAGCCCAGTATACCCACTGCCACGCATTGACGTCGATGGCGTACTGTGAACGAATGTCAGCTATGTCGCCCAGCAGGTCGAAGCACTGCACTCACTCTTCCAACAATGGGACCAATTATGACAATGAGGAAGACGAAACCATCCGAAAGACAGATACCAATGTGCCGGAACTTGTTCGGTAGAAGTTCTGTAACAGTCAGACCTACTAGCATGTAAAACACGACGCAGCTCACTCACCAGGAATGCTGCACATGGCCATCTGCGCGAATCCGGCTCCAAATCCGGTTATAGCCAGTCCAGCTGTGAAGTGGTCTGCTCCTTTCGCTGTCGCGGTCACGATGAAACCGACGCAACAACACGCATTACCAAACAACAAGAACCACCTCCTTCCAAAGAGATCGGAGTTTGCGCCCGCAAGAAGGAAGCCAATCGCGTTGGCTGTTGTGTAAGCGGGTATGAACCACGCGCTCGCTGTCGGAGCACCAAATTGAGTGGCAAGCCGAGCCATCATCGCTGAGGTCGTAGGTACAGGCCAAAAAGAAAGACCGAAAGTCGAAGACAGGATGAAGATGACGAGCCATGTCTTTGGTGTTATGGTGGTTGTATCTGGGGTGATGAATGTCTGTGGTGGTGTCGCTGCAACGGTTTCGATTTGCTCAATGTCTCTCTTCTCGTCCGATGGCCGACGCAGGCCGCTCTCGTGGACGGCAGTTACTGCCATGATGGTTTGGTGAAAGGAAAGTCGCCTGATCCAGGTGCAACTTGGTGTAACTGGGGTGAGGGATCGTCGTAGAGAGCCCACTTATGGCTTGCATATATCCTTCGTTGGGTCTTGTAGACATGCACAGGTCACATCCCTTCAAGCCACTGGTCCGACACCTGGACTTTCCTCCAGCCCCGCATCTCGGATACACAGAAGCAGAGCTAATTATGCCACTGGGTGGTTCTATTGGCTAGATTTCTCCATCATTTTCAGCATTTTGTTGCACGTTCTGGAAATCCGGGGTAGTGGATGTGGATGTGGGTATCCGAGACTGACTGCGGAGAAGAATTGCGCCACATCATGGCGCTTGACTGGAAGTGGTAGTGGGCGATCAAGGGGTGAGGATCGTCTTCACCTGGAACAACGTTTCCGTCGGTACTGAGCTATGCGTGAAAGCTTATTTCCGACATCCGTGCGTTCATCTCGAGATTGCAGCCATGAACATCATCGCACGTGCGAAATACAGGGTGTACTGTGCACTTTGAGCTAGACGAGACCGACATGTGACACCACGGTCCTGAAGTCCTGGAATTGGCCAAGGGTTGGGCTGTTTTGGTTGTGTTGAATAGTTTACCAGTCTGCAAACCATATATCTGCATTGAGGCATGAAAGAGACACGGAGGAAAAACTCAGCGTGAACGTTATTCAGTCGCAGAGAAACCACGTGTAAATAGACAGATATGGTGGTCTTTCGATCCAATTCACCACAACGCTTAGTACCTTGCATCTCCACCTAAGACCAGATAGCGCCCAGACTACGCATCCACTCTACGCGTAATCCCATCCGTAGCATCGCAATCAGGAATCGCTTTTCCAAAGCAGATCATATCATGCCTAGACTCATTTCATCAGCAAACCAATCCACACTAACCACCACCCTCGCCGATATCACCCGCAAAAGAAACGGAAGGAAGAAAGACTCACCCAGCCATGACCTGGATGCCCTTCTCCAGATCCATAAACTTCTCCGCATCCGGCATGAGTGCAGCCTGGTACTCGTCGCTCCCAGCAAAAGCCTCCCAGTCTTCCCACTTCTTCACCCAGATTTGACTGCAAGCATCGTAGTCTAGTAGATCCATGCCCAAGCTCTGCAGTTTGCCTTTGAGGCCTGGTGATTGGTAGTGCTGAACGTAGCGTTGTATCTTGACAGCGTGGAACTTCTTGCATGCGACAGTGAGATCGGAGTGGATGTGATTGTAGTGCTTCTTGAAGAATTCATCGGTAACGTCGGGGTGTTTGCGAAAGAAGAAGGAGAGCTTTATACAGGCTGGCAGAAAGCGTCAGTACATGATGTATCGTAGTGGCGAGGATGCGCGAACGCTGGTAGTTCTCTTGTACATCCCATTCAAACTCGGGGTTTGCGAAATCATGCTGGTGAGGTGTTAGTTTTGCATGTGAGACAAAGAAGGCGGAGAGAATACATCGATAGTCTTGTAGGTCATATCAGCGTGTAGTTGGTGATCGTGTAGGAAAGTCGAAGGCTCTGGGGTTGTCGGCTCCCAGAACCTAAAGTACCTGTGTATTCCACAAGTACAGCCACTAACAGTGACCCTGCATAACCGACCGAGGAAGGCAGAGCAAGCCAAGTTCAGCGTGCGGGGTCTAGTATATGGCGGTACTACCAGTGGCACGATCGAAGCAGGCTGCCTAATGTCAGGTTGTACAATTGATCGCTGGTCAGTGGTATGAGCGCCTCACAGTATGTAGGCATCGTGATGACGGTCCTCTGTTGATATCGTAGGATTAATGCTGGACTAGATAAATAACGTGTCTAGAATACAACAACCTGTCTCTTTTCCGCTTTACCAGCCTCCATATCAGCGACCATCTGCGGCAAATCATCAATCTTGCGGAACTCGACTTCTGGTTGTATGCTGCGGAAGGTCAGAAACTGTTTTCACATGTCATAAGAAGTAACATACC
>Ga0265780_10007735_pt1 | contig 13152 bp, 14 predicted proteins | sample P1T30metagenome_FD_192432 | JGI IMG/M metagenome (GOLD analysis project Ga0265780, IMG submission 192432) | Plant litter microbial communities from East Loma Ridge, Irvine, California - P1 T30 | ecosystem: Environmental > Terrestrial > Plant litter > Unclassified | place: USA: California...
CCAGATGTTACGAAAAAGGTCGGATCGCTCGTTACCTGGCTAAAGAACAAGTTCGCAGCGGACTACCTCCTTCGAAGTGGAACGGCTATTTTCGGCGCGACCGGAGCGTACTGTTCGAAGTGGGAGCGACGAGAGGACAACCTACCGTGTTTCAATTGTAATAGGTACGGTCACAAACAGGCCGCCTGCAAATCAGCTCCGAGATGTGCATTATGCTCGAGACAGCACTCTAGGCACAACTGTACACACCCTACGGAGTTGAAGTGTCCCGCCTGCAATAAGGCCGGGCACTCGGTTTTCGACTGGCAGTGTCAGCTTCACCCTAGCCACTGGAAGTATAAGGGTACCCTCAAATCAAAGAACGCAAGCCAAGGGAGCACAGCAACAGTCGCAGCTACGCCGAACCGAGCGAAACCGACTAGAGGTAGTGATATTACTAGCCTAGAGGCGAGCCAGGCCCAGGATCAACAGGCCTCCCGACCGGAGACTACGAGCGAGCGCGAGGTCGATATGACCGACGCTGCCGAACCTCTAACTTCGCATGAATAGAGTGCAGATTATGCACCTAAACGCAGGGAAGCGAAGGACCGTCCAGTACGGCCTTCTGAACGACACTACAGTTAAGGACTTTATTGCACTCGCAGTAATCGAACCATTTATTTTCCAGCACCCGCAAACAGGCGAACCGACCATATCGCAGGATCGCCACTGGCAGATATTCCAATCGACAGAGAGGCGACGAGACGGACACATACGGCACGCTTTTAGAGCAGCGATATGGGTAAACCGGAGATGCCAGGCATCTTCTATCCCCGTAGAGAGCTACGACATTGCAGCAGTACTCATTAAGCTGCAGGAAAGGAATCTCGTAGTAATGGCGTGCTATGAAGCTCGAAACGGAGAGTCAGAGGCAGAACGAGAAGCAGACCTAGCAGAGCGCCTACATGCGATCGATACGGCGACAAAGCGGGCTCAGGAGAAGACAGGGGACGAGCCGCTCGACGTTGTTTTATGTACGGATTTCAATAGGCACCACGTGCTCTGGGGGGGACACCGGGCGCGAAGAACCGCCTACAGACAGAACGAAGGCGATCAAATCGTCGACTATATGCAAACAGCGAGGCTCCATTCGCTTTTGCCCGCCGGGACGATCACATGGGAGCACCAATCTGGAGACCTAGCTACCACAGTGGATGTCATACTAGGGTCAGAGAGAATCAAAGACGACCTAGAGTACTGCCGGGTTTACGACAACGACTACGGCTCAGACCACAGACCAATTGCCCTTAGCTTCACCGGACGCAGCCCCGAAGAGAGTCCGAGGAGAAAGAAGAGGCTCTATAAAAATGCCGACTGGGATAAGATCCGGGAAGTTATTAGGAGCCAGCTAGGAGACGGCAGGTACATGAAGACGATTACAGACACTATAACGCTCGACCGGCTAGCCGGGATACTTGTGAATGGGATAAACAAAGTTCTAGAAGAACACGTCCCTAGAGTAAAGGAGTCGCCGTACGCAAAGCGGTGGTGGTCGGAAGAGCTTTCAATCCTACGGACTAACTTCACGGCAAAGCGAAATCGAATCACGACGCTTCGCCGGAGAGGCGAAGATACTACGCAAGCAAGAGAGATCGCTAGCGTAGCACGAAGGAAGTACCTCGACGAGATCGATAGGCAGAAGAAACAACACTGGAAGGAGTTCCTAGACGATCCACAGAACATCTGGAAAGCAGCAAGCTACGCAAAACCGTCCGGAGCTGCTATAGACGTACCGGAACTAACAGTAGGTGGCCAAAGATATCAATCGGACGAGGAAAAAGCCGGGATCCTGATGGACACCTTCTTTCCTATACCTCCGATACCAGATACGCCCGAAGAGGGTGATGCCGACGCTAGCAGGCAGGATCAAACTATCGAGTGGCCGCAGCTTACGAAACACGAGGTTAAGAGAGCTATCTTTAGGAGTAGTTCCGACAAAGCCCCAGGACCAGACGGAATCAGCTTCCGGGTTTGGAAAGAACTATGGCCGGTAGTAGGTGACTACCTATTCTGGTTATACTCTACCTCACTCGAACTACGACATACGCCTAAGCAGTGGAAGACTGCGAGGATCGTGACCCTAAGGAAACCAGGAAAAGGAGACTATACGGTGCCGAAAGCCTTCCGCCCGATCTCACTTCTTCCGACAATAAGTAAGGGCCTCGAAGCAGTTGTCGCAGCCCGTCTGTCATACATAGTAGAGAAGTATAGCCTTCTTCCAGACAACCACTTCGGCGCAAGGCCTAGGAGGTCAGCAGAACAGGCACTGAACGTCCTAGTAGAGAGGATCTATCAGGCGTGGAGAGGAGGAAAGATTCTTTCGTTAGTGTCATTCGACGTTAAAGGTGCCTTCAACGGAGTGCATACGAACGTACTGACGCAGCGGCTAGCAGAAAAAGGAGTCCCAAAGCCGATGGTCGAATGGATCGGAGACTTTGTTTCAAATAGACATGCTCAAGTAACAGTCGGCGAATACGAGTCGGAGGTATCGGAGATTGAATATGCCGGTATCCCGCAGGGTTCGCCACTGTCGCCACTACTATACGTCTTCTATAACTTAACGCTAATCTGGTCGAAAAGAAGATTGATAGAAGGGGAGGAGCGATTGGATTCATTGACGACTTTAATGCCTGGGTGGTAGGAGCAGACGAAAGCGAGACCACGGCAAAAATCCAGAGGGAGATCATACCTTACGCCGAACGATGGGCGAGACAGAGTGGAGCGACATTCGAAGCGGATAAAACCAGCTTTATCCACTTTACCAAAAGAACAGATAAGGACGATACCCGAGCACTCCAGTTCGGAGACGCGACGATACTACCTCAGAAGAGTGTCAAAATCCTAGGCGTCACTTTCGATAAGAAACTCGCTATGGACGAACACCTCTCACGAGCTATCACAAAGGGCACGAGAGCCTGCTTCGCGCTACAAGCAATCAAAGGCACTAGACCGGCTCAGATGAGACAGCTTTTCCGCAGCTGCGTCCTACCGATAATCGACTACGCTGCATCGGCGTGGTACGGACCGGGAAAGCCAGGCGTCTTTAGGCTAACCCACGCACTCGAAAAAGTTCAAAGGCTAGGAGCGAGGCTGATCCTCCGAGCGTGGAAGGCAGTATCACTACCTATCCTCGAAGCAGAGGCGTTCCTCGAACCAACGAAGGAACGTCTAGATAAGAAAGTGATAGCACATACAGCCAAGCTTATATCACTCCCGCAGAGCAACCCTGCGAGAAAGGCCCTGCCTCACGCCCTCGATGTCTGCCGATACGTATCGCCTCTCAGCGCGGTATGCATAGTAGCTAAAGAGCGGCTGAAACCAAAGGGATCTCGGCCGCCTATAGGAAATCCACCGTGGGTCCAACCCCCGTGGATAGATCATAGCTACCGGGTCAAGATCAAGAAAAGGGACCAGGCAATCAGAGACACAGCAGCAATCGCAGGAGCGAACATTCTAGGGCTATACGGAGACGCATCAGTCACAAAGCGGCTAGCCTCGATCGCAGTAGTCCGGAGGACAGGTATAGCCACCCAGGTCGTGCGACAAGACTCGATAGGATGGGCATCGACATGTGGGATACTAAGCGCAGAGATAGCGGCGATCGTAGCTGCTCTCGAATACGCTCTCCAACACATAAAACCGCTGCCGCAGCTAGAGACGTTAGAACTAGTGGTATTCTCGGATAGTCAGCAGGCTCTCCGAGCTATCCAAGCAGGTAACGACGCTCGGACCGGACGGGCGCTCTTAGAGAAGATCGCAGAGAGCATCGATGCTCTAAGCAGAAAAGGGATAGACGTTAGATTCAAATGGTCTCCGGGTCACGAAGGCATAGTAGGGAACGAAGAAGCGAACGATGCAGCTCGGGAGGCGTCGAGTCAAGAGGGTAAGCCTACAGCTCAAGTACGAGAGAGGGTGCGAGAGGTGACAGGCGTTATCCGATTGATAAATCGGGACAGGAGTGAAAATCCGACCCTGTTCGACACTACGAGACTACCGGGGCAATACACGTGGAAGATGGATCAAGCCTTACCGGGGAAACACACCTTACATCTGTATAGGTCGCTTACCTCGGATCAGGCGGCCATTCTTATCCAAGCTAGGACAGGGCATTGCAGGTTAAATCAATACCTCTCCCGAATAGGAGTGGTAGACGAGGCAAAATGCAGTTGTGGAAACGGCGAGGAGACGATTAGACATCTCATCCTCTCGTGTCCGAGGTGGACGGACGAGCGTAGAGAGTTACGCGAGACCGTAGGCGCGAGGTCAGGTGACGTATCCTACCTCTTAGGAGGGTGGGGTTCGAGAAAGGATGTGAGGACGGGACAGTTTTTAGATGGTCCTAAAGAGAAACGGAAGTCGGATATCGAGGTAGTGAAAGCTACTATCCGATTTCTAGAAAAGACAGGCAGGTTGACCTATCAGCTAGAAGCTGATTAGGCAACCATAGGGATGGATCACTCTCATTCATGAGCGAAGGCAGCGAATCTCTTTTGTAAGTAAGGTCACTCTCTAGGGACGGCTCATACGGTCACCGTGAATAGCCTGATTGAATCAAACAAACAAACAAACGATGGGGGGTAGGATACGTACAAGATCACTGTGCTTCTGTATGTTGTCAACTTGGCTGCCGCAGGTCTTGCCTTCTATGCTGCGGACAAACTGGGTCGGAGGAAGCTCCTCTTTGGAGCAGCCTGTGTCATGGCCGTTTGCATGTTTGCAATTGCCGGCATTACCGGCTTCGACAGCAATTCGCAAAGCATCAAAGGCGCACTGGCTTGTCTATTCGTCTGGCAATTCGTGCAGGCCTTAGGATGGTCGTCCTGGTGAGCACCTCCCCTTCCCCTCGCTACACATCGACATACCTCGATAGCAACATCCGATACTGACACCAATTCCAGCGTCTGGATCGTCACGGCAGAAACCCCCACCCTCCAACTCCGCGAAAAGACCATCACCATCGCGACCTTCAGCGGCTTCGCCATCGGCATCCTCGTCACCTTCATCAACCCCTACATGCAAGACGAAGGCTACGGCAACCTTCAAGGCAAGGTCGGGTTCGTGTACGGATCCTTTTTGATAGTGGTAGCCATCTGGGTGACCCTAGTCTTGCCGGAGATGAAAGATCGTGCGCTCGAGGAGCTGGACGAGATGTTCGCGAAAGGGGTGGGTACATTCAGATTCGGCGCTTATCAGACAGAAGGACTGGGAGCGAAGACCATCGGTGTGGAGAGGGCTGAGGTGGGTGCCGCGGAGTCGATGAAAGATGTTTGTGGTGTTGATGTGAAGGCTGGAAGAGACTAGTCGGTACAAACTCTCCCTTTCAGAAGAAGCCATGCTCTGAGCGCATGTCGAGGAAAAGGCGTTTCCGCAGGTTGCTTGTTGCCGAAGACACTTTGCTCGAGCTATCTGCAGCGAGACTATCTCAAAGAAGTCGATTAACAAGAGCCATCTCCTTAGCTCGCGACTAAACAAAGACCCTTACTACCTTCAGGAGCTTCGAGCGTAGAAAGTGATGATTCCGAGGATGAACGTGCCAACGAGCGTGGATAGAGAAACAACAGTTTCCTTAGACGGTCGGGCAGATAACGTGAGGCTTAGTAGACGTCTTTCAAAGCGCAAATACTACTTGCCTTTTTGAAGCAGACAGGTGACGGTAGTATGCCCATGGAATTCGGCCCATGTAGACCAAGATGCAGCAGCCCCAGAGCCCTCGATGTCTATGTACGAAGAGCCTTCGAGACAGTGACTCGGACCTCCGTGTCTCGCGTACCCGACAAGACACCTCTGGAGGAATTCAGTCAGGTCTCGAGCAGACTGCATCCACTCAAATATGCACCCACACCACTGATTCCGAAGGTAGGGGTGGTAGTTGCCACCAGCATCATGTCCGCGATAAATAAGCATGCTACCCTTTTTCATCCTGAAAGCGCTCTCGAGATTCTTGCAATCCGCTAAGACTTCACTCAGTGTTCCGGGCGATCGCAAAGCGTACTTGTTCTGTAGAATCCTATGCGCCAGATCAAGAGGTGTGACACTGGAGTCGTAGTCCGGTTCGATGCCCTCGTGTCCTTCAATCGCGACGCTCAGAAGAGCAAACACTCTGTCTCGCTGGTCCAAACACTCGAGGTCCCTTGTCTCTTCCAGGAGGTTCCAGAGGGACGGAGTTATCGGCTTTTTTCGTAGCGCCATCATGCGCGTTGTGGGAGTACGGGTCAATCGTTCCGAAATGTGCTGGTTCGTCGTGGTGGCGTTGACGACATCACACCAGAGCTGCCTAAAATCGTTCCAGTCAATTGTCCCATCGCCACACATGAGTATGATGTGCTTTGCATGCCTCAATTCCTGGAAAACCCATAGCCATTTCCAGTATGAGCGTTCGCAAAGACTGCAGATAGCTTCTGACAGCTCGGCCTGGCTGAGTGCATGAACGACATTGGAGTTTGTCTCTGATTTATAGCCGGCAATGGTGGCCATGGCATACTCGCTGTTGTCGTACGCTGGGCCAAGCCACGAGATGACCTTATTCGCTCTCCCGAAGATCTTAGACATCATACCAACTTGATGTGTGCGCTCTCGAGCATCTGACTGGTCAATGCACAAAGCGTCAATCCAAAGCCAATCTGCATGCAATTCTTCCAATTTCGCCATCAGACCCCTGATGTGATGCGCGAATTCGAGATAGTCGTTTGCCTTCGTAAGCCCAAATTCTTCGATCAGTTCGTCCATACGGCGGTCAAGTCGAAGATACTCGGTTACCCTTGGGTCACCGGGACGCCCTTTCATCACCATAGCCTCCATCTGGCGCCTGAATTCGCTCTATGCGATTGACTTTGGCTTTCCGGATATCCAGTCTCTCCACTCTCCATTCACACACAGTGACTTTGCGTACGCCAAAGAAGCTTCCATGGTGTCCTTTAATCGACTTTGCGCCATTGGACTCTCGAACTGTGAATCTAGCCAATCCGCCCGTCTGCGACATAATTGTGACACGCGTTGCGCCTTAGCGTATTCCGACTCAGCGGCTTGTGTGTTGGCGCGCTGCAAGAAGTGCCATAAGTTCGTTGCGACGACACGCTCGTGACCATCTACGGAAATTGGATGTGAAAGCGTGGGATCGCCCCATGAGTAGGAAATCGCAGTGTATGAGAACCAATCTGGCGGAGGAATTTCGTCTTCTTCTTCTTCGTCCGTTCGAAACCGGCGGATGCATGTCTCGAAGCAGATCTCTCCGCCGGGTCCTATTCCCGGCAGTGATCGTATGTAGCGTATGTAACCCGCTTCGAGCTTCGCGTCGGGTGGGAGAAAATCGGGTTTGTGGCCAGATACAGAATCGATATTTGGACGCATGGCAGCTGGTAGAGGTCTCGGGCTGCCCGCAGCTGTCGACAAAAGATATCACGCTGGAAGAGCTGATGGGGAGAGCGGCGAGATGGTGAAGACTCGTCCGCCTGAGAACAGAGCGCGGGCAGCTTTGTGTGTTGTAGGCGAGAACACAGCCTTGCGGCTTAGATCCTCCAGCAGCGCAGCTCAAGCTGCAGGTGTACCTGAATAACCATGACCCAGTATCCCATCAGCGCCAGGAAGTTGGAGAAGATGACGAACAGCTGATTGCGGCCTGCCAGCGCGCAGGCCAGCTGTATCGTCACCAGGAAAACCACCCACGTCCATCGAGGCAGCATCTGGCTCCAACGGCCCATGACTTGGCAGCCGATGGCGGCGCTGTATGTGCCGGGCACGCAGTTGGCGATCACGCCAAGCGCGATCACGACCGCGCATAGCTTTCCGAAGCCACCAAGAGGGCCGTAGCCAGCAACAATGAGTGCACCCGAAGAGATGTCATATGCGTCCGACCAGTCCGAGTTGGTCACGATCCCACAGGCCAACCCAATGCCGAGCAAGTCCACGAACCAGAACGATAGAGTCAACCCGGCGAATGTAAGGAAGAACGTCTTCCACTTCGGCGTGCTTGGTGGATAGTAGACGTAGTAGTCCGAAGCTGCTGCAGCCCACGAGTTGGGAATGTACAAGCACAATGAGAAGAAGGATAGCCGGCTCGCAGCGATCGTTGCACCGGAGACCGATGATTTCAGAGATGGATTGAAGTTTGAACCGGCTGATCCGATGAGGACAAAGAGAGCAATGGTCTGCGGAAGCCAGGCGAAGCTGTTGCCCGTCAGCTGTGTTCTTTCACCGACAAGTGCGCTGTACTCACCGTTCGTACACGTGGAAGACTTTGAGTCCGAATGCTGCCAGCGTGACTTCAACCAAGGCTACAATGGCAATGCCGACTGCGATACTCATGCTGCCGCCGGAGACCGCAGACAGCACTTGTCCGCCGATGATGCAGTCGATCGTTGCATAGCCTTCCATGAGGATGATGTTGAGTAGGGTGACAGTTTTGGACGGATGGTATCCCATGAAAAAGCGCGTCACGACCTTGACAGACGATCAGCTTTATTCCGGGCGTGCAACAGATCTCAAGAAGCAGACCATCGTTCTGTTACCGCTCACCGCGCCCCACGTGGCCATGTACGCAGTCGAGAGCGCTCCAAGCGTCACGCCGAAGATTGCACACAAAGCGCAGTCGACGAAGCCAAGGCCAAAGAGCAATGGTCCCGTCAAAGTCACGGCGAGATTGTTGATCGTGAGATTCGCGCTGAACCACAACAGGAGCATTTGCAGCAAGCCCATGTTGGACGGCGGATGCCGTTCGCTCTCGTGGACTCGCGCTAGGCCTCGAGCCTCGAAACCCGCTAGGCTTTCGATCCGGGCATTCCATCTCTTGAACCAAGGGAGCTTGGAGATGTCCGTCGACGATGGAGCCGAGGTCACAGCGTGCTCTTCGGTTGTGCCTTTCTCGTCGGCATCGATTGGACCAATGTTTCCTTTTCCGGAAGACATGGCGTTGATCGAAGATTTTACTTGCCATGAGGCAAGGAGCACAGGTACAATAAACACAAAAGCTGCAAAGTTAAGCTCAAGAGAGAAGTGAGGTTGGCGGGGAAAAAACGGGCGGCTTGCAGGCGTGGTTGGTATCAAGATCAAGCAAATACAAAGCTCCAAGGCAAGCTCATGGGTCTGCAGCCGAGATGACAATCTATCTGCTGCAACACCCTAGTACGGAGCTAATGCGAAGGGCACTATCTGCACGACCGCACCTGCAGCCACATGCGTCTCAAAGCGGTCAAAAGCTTAAACGAGAACAACTGTCTGTCACCTCGGTTCCCGAGAGCTTGTCATGCGCCGCATTGCTGCAGCTCCTAGCTGGCTGTAGCGAGATGGGTATACTTCTGGACCCAGTCTTCCGAACTCGCCATCTATTCTCTACGGCCCAGCTCTGAGAGCAAATTCGACCTGTCACTGTCATATTTTCGAAGCCAGTACCTTCACATGTCGATTCCAGGCACCTCACCCCTGGAATTTGTGAAATGTCGCTTTGACTACCTGATCATAGGCGGAGGCACGGCGGGCCTCGTCGTCGCGGCACGGCTGAGCGAGGACCCTTCTATCAACGTGGATGTGCTGGAAGCTGGGACTGCATCTTTCGACCTACCGTCGGTGAACGTGCCGGGACGGTATGGCGAGACGCTCGAGACGCCGCTTGACTGGCAGTACCGGATTACACCGCAAGTTGGACTGGGTGGTCGAAGCCTGGCATGGCCGCGTGGAAAGGTGCTGGGTGGGACGAGCGCGTTGAACTTCATGACCTGGAACCGGCCGAATCGGGAGGATCTGGATGCGTGGGAGAGGCTGGGCAACAAAGGATGGGGATGGGACGACCTGCTGTGAGTGATGTTCCATAATCGACACTCGAATGCTGCCACTGACGATACGAGAAGACCGTTTTACAAGAGAAGCGAGAACTTCGTCGAACCGCTCGATCCCGCAAAACAGCAGCAGCATGAGATCTACTACGCTCGTGATGCCATGGGCGTTGATGGTCCGCTTCGCATTACCTATCTGCCAGAGTACTCCGAGCCGCATATGCACTGGCACAAGACCCTCAACCAGCTGGGACTTGAGACGAACAAATCTCACCTGTCTGGATCGAATGTCGGTGTATGGACGAACGTAGTGGCAGTCGACCCTCGGACTACCACACGCTCGTATTCCACGCCCGCGTACTACTTGCCCAATGCGAGTCGCCCGAATTTGCGTGTTCTGACGGACGCCGTGGTGCGAGAAATCATCCTCGAAAGGAGTGGCGAGGAATGGACGGCGACCGGGGTCCGCTTCGACCATGGTGACCAAAGCTATACGGTCGTAGCTTCACAAGAGATCGTACTCTCTGCTGGTAGCGTGGCATCGCCTCAGCTTCTCGAGTTGTCCGGTATAGGCAACCCGTCCGTCCTAGAGCGCGCTGGCATCACTGTCAAGATACCCAACCGAAACGTAGGAGAAAACGTTCAGGAGCATATGAGTAAGCCTGAGCGTCAGATGGGCGATCGAGGATGACATCGCACGCTGACGATCGAACAGTGACCGCAACGGTCTACGAGATCGACCCGATCATCCAAACGCCCGAAGACCTCCGCAGCGACGCAACACTGGCGGCCGAAGCCGATAGACTCTACGAAACCACACAAAGCGGCCCTCGAGCTGTCCTGCCCTGCTCCATAGCTTATGTGCCCTTCTCGCACTTCACCCCGCCAGAGATTCTCGCAGACATCGCCAAACGAGCACTTCGCTCCAGGCTCCGCGAAAAGATACTTGCCGATCGCTTTTCATCACCGGAGCCGCGCCTGGGCCAGATCGAGTACATTTTCGACGTGGGCAACTGGTCTCTCTTCCTCAAATCCTCCAACCCTGCAACGAAGTACGCAACGCTGCTGCAGATATTGCAATACCCCTTCTCGAGCGGAAGCGTGCACATCTCTCCCTCGGACCCCCACGGCAAACCAGAGATCGATCCCCGGTACTACACTGGCAAAGGCGGAGTCGGCGCATTGGACCTCGAGCTGCAAGTCCATTGCGCGCGCTTCGGCCAGAAACATGTGCAGACCGAACCGCTGGCGAGCTTTATCAAAGGACCCGCTTGGCCTGCTTCCTCGAAGCTCGGTGATGAGGAACTGAAGCAATGGGTTGTTGACAATACCATTACCGACTGGCATCCGGTCGGTAGCTGCGCTATGGGCGGCTCACTGGGGATCGAGGGCGGCGTGGTGGACGAGCGGCTACGAGTGTACGGCGTAGGTGGTCTCAGAGTGGTGGATGCGAGTGTGATGCCTTTGCAGATAAGCGCGCATTTGCAGGCGACGGTATATGCGATTGCTGAAAAGGCTGGCGAGATGATTAAACAGGATCGTTCTAGATAGGTCTTTGGGAGTGCAAGCTAGATGGTTTTGGACGCCCGGCTGATATCTCGTGTGCCATACCGGGCAAATCAATAAGGGGTGTTCTCGCCTGTTGGCTCGGCGCAAATTGACCACTGCAGCTCGTAGCGAGGCCGGATCGACGAAATACCTTTACACCATTCCTGTACTGGGTGACCGAGTGTCCACGAAGCTGGTGATTCTTGCTCTTCGTCACACCCGTGCGGTTCAGCTTGCGCAGGCGAAAGTCCAGTACACGTAGACAAGCTTTCCTGCCAAATCTTGATGTTGAGCAAATGTCGTAAATGTTGCGGTCAGACTCTGGCAACCTCCGGCGGTACACGGTATTCGGTAAACCAAGACCCCTCCCGTCTCAGCTGGTAATACCAGTGCAGCATCAGACTCTGATAGTTGATGCGCATGAAACAATGCTCCTGCTCCGCGCGACCGAAGGTGTGCTCAGGCCTCATCCCCCCGATGATTTTCTTGCAGACTAGGTTGACATACCCAGGATCCATAAAGGTGAGCACAGAAGGAGGCGGTCCTCCGATGACAGACAGTAGCGCTTCTTGGTCGACGTGAAGGCAATAGTTGTACCGTTGTGAGCGCATGGGGTAAGCGCCTTCGCCTTGCTCTTGCTGCGGCGCGGTCACAGCCCACTGCGTAAAATGCTCTCGGATGGTGGACGGGTGCGCATTGTCGAAGAGGTCGGGGTTCTCGAAGACCTGGTAATCCACGCTCGGCAGCATATCGAGAGCATTGCTTGAACGCAGTGTGTGTTCGTTCCAGTAGCGAAGGCGAGCCATGAACTCCGCCCATTCCTCGTCGTTTGCGTAGGTGCAGCGATATATCACCCAGCCCCAGATCTTGTGACCATCTTCTTGTAGCTGTCTCTCAACGTTGTCTGCATTGTTGGAGACCGTTTCTCGCTCGGGCGTGCGTCGAGAAGGGTTTTGGACGCGCTGGGCGCGGCTGCGGACGTACGCTGCGAGGTCGAATCTGCCGGCGTCTGTGACCATTGCTGTGTTGTGCTGTGTCGGGGTCGCCCTTGTTGGGACAAGTCGCTCCTCTTGTAGCCATCGCTCAATGTCGGACAACGCGTTCTGATAGACGGTGTCTTGCTCTGGCGTAAGTCGAGAAGGGTTCATGAGGTTGGCTCTGTCGGCATCGGTGACCATTGCTATGCTGTGTTGTGTTGGAATATTCGAGTCGCTATGTAAGCAGTAGTAGTAGTACTATAGTAGTAGAGGTAGTATGAACGGTAGGAGAAGAATTAACATAATAGAAGGAACTTCTGATTGTTACGGGTGAGCGACGCATACGCTGAGGCTCCTCGTGGTATTCAACAAGTTCGATACCGGGAGAAGTGTAGTTCTAAGCGGAGTCCGATGTAAAGTATGCGGACGCCCTGCCAAGCCTTCTAGCATAGGTGTGAGGAAACACCAGTCATGTGACGGGAACCACAGCCTTCCTGCACGTGACCCGCATGCGGAACGCATGCGAATCCCACGGGATCCCCAGGCTTGGCACACGGTGCCTCTGAAGGCTCTCCTCTGCTCCTGTTTCTACTTAGACTCCTTAGGCAATCGTTGATAATCTACCTAAGAGACACTGTTCAGAACCCCTACCTACTACATCCTCACAGGGAGAGGATGGTACCGAAGCTCTAGAAAGCTAAATGTGAGGATGTAGTAGGTAGGGGTTCTGAACAATATCTCTTAGGTGGTCTATCAACGATTGCCTAAGGAGTCTAAGTGAAAGCAGGGGCTGAGGAGAGCCTTCTGAGGCACTATGTGCCAAG
>Ga0265780_10007736_pt1 | contig 13152 bp, 7 predicted proteins | sample P1T30metagenome_FD_192432 | JGI IMG/M metagenome (GOLD analysis project Ga0265780, IMG submission 192432) | Plant litter microbial communities from East Loma Ridge, Irvine, California - P1 T30 | ecosystem: Environmental > Terrestrial > Plant litter > Unclassified | place: USA: California...
CTCGGAGAGCCATCCTTCTGGTTCGAAACCTTCCAGAACTGGCAGAGCGAGTTCCTGTCTGTACTTGCTATAGTGGTGTTGACCATCTTTTTGAGGCAAAAGGGCTCTCCTGAATCCAAACCCGTCGATGCACCGCATATGGAAACCGGAAAGTAGTTAATAAAACAGGTCAATCGGCCTTTGCTTCGTAAATGAGTGTAATGCTTTTTATTATTCTGATTATCAGGTAAATAATTTATTTGTCGGCCTCCGTAAATAGCTATAAATAGCTATTTCGGTTTGATCTCAGCCCCTGTACCTTTAATAGCTAGAAAAAAAACCGGAAGCTGAAAAGGTGGAAGAGTAGGCGTTAATCTTAAACATATGACAATGAATTCTGAGCAGATTACTTCAAAGGCAGACGATATAACGCTGGAAAGTGCGCCGGTTTCCGGGCCTGCAGCGGCTACTACTTTTTGCGACCTTTGGCCATCAGCAAGACAGGGTCTGGATATGCTGAAAAGCATGATTAAAAACCCTATTGCGAAAGGCTCCATCAGTGTGGTAATTGCAGCCGGAGACGCGGTTGCTTCAAGAAAATGTCCGTCTTAACTTAAACTTGTCTTGTATAAAACCTGGCGGTTGCATACAGATATTACGGTCCGGTTTGTTTTCATTTCGGCTCAATTGTAACCTACTTTATTTAACGAACCGGACCTGATAAGCATCTCCAAAGCTTCGCTTTAGCTTGGTCAATGCTGGCCTTTTTACCCAAAGTACCAAATTCGCAGACGGCCGCGCCATGGTGGTTATTAAAAGTACTAAAAGCGCCGGCGATATCCGCTTAACGATAAGCTCACCCGGTATAACTGATACTATTGTAACAATCAGGTCTGATCTGAAGTAAGGCTTAAGCTAAGACAGATCGTGAATTTTTAAGGCAATTCACGATCTGTTCTGAGGTTTAAGCGTAGATTGTTTAATCAGAGCAAGCTGCGCGCAGCCATCCGGCTAAAAAGGCAAAGACATGTGCACCATAGTCCTGTTTCCTGCATTGGCCCTGCCGTCTGCAAGGTCCTGAGAACGTACATTCTGGTAGTTAACACCTAATGATAAACCTTTCATGGTTATTTCCAGACCTCCGACAGCAGATAAGGAGTAGCCTCCTGATACATCCACGTTGTACTTCCCGCTTTCTACATCTTTATCTGCAGTTTCGTAAAGTACGCCGATATTAGGACCTGCGGTTACCCTGTTTGCGATCCGGAACTTATAATAGGCCAATACGTTAGAGGTAAATTTATTACCATAGCGGTAGTCGTACTTATTCTCTGTATTGATCTTGTAATTTATATTGGCATTAAGCCCCATATCATTATACCGGATATCATAAGCGGCGTTCAGCGTAAAATCTGTACTGGCGGTGCCCAGCTGGAAATTATTTGGCGATTCCTGTATCATAAGGCGTTCGGACGGTTCGTACTTCCCGGTAGGAACTTTTATACCTGCACCCATCCATAAGGACTGCACCAGTAAACGTCCGCCAGAGGTACCTGTATGGTCGAATAGTTTATAATAGCCCATCAGGGCAATATCACCCAGACCTGTTTTTGTTCCGTTTCCTGCCTGGCTCTCCCTTTTATTAAAGTTATAGGGTATAAAGGCCAGTATCCTGAATCTGTTACCGAAGTTCCAGCCGCCCCAGAGTTCCGCACTCTGGTATGTTTCGTCTGCTGTTATCGGGGTTCGTTCTCCCAGCGGACCGAGGTGTGTTCTTAATGTTTTATACTGGTAGCGCAGGCCGGCAAAGCGCTTGTTATATTCAGGTAAAATACCCAGATAGTAACTGCCAACGCCACAGCCGCAGATGTCGCAGGCGCGGGCCGCGGTAATACTGATTATAAAAACAACCAGGACAGTTGTTATTTTCTTCTTCATATTTATTGTTCTGATAACATTTCATTATTGATAAACCCGGTATCGCTGAGGGTATTCAAAAATGCTGTAAGTATAACTTTTTGATCTTCATTCAGCGCTATTCCGGGTTTTCCGCTCTGTTTAAGTATAGGGTCCAGATTAACAGTTTGCTGCACCTCCGAATTGTAATGTTCCAGTACGCCGCCAAGCGTTAAAAACCGCCCGTCATGCATATAAGGCGCCGTATATTGCAGATTTCTTAGTGAGGGGACTTTGAATTTATACTTGTCTGTTTCGATTAACGTAGCTCCGTATAACCCCTGGTCATTTACAGCACTAATGCCTAAACCATTATTCCGGAATGAGCCGTCGGTAAATAAAGGCTCCGAATGGCAGGAGGCACATTTGTCTTTGAACAACAGATAACCTGCCTGTTCGTCGGCCGTAAAAACTGCGCCTCCTTCTTTGCGCATCACCTTATCATATTTGGAGTTGCTGCTTATACACATCACCATAAACTGGGATAGTGCTTTCATGAACCGGGCCGTTGTAACTTCTTCCGTGCCGAAAGCGCTTTTGAACATGCTGGTATATTTCGGCAAAGCCCTGATCTTATTGAGAACATTCTCCAGGTTTTCGTCCATTTCCTCATGGCTGGTAATAGGGGTGACAGGCTGCAGATCCAGGTCGAAAACACCGCCGCCCCACATAAAGGCTTTATTCCAGGCGAGATTCATAATCGGCGGTGAATTTCGTGTTCCCAGGCGGTCATCAATGCCGTGGCTTACGTCATGCCCGTGCTGTGTAAATGCGGAAGACTGGATATGGCAGGACCCGCATGAGATGGTATTGTTGCGGGAAAGCCTGGGTTCGTAAAATAAGGCCCTGCCCAGCTCAAAGCCGGCTTTGGTAACCGGATTATTGGCCATGTTGTATACAGGCTCCGGGAAATTCCGGGGTTTTTCAAACCCCAGGAATTCTTCTATTTCTTCTGTGACCGGGCTGTTTTTCTTACAGGCGAATATAAATAAGCCAAGAATACTTACTACGATCAAATGTCTTCGGTTCATGAATACTAATTTTCAGTATGATCGTGCTTAAACAGTTGTTTCAGGTTTTCGGCGATACTGCCACTAAACTCACTGAACATTACATTGGGATGTGCAGCTATGCTCACAGAGTTCTTTCCATTAAAAACCTTCATTACATCAGCAAACAGGTGAATATTACTCTGGCGTTCTTTCCTGACTTTGGCAATACCTGCAGTTGTGAGGTCTATGGTAACGGTTTTGATGTTATTGATGGTAGGTGCTGAATATCCCCCGAATCCTCCGATGTGGTATTTAAACTGTTTCTTTCCTGTCGGGTCGCCGCTGGCATCATCAGATATTACAGCAGAATTTCCTTCAAGTTTGAAGAAGATATATCCTGAATTCCAGCCCCAGTACATGCCATCATGATTACCGCCGCCGGCTGCCGGATCAAGCACTCCTGTCCGCTTGTCTACAGGCATAGTACTGCGTAAACTATCTACACCTACGGTAAAGGTCAGGCTTGTATAATCACCTTCAGGTACCTTCACTTTGGCGAAACGGGTCGACTTATCAGCGCCGTTGATAAGAAAATAACTACTGTCCTGCGGTACTGTATAAGCATTGCCTGCAGCTGTGGTTACTTTAATATTGCTGATAAAGTATTGAAGTTTTGATATGGTGAAAGCTTCGCCTGCAGCATTTTTATAAGGATTTCCGGTATTGTCAAAAGTCAGCGTGCGTTCGCCGGCAATATTGTCAAACTCTACTGAAAGAGGTGCCAGGTTGGTTTCCTCGAATTCGGGTGCCGGATCGTCGTTTTTAGAACAGGCTGCAAATGTGAATAGCAGACTGAAAAAAAGTACAGATTTTAAATTTTTTATGTAGATGCTCATGATTGACTAGAAGTGTTTTTTGTTGTAAGAAAATAATAACATGCCAGCACATCGGAAAAGCAATAAAGGCTTATTCCTGTTCTGAGTATACTTATCCGGCTGTTCTCTTGTATGTAATACAATGATCAGCCTGTAAGGCTATATCAGGGCCTGTACCGGATGAAATCGTTAGATAAATTCACTGGAATCCTGCCATGTGAAACATGGAAGAACAAGGCCTGATCCATAACGGGAACTGTTGTTATGAAAAGCTTTAATTATGAAAAAAATTGAAAAGAGGGTGGTGGCGGATGGAGAACCTCTGAAGTTCGTGTTGGAAGCTCCCCGGTTATTTCAATAGAGTTGTCTTTTTTCAGTTCAATTGAAAAAAGCTGAGTGAGGCTGTTTTGTTTAAGGATATAGTTATCCTGGAAGCTTTTTTTCTGTGTATCGTGTTCTTCCTTCTTTTCTCTTTCCTCCGCCTGTTTAAGCTTCTTCGAAAGGTAACACTTACCGTTACACTGCAGTTCGGGTTTATCCCTGTTCTCACAAAGCTCGGTGGCAATATACTTCCGGTTAAGCTCAAAGCTTCCATAAATAAACAATCTGCTGAAGTTTGTTAACATCAACGCAAATAATATAAATATGGCTGCAGCCCTGCTGAACATAATTTGCGCAAAAATAGGTTTTAATTGCTCAGTTTAGTCGGGATCGTAAAAAAAATGAGCTGGGTCATATTTTCATTTGATCAGTATAAGCTAATTCGCCGCTTTCTGCATCCTCTTTTTAGCCGGTGTTTTGTAGCTTTGGCGCTTCATGTTTTAGTTTTATGCGAATGAAAATCATGCTTTTGGGCTCAGGGGAACTGGGTAAAGAATTTGTAATAGCAGTCCAGAGACTTGGGCAATATGTTATAGCAGTAGATTCATATAATGACGCGCCGGCACAACATGTGGCGAACGAGCGGGAAGTGATCAATATGCTTGACGGTGCGGAACTGGACCGTATTGTAGCCAAACATAAGCCAGATATTATTGTGCCTGAAATAGAGGCTATACGAACTGAACGTTTTTACGGCTACGAACAGCAGGGCATCCGGATTGTGCCGAGTGCCAAAGCAGCAAATTTTACTATGAACAGGAAAGCCATCAGGGATCTGGCAGCAAAGGAGCTTGGGTTGCGTACCGCCGAATATCGCTATGCTAACAGCCTGAAGGAACTGCAGCTGGCTGTAGCTGCCGTGGGTATGCCCTGTGTGGTTAAACCGCTGATGTCTTCATCTGGTAAAGGCCAGTCGGTAATCAGGGAAGAGGCTGATATAGAAAAAGCCTGGCAATACGCACAAAGCGGTAAACGCGGCGATCAGTCTGAAGTAATTGTTGAAGCTTTCGTGAAATTTAACTCCGAAATAACACTGCTTACGGTTACACAGGATAGTGGCATGACATTATTTTGTACTCCTATTGGGCACCGCCAGGAGAACGGCGACTACCAGGAAAGCTGGCAGCCGGCGGCCATTAGTCCATTACATTTGGAGGAAGCCAAGGAAATGGCCCGTAAAGTCACCAGTGCACTCACCGGTGCCGGTTTATGGGGCGTGGAGTTTTTCCTGGCTGATGAAGGAGTATATTTCTCCGAATTGTCGCCCCGCCCGCACGATACCGGGATGGTAACGCTGGCCGGCACTCAGAATCTGTCTGAGTTTGAGCTGCATGCCCGCGCTGTATTAGGCTTACCTATTCCTGAGATAACCCATGAACGGAACGGTGCCAGTGCGGTAATTCTGGCTGATGAGGAAGGTGTAAATCCGGTATATACCGGCGTGGAGCAGGTGCTTGTCCATCCTAAAACAGACATACGCCTGTTTGGCAAACCTCTTATGCGGCCTTATCGTCGTATGGGGATAGTACTTACTTATGATAAGCCAGACGCCGACATAGATGTTATAAAACAACGCGCGGTAGAATTAGCAAAATATGTTAAGGTGAAGCCGGCTAAGGCGTAATTCCGCGCTTAGGCGAATACCTTATTCAGTATTGCTCAGCAGATGCCAATGGGAATGTGCGCAACACCCGGCGCTCTTTGCCTGATATAACACCGCTTTCCATAGTGCCGCAAGCGGCGGCGGAGGGGGTGGAGTAATGAAATCAGGAAATGTAATTTACGCCTGTAATGAACATGGAAAAGAAAACAAACAAATACCATTTAACACTTAAGCTCACTGAATACGCCGGCGAAGAAACTCAGCCGGAGAAAGAACTAGAGCTTGATTTTGAGAATCATGACGAGATATTCAGTATTATAGAAAGGATCAGGGCTAAAGATCCGTTTGGAAATGCTGCCCAGGCTGAAGAATTTGCCCTCGGATTAAAGTTGTTCAGTGAGGTGATGATTAAAAACAGGAAACATCCTTTGTTTGATGAATTGGGTGAGGTGTTTCCGGCTTTTATGAAAAAACTTAAAAGTTTATAAGAAGAGATTTCTAACGAAAGGTCGATGGATTCAGGTCAGACAGAAGTATCTTAAAGCGTTTGATAACGAAATTGTTTTTTAAATATTGTTTTAATTAAACAAATTGTAATAATTTTGGATACTTAAACAAGTCTCTTGATCCATTCATCTATCAACAACAGGCCGGTATTGCTATCGGCATTTAGCTTTTTTTTTATTCTGTCATTGCACCTAAGTGCACAGGTTCCGGTACTAAAAATCCCTCCGGAAGTCACTTTTACGCAAGGGATTTACAACACTGACCTTATAATCGGTAATACCGGCGGGGCAATACCAGAAAAATTATTTGCTACCCTGGAGGATGTTCCGGCGTCGGGATTGCCACAACGGTTACAACAGATGGTAAAAGGGGCAGACGGCAACTTTTACGGATTTGAATCGCAAGGCTATCGCATTATCAGAATAGTGCCGGGCGGCGGGTCAGATGTTTTTGCGGGCGACAGCAATCCCGGGTATGCTGATGGAGAAGCAACAGCCGCTCGTTTTATGCAGCTTGCAAGGATCGCTGTCGACTTATCAGGTAATTTGTATGTTGCAGAAATAAATGCAGAAGATAACAGAAACTCCCGCATTAGAAAAATTACACCTGAAGGCAAGGTCAGTACCTTTGCTACAGGACTGCGAGGTGCAACTGGTATGGCGGTTGATAAAGCCGGAAATGTCTATGTAAGTGAAGCCAGCTGGATCCGAAAGTACGACAGCGGCGGCCAATACATCATATTCGCAGGACAGCCAGGACCCGGAAGTAAGGATGGACAAGGTATTGAGGCATCTTTTACCAGCCCTTCTAATATTGTATTCGACTCCTCTGAAGATCTTTACGTTGCCGAATACGGTGTTTTCACCAGGAAAGTCAGCAGGCAGGGATATGTATCAACACTTTCTATCCGGAAGATAGCCACCGAAAGCGTTGCGATTGATGCAAGCGGCAATTTCTACTCATCATCAAGCGGCAGCAGCTTAGTAATAACTTTTCCTTCCGGTGAACAAAGCAGGTTGCTGTCGTACGGTACCGGAGGGCTGGCGATAATGGGAGACGAGCTGTACGTCAGTCAACACAATAAACTTTCCCGTGTGTCGATTACAGGATATCGCGTCAGCCCGAACCTTCCCCCCGGACTGGTGCTAAAACCAAGCGGCCGAATTGGAGGCAAGCCCAGTGAGTTGTGGCCAGCCTGGGATGTGAAAATTACCGGATATAATAAATGGGGCAGCAGCTCAGTCCCCTTAAAGGTTATTACCGAGATACAACATGTAAAACCCTATGTTAAATCTTTTACGCCCTTGAGGGGAGTGGCTGATACTTACATGACCATTAAGGGGAATTATTTTCTGGGAGCTACGGCTGTTACTATAGGTGGCGTTCCTGCAAAGTCATTTTCGATAACCGATTTGACAGATATCAGGGCGCTGGCTGCTGAAGGGGTTACATCCGGCGAAGTGTCTGTGAGCAACCCTTACGGTACTGGTTCGCTGGCTGGTTTTGTGTTAATTGATCCTCCTTCTATCGATACCATTATTCCTCAATCGGCCAGATCAGGTGCGGAAATAACCATTACCGGTAATAATTTTGAATATGTTACTAATGTGAAATTCGGTAATTACTCAGCAAGTTCTTTTCGAGTAATTTCAGCTACCAAACTTCGCGCTATTGTCGGAAATGGCGGAAGTGGCAATGTCGCAATTACTGCGGCAGGAGGAACAGGGTCGAAAAGCGGATTTGTTTTTATCGCACCTCCCGTGATAGCTTCTTTTACACAGAATGCCGGAGCCGGCAAGGAAGTGATAATTAGTGGTAGCGGCTTCACTGGCACCACAAGTGTAAAATTCGGCGATAAATCAGCGTCATCATTTACAGTAATTTCTGATACGAATATAAAAGCTATAGTTGGCACGGGCTCATCAGGTCAGATAAGTGTGACTGCACCGGGAGGAACGGTTACCCGGGACGGGTTTACATGGGTGGCTCCTCCAACAATTACCTCGTTTACTCCTAAGGAATCGGCCCAGGGAAGGCAAATTTATATTTCGGGAACAAACCTGAGATATACAACGGAAGTTACGCTGGGCGGAGTGCCAGTGGTTGTTTATTATATGAGTGATAACAATATCACTGCAACTGTAGGAGCAGGGAGTTCAGGTACTCTCAAAGTGGTTACAGCAGGCGGTACTGCCAGTATGGACGGCTTTATCTTCATTCCGCCTCCTGTTATAACCGGCTTCAGCCCTCAGTCCGGTCGTAAAGGCGACCTTATTTCTATTACCGGCGAATACTTCAAAGAAGGCAGCTCGGTGATGTTCGGAGGCTATTATTCCGACTCTGTAAAGGTGCTTTCCTCAACAAGTATTGTCGCAAGGGTTGGGTACGGAGCCAGTGGTGCCGTTGTAGTAAATGATGCCTCAGGCAGCGGCTCTTTGGCCGGTTTCATTCATAGCGGACCAGCCATCAGTTCTTTTAGTCCTGCATCCGGAAAGACCGGAACCGTAGTAACCATCACCGGAACAAATTTTACGGACATTAATCAGGTTTATTTCGGCAGTATACCTGCCGCCTCTTTTACTGTCAATTCCCCTACAAGTATTACTGCGATCTGCGGAGAAGGTGAAGCTGGTTATATCAGAGTGTTCGGCAAATACGGACTTGTAAACAGTATTAATACGTTCCAGCACACAGCGCCCCTTATTAGTTCTTTTTATAATCCATTTGCAGCAGCGGGATCGGAAGTTCGTATTACAGGGGAACGTTTTACCGGGGTAACTTCGGTTCGTTTTGGAGGTGCAGAGGCTGCATCATTTACCATTATCAGTGACAGGGAAATCTTGGCTGTGGTGAGTAGTAATGCAACAAGTGGTAGAATTACAGTGACGTCTGCTGCCGGAAGCGCTTCCAGGCCCGGATTTAATTTTCTTTCAGCACCGCACTTGACGAGCTTTAGTCCGAAGTCAGCAGCCGCAGGCGAAAAGATCACTCTTAGCGGACGTGGATTCTTTGGTGTCCAGTCGGTCCAGGTGGCCGGGTATAATTTAAGCTTTACCATATATTCTGATACCAGTATTGTTGCTGTCGTTCCCGTAAAATCTGTGAGTGGTTCTATTAAGGTGTTATCCTCTCTGGGGACCGACTCGCTAGGTTATTTTACTCATACAGGCCCGGTGATCACTTCTTTTGAGCCTTTACATGCAGCGGCCGGGAAAACTCTTACCATTCGGGGGCGTAATTTTTCGGGCGCCAGTGCATTAAATTTCGGAAGTGTGCCTGCCAGCGCGTTTACGGTTGTATCTGATACCCTGATCAATGCTGTCGTACCTGCCGGTGCGGGGAGCTCAATTGAAGTCAGAAAGGGTGTTGGAAGCTTTTTAAAATCGGGTTTTACGTTTATTTCCGGTCCCTCAATACAAAATTTCGAGCCACTGGTGGCCGGAGAGGGTACGCCGGTCAATATTTACGGATCTAATTTTTATGAGGTAGATTCTGTTTTTTTCGGCGGTAAGCCTGCGAAATCGTTCACTGTTGAATCGCCTTCGAAAATTACAGCCTATCCTCCGCTTAATTCTTCAGGCAGTATAGAGGTAGTTACGGAAGTTGGCAAAATTGGTAAAGGCGGTTTTAATTGGATTGACCGGCCGCAGGTTCTTTCATTCAGCCCCGCTACGGCTATGTCCGGCGCCTCTATTGCTATAACTGGGAAAAATTTCCAGTGGGTAAAATCTGTGACCTTAGGAGGCGTACCTGTTAGCTGGTTTAATGTAGTCTCGCCAACTTCCATTATTGCTGTAGCAGGCAACGGCGAGACGGGGTATGTCTCAGTATCTACAAACGGAGGGAGGGACTCCATTAGCGGCTTTACTTTTATTCACCCCCCGGTTATCAACAGTTTTACCGTTATGAACGAAGGAACGAGGATGACGGTACTCATCAAAGGGAAATATTTAAGCGGCGCTACGGTTGTTAAATTTGGCACTGTAAAATCGCAATTGTTCCGCGTTAATTCGCCGAATGAAATTTATGCAGTTGTAAACGGTGGGGAGACCGGAGATATCACTGTTATTACTCCTGCAGGTACAGCAACGATCAAAGGGTTTATCTATGGCAAGCCTCCGGTTATAAATTCCATCCTGCCGGCAAGCGGAATTGCGGGTACTACGATCACTATATCAGGATCCGGCTTTAATCCGTCGCCCTCGGGAAATACGGTGTATTTCGGTTCAATCCCGGCAAAAATAATATCCGCTTCGAGTGCTGTCATAAAGGTTGTAGTGCCGGCGACGGCAGTTAATCAGCCTTTGTCTGTAACGAACCTGGCCACCGGACTCGGTTGTCTTTCTCCTCAGCAGTTTAAGGTGATACAGCCCGAGTCTGGCGGGTTCAACCTTGACCTCACCGGAAAAACCGATATCATCCTCAGTGATAAACCTCGAGGGTTGCAGATTGCAGATATTGATGGTGATGGTAGAAATGATCTCATTTCTGTACTTACAATGGATGAAAATCTGGTGGATTTGTTAATGTTTCGCAACAATATTTCAGGTGAGATTACTGCAAGTTCATTTAGTGATACGGTGCACATTACTCTTCCAGTACGTGGAATATTTGGAATGGGCGATATTAACGGAGACGGGTTTACGGATATTGTACACTGCGGAGCATATCAAATTAACTTATTAATAAATACTTCTGTTCCCGGTAGAATGTCGTTCAGACAGGAAGCTCTTGGTAATTACCGCCCCGACGCAGACCGTGTAACCATCAGAGATCTTGATCTTGACGGAAGAAACGATATAATAATAGATGAATCTGGAGAGACATATTTCTACAGGAATATGTCATCTTTTCTGCCTGGGGTGTCTCTGGATTTTTCAGACAGAGTAATGGTAAAACTTACCGGGGACGGGTCCCCCTCATCTCCTTCTGTAAACGATTTGGATGCAGACAGGAGACCCGATATCGTAATGGGCAACGGCAATGGTGGTTTGACAATAGCTCAGAATACTTCTGTTCCGGGTGATCTTGGTACTGAATCGTTCAGCAAACAACCAATTTTAAGGTCGATAGTTGATCACTCATCAAACGTTTCTACCGGTGATCTTAACGGAGACGACATGCCGGAAATTATTGAACAGGATGTTCGTTCCGGGTTCCTTGCAATATATAAAAATATACATGTTGCAGGTCCGGTTGCGGAAACCTCTTTTGCTTATCCTCAAAAGGTCTCTTTTAAAGGTGGATTAAATCTTCCGCTATATGTTGCAGATATGAACGGAGACGGAAGGCCTGACATTATATCGATGACTTCCCGGGCTGTCAACATGCTTGAGAATACTGGGTCTTCTTCATCCATGGCTTGGGAAGAGCGTACCCTCTATACATCCGATGGGTACCAGGGTGAGAGTTCACACTTAGGAATGGCTGTCGCGGACCTTAATGGTGATGGACTGCCAGAATTGGTTCTCATTGATTCAACAAATCATAAGCTGACAATACTGCATAAAAATCCGGTTAAATCCGCAGTAATCAGTAGTTTCAATCCTACAACAGCTCCTGAAGGTGCCGCTGTGATTATTACAGGCAGAAATCTCAGTACTGTTAAATCTGTAAGCTTCAGCGGCGTTCCGGCTAAAGAATTTACACTTCGCTCAGACAGTACTATTTATGCTATTGTACCAAAAACTTCTTCAGGATCGGTGAAGGTGGAAAACCTGGCCGGTAGCGCCTCAATTGAAGGTTTCAAATTTATTGATGCTCCGGTTATCAGTTCCTTTAGCCCATCCGCAGCACTGGAGGGTGCCGCTGTCACTATCAGCGGTGCGCATTTCGATAATACGAGCGCGGTAAGTTTCGGCAGTTTACTTGCATCGTTTAAGGTGAATTCCCCGACGAGTATCACTGCATATGTGCCCGCCGGCAGCCGGGATACAATCCGTATACTCAGCCCTGGCGGACTGGCCGTTGCTGCAGGCTTTACCCGGGTAATTAAACCGGTTATCTCTGCTCTCGGAGACACCACTTTCACTGCAGGAGGCAGCGTTGTCCTAAGCACCAGTCCCAATGCCGGGTATTCTTATCGCTGGCAAAGAAACGGGCTTCCTGTTCCTGATGCACGCTCGTCTTCAATCACAGTAACCGAGAGCGGGATTTATAAGGCTGTTATTGAATTAAACGGATATTTATTCGACTCTAACGAGATTATAGTAACGTCGGTAATTCCTCCTGCGAAACCCGCAGTAATTACCAGCTTTATTCCAACCGCAGCTCCTGAAGGTGCATCTGTATTTATCTCAGGGCAAAATTTCAGTACGGTCAGATCTGTAAGTTTCGGCGGTGTACCAGCTACTGATTTCCAGCTTATTTCTGATAATACTATTTATGCCATTGTACCGAAGACTTCTTCAGGAGCGGTAATGGTGATAAATCAGGGAGGCAGCGCCTCTATGGACGGTTTTAAATTTGCTTATGCTCCGGTTATCAGTTCCTTTAGTCCTGCAGCAGGCACAGAGGGTACAGCTGTAAGCATCAGCGGTAAGAACTTTGATGATGTTATTGATGTAAGTTTCGGCGGCGTGGTGGCAGCGTTTACAGTAAATTCTCCGACAAGCCTTACCGCATTTGTGCCTGCAGGCGCCCTTGACACTATCCGGATACTTACCTCCGGCGGGCTGGCTTCGGTTACAGGCTTTAGCCGTGTAACCAGGCCGGTGATCTCTGCCCAGGGGAATACTACTTTCGGTACAGGAGGCAGTGTTGTTCTGAACGCCAGCCCTGCCAGTGGAAAAACCTACCGCTGGTACAGGAACGGGATAATTATTCCGGAAGCCGGCTCGTCTTCAATTGTTGCAACAGA